>Ga0326726_10000114_pt1 | contig 75299 bp, 72 predicted proteins | sample MHFenrmetagenome_2_FD_207603 | JGI IMG/M metagenome (GOLD analysis project Ga0326726, IMG submission 207603) | Lab enriched peat soil microbial communities from Michigan Hollow, Ithaca, NY, United States - MHF15MN | ecosystem: Environmental > Terrestrial > Soil > Wetlands > Peat | place: USA... | reverse complement strand
TCGACATTATTTTTCGGAATAGACCAGATAATCATTGAGAAGCATGAGCAAGACGTTAAGTTTTAAAACATACTCAGCCAAACCGGGCGAGGTGGAACGGACATGGTATGTCATCGATGCGGAGAACCAGGTGCTTGGCAGAATGGCCGCCCAGATCGCCAATGTACTGAGGGGAAAGCACAAACCGCAGTTCACCCCACACATCGATACCGGTGATTTCGTGGTCGTGACCAATGCCGGCAAAGTTGCGCTGAGCGGTAAGAAACACGACGACAAGACCTACTTCTCGCACTCCCACTATCCGGGTGGCGTCAGGATCGACAGCGTGAAAGACGTTCTCCAGAAGAAGCCGGAAAAGGTGATCGAGCACGCCGTGTGGGGTATGTTGCCGCACAACAACCTCGGACGCCAGCTCTTCAAGAAGCTGAAAGTCTATGCAGGCCCGGAGCATCCGCACGCCGCGCAGACACCGGTGGAAATGAAAGTCAATCAATAAACACAACGTATACTGATGAAAGAGGTTATCGATACCGTAGGACGCCGCAAGACCTCCGTTGCAAGAGTGTTCATGTCGCCGGGTAAGGGCAAGATCGTCGTCAACAAGCTGCCGGTCGAAGATTATTTCAAGGATGAGTTCAAGAGAAGCCAGGCGCTGAAGCCACTGGTTGCCGCTGAAAAGCAGAACGATTTCGATATCACGGTCAATGTCAAGGGCGGCGGCCTCACCGGTCAGTCCGGCGCAGTCAGCCTCGCCATCGCCAGAGCGCTGGTCGAGTTCGACGAGTCGATCCGTGCCATGCTCAGGCCTGATCGTCTGCTCACCCGCGATCCCCGTATGGTCGAGAGGAAGAAATATGGCAAGAAAAAGGCTCGTAAATCCTTCCAGTTCTCGAAACGCTGATTTTTTCGTAGCAACAATCATCTCGCATACCCTGTCATTCCGGCTTGCCGGATAAAGCCTTGGGGAAGTGTCCCAGATTTCTTCGGGACCCCTCTGGCGACGACAGGGTAGAGGATCAACTAAACAAAGGAGACATCCACATGTCAAAATTCCAGCTCGAAGAGATGCTTCGCGCCGGCGTGCACTTCGGTCACCTCGCCCGTCGCTGGAGCCCGAAAATGAAGCCGTACATCTTCATGGAGAAGAACGGCGTTCACATCATCGACCTCAAGAAAACGCTCGTCCTGGCTGACGAGGCCCTGAAAGCCATCGAAGCCATCGCCTCGACCGGGCGCGAGATCATGCTGGTCGGCACCAAGAAGCAGGCCAAGGTGATCATCGCTGAACAGGCCGAGCGCGCCGGTATGCCGTACGTCTGCGAGCGCTGGCTCGGCGGTATGCTGACCAACTTCTCGACCATCCGCCAGAGCATTCGCCGCATGAACGCCATCGACCGCATGGAGACCGACGGCACCTTCGACATGATCACCAAGAAAGAGCGCCTCATGCTCCTTCGCGAAAAGGACAAACTCGTGCGCATCCTCGGCGGTATCTCCAACATGAACCGCCTGCCCGCCGCTCTGTTCGTGGTCGATATCAAGAAAGAGCACATCGCCATCAAGGAAGCCCGTTCGCTCGGCATCCCGATCTTCGCCATGGTCGATACCAACTGCGATCCTGACGAGGTTGATTACGTGATTCCGGCCAATGACGACGCCATCCGCTCCATCGACCTGATGGTCAAGGCGGTCGCCGATACCATCATCAACGCCCGTTCGCTTCAGGTCGAGCAGGAAGTGCTCGCCGAGATGGACGAAGCCGCCGAAGAAGAGCCGGCCAACGACTGATCTTAACGCTACCGGAACGAGGCCGGAACCCCGCGCTCCAGCCTCGTTTTCCGCAACCAATCCAATCACGATTACCATACCGCCAGATTATTATGAGCCAGATTTCCGCCAAAGACGTCAAGAATCTCAGGGATACCACCGGCGTCGGCATGATGGAGTGCAAAAAGGCCCTCGAAGAGACCGGGGGTGACATGCAGAAAGCCATCGAATATCTCCGCAAGAAGGGCGCTGCGATGGCCGCCAAGCGCGCTGACCGCGAAGCTTCGGAAGGCATGATCTGCATCAAGTTGAGCGACGACCAGAAGACGGGCGTGATTCTCGAACTCAACTGCGAGACCGATTTCGTGGCTCGCGGCGAGGTGTTCACCGGTTTCGCCAGCGAGCTGGCAGGCTTGGCGCTCGCCAACAACTGCGAATCACGCGAAGAGCTCCTCGCCATCAACCTCGGCGAAGCTTACGGCAACGAGAGCGTCGAAGAGACGCTGAAATCGATGACCGGCAAGGTCGGCGAGAAACTCGAACTCAAGCGCCTCGCCAGGCTGTCAGTTGAAGCGGGCGTGCTCGAAAGCTACATTCACCCCGGCGCACAGCTCGCCGCCCTGATCGCCATCGATACTGACAAGCCGGAAGAGACCAAAGCGCTCGCCAAAGACCTCGCCATGCAGGTCGCCGCTGCCGCTCCGATTGTCGTAGGCCGTGATGCCGTGTCGTCCGAGCTTATCGAAAAGGAGAAGGAGATTTACCGCCAGCAGGCGCTTGCCGAGGGCAAGAAAGAGGAGTTCGTGGACAAGATCGTCATGGGCCGTCTCAACAAGTACTACCAGGAGGTGGTGCTGACCGAGCAGACCTTCATCAAGGATCAGAATGCCCGAGTTTCTGCCGTGCTTGACGACTTCATGAAGAACAGCAAGGCGCAAGTCAAGGTCAAAGCCTTTGTCAGGTATCAGTTAGGAGCCTGAAACAGAAAAAAGCCTCGTTGATGCGAGGCTTTTTTTTTGCTTATTTGAAGGTAGACACCCGATCAATTCCGTCGCAACGTCAATAATTAAAAGGAGAAGCGCTATGCTAAAGTACCGGAGAATCCTGCTCAAGATCAGCGGCGAATCTCTTGCCGGAGAGGGAGGCTACGGCATCGATGCCGCGGTTCTCGAAAGCTTTGCCGATGAAATCAAGGAGGCGTGCGACCTCGGCGGCGAGATCGCGCTCGTGATTGGCGGCGGCAACATATTCCGCGGGCTTTCCACGGCGGCGGCCTCGATGGATCGCGTGCAGGCCGACTACATGGGGATGCTCGCCACGGTCATCAACTCGCTGGCGCTTCAGGACGCGCTCGAACGGAAGGGCATCTACACCCGCCTCTTGACCGCCATCAAGATGGAGCAGATCGCCGAGCCGTTCATCCGCCGCCGCGCGGTGCGCCACCTCGAAAAAGGGCGCGTCGTGATTTTTGGCGCGGGCACCGGCAATCCCTACTTCACTACCGACACCGCAGCCTCGCTTCGGGCGATAGAGATCGAAGCCGACGTCATCATCAAGGGCACCAGAGTCGAGGGGGTGTACGACTCCGATCCAGAGAAGAATCCCGACGCAGAGTTTTTCCCGCGCATCTCATACTTCGACGTGATCCGCAAAAACCTCCGGGTGATGGACATGACCGCCATCACGCTCTGCCGCGAAAACACCCTGCCCATCGTCGTGATGAACATGAACAACAAGAGCAACCTGACCCGACTGCTCAAAGGCGAGCCGATAGGCACCCTCGTGCATGCGGGAGAGGAGTAACAGGTGATAATGGAACGTGGAAGAGGGCGAGCCGGTGGGTTCGCCCTTTTGCTTAATGAGCTCAATAAATCCCTGTAACTCATTTCTAAATATGGCAATAGAGACCCTACCCCCCCCCCAAAAAAAGTTTCTTAGCTCGAATGTTCTCATCGAATCCTTTGAATCGTCGCTGATGCTTCGGGATTTACTGTGGTTCGACGATGATGGTTTTGCTGCCGCGTCCGTTGCGGCGGTTGCCGCTCTTCGGCGCGATTGGCGGGTGCTGGGGATAGCCGAGGTGCGCGTCGAGCTCACCTTCGAGCACCATTTCGATGAAGCGCTTTTTGAGCTGGTCAAGCAGACCGCTCTTATCAAAGAGGGCTTGCGGGCCTCCGCTTTCACAAAGGAGTTGGTCGATCAACTCGCCCTGAACATCATCCTGTGTTTTCGCTTTCTTTCTGGCCATAGTTTTGCTCCTTTTTACCTGACAGGAATCTATGACCGTTTACACACTTTATTGAGCAGACTCAGCGATTTTGCTCTCATTGCAATCCCAGTTGTACTTGCGATGCTTTGAATTCATATGATGTACGTATATTCTCTTTCGTAGCGAGTTGTTCGCTTTTTCGGATTTTTGCCTTTTCCCGAGTACCGTCGCTGACAGGCGTGGCGGCGCCAACCCGGCGGAACTTCGCATCTGCATCCATCGTTCATCTGACCTGAATCCGATCCATCGATTTCCTTAGCTCTCCTATCTATGGCGTATTACAAGAATATCTGCTTTGTCGAGGCTCCGCAGGCGATTGTTACGCCTTTTCCGAGGTTTATCAGCGACTGTATCGCGGTGTGTTACCTCGCCGCCGCCGTTGAGGACATCGTCGAAAGCATGGCGATGCCTGAGAACTACTACAACGACGGGATTTTCGACAGTTTCGAGCGGCTGCTGAAACAGCGGCCCTTCGATCTGGTGGCGATCTCCTCGATGACCGGGTGCTTCAACAACGCCGAAAAGCTGGCGCGGATCGCCAAAAAACACGGCATTACGGTGGTGATGGGCGGGTTCCATCCGACCGCGCTGCCAGAGGAGGTGCTCGATACCGGGGGCGTCGATCTGGTGGTAATCGGCGAGGGGGAGGAGACCTTCCGGGAGCTGGTGCAGAACGGGCCGTCCCGCGAGGTCAAAGGGCTGGTCTGGAAGGAGAAGGGCGAGTATGTCTATACCGGAATGCGTGAGCTGATCAAGGATGTGGATTCGATCCGCTTTCCGTTGCGTTCGCTCCGGCCCGAGCGGTTCGGCGAAAAAAGCGAAGCGTATACCATCGACACCATCTACACCTCGCGCGGCTGCCCGTGGACATGCTCGTTCTGCGCCAACGACAAGATGCACAAGCACTGGCGGGGCCGAAGCGCGGAGAATGTCGTCGAGGAGATCGCCCAGCTGCACGATCCCAAAAAGAAGAAGCTGCTGAAGATCTGGGACGCCAACTTCCTGACCAACATCAAGCGGGTGGAGCGGATTTGCGATCTCATGATCGAGCGCGGGCTGACCAACTTCAGGATCGTGACCGAAACTCGCGCCAAGGATATTATCCGGGCCGAGCGGATTCTGCCCAAGCTGCGCAAAATCGGCCTCAGCAAAGTGGGCCTCGGCATCGAGAGTCCCAATCCCAAGACGCTCGCGCTGATGAACAAGCAGAACACCCTCGACGAGGTGACGACGGCGATCAATCTGCTGAACCGTTTCAGCGTCGGCTCTGAGGGCTACTTCATCATCGGCCACTATTCGGAGAGCGTCGAGGATACGATGGCCTATCCGAAATTCGCCCGCGCCCTCGGCCTGAAGCAGGTGCTTTTCATGGCGATGACCCCCTATCCCGGCACCCGGATTTTCGAGGAGTACCGGAAGGATGGCAACATCACCTCGCGCGACTGGGGTCTGTACAACAACTTCGTGCCGGTCATCCGCACGGCGCACATGGAGAACCGCGACATCGTGCGCATGATGCTCTATTGCAACGTGGCCTTCTGCGACTACCGCACGCTGCTCAAGCGCGACAACAGCCGCAACGTGCTGCTGGCGTTCCTCAAGGATCTGTTCCAGCTCGTCTTTCTGCTGAAGATCAACAAAACGCTCGACCGTAAAGAGGCGGCCCAGATTCTTTTCGAGGCGTTCGAGCTGTGGCTTGCCACCGATCCGTCGCATGAATACACCAAAACGCCGCCCCCGCTGCCGCTCAAGGAGCCGACTGGTGTGTGCCTGGCGCACTCCTCGGGTCAGCGGATCGATTTCCTCATCAGGCAGGATGGCGGCAAGCGGGTGTTGACGGTGCGCAAGGCGCCGTCAAGCGAATCGACGTCGTTCCCGGTGGTCAGTCTCGACGCGGTGGTCGATGCGGCTTGGATGCTGACGATGGATGACCTCATGCGGCTGCTCTACCGCAACGAACTGATGCGCAACAACCCGCGCCTGACCAGCCGCCAGGTGCTGGCGCTTGTTGGCGATGGCGACATCCGCAGAATGGCGCTACGGTTCTACCGGCTCTATCGGGGATGCTACCGGTGAGGAAGCAATGACAGTTTTTTCGCCAGGCAAAAGGGTTCAGGATGTCATTCTGAGTCGGATGAATAATCCGGAAAATTCTCATAAAGCATCGTGAATCAGTCAATTAAGAAAACTGGATTCTTCACTGCGCTTTGCTCCGTTCAGAATGACAGATGGGAGAGCGAATAACCAATGGTGTGTTCGTGTCTGAGGCAACCTCCAATTCAACGATGTAACGTTTTTTCATGATCGAAGCGATTCTCTGGGATAACGATGGGCTGCTGGTGGACAGCGAGACGCTGTTTTTCGAGATGACGCGGAGTTTTTTTGCCGGTGCGGGATTGCTTCTCGATGCGGAGTACTGGGGCGTCGAGTACCTCGGCAATGCCAAGCACAGCTACCAGATTGCCGGTGAACTCGGCCTCGCGCCGGAGCTGATTCCGCCGCTGCTCGAACGGCGCAACGAGGCGTTCGTCAGCCGCCTGCGCTTGCCGGTGCCGCTGATGCCGAAGGTTCGCGAGACCATCGAGGCGCTCTCCGGCAATGTTCGGCTTGCCATCGTGACCGGCAGTCCGCGCGACAAGGTGCTGCTGATGCACGGCAACAACGGCCTGCTCGACCACTTCGAGGTGATCGTCACCGAAGACGAGATCACGAAGCCGAAGCCACATCCGGAACCCTATCTCAAAGCGATGGAGATGCTTGGCGTCGAACCTGCGCAGTGTCTCGCCGTCGAGGATTCGCGGCGCGGCCTCGATTCGGCGGTGGCCGCCGGGCTGCGGTGCATCGCGGTGCCGAACGCGCTGACCCGGATGCAGCGCTTCGAGCGGGCCTTCGCGGTCGAAGATGACGCCTCGGGCGTGCTGAAGCACCTCAATGCTGGAAAGCGTCCTGGAAACTGAAGCCGCTCAATTCCCTCAACTCTTTTCCGCCTCACTTTTCAACGTCCGTTCTATCGCGTCGATGAAATCGCTGAAACTGAAGGGCTTCTGGATGAAATTCGCCTCGTCCTCCTCCGTCCATTGGGAGATATTTTCCGGCGCGTGGGTCGACATGAACAGAAGCTTCAGCGATGGATTTCTCAGCCTGAGCCGATGGCTCATCTCCATGCAGTTCATGTCCGGAAGCACAAGGTCGGCCACCACCAGATCGACAGGTTTTGCGCAGCATTCGGTGATTTTCAGGCACTCTCCGGCATCTTTGGCGGTGAGCACTTTGAAGTCGCGGCTTTCGAGAATATCCTCGATCATTTTAAGGATAAACGGCTCGTCGTCAACCACCACGACCGTCTCCTTCGGCGTCGAAACGTCAGTCGTCGCAATGTTCTCCGTCGGAACGGCTTCATCGTTTTCGATGATCTCATCGTCCACTTTTTCATCCTGATGGTGCAAAGGCAGATAGATCGCGAAGGTCGCGCCTTGCCCAGGTTCTGAATCGCATTCGATGTATCCACGGTTCTGCTTCACAATGCCATAGACCGTCGAGAGGCCGAGGCCGGTGCCTTTGCCGATCGATTTGGTGGTGAAGAACGGCTCGTAGATATGGGGCAGAATCTTTGCGTCGATGCCGCTGCCGGTGTCGCTGACCGAGATTTTCGCATACTCTCCCGGTACGAATCCTGACCGCCCTTTGACGCAATCGGCCAGCCCGAACCGGATGGTTGCGCATCCTATCTGTATCATGCCGTTGCCGGTCATGGCATCGCGCGCGTTGACGAGCAGGTTGGTGAGAATCTGATCGAGCTGCATGGGATCGAGCTTCAGATGAACCGGCTCACCATGTGAATGCCATTCGAGATCGATGCTTTCGCCGACGAGATGCCGGTGCAGGCGCAAACACTCCGAAATCGCCTCGTTCAGCTCGAACACTTGTGGCGTTGCCACCTGCTTTCTGGCGAAGGCGAGCAGTTGGCGGGTCATCTCCGCCGACCGGAGCGCGAGCTTGTGGATGTGATTGATGTTCTTGACGGCAGGGCTTGCGGAGTCGAGCTTCTTGAGCGCCAGCTCCGTGTTGCCAAGGATGGCCGCAAGGGCGTTGTTGAAGTCGTGGGCGATGCCTCCGGCAAGCTGGCCGACCATCTCCATTTTCTGGTATTGCAACAGCTGCTCCTGAAGCTTGTTGCGCTGCTCTTCGGCTCGCTTGAGTTCGGTGATTTCGGTCACGACGGCCACCATGCAGGGTTCGCCCCCGATGATGGCGCGCTTGCCGCGAAACATCGCCCATTTGTAAGGCGGCCCGTTTTTGTGGTACATTCTGAACTCGGCGCTCTCTTCGTCATCCTGATGGATGATGCCGAGCACCTTGCGGCTGATTTCGTCGAAGTCATCGGGATGCACCCGCTTCAGCGGATTGACGCCGGTCATTTCACTTTCAGACAATCCGTTGATCGTATCGCGCGAAAAGCGGTTCCAGCCAACCAGGCGCATCCGCGCATCGACGATGATGACCGATGCCGGAATGGCGTCATAGAGTTCCGTGACTTCGGTCAGCGTGTTGTAATGGGTTGTCACGACGTCTGTTATGGAATCCGAAACGTTCAATCCATCCGGAGAAGGGAGGTTATCGAGGGCGAGGGTCGGCGTCGATGCGCGTGGCTTTTCAGGCATGAGACAGATTGATGCCGCGACTCCAGGTACTGATACTGCCGAGCCGCGATCAGTGGTTGTGATCGTTTCCCGAGATGGTTCAGAACTCATTGACCATACATCCTGCCGATAATATATATTATTTTATAAAATTTAGTATAGGGCGTTAATAAAAATAGCGCTGTGTTTCGTCATTTACTGACGCTGCAAGCGAGGCCCGGCATGAAAGGCCATCGTTTTCACCCGATTCCTGAAATTTCGGGATTCAGGTTATATCCCCGAAAAGGTCTTATTTTCCTTTCTGATTCGTCAACCCTTTATCCGATCTTCTTTTATGAAGGAGCAATCCCACGCGAGCGTCCGTGACGTCTTCAGCCTGCCGGTCATCGTGGCCGCGCTTGGCTACTTTGTCGATATTTACGATCTGGTGCTCTTCAGCATCGTGCGCGTGCCGAGTCTCAAGGCGTTCGGCCTCGAAGGCAAGGCGCTGATCGACTACGGCGTTTTTCTCCTCAATATGCAGATGATCGGGATGCTGGTCGGCGGCATTCTGTGGGGATGGCTGGGCGACGTGAAGGGGCGGCTGAAGATCATGTTCGGCTCGATCCTGATCTACTCGCTGGCCAACTTCGCCAACGGCTTCGTGACCACGCTGCCAGCCTATGCGGTGATGCGCTTCATCGCGGGCGTCGGTCTGGCCGGAGAGCTTGGCGCGGGCATCACGCTGGTCTCCGAGGTGCTGCATACCAAAATTCGCGGATACGGCACGATGCTGGTCGCCTCGATTGGCGTCACCGGCGCGATTCTGGCCAACGCGGTGGCCACGCACTACGACTGGCGCACCGCCTTTTTCATCGGCGGCGGACTCGGGCTGATGCTGCTCATCGCACGTATCAGGATTTCCGAATCGGGCATGTTCCAGTCGATGGAGTCGAGTTCCGGCATCAGCAAGGGAAACATGCTCGCGCTCTTCACCAGCCGGGACCGCTTTTTTCGCTACCTGAACTCGATCCTCATCGGCGTGCCGATCTGGTTTGTCGTCGGCGTGCTCATCACCTTCTCGCCTGAGTTTGCCACGGCGCTCGGTACGACGGGGCCGGTGTCGGCAGGCAACGCCGTGATGTTCTGCTACCTCGGCCTGGTCTTCGGCGACCTGTCGAGCGGCCTGTTGAGCCAGGTGCTGAAGAGCCGCAAAAAAGCGGTGCTGGTTTTTCTTGTCCTGATCATCGGCTCGATCGCGGTATTCTTCCGGCAAGGCCCAGCGACTCCCGCCGTGTTCTACGCCATCTGCGCCGCGCTTGGCTTTTCGGGCGGATACTGGGCGATCTTCGTGACCGTCGCCGCCGAGCAGTTCGGCACCAACCTCCGCGCCACGGTAGCCACGACCGTACCGAATTTCGTGCGCGGCATGGTGGTGCCGATTACGATGCTCTTCAAGTACACCAAGGAGCACTTCGGCCTCGAAACCGGCGCGATCATCGTCGGCGCGATCTGCATCTTGCTGGCGTTTGCTTCGCTCTTCGCGCTCGAAGAGACGTTCCACAAAGACCTTGATTATTTCGAGGAGTTTATGTGACGCAGAAAAGATTAAAAAGCTGCTACATCCTTGAACATATCCTGATGCTCCCGGCGAAAAACAATTGCCATCCCGAAAGCTTTCGGGATGGCGCTGCCAGGAAACCACGTTAAGCAATTTCCACCTTGCGATTCCCCACCCTATTCGCCTCTCTGTCGCTGATTTTACGGTTTGTTTCTATTGTTTTGCCTATCTTCCCCCTTGCCAATCAATGAACATCGTACAGGAAACCACGACCATGAGACTCGCCGTCAATATTGACCATATCGCCACGCTGCGTAACGCCCGGAACGAGGGACATCCCGATCCCGTCGAGGCCGCCCTGCTCGCCGAAAAGCACGGCGCGGCGGGCATCGTCTGCCATCTGCGCGAAGATCGCCGCCACATCAAGGACGACGACCTTGCCCGGCTGCGGGAGGAGATTACCACCAAGCTCGATCTTGAAATGGCCATGACCGACGAGATGCAGCGCGTCGCGCTTTCGGTCAGACCCGACCTCGTCACGCTCGTGCCGGAGAAGCGCGAGGAGCTGACCACCGAGGGCGGATTCGCCATCCAGAAGCACTTCACCCGCCTCGCCGAATTCGTCAAGCCATTGCGCGACAAGGAGATCGGTGTCAGCATCTTCATCGAGCCGGAGGAGGAGTCGATCGCGCTTGCCGCTGAAGCTGGGGCGAACATCGTGGAGTTTCACACCGGCACCTACTCGCTCCGCACCGGCGACGAAGAGAGAGCCTTCGAGCTGGAGCGCATCCGCGCCTCGGCCCGCTTCGCCCGCGAGGCGGGTCTCACCGTGGTCGCCGGGCACGGCCTCAGCGTGCTGAACATCGCGCCATTCCGGGAGCTTCGCGACATCGAGGAGGTGAGCATCGGCCACGCCATCATCTCCCGCGCCGTACTCATCGGCCTTCCGGCGGCCATTCAGGAAATTATCGACCTCATCCGCCGATAACAGCTATGGAATCACGACACCCCGACATCACCATTGTTCTCGCCACCGGCAACAAGGACAAGGTTCGCGAGCTGAAGCCGGTGCTCGAAGGACTCGCCTCCGGTATCAGCGTCCGCTCACTCCATGACCTCGGATTTGACATCGAGGTCGATGAGACCGAGCCAACCCTTGAAGGCAACGCGCGGCTGAAAGCGGACGCGATCTTCGAGCTGGTCGCGCCGCGCCTCGACTGGTTCATCGCACTCGCCGACGACACCGGCCTCGAAGTTGACGCGCTTGGCGGCGCACCCGGCGTCTTCTCCGCCCGCTACGCTCCCGTGCCGGAAGGGGCGACGCGCACTTACACGGATAACGTCCGCCACCTGCTCTCGGAGATGCGCGGCAAGAGCGAGCGCACGGCCCGCTTCAGGACGGTCATCGCCATGAAAGGCCGCCTGCCCGCACCGGATGGCGGCGCGTTGCTCGTCGACGAGACCACCGACGGGCACATCGACGGCGTGATCGCCACGGAGCCGCAGGGCGACGGCGGGTTCGGCTACGATCCGGTCTTCGCGCCGGAGGGGATGGAGCGAACCTTCGCCCAGCTCACCATCGACGAGAAAAACCGCATCAGCCACCGCGGACGCGCCGTCATGGCCGCCGCACAGCGCATCGGCGAGATCCTCTCGCAGTGCGAAATTCAGTAACCGAAGCCACAAGCGTCAATGAACCTCATTCAGGCCATCATTCTCGGCATCGTACAGGGTCTTACCGAATTTTTGCCCATAAGCAGCTCGGCGCATCTGCGCATCATCCCGGAATTCATGGGGATGAAGGATCCCGGAGCGGCCTTCACGGCGATCATCCAGATCGGCACGCTACTCGCGGTGATGATCTATTTCATAAAGGATATTATCTCGATCACCGGAGCGGTCATTTCGGGCCTCCTCAAGGGCAAGCCGCTCGAAACGGACGAGGCGCGGACTGGCTGGATGATCGCCGTCGGAACGATACCGATTGTCGTTTTGGGACTGCTCTTCAAACACCAGATCGAAACCGTTCTGCGCTCGCTCTACATCGTCTCCGCCTCGATGATCGGCCTGGCGCTCGTGCTCGTCGTGGCTGAAAAGCACACCGCCAACCGCGCCCGTGACGGACGCCGAGGCAAAGCGATCAAAGAGATCGGCTGGGCGGACGCTATCATCATCGGCCTCGCGCAGGCGATGGCGCTCATTCCCGGCTCGTCGCGCTCCGGCGTCACCATCACGGGCGGCCTCTTCCGCAACCTCGACCGCGAAACCGCCGCGCGCTTCTCCTTCCTGCTCTCGCTCCCTTCGGTCTTTGCCGCCGGAATGCTCGAACTCTACGAAGTTCGTCATCAACTTCTGGCCTCGACGCACGACATGATCAACCTCGCCGCCGCAACCGTCGCCGCCTTCATCTTCGGCTACCTCTCCATCGCGTTTCTGATCACCTATCTGAAGCGCCACAGCACCGGCATATTCATCGCCTACCGCCTGATCCTCGGCGTCGGCCTGATCATCATGCTCTCAACCGGCAGACTGACGCCCTGACGCGCCGTTCTGCTGGACAAAAGCGTCCACGATTTTGGTTTCGATACAATGAAATCAGGAGTAGAGAGACTGCTGGGGTGTCAAAATAAAACAGACGAATAATTGTTTCTGAACAAGGATTCGTCATCGCGAGTCCCGACAGGTTGGGACGTGGCGATCCATCTTTAGTGCCCTCGCCTATTTATAGATTGCCACGTCGCTTCGCTTCTCGCAATGACTGAGGATTCAGACTATTTACCGTTGACATGACACTCGTTTTCCTCGCTGATTTTGGCCGACCCGAATATGGTTACACAATAATGCGGTTCCATAAGTTATGATTGTTGGTTGAAATAGGTAATAACTGATACGTCTTTCAGACGATTTTGTCGGCATCATCACTATTATCTATCACGGGATACTCATCTTCATGAAGATGAGATTTATTAGGATTCTTAAAAAAGCCAAATTCATCCCTGCAATATTGTGCTCGTCTTATATCCTCGTCTGACCATTGATTATTTTGTGCTTTTAATAGAATTAAATCAGTGGAATAACCTTCTTTTGGCTTCTGACCTGGAATATTCAACCCTATACCAATTACTGTAAAACAGTTATGAAAATGACAAAGCGAGGCATAACATCTGGCGAGAAGCTCACTTTTACGCTCTTCAAGCGTACTATCATGACCATAAGCAAGAAAAACATATCCAACATCATTAATCGACGTCACACATCGCGAACGAACTTTTCCCGCCTTGCTGAGTTCCAAAAAACGTTTTAAAGCGCCGCTTAACATCCTCCTTGAAAACCTATCTTCTTTAACAAGAATACGAATAGCTAATTCAGATTCAGAGATATTTGGCCCAAGCCAATTTTCTCCATCAAAACCATCTTTACACAAGACCTCAATCAATTGATCCCAAATATAGCTTTCAATGTCGCTCTGCAATTTTGCTTTAAATTCAGGCCTATTGCTGACTCCTGCCCAAAGATCATCCTCTACAATCATCCTATCGTTTCCCAAAGGGAACTTCCGATTGTTATGCAAATATATTGCCAGCAAATTCTCTTCACCGCCATTGATAACAATAGAGGTTTTAGACAAGAACACTTCTTTATCAATCAGGTAACCAACAAAATCATTTATAGTATCTAAATGTCGAAGAAGTAGATAAAATGACCTTTCGTCCATAACATGATAAACTTTATCATCTTCAACAGGATGAATAATCGGTACTTCTCTTTTTGCTCCAAAGGCAACCGCTATCCGATGATATATTCGTTCATTTATAGGTGGGAGCGCCAAGCCTTTAGAGCCATTTTTCTGAATAACGTACTCTGATTTGTCAAGCCATCGAATAGCACCTTTAATCTGTTTTACTGAATCCTCAATTGCTTTTCTTTGCCAACGTTTCCAATCAACATCTGGAGTATCTGTATTTTTAAGTTGAATATCTTTAACACTTATCACAATTACGTGAGGATCACACACCACCAAGACATCACACAACTCTTTTGCAGGACTTTTCCCTTGAGGGTTAATATAACTCCAAAGCGACAGAAACGACTTTGAGCATATATCGTAAACAAACTGCTCAGAATTATTTACTGCTTCGTTCATGTGTGTAACCTTTGATTAATGCTTTGCAGCGGTGCCTACAACATCCGCTCGAACTCTTCCTCGCTGATCACCTTCACGCCCAGCTTTATCGCTTTTTCCAGCTTGCTTCCGGCCTCGCTCCCGGCGACGACGAGCGTGGTCTTTTTGCTTACCGAGCTGACGATTCTGCCGCCGCGTTCCCTCACCATCTCTTCGGCTTGCTGGCGGACGTGGCGTTCCATGCCGCCGGTGAAGATGACGCTTTGGCCTTCGAAGTTATTGTTGACAAGCGCTTTGGCAGCTTCGGCCTGCATCGGCAATCCCGCATCGGCGAGCTTTTCGAGCATGGCTTGCGCCCAGGGTTTGGCGAAGAAGTCGCGGATGCTCTGGGCGATCACCGGGCCGATGTCGGGCACGGCGGCGAGTTCCTCTTCGCCCATCTTGCGGAGGCGGTCGATGGCGGGGCAGGCGTGGGCCAGTTCGCGGGCGGTGGCTGCGCCGACGTGGCGGATGCCGAGGGCGAAGAGCAGGCGGGCGTAGGGGCGCGTTTTGCTCTTTTCGAGCGCGTCGAGCACGTTTTGCGCCGATTTGGCGGCCATCCGGTCGAGGCCCGCGAGCTGCTCCAGCGTGAGGCGGTAGAGGTCGCCCGCGTCGCTCGCGAGGCCGCGCTCGACGAGTTGCGTCACGAGCGATTCGCCGAGGTTCTGGATGTCGAGGGCGTTGCGCGAGGCGAAGTGCAGAATGCGGCCTCGCTTCTGCGCGGGACAGCCCTCCTCGTTGGGGCAATACCAGCTCACCTCGCCTTCGGGCCGCTCCAGATTCGTGCCGCACTCCGGGCAGCGCTCCGGCACTTCGATGGCGGCGGTCTCTGCCGGGCGTTCGTCGAGCACGACGCTGACCACTTTCGGAATAACTTCGCCCGACTTTTCGATCATCACCCAATCTTTGAGACGCACGCCAAGCCGTTCGATTTCGTCGAAGTTGTGCAACGTGGAGCGCGACACGGTCGATCCGGCGAGCTTCGTCGGCTTGAGTTCGGCCACCGGCGTGATAGTGCCGAGCCGCCCGACCTGAAACACCACGCCTTGCAGCACGGTTTTGGCCTGCTGCGCCGGGTACTTGTAGGCAATCGCCCAGCGCGGACTTTTGGCGGTCGCGCCGAGGCGATCCCAGAGCGTGACGTCGTTCAGCTTGAGCACCACGCCGTCGGTTTCGTAGGGCAGCGCCCAGCGCTTCTCCGACCACTCGTCGATGAAGGCGGCGATCTCCGCCATGCTCTTGCAGGGCCGGAAATGCCTGCCGGTCACGAACCCCATGCTTTCGAGTTGCCGCAAACGCTGCACGTGCGGCGCGGTTTCGTCGGCGATTCCCTTGAGGAAATACGCCACGAAGTGCATCCGGCGGCGGGCGACCTCCGCGGAGTCCTGCAACTTGAGCGTTCCGGCGGTGGCGTTGCGCGGGTTGGCGAAGCGCTCCTCTTCGGGGCGCTCCTCGTTGAGCCGCTCGAAGTCATCCTTGCGCATGTACACCTCGCCGCGCACCTCGATCTCGCCGCTGAGGGCCGCGCCGAAGAGCGGCATGTCGGGCATGTCGAGCCGGAGCGGAATCGTCGGGATGGTTTTGAGGTTGGCCGTGATCTCGTCGCCCTGCCGTCCGTCGCCGCGCGTGGAGCCGCGAATGAGCAGACCGTCGCGGTAGAGCAGGCTGATAGCTACGCCATCGAACTTCAGCTCGGCGACGTATTCCGGCGTGCCGCCGCCCTCGGCTTCGACCAGCTTCTCGACGCGAAGGCAGAAGTCGCTCACCTCGCCGATGGAGTAGGTGTTGGAGAGGCTTAGCATCGGCTCGCGGTGCACGACGGAGGGGAACTCGCGGGTGATCTCGCCGCCGACGCGCTGCGACGGGCTGTCGGGTGTTACAAGCTCAGGGAACTCCTTTTCGAGCGCGATCAGGCGCTCAAGCAGCTTGTCGAATTCGAAGTCCGAAATTTCCGGTCTGGCATCGACGTAATAGAGCCGGTTGTGCCGCTCGATCTCCGCGCGGAGCTTGCCGATCTCATGTTGTGCTTTCGCTTTGTCCATAGTTATGAATACACCGGCAACAATAAATAGCAATCGTCGCCATTGTCAGAGATTGGGCTAAAGCCCATATTTATTATGCTTTATTCGCATACCCCGGACTAAAGTCCGGGGCAATCGTTTAAGAGTTTTAATTGCCGAAGCAATAATGCAACCACTGAAGGTATCAATTATTCGTTGAGCGAAAGCTCATCCTGATGTCATTCTGATCCCGACATACTGTAGTGTTAAAAGAAAAATGATGGAGATTCGTCATCGCGAGTCCCGACTTGTCGGGAAGTGGCGATCCATCTTTATCAGCCTTCACTGTTTCGGCACGGTGGATTGCCACGTCGCTATGCTCCTCGCAATGACGTGGAATTGACTCTCCACCAGGGCGGCCACAAAAGCCGCCCCTACAGTTGAGAATGACAATTTCTAAACCAACTGCGCTATTTCGACGATTGACTCATCGCCCATCCGGCAAGGTTCTTCATGAATCCCGCCGAACCGCCCACGCCGAGTTTGTCCCAGGTGACCTTGAGGATTTTCGGGTAGCGCCACGCCAGCTTCAGCATTACCGTCACCAGCTCCTCGACCTTCATCTCGTCGCGGAACATCGCCTGCCGGTAGCGCGGCGGCATCTCGTCGAGCACGATCATCACCTCGTTCATCATCTCGTTGACGAAGCCCGGATCGTCGGTCTCGGGATCGTAACACATGTATTTCATGAGGTTTGCCATCGTGGCCACGTTCGGCTCGTAGGCGCTGATCTTCGCGAGACCCGCCGCGCCGAGGCGACCATCGCGCATCGCCTTGTCGAGGCCGGAGGTCATGCGCCCGAGGTTGCGCACCAGCGAGCCGAAGCCGCAGAAGGTGAGCGGCGAAGCGAGCGAGGCCGCGTCGCCGAGCAGCACGATGCGCTCGCTGGAGACCACCCGCGTACACCCTGCGCCGTCGTGGAAATACGCCGGGATGATGCCGTAAACCGGGCGGTGAATGGTGAAATTCGCCCCCGGCTTTTTGTACTCCGGCAGCTTGCGGAAGTACGCCTCGAAGAGGCTGAGCAGCGTCTTGTCGTTCGGCGAATCGACCTTGTCGTAAAAGAAAAGGTAGGTGATGTACTCGTCCCCTTTGGCCGGAAATCCCTCCCAGATGAGCTGCCGTCCGCGCTTGCCGGAAATCTCAGCGTTTTCGGTGCTGGCGAGAATTTCGCCTACATCGAATTCGGCATCCGCGAATCCGCTGGCGATGGTGCCGACCGTCGGGCAGACGTGCGTCTGCGGGCGGCCCCGGTTGAGCTGCATGGCTATCGGCGAGACGATGCCCATCGCATCGATGAGCACCTGCGTTTTGATGTAGCGCGTTGCGCCCGACGGCTCCTCGATCTGGACGACGAGATGATCCGGGAACCGGTAGCAGCAAACGAAGGTAACGTGACCGAGCACCGTCGAACCCGCGCTCGCGAGCACCTTGTCGCGCGCCATGCCGAGCAGCTTGTCAGCATCGACCGCGCAGTCGAGCACCTCCTCCATGTAGAGCCGCCTGCGCCGTTCGGCGGGCGCGTGGAACTCCACCCAGCCGGTTCTGTACTGCCGGACGATGGTCGAGTCAAGCTCCGCCTGCGTGAACACCCCGGTGTTGGCGAGACGCAGCAGCTCGCCTCGCGATATGTTCCAGTCGCGCGTGGTGCGACCCGGATCGGCGCGGTCGATCACCGTCACCGAGCGCCCGTACTGTCTGGCCATCACCGCCGCGTGCAAAAGGCCGAGCGTGCCGCCAGCGTAGAGAATGTCGCACTCCTCGTCGATGCGCGTTCCGGCGGGAAGCCGCGAACCGTCGCGGATCACATCAGGCACCGGAAGATCGAGGTTCTCCCAATAGCGGTCAATCGACAGGATCGAACGCAAGTGGCGCTCGCCATCCGTCATAGCGCTAAAGTGTTGGTAAACAAGCGGATGGGTATTCCTGATCTGTTCGAGCATGGATCGTCTCCCTGTAGTTTCAGGCGGATACTGCTTTGCCGTTTCGTGAATCGCTCTCGATCTTGCCATCGACGAGGTGAATGCGCCGCCCCGCGCGGTTGGCGAACTCCTCGTCGTGCGTGACGACGATGATGGTCTGGCCGATTTCGCGGTTCAGCCGGGCGAAAAGTTCGTAGACATTGTTGGCCGAGCGGGAGTCGAGGTTGCCGGTCGGCTCGTCGCCGAGCAGCACCTTCGGCTCGTTGGCCAGCGCTCTGGCGATGGCGACGCGCTGCTGCTGACCGCCGGAGAGCTGGTTGGGCTTGTTCGAGTACTTGTTGTCGAGGCCGACCATGTCGAGCAACTGCATCGCCCGCTCGCGAATCTCCTTCTTGGCGTACCGGCGGCGGATCAGCATCGGCATCATGACGTTGTCGAGCGCGCTGAACTCCGGTAGAAGGAAATGAAACTGATAGATAAAGCCGATCTTCTGGTTCCGGATGATGGTCATCTCCGTTTCATCGACGCCGGTAATCTCCTGCCCGTCGAGCCAGACCGAGCCGAAGGTCGGTTTGTCGAGGCCGCCCATGATGTAGAGCAGCGTCGATTTGCCAGAGCCGGAAGGCCCGGTGATCGCCACGAACTCCCCCGCAAAAATATCGAGCGAAAGATTGGGGATGATCGTTTGACGGACATCCCGCGACAGTTCGAGCTCCCTGCGGATTCCTTCGAGCCTGAGAATCGTTTCAGCCATCGAGCTTCATTTGGTTCATCGTTATCCCCCCCTTATCTTCACTTCATCGAAATCGGCCCTCATCCCCGAACGCCCTGAAGTATAAGAAAAAAGCGCCGTTTATGGAGCTTCAGGCCATCAAGTCAAGCGCAGTGGCGGTTTCAGGATGCAAGACAGAACCTCCCCCAGTAGGCTCCGCGTTCACAAAGCGACCCGACAGGCAGGTTTTGCCTTTTCCCGAAGAATTCGTTATATCGTGTAAAACATATCGAAAAGGCGACTTAACAACATATTCGTAAGGATTTCAAAAGAGAACTAAGCCATATGACGGACAATTTTTAGGATTATTGATATTTTTTCCTAACTTTATTAGGATAAATAACCAATATTACCGCATCTGATCTCCTGGCATACTCGAAGATGAAGCAAAAATCCCGAAAACTGCGCCGGGCGCTATAGCAGGGATCACACAACGTTCAACAATACTTGACCATGTTTAACCTCGTTCCTGATAGCGAAATAGAGCGATTTATCGATGAAGACGTGCCGTACGGCGACTTGACGACCACGCTGCTCGGCATCGGCGAGGAGCTGGGCGAGATCGTCTTCACCACCCGCGAGCGGACGGTGATTTGCTGCACCGAGGAGGCGGGGCGCGTGCTCGCGAAGTGCGGCGCAGCGGTGCTCTTCGCGCTTCCGTCGGGCACTGTCGCCGCGCCGGGCACGCCGATCCTGAAGGCCGTTGGTCCGGCAGCGACACTACACGCGGGCTGGAAAGTTGCCATGAACCTGCTCGAATACGCTTCGGGCATTTCGACGCGCACGAACACCATCGTCGAACGCACCCGCGCGGCCAATCCGGCGATCACCGTCGTGACAACGCGCAAATCCTTTCCCGGCACCAAGAAGATCGCCATCAAGGCGATCATGGCGGGCGGCGCGTTTCCCCACCGCCTCGGCCTCTCGGAGTCGATCCTTGTTTTCAGCCAGCACACAGCCTTCCTCGGCGGACTCGATCGCTTTCTCGAAGAGCTGCCCGGCCTGAAGAGACGCTCGCCCGAGCACAAAATTCTGGTCGAAGCCGATAGCGCCGAAGAGGCGCTCCGCATCGCGGCGGCGGGGGCGGACGTTGTGCAGGTGGACAAGATGCCTGTCGCCGCCCTGGCCGCGCTGGTCTCGGAAATTCGCAGCCGCTTTCCCGGCGTGGCCGTTTCGGCGGCGGGCGGCATCAACGCCGAAAACGCCGCGAGCTACGCCGCGACCGGCATCGATATTCTCGTACTCTCGTCGGTTTACTTTGGCAAACCGGCGGACATTTCAACTTCCATCACCCACAACCCAAAACCCTGACAACACAATGAAATCAATGAAACAGTTTTTTCGCGGCATCGCCGCAGTGCTCGGCTTCCTCATGCTCGCCAACATGCAAGCGATGGCCGCTCAGGTCAACGTGTCGGCTGCCGCGAGCCTCAAGGAGGCGGTCGGCGAAATGGCTGATAAATACGCCACCACGCATCCCGGCGTGACGATCCAGAAGAATTTCGGCGCTTCGGGCGCGCTGGCGGTCCAGATCGAAAACGGCGCTCCGGCGGACATCTTTATTTCGGCAAGCAACGAGTGGATCGATTACCTGATAAACAAGACGTTGCTCGACGCGAAGACCCGGGAGAATTTTGCCTATAACGCTCTCGTGTTTGCAGGCGCGACCACCAAAAGGGTTGGCGGGATGAACGACCTCGTGAAGCTCGACAGGATCGCCATCGGCAGCCCGAAGAGCGTTCCGGCGGGCGACTACGCGATGGAGTCGATGAAAAATGCGCGCGTTGACCAGAAGCTCGCCGCGAAACTCGTGATGGCCAAGGATGTGCGCGAGTGCCTGACCTACGCCGAGATGGGCCAGGTTGACGGCGCGTTTGTCTACCGCACCGACGCCATGCAGGCCAAAAGGGCGAAAATCCTCTTCGTCGTGCCTGAAAAGCTGCACTCTCGCGTGGTCTACCCGATGGCGCTGACCTTGAGCGGAGCCGTCAATGGCGATGCCAAGAATTTCTTCGTCTGGATGCTGAAAAGCAGCGATGCCAAATCGATCCTGAAGAAATACGGTTTTATCCTGATGTAACTTTTTGTTTCTATCGAACGCCATGAACCTGTCGCCGCAAGATAGTACCGCAATCCTGCTCTCGATGAAGATCGCCGTCACCGCGACGATGATCTCGCTGCCCTTCGGCTTCGCGACGGCGTGGCTCATGGTGTTCCGGCGCTTCCACGGCAAGGTGCTGCTCGAAGTGCTCATCAACCTGCCGCTTACCCTGCCGCCGGTGGTGATCGGCTACTTCCTGCTGCTTTTTTTTGGACGGAATGGCTGGGGCGGTGCAATGCTCAAGGCGGCGGGGAGCGACTTCATCTTCACCTGGAAAGCGGCGGTTGTCGCCTCGGCCACGGTCGGCTTTCCGCTCTTGGTGCGCTCGATCCGGCTCGGCATGGAGTCAATCGACCGGCAATTGCTCCAGGCGTCGCGCAGCCTCGGCGCATCATGGCACGATACGCTCTTCACCGTCGTCCTGCCGCTCTCGCTTCGGGGCATGGTTGCCGGCTCGTCGCTCATGTTCGCCCGAAGCCTCGGCGAGTTCGGCGCGACGATCATCGTCGCGGGCAACATCCCCGGCGTGACGCAGACCATCCCGCTCGCCATCTACGACTATGCCAGCTCGCCGACTGGTACGTCAATGGCGCTCTCGCTCTGTGGCGTATCGGTTGCCTTGTCGGTCGTCATACTGCTGCTGCATGAAGTGATCGGCAAGAAACTCGAACATGGAGGTCAGCCGTGAAGCTGCGCATCGACATCGAAAAGAAGCTCGGCGACTTCTCACTGAAGCTGAACACCGAAATCTCGGGAGACCGGGTCGGCATTTTCGGCGCATCGGGCAGCGGCAAATCGACGCTCGTCCACCTCGTCTCGGGACTGATAAAGCCCGATGCAGGCGAGATTTACCTCGACGACGCTTGCCTCTTCAGCAGCCGGAAAAAGATCGACCTCTCGCCCGAAAAGCGGCGCATCGCCATCGTCTTCCAGCAGGCAATGCTCTTTCCACATCTTGGCGTCAAGTCGAATCTGCTCTACGGCTACAAGCGCTGCCGCCCCGCCGAGCGACGTATCAAGCCGGAAGCGATCATCGAGGTGCTCGATCTCGGCCACCTCGCCGGGCGCGGCGTCAACAAGCTCTCCGGCGGCGAAAAGCAGCGCGTGGCGCTGGGCCGCGCCGTGCTCGCCAATCCGCGCCTGCTCGTGATGGACGAGCCACTCTCGGCGCTCGACGACTCGCTCCGCTACCAGATCATCCCCTACCTGCGCAGCGTCAGCGAAGAGTTCGGAGTTCCCTTTCTCTTTATTTCGCACTCGATCACCGAAATGCAGCTCATGACCGAACGGGTGCTGGTCGTCAAAAACGGACGGCTGGCGGGCATCTCGACGCCCGACGAGCTGGCGCGAACCGGCATGGCTACGAACCCGCGCGGCTACCTCAACCTGCTGCGCCTGCACGGAGCCAGGCAAAAGGACGGCCTCTTCTACTATCCCTGGGGAAGCAGCGAACTGATCATCTCGGACGGTAAAACCGGCGAAGAGTCGCTCTTCGAACTCTCGTCGCGCGACATCATCCTCTTCAAGCAACACCCCGAAGCGATCAGCGCCCGCAACCTCCTCGAATGCCAGGTCGCCGAACTCTTCGACTCGGACGGCCGCAAAGGCGTGGTGCTCGACACCGGCGGCAAAACGCTCATCGCCGAAATCGTCCGCTCCGCCGCCGAAGAGCTGGAAATCGCGACCTGCGCGCCCCTCTTCGCCGCGATCAAGGCGTCGGCGTTCAGACGGTTGGGGTGAGGGGAAATGAAATAGCAGAGTAGCAATTAAAAAAAATGGTTCTTCGTAGAATATCGTGGGTAAGCTCAAGGAGAGTCGCTCAAGTAAACATCAAGGCCACGCAACAAAATCCACTGAAACATACTATAAGTATTTATAAATAAATAAATAAGATAAAAAGATTCTCTATTTGGGGAGCTGAGGCTTGAATAGGGTTTTATGAGGGGTTATTGGTCACTCAATTCACCCATACTCACCAATCACCCACGATAATCTGCGAAGAACCCAATATTACGGAGAACGTTGACAGGCCTACATGCCCAATACCAGCGCGGCCACCACAATTGCTGGACCAAATGGCCATTCGGCTTCGCTGCCAAACCCTTTGAAACAGCGCCACGCCAGATACCAGAGCACGGTAATCACGCCAGCCAATATCACTATGTAAAACACGCCGACAACACCCAACCACGTGGCTAATACCGCCAGCAGTTTGAGGTCGCCGCCACCGATTCCACTCATCCCTTTGATGCGCTGGAATACCCAGGCAAGACCTCCAAAAAAAACCAGCACCACGACGGCGGATGCGACACTGACGAACAGGCTTTGCGAGGTTAACCCCACAGCGCTGCTGAAGAGGCCCAACGCCCCCAGTGGCCAGACGATCCAGTCCGGCAATAGGGTGGTGTCCCAGTCCATGAGCGCGAGCAGAAGCAGCGTGCTGGCTACACTGCCCCAGAGTAACGATGCGGCCCAGAATCTCGGGTGGCTGGTGGCGCCGGAAGCATAGACCCACAAGCTGGCGTTGATCACCGGCACCCAGATTCGCCGGCCAAGCGGAACGGGCTGCTCCAGGCCGCCACCAGGCCCGTGCCATTCGCGTGAGTGTGCATGGGCGCGCTGCAACACCTTGCGTGGAATGATGCGGGCCAAAGGTACGAGCAACAGGCCGAGCAACTCACCAGCCAGCCACCATGGCCAGGTTGCCCACGCGATATGCAAAAGGTAATTGAGACTCATGGCTAAAACCTGTTTTTTAAAACCTGCATTGATTGAATAATTGCCGGACCAAGCAACACCATCAGAAGCGTTGGGAAAATGAACAAGCCGAGCGGCAGCACCAGTTTGACGGGAATCTTGGCGGCAAGCTCTTCGGCTCGCTGGGTGCGGCGCGTGCGCATCATATCTGACTGTATGCGCAACGATTCGGCCAGACCGGTACCGAATTTGTCAGCCTGTACGAGCATGGAAACGAGATCTTCGAGATCTTCGAGACGTGAGCGCAGTGCCAGATTGCGCAAGGCGTCGATGCGGCTGGCCCCGGCGCGCATTTCGAGACCCGAGAGATAAAACTCCTGGGCCAGGTCGGGGCTGATGCGGGCCATTTCGCGCGATATGCGGGCAATGGCGGCGTCGATGCTCATGCCAGACTCGGTGCAGACGACCATGAGTTCGATCATGTCGGGCAGGCTGTTGCGCATGCGTTCGATCCGTTTCCGGGTAATGATGCGAAGCATCAGTTCGGGAAGTTTATAACCCGCGGCGGCGGCGGCCACCACTCCAAACATGGCAAAAGCAAAAGCGATGCGCGGATGGGCAAAATGCAGAAACAAAGCGAGAGCTAACGGTAACGCCAGAGTGAGGATGGTTTTGATGGCGAAAAAATACTGTGGCGCATTTTTGTTGCGAATGCCTGCTTGTAAAAACCTGAGCCGGACGCTGGAGCTTTGCCACCCATCTTCCGGAAGCGAGAGTTTGGAAAGAATATTGATGACTCTGGTCGCTCTTTGGTTTTTCGCCGTCTTCGCCGCCGAGGCTGCGGCTGGTGGAGCTCCACTCTGGCGAATGACCTGGGCAAGGCGTTTTTTGAAGGCGTTGTCAACCGCCAGAGTGTACATTGCGAGCACTACTGAGGCGACAGTAGCCCCCCAGAGCACGATAGTCAGCGTTTGCAGGATGTCTTCCATGGTAGGCGAATTTGAGGGTTAAACCTTGATCTGGATCATGCGGTTAAGCACATAAAAACCAAAGGCCATGAGCATGCCGCCGATAAGAGCAAGGGTGCGGCCCTGGGGGGTTGTCCAGAGTATCGAGATATAAGCGGGCCTTATGAGTGCGATGATGCCGGCGAACACAAATGGTATAGCGCCCAGTACCACGGCGGATATCCGCCCTTCGGATGAGAGCGTGCGAATTTTGCCGCGCAGTTTGACGCGTTCGCGCATGGTACCGGCCAAGCTGTCGAGCAGTTCGGTGAGGTTACCGCCAGTATCGTGCTGGATCATGAGCGAAATGACAAAGAAATTGAGGTCGTTGCTTTTCACGCGGTCTGCAAGCTGGCCGATAGCCTCTTTGAATGGAATACCGAAGCTGATTTCATCGAAGACGGTTTTGAATTCCTGACCTGTGGTGTCGGCAAACTCCTTGCCAACCATCCCGAGAGCCGAGGTAAGGCTATGACCGGCTCTCAGCGCGCGAGAGATGTAATCGAGCGTTTCCGGAAGTTTGTCCTCGAAGACTTTGCGACGCTTCGATGCCTGTCGGGATAACCATAAAACCGGCGTGCTGGTAATGACGACAGCCAGCATAAGCACGAGCAAAGGGTTAAATTGACGCAGAAAACCCAGCGTTACCACCGCTGCAAACAGGGCAAGCATGAGGCACGTCAAGCTGACGACAGAAAGTGGACTGTGAGCGCGTTGAACCAAATGTTCGAGTCGCACGAATGTTCTGGAGCGTGAGCGTAGCCAGGTATCGAGCGCGCTGTCCCTGGCGTTGCTTCGCACAATGCGGGAGGAGTTTTGGCCACCAGAGTGAATGACGTTGTAAATGCTCTGCAAACGCTCTTTTTTGGCTTTTTTGCGAGGATCGAGAAACTGTGTCCACGCCCCATAGAGCAGCAGCATGAACAGCACGACGACCACAAAAGCGAAGAATGGAAGCATAATCGTGATCATGATATGTAACATTTAGTCGTTGGAGCCGGGATTGAACATTCCGTCACTGAGAGCAATGCCGTAAGTGCGGATTTTTTCAGTCACCTTGGGGCATACGCCCGTGGCGCTGAATATTCCTTGCACGGATCCGTCCGGGTTGATGCCGGTGCGCTGGTAGTCAAAGATTTCCTGTGTTGTAATGGTGTCGCCCTCCATGCCGCTGATCTCCTGGATACTGGTGACCTTGCGCCTGCCGTCATCAAGTCGCGCGATCTGGACGATAAAGTGCAGCGACGAGGAGATGAGCTGGCGCATGGCTTTGCTCGGCAGCGCGACGCCAGCCATGCCCACCAGATTTTCGAGACGCCCCAGCGCATCCCGCGAACTGTTAGCGTGAATGGTGGTGAGCGAGCCTTCGTGGCCAGTGTTCATGGCATGGAGCATATCGATCACCTCGGTGCTCCGAACCTCACCCAGCACGATGCGGTCTGGCCTCATGCGCAAGGCGTTTTTCACCAGCGCACGCATGGTGATTTCGCCTTTGCCTTCGATGTTGGAGGGGCGTGTCTCAAGACGAACGACGTGATTTTGCTGAAGCTGCAACTCGGCCGTATCTTCGAGCGTGACGATACGTTCACTGGCGGGAATAAAACCCGAGAGAATGTTGAGCAGCGTGGTTTTACCCGTACCGGTTCCTCCGGAAATGAGGATGTTGCATTTGACTTTGACCAGCGCCGCCAGCAGTTCAGCCATGGCCGGCGTGAGTGTGTTGTTTTGAACGATGTCACGCATTTGCAGCGGCACGACCGCAAAGCGCCGGATAGTGAGCACCGGGCCATCGAGCGCCAGTGGCGGAATGATGGCGTTGACGCGCGAGCCATCGGGAAGGCGGGCATCAGCCAGAGGGCAGGATTCATCGATGCGCCGACCCATGCGAGAGACGATTTTATCGATGATTTTCATCAGGTGCTCGTCATCGTTGAAACGGATGTCAGTGAGCTGAATGCATCCATGTTTTTCGATATAGACGTTCTGGTAGCCGTTGACCATGATTTCAGAAATGGCAGGGTCGGCAAGCAATGGCTCTATCGGCCCCAGCCCCATGATCTCGTTTTTGAGGTCGGCCACCAGTCTGGTGCGTTCCTGAACATTGAGGGGAAGAGCCTCTTGCTCGATGATCTCGACAAGCAACACCCCAAGCTCATTTCGCAACTGCTCGGGAGTCAGGCTCTCAATGGAGTTGAGGTCGATGCGGGTGAGCAACTTTTGATGCATATGCATCTTGGTAGCGTAAAAGTCAATCCCTCTGGAGTCGTTGTTTTTTGTCGCCGCTACTGTTGCAGGCGAAGCTGGAGGCTCAGCGACGTGAGGTTGCGCAGACGTCTGTGTGGTTTCATCCGCCGATTCGGGAGCAGCCCCGCCCCATTTCGTGGAGCGATTCCAGCGGGCTATCTGATCTTTAAGCGTTTCCATAGTGATGGTTTGGAATGACTGTTGCCCGAGATCTGCTCGGCCCAGTCGGTGATAGTTTTGGAAAGTTTTGATTTTGCTTCCGCTTTCAGAATGGGCTGACCAGTCAACAGGGACTCTTCCACAGCTGCGGAGTCGAAGGGAAAGCTTTTATCGATTGGCCTGCCAATGAGCTTCGCGATTTCGGTACTGGAGATGCCGTCGTTTGCATCCGCGCGGTTGAGGATGATTTCAATGCGCGACACCGGTTTTTCCAGCTCTTCACAGAGTTTGAGCAGTTGACCAGCCTGGCGCATGGATGGCAGCGATGGGGTGGCGACGATGCAGAGCTGGTCAAGGCGATCGAGAACCCAGAGGCCGACCCGGTCGAGAGATGAACCAAAGTCGATGAGCGTGTAGTCGTAAAAGTTTGAAACCTGGTGAATGAGTTTGCTCACCTGCTCGGGTTTGATTCGAACGACTTTTTCGAATGTGGCGGGCGATGGAATGAGGTCGAGCGTGGGGCCGAGATGCTGTACCATACTGTTGAGCAGCGGCTGGTCGAGCCGGTCGGTTTGACTGGAGATGTCGGCCAGATCCTTAGCGTGGTTATTCCGGGTGAGGTACATGTCGAGATCGCCAAATGGTAAAGAGGCATCAATCGCCAGCACGCGGATGCCTGGCTTTTGAGAGAGCGCGAATGCCAGGTTTGCCGCCAGGCAAGAGCAGCCATCCCCCCCTTTGGAAGAGACAAATCCAAAAACATGACTCCGGATAACGCCACCGCCACTGGCGCGAAACTGAATGCGTTCGATCACCTGCAGCAGGGTTTCGGCGCTACTGTCGACCATGACTTCTCGCACTCCGGCGCGCATGAGCAATAGCTGAACTTCGGGCTGCGCTTGCGGATGAAGGGCCACGATGGCGGCCTGTGGCAAAGCGAGGCAGAGCTTCTCCACCTCCTGAACATACAGGGGATCGGAAGGCTCGAAGCCCGCCAGAAAGACGATGTCGGGTTTTTGGGCCGCGAGTTCGCGCGTTATGCCCCCCGCCTCGCCCACCAGTCGGATGAGCTGATGTTGGCCCAGCTCGAGTTGGGCATCCGGAACATCCCATGTCTTGGGAGAGAAAGCAACAATTTTCATGGCTGTTTATTTGACGAGTATGGGAGGAGTGTAGGCGCCGTATGACGTCCCTGTGCCGTTGCCTGGATCGAGGTTTCCGAAAATCGTAGGATCGATGAAATGACCTGAGATATAGCTTTTGCCTTTTATTTTATCAACGCCATCAATATGAAAACCGCCAATCGCGTAGACAGTTAACGTGCCACCAGGAACAATTTTTTGATCAACAACGACTATAGGAACATCCTTGTTGGTATATAAATCTCCAGTTTTATGAAAAGCATCATCATCGACGCCACTTTCGAGATTTATATTCATACCGCTTGTTACATCACTGGTTAACGTACCATCCAAATATTTTTTCACGTTATTGGCACTTGCAGGAGTAGTATCAAAGGTTGTCCAGGTGCCCGAAGTGTATTGATTGCCATCTTTGTCGAAGTACACGCTGTTCATACCATATTTGAGTTCAATGGGATTGTTATTGGAATCAACCTGTGGTTTATTATTAGTTGAGTCCCAATAGGTGTCGAACATATTTTTATTGATAGCGAAGGGAAATAATCCCGTCCCGCCACCGGCTGGAGCTATCACGGCAATGGCGCTAGCCTGAACGTTGCTTTCGTCAATCCCCAGAATGGGGGCAAACAACAAGTTCAATGGCCCGCTGTTCTGGCCTTCGGAGATACCAATCGTGGCGCGAACAGCGGGGACATATCCCGTGCCAGACGTGCCGCTCCAGCTGCGCGACTGGAGATTCCAGTAGCCTGTTTCGATCGTCGCATCCTGAATCCTTGAGCCATTGGCGACATTGCGTCTTGCAAAGGCCCGCGCAGAGTCCGCAGCCGCCGACCAGTTGAAAGGGGTTCCCCCTGCGTCGGTGAGTGAACGGGCGCCGCCCATGGCAGCCGCGTCGGCGGCGTTCTGAAGTTCGACTTTAACCAGGTGGATGCGGGCAAGGTCAACCGCAAGGGCGGCAAAGCCCAGCAACACTGGCAATAACAGGGCAAACCAGATGGCTACAGCGCCACGCTCCTGGCGCAGCCGTTCGTTGATGGAGTGTAAACGTGTCATGGTTATTCGAGCCTCATTCTGGTTTGAGCCGAGATTGGAAGAGCCGGAAAAACGTAAAACGCATCGTAAACACCGTTGGCCGAAACGGTGAGGATGTCGCCTGAAATGGTCGTAGAGATCGATGCCGCCATTGCGTCACCGAAAGAGATAAGATGGTTTTGGCACACCTGCGTAGCGGCAGTGTTGGCGCTGCTTATTCTGGCAGCATTGGTGTTCGTGCCGGCAACGTACACCACACCAGCACGAGCGCCCTCGCGGGTAGCCATGGTAAGCACGGTTTTGTTGTACAGGGCGACGGAAAAAAAGATCACGCCAAAAAGAATCAGCAGGAATACAGGCAGGACGAACGCAAACTCAATCAGCACGCTACCCTTCTGGGATCGGGCGTGCTTCGCTGCCGGGGCCTGAAGCGCGGAGCCGTCCGCTCTCATGGTAATCATTTCTCCCCCCGCGAGCTTTGAAGCTTTCCGCCGATGAAAAGCTCGCCATTGGTATGCGGAACAAACTTGTCTGTGGGAAGCTCCGGCGCGGTGTCGCTCGCCTTGACCAGGGTGGGGCGAATGACGACCATGAGTTCGGTCGTTTCAGCATTTTTCTCGGTGCGCCGGAAGAGCGTCCCGAAAAGGGGAATGTCACCCAAGAGAGGCACAGCGCGGATGATTTCGGTGAGATTGTCTTTCAGAAGGCCGCCAATCACAAGATTTTCACCCTCCTTCATCTGGACGGTGGTGGAGGCGTAGCTGATTTTAAAAGCGGGCAAATTCAACTGGGTACCCGCAGTGACCGGTTCCGTGTTCGGCTCGGAGACCTCCGGCGCGACCCTGAGCGAAATACGGCCACCATCCAGCACGGTTGGCATCAAGCGCAAACCCACGCCATAAGTGCGTTCGACATAGTCAACAGCACCATTGGTGGAGACTGTGGGGGTATAAATTTTGCCGCCAACAAGAAAGTACCCCTCCTGACCACTCATGGCGACAATGGTCGGCTCGGCCAGGATTTTGATCAGACTTTTTTTGCGCTCGGCCTCTATACTGAGATTGTTTGGAACCGCGTTGTGATGAACCTGCAGCAACAGGTCGAGCGTGGCGTTGCTGACAAACCCTGTCATGAGGCTGCCCTGGGTATTGCCTGAATTTTGAATCCAGCCGAGACCGAGGCTTTCGATGTAAGATTTGGAAACTTCCGCGATGTGAACTTCAAGACGAACCTGCTGCGGATCGCGGACTTTGAGGAGGTTGACTACGCCACGTATTTTGGCGGATGAGCCGGAGCCAGAGGCGCTGCTCGACGCGCCAGGAATGCTGACCGATACCAGGGAACCCTTGTTACCCATGCCGGAGATGCCGGATGACGCCTCAGAACCAGAAGCAGCGGCGAGATTGGTCAGGGTGGTTTCGGGGTTTTCATCCGGAACCACACTACCCAGATACGCTTTCACGAGGCGGCAGGCGGTTTCGGCAGCCAAAGCGTCGGATACGTAGCCATCCAGTACCAGCGCCGATCCTCTAGCGTAGAGATGAATATCGTACTCCTTCGGCAGGGCGGTTTTCAGCAACTCTTTTATGGGAATGACGTTGCGACTGACTTGCAGCGGCGTGGAGATGAAGTTGCCGTTTCTGTCCCAGACAACAAGATTGGTTGCGCCTGTTTTTTTACCCAGCAAATAGAGTTCGGAGGGGTTGATCAAAATGTAGTCGGCCACCTCCGGGTTGCCCACGGCAACACGGATAATGGATCGTTCGAGCCTGTAGACTCTCGACTCGCCTTCAGGCACAAGGTAGATCGGTGGCGAAACCATCGGAGACATCGCTACGGCGCGAGAATAGCGAGAGGCGCGAGAAGCCTTGGCTGCGACCTTTGCAGCCCCTTTGGTCGATGGCGAGGTTTTGGCAACGACGGGCGCAGCGCCAGGGGCCGGAAGCGAAGCTTTCGCGGCAACCGGTGCAGCGCCTGTGGGTGAAGGCGATGCCTTGGCAACGACGGGCGCAGCGACAGGGGCCGAAGGCGAGGCTTTTGCTGCTACAGGCGCAGCGCCTGTGGTCGAGTGCGTCGCTGCTGCTGCTACAGGAGCAGCGCCAAAAATGAATGGAACTGCGGCCATGCGGACGGTGCCGGAAGGCAACGGCGAGGCTTGTGCTGCTAAAGGTGCAGCGCCAGCAAGGAGCGCCGCGAGAGCGCTCGTATTGCAGGCCAGACGCAAAAAGTATGTCGTGTTCATGTGCATGGCGGCTAAGGTTTTTCAACAGATTGGCGGCTGACGCCACGGATTTCTTCGGGTCTGCGACTTTGGGATACAAGGCTTTGGTGACTAAGGCGTTGAGACGATGGCGCGCTCTGCGCCAACGGCAAACGGGTGGCGACGCGAGCGGACTGCGGATACACGATCTCAGGCAAGCGCACGCCGTTGGAATCTTCTACTTTGGTATCGAATTCGTTGCGCAAGACTAAAGAGAGCTTCCCGATGTTGCGGGCCAGATCCAGCGTTTCGGAATCGTGCTGCGTCAGTTCGAGGGTTACGGCATTGACCACTTTTGGTTTATTGGGTTCCGTAGCGGTTTCCTGGGCCACGGCCAATACCTTGACACGCGACAGCACCGTTCGCGAGAAAGACTGATCGTTGGCGTCCTTGCCGCTGACCAGCACATCCACATAGCTCCCAGGCAAGGCAAATCCGGCAACAGCGACCACCTCGTTCACTTTAACGGTAATGGCGCGCTTGCCCTCCGGGATGGTCGAGGAGAGGCCGCCAGCCGCGTTTATCGGGGCCAGTTTGCCGAGAAGGACAGCCTCGCCGGGAATCATGGAGACGCGGGCGATTCGACCCACCACGTCGGCGGAACTGCTGGGTGCATCTTGCGGAACAGAAGAACCGGGCCAATCGATAGTCTTGATTTGAGCAGCGGCAATAGCATTGCCAGCTTCGATGGGTTGTTCGACGATAACGACTTTCGCTCCTGAACCCTGAGCTTTAGTCTGGACGGCGCTCATCCAGCGGGAGGTCATGATAGCCGCCATCACTCCCAGAACGAGTGCGATGGTAGCGAAAACTGGTAGTTTCACGGCTGTGGCAATAAAAAAGTTTATGAATACCACCGTTCCGTACCAGCAATGGTGGTTACGATATTATTAGTCCTTTGACAACGAAAATACGTATCAAACCAATCACTCAGGATATAAAAATGGAATAATAATTGACAAGCTTTTCAGAGCCTCAATCATTTCTTTTCCACCCCCGGCGATTACGAACTATTATTTTCCAGGTCATCTGTCACCATCGCACCCGGAACGAGTGCGATAGCGACAATACCCCTGACCGGCTCACTGCTTTATGGTGCAAAACCAGCATCAGTGAACGCAGTTGAGACATTCTGAAAAGCAGCATTTATCTGCGTTCCAATATCAGGAAGCACCGCAATTGCAGCGACAGCAATCAAGGCAGCGATCAGGGAGTACTCGATCATGGTTACGCCTTTTTGTGATTTGATGGCGAAGCTCTTTTTCATCATCGATTCAAGCGCCAGTTTCATGGCAAGCATCATGTTTAACATCGTTTCATTCCCCCATTTGTTTTGTTAATCGTTAACCTTCGTGAACATCGTTTATCCTTTCATGAGCGCCCCGGTTTGTGGCCGGAGCGACACGTCAGAAGATCGGGAGTCCCTGCTCATCAATGAGCCGGCTCTATCGATGAAGACTTGCAAGAAGTCGGGTTTCAGCATGATAGATTTGGCATAGTTGTAAGAGTTAGTCGAGCCTTCAACACAGCTTTGATTTCAGCAGTCACCTGTAGATAATAGTACTTCTTTTTATAAAGCTCCATTTCATACACATCTTGCAGAAAAAATTATCAGACAAAGGCGGTCGGGGTCTATTTGCGGAAAAATGCAATCAGTCAACTCATTGTATAAAAACAAGATGCGCTGACTATCCCCTGTTGTCGAACTGCTATACGCTTGCCGTTTTGAATCGTATTAAAATCCGGGAAGAAGTACTGACCTCATCTCCATGCCACTCAACCAAAACCGGACAAATGAAATCTTTTTTTGATATTGGCTTTATTAAGGGGTAGCCAGTTTACAGGAAGGAGGTTTCAAAGACTTAACGAGCTGGATTACGAAAAATAATTATCTCTTTATCGAAACAAATACGTCACTCAATGGCACTATGATATGCAGTATTTTCATTGTCGAATAAAAAAAGAGGGCATTAACCAACGAGAATACAGCGATAGTTAAAGTGAAAAAGTCTTTGCTTTCGACTGTGAGAAAAAGAGATTTAACCTGAAGTTCCACAGTAAAACACTGGTTAACGCTATTTTGCATATGTTGTTATCGGAAATTTGAGCGTAAGGACGCAGTCATGTACCTCCTCGCACTGGTCAAAAAAGACGAGGCGGCAACAATCGCCCTGAAATTCGAGAAAGATGTAAAAACCCTTCTCTGGTGACGCATTTCCTTTCGCCTGGCGATCATCAGAAAGCGCGGGAACACACGCTTGGAGCGTACAAGGTTTGGTGGGGCGATGGGCCACCGGGTACTGGCCGCTGTGGGCGAGCCGGAGCTGGTGATCCCGCCGTTCGATCCTTCGAAAGTGGCACCGTTCGACTTTGAAGCCGATGTCGAGCGGCTGATCGAGCAAACGCTTGCGGAAAAGAACAATCGCGGCGCGACCTCCGTCGATACCCTCATCCGCAGTATGGTGGACCGGATATAACCGCAAATCTTTTGTCCGTTTGCCGTTACCGCTGTAGATTGAGTGACGCAGATTCCATTTGACTCATCGGGCGTTTTTTAAGGCGCAAAATGGTTCTCAATGGAAACGCTTGAAGCAATCTCATAACTATCGGTAAAAATTGGATTTCAGCCACATCAGCATACGGGGCGCACGGGTTCACAATCTCAGGAACATCTCGCTCGACATTCCGCGCAACAAGCTTGTCGTGATTACCGGCATCTCAGGCTCCGGCAAGTCGAGCCTGGCGTTCGACACGATCTACGCCGAGGGACAGCGGCGCTTCATGGAGACGCTCTCGCCCTACGCACGGCAGTTCATCGGCAATATCGAACGGCCGGACGTCGATTTCATCGAGGGTTTGTCGCCGGTCATCTCGATTGACCAGAAGAGCACCAGCCGCTCGCCGCGCTCAACCGTGGGCACCGTGACCGAAATCCACGACTTCGTGCGGCTGCTCTACGCGAAGGCCGGGCGGCGATACGATCCCGTCACGGGGCAGATGTTGCAAAAGCAGAGCGAGGAGAGTATCTGCGAGGCGATTCTCGCCTTGCCGGAGGGGACGAAGCTTCAGATTCTCTCGCCGCTGGTGACGGGACGCAAGGGACACTACCGCGAACTGTTCGACCGGCACCTCAAGGCGGGGTTCCTCCGGGCGCGCATCGACGGCGAGTACGTCGAGATGAGCGCCGGGATGCAGCTCGAACGCTACAAGAGCCACAACATCGAGCTGGTGATCGACCGGCTGGTGGCCGGGCCGGGCATCGGGGAACGGCTGAAGCAGGCGGTCGAGAAGGCAGTCGCCATGTCCGAACACAAGTCATCGGTGATCTGCGATACTGGCGACAGCGAACGCGGATCGCTCTACTTCAGCACGAAGTACGCCTATTCGGACGGCACCGTGCCGGTGGATGTGCTCGCGCCAAACCAGTTCAGCTTCAACTCGCCCTACGGCGCCTGCCCGGAGTGCAACGGCCTCGGCGACAACATGCAGCTCTCGGCGGAGCTGATGGTGCCCGACGTGCGCCGCTCGCTCGACGAGGGGGCCATCGAACCGTTCGGCAAGCCGGGCAAGCGCAACCTCTGGCAGGTGATCCGCGCCATCGCCAAAAAGTACGGTTTCTCGCTCTCCACGCCGGTGGCCGGAATTCCGGTCGAGGCGCTCGACATCCTGCTTTACGGCTCCGGCAGTAAAACGTTTGACGTCGGCTACAGCTACGCCGGAAAGGAGCATCTCTATCCGCAGACCTTCCAGGGGGCGGTGCCCTACGTGGAGGAGGTGCGGGTGAATGCCTCGACGCCGAAGCTCCGGGAGTGGGCCGAAAGCTTCATGATCCGCCAGACCTGCCCTGTTTGCGGCGGCGCGCGGCTGAAGCAGGAGAGCTTGCAGGTGAAGGTGGACGGCCTCAATATCGCCGAGGCCGAAGCGCTGCCGCTGCCGGAAGCGCTGGAGTTCTTCCGCGCTCTGCCGCCAAAGCTGACCGCGAAGGAGCAGCTCGTGGCCGCACCGGTGCTGCATGAAATCACCAAGCGGATCGATTTCCTGCTCAACGTCGGCCTCGGATATCTCACGCTCGACCGCAGCTCGCAGACGCTCTCCGGCGGCGAAGCGCAGCGCATCCGGCTCGCCTCGCAGCTCGGTTCGCAGCTTTCGGGCGTGCTCTACGTGCTCGACGAGCCGAGCATCGGCCTGCACCAGCGCGACAACCACAAGCTCATCGACTCCCTGCACCGCCTCCGCGACCTCGGCAACACGGTGCTCGTGGTCGAGCACGACAAGGACACGATGCTCCAGGCCGACGAGATCATCGACCTCGGCCCCGGCGCGGGCGAGCACGGAGGCCTCGTAGTGGCGCAGGGCACAGCGACGACGCTCGGCCCCGACTCGATCACGGCAGGCTACCTGAATGGCACGCTCTCGGTCTCGTTCCCGCCCGCAAAGGAGGCGCAGGACGGCAAGGAAACGGAGAGGCGCTACCTGAAAGTGAAGGGATGCCGGGGCAACAATCTGAAAAGCGTCGATGCCGACTTCCCGCTCGGCTCGCTCATCAGCATCACCGGCGTGAGCGGTTCGGGCAAATCGACGCTCGTCAACGAGACGCTCTACCCGATCCTCGCCCGCCACTTCTACCGCTCGAAGCTGCTCGCCCTGCCGTGCGACGGCGTCGAAGGAATCGAGCTTATCGACAAGGTGGTCAACGTCGATCAGTCGCCCATCGGACGCACGCCGCGCTCCAATCCGGCAACCTACACCGGCGCGTTCACCTTCATCCGCGACTTCTTCACCCGCCTGCCCGAGGCGCAGATTCGCGGCTACAAGGCGGGACGATTCAGCTTCAACGTCAAGGGCGGACGCTGCGAGGTGTGCCAGGGCGCGGGTACAATGAAGATCGAGATGAACTTTCTGCCCGACGTTTACGTGCAGTGCGAGCACTGCAAGGGGGAGCGCTACAACCGCGAGACCTTGCAGGTGAAGTACAAAGGCAAGTCGATTGCCGACGTGCTCGAAATGCCCATCGAGGAGGCGGCGGGATTCTTTGAGGATTTCCCGCGCATCCGCAGGATTCTCGACACGATGCAGAGCGTCGGACTCGGCTACCTCAAGCTCGGTCAACCCTCTCCCCTGCTCTCCGGCGGCGAAGCTCAGCGCATCAAGCTCTCGGCGGAGCTGGCCAAAATCCAGACCGGCAAGACCCTCTACATCCTCGACGAGCCGACCACCGGCCTGCACTTCCAGGACATCCAGCACCTGCTCGAAGTGCTCCGCAAGCTGGTGGACAAAGGCAACACGGTGATCGTCATCGAGCACAACCTCGACATCGTGCGCAACAGCGACTGGGTCATCGACCTCGGCCCCGAGGGCGGCAACGGCGGCGGCATGATCGTGGCAGAAGGCACGCCGGAAGAGATCGTCCAGAGGACAGATTCTTACACGGGTCACTACCTCAAGCTCGACTCCGGCGACCAGCTGACCGGAACCGCATGAACGTCGAACACCACAACATCGCCACCTATGAGCAACAACGACCAAGCGCCCGAATGCCAGGTTTGCGGAACGAAAAAACGGGTCGAGCTGAGACGGGCCATGACCGTCCGCCCCGCCGTCTCGAAGATCATCCAGGAGAAAACCGGTAACTGGGACGAAGATGGCTGGATCTGCATGACCGACCTGCAGCAGTACCAGCACCTGTACGTCGAATCGCTGCTCGAAGAGGAGAAAGGCGAGCTGACCGAGCTTGACAAGGAGGTGATCGAGGGACTCAGGAAACATGAAATCCTCGCGGCGAATCCCGACATCGATTTCGAAAAACAGCTGACGCTTGGCCAGCGACTCGCCGACACCATCGCCGATTTCGGCGGCAGCTGGACCTTCATCTCCATCTTCGGCATCTTCATCTTCGCATGGATGGCCTTGAATATCACGGCAGTCTTCGTGAAGCCGTTCGACCCTTTCCCCTTCATCCTGCTCAACCTCGTGCTCTCGACGCTCGCCGCCATCCAGGCACCAGTGATCATGATGAGCCAGAACCGCCAGGAAGAACGCGACCGCCAGCGAGCAATCTACGACTACAAAGTCAACCTCAAAGCCGAACTCGAAATCCGCCAGCTCCACCAAAAAGTCGATCACCTGCTCTCAAAGCAATGGGAGCGTCTGGTAGAAATTCAGGAGATTCAGATGGAATTGATTAATGAATTGAGGGAGAAGAAGTAGATTATCGGAGGGAGGATTAACTCGCTTTGTCGCCACTATGATGTCATTTAGGTCGTAGTGGCTCTCGATTCCACTGTATCGGATCGAGACGATTAAAAACAAAAGGCATCAATTCTCGAACGTGATTTTCATCTTCATTCCCAGCGCTTTCGAGTAGCGGTACATCGTCGAGAGGCGAATATCCTCAGCATGATTCTCGATGCGGGAGATTGCCGTTTTCTTGGTTTTCAGCAAAGCCGCCATTGCATCCTGCGTCAGCCCGGCTTTTTTGCGAGCATCTTTCAGCATAACCCCGATTTTGAACTCTTCAAACCCCTCGTCGAAGTCCGCCGCAAACTCGGGATCGACCTTTTTCCGCTTTTCTATGTATTTGTCAAGATCATCCACGTGAATTCCTCCTTATAAAATCCTTTTTTCTTTTTTCAGCCAGCTCGATTTCCTCTGATGGCGTCTTTTGGCTTTTCTTCACGAACCCGTTCGTCAGAATCACAAGATTACCCTCATGAAAGAACCCAAGCAAGCGAAACTCTTTCTTGCCATGTGACGCCCGAACCTCCCATATCCCTTCAGTACCGATGAGTTTTTTGAAGTATTCTTTTGAAACTATTGGCTGTTGCCGAACAATCTTCAGCACCCACGCTATTTTTTGCGCCTCCTTCGCCGTAAGAGAGTCCAGAAATTCCTCAACCGGTTTTTCACCCGATACCGTAGTGAAAAATGTAACGGTTCTCATAGCAAGTTAACGTATTGGTTAACATGATGCAAGTAGAAAAAGTTCAAGAGCAGGTTGAACAACTGCTTAAGCAAAACACCCTACAGTATACAGAATAACACCCTAATTTCGCGTTCATGCAACAACTCATTTCGGCGGCGATAAAATTTACCAACTTGGCTTTGTGTGTGTGCTTTTCTAAGGTATTATCATGATACTTGTTGTGTTGCTGGTGAACATTTTATCGACGAATCTGAAGTGGAGGTCTATAGATTTTTAGATATAGGATGATCAGAAAGTATATGACGAGATTTTTTAAATAATAACCTGCAAAACCAATTTTAGATAAACATTTCCTATTGTTATTTTTTATGATAGCAAAACAGATTTGTAATTATTTACAATCGAAATTATAGACACTAAATCAATATCACAACTCTTCAACCAGACATAATAGTTTAGGTTCTTCGCGGAATTTCGTGGGTGATTGGTGAGTATGGGTGAATTGAGTGACCACAAACCCCTCATAAAACCCTATTCAAACCATGGTTCGCCAAATCGAAGAAGCCTTTATCTTATTATATTAATGTTAGTTAATAGTTTTTCTGATTAAGCATTATTCTGTGGCCCTGATGCTTGCCTGAGCCAATCCCCTTGAGCTTACCCACGAAATTCTACGAAGAACCATAGTTTATAATAATCAGCCATTTTCTTCATAAGAATCCTTAACCTCTTGTTCTAAATAGCATACTAATTGCCAGTGCTCGAGGTGAGTTAATTTTGCATGAGTATCTACCCTAAAAAATCTAGATAAGAAATCCTTGACTATCTGGCAATTCATACTTAAACCAATTTGCCCAAGCAACTCCTTTTCTCTTTTATAAAGATAAGGTCTTTCATGTATATAAGTTGGCTTAGAGGCCGCATTTTCCATCCTTCCAGCTATCGTATTTTTATATTTGGTATCTAAATATTGTAATATTTCTTCAGCACAAGCTTCAGGCCAGCCCCAGATAATTGTCCACTTTGCATTTTTTATACCAAAATCTTTTTTAAAATTATTATACAGTACTTGATATGCCTTTTTCCCGAATCTTTTTTCTCTTTCCTCTCCTATTTTATTGAACCCAATCTCTATAGATTGTTTTAACATAGGATTAGCTCCGATGGTGCCTCGTGGCGGCAATATGTTGATATTAGGAGCTTTTGTAGTTGAAATTTTTAAATCTCCCCCAATCTGGGTAACGTTTCCATAAATATGACTTTTATTTATATTGTTCAAATTTGGTGCACTTTTTATTACCTCTTTTGTGAGATGCGGAAAATATACACTCCTTGTTTTTGGGCATTTATGAATTTGCCTTTCAATATCTTTCCACGATAAGAATAGGATATCAAAGTCATGTTCTTTTGCTAATTTTGCCGCATAATCTTGAATGACTGAATATTTTTTTGTTGTCGATGCTAAAATAAAAATATCGAAATCAAAAGGAAGGTCTTGAATTTTGACTAATGATTCATCGAAATCAGCCATAAGCTCATTTCTTAATTTGCTATCTGGTTTTGATGGATCCTTTTTTTTACATTGAATAATTATCTTTTTTTCTGTTGAAAACACATCAATACCATGTTGGGTCGCACCCTTATTTTTGTAGAGTTGAAAAGAACTTGTTTCATTGAATTCGTTAAACAAATCTTTAATAAACTCTTCAAATAAATATTCATTGCTAATTACTTCATAGTGATACATTTCCAGCCCCCTCTTATATTTTTTTATATAAAGCAACCGGTTATTGCCGTGATCTATAGTATAATGACTTTGTATTCGCAGCCAATAACAAATAATGCACACGCTTGAAATATATCAAAATCCTGAGATTTTTACCCTTTTTTCAGCCCATAATTCCACAAAAAAACTACCGCCTATCGTGCGCTGTCACCATCAACAATCCGCGTCATCTCCGGCGGTTTGTTCGAGGTGAATGTCGCCGGAGGCGTAACGATGGAGCACACTGGAAATGAAGGTCTGGTAAGGAATTCCATACCGGTTCGCTTTCCTCTTGAGAGAAACCAAATCCCTGCTCGATAGCCGTATGCTTACCTGACGGTCTTTTTGAAGGGTGCTTTTGGCCGCCTCCATCAAAGCTCTCTTCTCTTCGGGATCAGGTTCGTGCGCCTTGATCAAACCCTTCTGTTCCAGCTCCATTAACTCTTTTTCGGAATCGTCTATGTTCATCGCTATTCACCGAGTAATTCCCGAGTCGCTTTACCACATCGAGCCTCGCCCCAACCATCCGCGCCGAGGCGAATTCCCATCCGACCCATCCATCCCATTACCCCCAACTCACATAAACTCCTCGAAATAATCGAGGTCTTTGTGAAAGGTCTCTTCCAGCGCGAAGAGTGACGCAAACGCCAGTACGATGCAGATTGCGCCGGTTTCGAGGCCGAAGTGCTCCTTGGTGTACTTGAAAAGCATCGTGATCGGCACCACCAGGCCGCGCACGAAGTTCGGCACGGTCGTGGCTACCGTAGCGCGGAGGTTGGCGCCGAACTGTTCGGCGGCGACGGTCACGAAGATCGCCCCGTATCCGCCCGAAAAGCCAAGCGCGGCGCAGACGCCGTAGAAAAATGCCGGCGAAGCGTGCTTCTGCCGGAAAAAGAGCGTCAAAAATATCTAATTATGAAGCTGTCTTTGAATTGAAGTTTGCTGATAAAAAATACACAGTACGCACACTACGCAATACAATTGAGAATCAGCTTGTCAAGAAATACTTGTTCCCTGAAAATCGCCGATCAGGATGTTTGTTGATAACCCTCACAAAGGACAAGAAATGGAAACACCCTGATAACAATTCATGGATTGATTTTGAAATTCTTATTCAACTGCTCCAAAATGAAGCCAAACAAATTATGAAGAGTATGGGAGGCCTTCGCTTATATGTTCATACCCTTGATTTGCGCCCACGTCTTCCAATCAAGGCAACGAATAAAAAGAAAAAAGTTAATAGGGAAACGAGTTGGGGCTTTGAATAATAACGGTCATATATAGTATTCGATGGTTTCAATGAGTCCTGTCTTGATGGCAAACATCACCAATTCCGAACTGTTCGAAACACCTAACTTGCGGAAAATATTTTTCCTGTGGGTCATGACTGTGTGGAAACTGACATGCCTTTTGGCTGCAATCTCCTTTGTGGTCAGACCGGCAGCGATCTGCTTGACAATATCGACCTCTGACCTTGTCAATGATCCTTTTGCCACAACAGTATCGTTTTTGTTGAGCAGAACATCAAGAACACTGCCGGAGTAATGTTTTCTGCCCTTAATGGCTGTGGATACCGCCTGAAGCAGTTCGGGGCGATCATCGGTTTTCAACGCGATATTCCTGATACCAGCATTGTTGAACTCCATGATCTGCATATGGTTAACCGTGTTGGAGAGTATCAGGACGGGGATTTGAGCATGCTCTTCATGCAGCTCACGGAGGTCGTTGATGGATTTGAAATCGAAGAGCACGTAATCGGTAATGATCAGCGACAGCTCCATGCGCTTCAGGGATTCAAGCAGGTCGCTACGCGCCGTCACCACCGATACTCCATAGCCAGCTTCCGTGAGGAACGACCTGAGGGACTCCGTGGCGAGAAATTGTGAGTCTGCAATGAGAATGTTGCCTTTTTGCTTCATGGGATCACCTAGAATTTCTGTTGATATTCATGCTCTGGCAGCGGCATCGGTGAAAAGCGGCTCTTTGCGGAGTGCGCCACGGCTCCAGGATGTCGATGCCCGGCTGATAAGCTCGATAGCTCTTTGTGTGATCATGCCGACAGGTTTTCTCAGGGCCAAAAAAAAGCCTGAGCACAGCCTTCCTGCTCCGGATTTCGCAGAAAAGCTCGCTGAAGAGCGCTTCGATCCAGGAGGCAGAGAGAGTCCACGCTGCCGCGCGCGAGGCTGAAACAACAGGAACAGGTTGTGACGATAAGGTTCTGCATGTCAATCGTATTTCGTGGTTTTGCAAGAGAACTTACAGGTAAAGTTCACATTGTCGATGATTCGTACCGTAAAAATACCACAACTACGGGAGAAGTATCTGAGGCGGCCTTGTGCATCGGAGATAGTCATTTGCCCAAACCTGCGTTACGATTCCACCGGTTGCGACCGAACCGCAAGCACCCGTAACTCTTTTCAGGCAACTGTTTCGAGATGCCTCGATGAGCGGTGCAGACTCCTGTAATACCCCTCCCTTGCGAGCAGCTCCTCGTGCGTTCCTTTTTCGACGATCCGTCCTTGATCGAGCACGCAGATGGTATCCATCTCCTGTACCGTCGACAGGCGATGGGCAATAACAAGGAGCGTACGGCCTTCGGAAACGCGATGAACGGACTGCTGCAACGCTTCTTCGGTTCCTGAATCGAGGTTCGAGGTCGCCTCGTCGAGAATGAGAATCCTCGGATCGAAGAGCAGCACCCTGGCAAACGAGAGCAGTTGGCGCTCGCCAGCAGAGAGCGTCGAACCGCGCTCGGAAAGCTGGGTATCATATCCCTGGGGAAGTCGGCGGATCAACGCATCGGCTCCGACGAGACGGCAGGCGGATATGACCTCTTCGTCGGAGATGTCACTTCGGAAAAATCTGATGTTGTCTGTCACGCTCCCTGAAAACAGGGTGACATCCTGTTGAACGATGCCAATGGTGCGGCGCAGCTGGTCGAGCGGCCAGTCGCGTATATCCACGCCGTCGATGGAGAGCACGCCATGTGAAACATCGTAAAACCTTGTCACAAGATTCATGATCGAGCTCTTCCCTGCCCCGGTCGCGCCGACAAATCCAACCTTTTCACCGGGTTTGATCTCCAGATCGATGTCGTGCAGCACCGGAACGTCGGCGCGATAAGCGAAACATACCTTGTCGAATCTGATGCCTCCGACCGGCGCTGACGCAGCCTTGGCCTCTTCGGATTCGACGATATCCGGCTCTTCGGCCAATGTGCCGCCGATCCTCGATGATGCGACAATGGCCGACTGGAGCGTATTCATCTGAAAAAGCATCATGCTCACCGGCTGAAAAAAACGGCGGATGTAGCTGATGAAAGCATACAGCACGCCGAAAGATATTCTGCCGCTGATCACGCTCACGCCGCCAAACCACACCAGTAAAGCGACCGTCAGATCGGCAAGCATCTCGGTCACGTTGAAAAAAATCAGGAACCGGCGGTTCTCTTCGACCGAAGCATTGAAATAGGAGCGGTTGTACTCATCCATGCGCCGCTGCTGCTTCGACTCCTGGTGAAAAATCTGCACGATGCGCATCCCACCAAGGTTTTCCGCAAGGCAGGAGATGAGCACGCCGAACCTCCGGCGCGCCTCAGCATTGGCCGACTGGAGCCGTTGCTGGAAAAAGGTCGCCGTCAGGATTACGACCGGCAGCAACAGAAAGCAATACAACGCGATCCGTCCGTTCAGCTTCGCCATGAACGCCATGGTCAGGATAAGCGAGATGCCGCCCCTGAGCGTGTTTGAGAGAAACTGGGTGAAAAACGTGTTGAGCGTTTCTGTATCATTGGCCACATTGGTGATGATGCGACCAGCGTTGTTCCGGTCGAAATAGCTGAGCGAAAGAGACTGGATATGCCTGAAAAGGTCTGTCCGCACAGCCCTGACAATAGAGAGACCGGCGTCCTGAAGCAGGAGTTCCTGAAACCATGTCAGCCCGAAAGAGAGCACCGTAAACACAAGGTATCCGGCGGAGAGAACGATGAGGCCGGTCGAATCCGGCAAGGAATTCGAGGCAAACCGGTCGATGACCTCCTTGACAAGCCAGGGCTGCGCGAGATCGATCGCCACGACGGCCACCACGAAAACGAAGGCCCAGATGAGTTGCACTCGGTGAGCTTTGGTGTACGGCAACAATACCGACAGCGAACGGCTCTTGCCTTTGGACTCCCTGGCGTTTTTCATGAAACCCCCTCCGCCTCTCCCTCTTCGAGGTCAAGCGCCCTGATGACCGCTTCCGGCAGAGTATCTGCGTCAACGCTCTTCCGGCCATGAGAAACCGGCGGCGCGTCGATGTCACCGAACCCGGCGTTCTGCATGAACCACTGCGTCGCATACCTGCCGCCAAGTTCGATCAGCTCCTCGTGGGTTCCCTCTTCGGCAATCCGTCCTGACTCCAGCACCAGGATTCTGTCGGCATGGCGAACGACGCTTAACCGGTGCGAGATGATGATGGTGATGTCAGCGCTTGCTCGCGACTTGCCGAGATTGGCAAGTATCCGCTGTTCCGTTGCGGCATCGACCGCGCTCAGAGAATCGTCAAGAATCCGGATCGGAGCGTCTTTGTAAAGCATTCGTGCAATCGCGATGCGCTGTTTCTGGCCACCTGAAAGCCGGAGGCCCCGATTCCCGATTTCCGTTCTGTAACCTTCCGGAAATGCGATGATATTCTCATGGATCGCCGCGAGCTTCGCGCAACGTTCGGCTTTGGCGGGATCGGGATACGTGTCTGAAAAACCGATATTTTCAAGCACTGTTCCGGAAAAAAGAAAGCCATCCTGGGGAACATACGCTATGCCCTGCCGGAGCTGTTCGAGAGGATAGTCGAGAATATCCCGGCCATCGATGCTGATGGTTCCTTCGGGCGGATCGTAGAGCCGGAGCAACAGATCAGCCAGCGTTGACTTGCCGCTTCCGACGGCGCCGATGATGCCGAGCGTTTCTGTCGGCCTGACCGTAAACGACACGTCATGCAGTACTTCGTGGCCTCTGGCGTAGGCGAACGAAAGCTTCTGAACCCGCAGGACTCCTCTGGCAGGCAGCAGCCCCGCCGGAGTCACCTGCCTGTCGCGAATCTCCGGAACAACCCTGAGCAGCCGGTCGATCCGGTCGAGAGATGGAAGCGCGCGTTGGACGATGTTGACGACGTTTCCGAGCTGTTCGAGAGGCATTCGCAGAAGGGCCAGGTAAAGGGTCAGTGCCACGAAATCGCCAATCGAGATAGCCTTGTCGAACACCAGAAAGCCGCCGTAACCAAGTGACAGAACGAAGCCGAGATTGACCATCAATGGAACCAGCGCCGCAAAGATGGCGGAGAGTCTTGCCTGCTCCAGTTTTTCGGCGGCGATGGCTTCCACGCGAGCGTTGAACCGGTCGCCGAATATCTGCTCCATCCCGAAAGCCTTGATGGCGCGAATTCCTTCGACCGTCTCTTCGAGCGTTTGCGACATGGCGCCGAGTGCCTCCTGGGCGCGATGTGACTGCCCTCTGATAGCCGGGCCGAGACGATCGACCAGAACGGGAATGATCAGCAGCGGGCCGAGAGAAACAATCGTCAGACGCCAGCCCGTATTGGCGGCCATCAGATACACCGCGCCAAGCAGCAGAGCGACGCCGTTGACCATCTGGTTCAGGCCGAGGGTCATCAGGTCGCCAACAATATCGACATCGCTCAAGGCATGTGAGATAAGGTCGCCGGTGCTCTGGCTGTGATAATAGGCGGGCGACAGAGCGCACCATTTTGAAAACAGCTCCCTGCGCAGCCTCCAGGTCAGTTTGCGCCCTTTGTAATGAACCAGGATCCGGCCCGCCCATCCCGTAAAAACACGCAGTGCGCCAACCGCCAGAATCATGCCGGAGAAACCGGCGATCTCGCGCGCGTCCGCTTTGCCCAACCTCAGCACATCAGTCACAAAACCGATCAGATGAGGTATCTGCGTCGCCAGAAAGCTGCTGAAGGCAACCATCCCGACACCTGCGACATAGACTGCCGCGTTGTTGCGGGCGTGTGAAACAAGCAACGGTATCCCAGGTATGGGCGGCCATTTTGTCATGCCAGATCAATTCGGGCGGGAACGTACCCCTTCGTTACATCGAGATACTGGAACTCGTGGACACGCACCCGGAAAATGGCGATAGCGCCCACTTCACCGCGCTCGACGCGATCCCTGAAACGGGGACTTTTTGCCGACAGCAACCCTACAGCCAGCTCATGCTCTGCTGAACCCGGAGATGTCAGTTCGGCATCACCGACAAGCAGGACGTTTTTCCAGTTTTCCAGCGACTGCCCCTCATGCTCGAAGTGGAACGAAACACGAGGATGCAGGGCGATTTCACGCACCTTGGCCGCATTTTTGGCAGTCGAGAAAAACAGGTCGTCCCCGTCGATGGCAAAACTGCCGATGCTTCGCGCTATCGGGGCAAGATCCTCGCGGACATAGCTCAGAACCCCAAAGATCGATTGCCGGATGTACTGCCGTACCTCATCAAGATTTGTATGGTCGCTCATGGCGAATTCTCCTTTTTTTCTGATTGTCGAATTTGTTTCCTCTCTCTTACCGTGATCCCGATAGCAACGCGCTTCCAAGATCCTCGATCAGGGTGGCCGCTCCACGATAACCGGCGTAGGTGCGATCCAGCACGACCCTGTCGCCAAGCGGGAAGGAGACCTTGAGTAATGGCGCTCCGATCTCCCTCGTGACCGCCGCTTCGAGGGCGCTGCCGAGCACCAGTTCCGGCTTCAGACTCCTGACAATCTCCTCGATTTCAGCGCGATCCTCCGAGAAAAAGAGTCGAGCGCCGAACTCCTGGATAATGTCGCCGAAAGCATGAAGCAGAAGCTCGCGCTGTCCGTCGGGAAGATCATCCGTGATGACGAATCCCCGCGGGATAAGGCCGAGGGTGCGGACAAGGAATGTGCCGATGCCTGCAACCTGCGCGCTCTCGCCAACCAGAACGAACTCCCGCTGAAATCCGGCCCGGAAATAGGTGTCGGCCAGTGCCGCCAGATGTCGATGCAACCGAATTTCTTCGGTCTCGATGAATGATTCCGTCCGCTCCGGATCGAGGTCGAGCTGTTCCCCTATCGCCCGCAGCAGATTTCCGGCATTTGGCCCGACCGGCAATGCTCCGAACACGAGTGACGGCGTGCCGTACAGCTCGGCCAGACGCCCCGCCGGAGCCTCTCCCCAGAACGACAGCACAAGATTGAGCGCGGCTTGCGGTACCCGATGCCAGCCATTGCTATCCTGTCCGTTACCGAAAAGAAGGTTCGGTTCGAGTCCGATACCTTCGAGCAGCCTCCCGATCTCTTCGAGATTTCCAGCCCAGAACGGATCCTGCCGGGGAACGATGCCCCAGATATTCACCAGTTGGCCCGGCGTTTCGGGATGCTGTTTGCGCAGCTCCGGAAGCTGGTCGATCAGCGCCTTCGTGGCCAGCTGGTATCCGTGATGGACGCTGCCCCTGAAACCGGGCGTGTTGGCAAAGACCACCGGAAAAGACTGGTCGCGCCCCTCTTTGGTCATGGCCGGAATGTCATCGCCAACCATCTCGGTCGAACATCCCGACACGATGAAATAGAGATCGCCGTCAACCACCTTGACCGTGTTCTTGAGCTGTTCGCGCAACCGGGAACTGCCTCCAAAGACGACATGCTTTTCGGTGACGTTGCTGCTGGAGAGCGGCGGAGAGCCGCATGCGACCCCGGAACCGCTCGTGCGGTTCACCCCGAGAAAATGGTGGAAACCGCAGCCGGAATTGCTGTGAACGACCGGCACGACGCCGTCGATGGCTTCGATGAGCTGCAAAGCTCCGTGCAGGGCGCATGAGTTTCGTGATCCGTCAATATGATGGGACATGCTACTTCACCTCCTTTTTGATATGCCAGTTCGGACTGCGTTTCAGCCACTCTTCCCGATAGGGAGTACCTGTAACGGCAAGAGCCTCGACGAACGCACGGTTCCTCAAGGCGGCTGAAATGCGCCGTGCAACCGAGAGTACGCCTTCATAGCCCAGAAATGGCGTATTTTCAAGCGAGACGACCGGGATGCCAAGCCTTGAGAGCTGGCCGAGGTGCGCCCCGTCGCCGATGTAAAGGTCGGGCGCGATACGCCGGACGATGTTCAGCTCTTCGAAGGGCTGGCCATCGGCGACGTGAATCTGCAAAGCCGGATGCCTTGACGAGAGCAGTTCGAGCTGCGACGTCTGGAGTCGGCCAAGATGGCTCACGGTCAAGCCGGCCAGCTCCCCGCCAAACTCCTCGACCAGCTCAGCGACGGCGAAAGCCGTGGAAGGGACGAGGGAGAGATAGACCCGGCGACCTTCGAGGCTAAAATCGACAAGCGCCTGACGAACCCTTTCCGACTCACGCTCATGCAAAGCCCTGGCGACGCTTTCGACGCCAAGCGCTTCCCCTGCAGCCAGAAGCCAGCGGCCGGTCGCCCTGAGGCCGACGGGTCGCGGCTGATCGATGGTGGGCACATCGTACTCCTCCTCAAGGACGATACCGAGGTAATTTGCGCTGTCCTGGTCCAGGGAGACCGATAGGCGCGCGCCCGCAGCTCGCCTGAAGTTCTCGACGCCTGCCGCGTCGGGCAACACGTTCAGCTCGATCCCGAGCGAGGCGAGCAACCGCACCGCTTCGAGCCGGTCGGCAACCCCCTCGGCCACCGACAGGAGATTGACCGCCTCGTTGCGCAGGGTCGCGCCGCCGCTGCCGACGAGATGCTTCATGATGGCATGAAGGGCGATGTCGTAACCGGAAACCGCGCTTCGCGAGGCGAAGCCGGAGGTGAATACCGGCACGATCGGAACCCCCAGCTCCTCCCGAAGCTCATCGACGACCGCCTGTATATCGTCGTTGTTGATCGCCGCCACCGGCCCCGCGACGATAAACAGAACTTCCGGCTGATAACGCCGATATGAAGACGTGACCGCCTGGCGAAGTTTGCGGTCGGCCCCCATGATGGTATCCCGCTGGTCAAGGTTGGTAACCACCCATCGCCCGCCGCCAGTTTGAAGATGACGCCAAAGGCTCGCGGCGGCGCATCCTCGGGGAGCGTGCACGATAGTGACGCTGTTCCTGACTCCGCCGAGCAGCCGGAGCGCGCAGATCAGGTCATCCTGAGCACTCTGGGCAAAGGTGCGAATCCGTTGTTCCGGCTCTTTGGCGGTAAACTGATCGAGGGTCGATTCCGCAGACCCAAGCCATGCGTTCAGCGTGTCGATCCGTTTTTCCCTCGCGCGGGGCGTTCTTGATTTCAAAAGAGTCATCGATACTCCATTCGTGCCGCTTGGGCGTTAAATTGATTCCATGTTCTGCACCACGCCGGTCTCCGCCTTGAAAATCCTGTCGCCCCAGCTTCTTGCCCACTTCTTGAGTTCAGGCCCGTTCAGGGGTTTCGGAATGACCGAATCGTGGCTGTTATCGATATATCTCGCAAGGTTGCGGTAAACATCGGCCTGTTCTGAAGCGGGAAGCGCCTCGATGACCGTTTTTCCGTACAGCTCGCTCTGCGCCACGGTGATTGACCGTGGCACATACCCGATCACCGGCACGCCAGCCTGCCGCGCGAAGTCGTCGATAAGCGGCTTCGAATGGGGCGCTTGAATGCTGTTGGCGATCACCCCGCCGAGACGCGCACCACCTGATGGCGCGTATTTGTTGATCGCCTTGAAGAGGTTGTTGGCCGCGAACACGGCCATGAAATCGGACGAGGTCACCACGAACGCCCGCTCGGCAATGCCATCGCGAATCGGCACGGCAAAACCGCCGCAGACCACGTCGCCGAGCACGTCGTACAACACAAAGTCCGGCTTGTACTCCTCGAAGACCCGGAGGTCTTGCAGCAGCTCGACAGCGGCGTTGATGCCGCGCCCTGCGCAACCCACGCCCGGCACCGGGCCTCCAGCCTCGATGCACAACACGCCGCCGAACCCGACCGCCGAGATGTCTTCGAGCTTCACCTTGCTCTGTTCACGCAGGGTATCGAGCACCGTCGGCAGGTCGTTGCCACCCCGAAGGATGGTGGTCGAGTCACTCTTCGGGTCGCAACCCACCTGAATGACGCGGTACCCCGACTCGGCAAGAGCCGCGCTGATATTGGATGTCGTGGTCGATTTCCCGATTCCGCCCTTGCCATAAATGGCGATATGCTTTCCTCTCTTTTCACTCATGCGTTATGTTCCTTCTTGTATCCTGCTTGTCCGATGCCCTGAAAGCATCATCATGATTGCTGAAATTCCCGCTCACACGCCTGCGCGAGGCCGTCGTGAGAGCGCCTCTGCGCAAGAGAGGCTGTCTCGAAAGTTATTTGTTACAGATAATCCAAGCCCTTGCTCGATTGTCATTCTGAATGGAGCAAAGCGAAGTGAAGAATCCAGTTTTCTTAATTGACTGAATCCCGTCTGTCGTCCGGCAGCTCGTCAGCCCAGCCTGAAGCCTCCGCCCGAGACGTCGAAGAGCGAGCCGGTGATGAACGACGCCTCGTCCGAGAGAAGCCAGACGATTGGCCTGGCGACCTCTTCGACCAGGCCGGGACGCCCCATCGGTATGGTTGAGGCGATGTATTCGAGAAGCTTCGGATCGGTCGCGTAGGTCGTGGTCATCTCCGTCAGGGTGAAGCCCGGGCGGACTGAAACCGCTCTGATGCCTTCACGCGCCACCTCTTTTGCCAGGCCGACCGTGAAGGCGTCCACCGCGCCCTTGCTCGCCGCGTAAAAGCTTGCCCCGGGCCGTCCGCCGATGGTCGCGGCCATGGACGAGATGTTGACGATCACCCCGCCCTTGCCTCCTCTTGCCGTGGACATTCTTCTTACCGCCTCCCGGCTCGACAGGATAAGTCCGAGTACGTTCGTCCGGAAAAGCCGTTCGAGCACGGCGGCGTCAGCCTCATCGACCCGGGTAGGCCCTGTGCCGATACCCGCGCTGTTGACCACGGCATCCAGCGCACCGAGCCGTTCGTCCACCTCGCGATACAACCGTTCGATATCGGCAGGCTGCGAGACGTCCGCCTGCACGGCAATCGCCCGGACGCCTCGCCCTTCCAGCTCTTCGACGAGGGAGCGCGCTTCACGCTCCCGTGTGCGGTAGTTGATGGCGACATCATGGCCATGCCCGGCAAGAAGCCTTGCCGTTGCAGCGCCGATGCCGCTGGCCCCACCTGTGATCAGTACCGTTTTCGACATGTTTCCTTTTCCTTTGTTTCGTTCGCGAACACTGCCTGCTCAGAGAGCCTCAGCCAGCGCTGGCTGCTGGCTGAACACCGGAAGCGTCTCCTCCTCGATCCTGTAGATGTCGTGGATGACCGTGACGGGCGCGGCATAGCAGTCGTAGATCTGGTCGAAGGTGAAGCCGTTCTTTCTGAAAATTCCTGCGATCTGTTTGTAAAGATCCAAATGCCACTCCGGTTCAGGAGAGCGATGGCCTTCGAGCGCCGAGCCCGGATTCGGGTTCCAGCTCGTCGCGAAGCAGACAACTCCCTTCGATGCGAGATACTCGATGCCTTCGAGCGTGGAGTCCTTCGGCTCGATACCGGCCACGATGTTCGAACGCACCCGCCCTCTGCCGAACACCTCCGCCTCGTACTCCAGCGTCTTCACCCAGTGATCGTAACCGCCGGACTCGATATCCTTGCCGGGGCAGATCGCACGGAACATGTGCTTGTTCCAGATTTCGATATTGGTCGCGACTGTGCGGAACCCTGCCTCCTTGTACTTGTCGATGATGCCGAGATCGAGCGGCGCGCCAATCACGGCCGTACCGTTGAAATCGTCGAGTCCGGTATGCTCCCTGATAGCGTCCGCGACGTCGAGGTAGTACTCGACCTCCCTCCGCTCGGCGACGAAGCCGCCCGTGAGGGTGATATGCCGTGCGCCGTCTTCACGGTAGGCGGCGGCAACCGCTTCACCGATCTGGTGCGGGTACTTCCAGCCGATACCCTCGATTTCGCCGTAGGTGTGCTTGGTCGCGTTGATGTTGCAGAATTTGCAGTCGCGCCCCTTCTCCTTGAAAGCGCACTCGTTGCTGTACGGAACCAGAATCGCCCCATCCCTCGTGTACAGGGCCAGCGTGTTCATCCTGACCCCGTCGGAGGTTTTCAGACCGTAGTATTTCGGCCTCTCGAGGAACTCGATGGGAAAGATCACCTCTCCCTTGTGCGCGAGATAGAACACCCCATCCTCGACAATGAATGAATAGGGCGAACGGCGATCCCACTTGAGGCCGAAGAACAGCCCGTGAGGCGACTTGTAGCCTGCCGGGAACTGGAATCCGACATGGGATTCATGGTCGCCCTCGAACAGGCAGTGAACCTCCTCCTGGTATTTGGTGCCAAGCTCGGTGTTTCTGAAAATGCGGGGATCGAAATTGATGCCTTCAACGCCGGTGATGACTTTCAGTTCGAGTTCCCGATAGAGTTTTTCCTTGATGGTGCTCATGGTTTCTTTCCTTTTTTATTGATTGATTAAAGTGGATTTCAAAGGTTTTGGTATTGCTTAAACACACTCATATGCTGTAGGCGAAATGATGCTCGGTATGCAGCATGAACTCTTCGAGCACGGCCTCCTTGACCTCGGCGAAGTCGAGGCTGGCGCGGTCACGCGGTCGCGCGAGCGGCACCGGGATCACCTTCTGGAGCCGTCCGGGCTTGGCCGACATGACGACAATCTTGTCCGACAGGTAGACCGCCTCCTCGACATCGTGGGTGACCATGATCATGGTGATCTTCTCCTCCTGCCATATTCTTTCGATCTCACGATGCATATACATCCTCGTCAGGGCGTCAAGCGCGCCGAGAGGCTCGTCAAGCAGCAGGATATCCGGCTGGTTGACCAGCGCCCTTGCGATAGCCGCTCGCTGCGACATGCCGCCCGAAAGCTGATGCGGATAGCTTTTCTCGAACCCTTTTTCAGGCCGACCAGTTCGAGATGACTTGCCACGATTTTTTCCTTCTCCTTCTCGCTCTTGCCGACCAGACCGAGGGCGACGTTCTTTTCGACCGTCAGCCAGGGGAAGAGCCGGTGATCCTGAAAGACAATGCCGCGATCGAGACCGGGAGCGTCAAGGCGTCTTCCATTGAAGATGATGTCGCCATCATAGTCGGGTTCCAGGCCGACGATGTGCCGCAGGAGGGTTGTCTTGCCGCAACCGCTCAAGCCGACAATCGAGACGAACTCGCCCGGTTTGATGGTGAGGCTGAAGTTGTCGAGCACATGGATTTCACTCTCCTGAACCCGGTATCGTTTGCTCACATTCCTGATGTGCAGCGCGCCGTTTGTGGTCATCTTTTCAAGCTTTATTTGTTTCATGCCGATTGTTTCATGGTCAGCCGCCAGAGCGAGTAACTCCTTTCGAGTCTCCGCATGAGCGCGGTCATCGTGAATCCGACCAGCGAAATCGACGCGATGCAGACGAAGACGATATCCATCCGGGAAAGCTCCCGCCCCGACCACATCATTTCACCGATCCCGCCGCCCGAGGTCATGAATATCTCCGCGGCGACGACCGACATCCATGAGATGCTCATGGCGATTCTCAGGCCGGTCAGCACCGACGGCAGGCTGGCCGGGAGAAAGATTTTGACATAGGTCTTCAGCCGGCTGAACCGGTAGACGCTGGCCACTTCGAGGTACTCCTTGCGGACGCTCGTGATCCCCTCGAAGGTGTTGAGCACGACCGGGTAGGATGCGCCGATGGCGATGAAGACGATCTGCGCCGGTTCGCCGTTGCTGATCAGCACGAGCACCGGGGCCCAGGCCGGAAGCGGCACCTGCCGGATGGCGTTGAACAGCGGGGTGACCATCTTTTCAAGCGTCTTCGACATACCGAGGAGCGTGCCCAGGAGGTAACCGGCCAGCGATCCGGAGAGAAATCCCTTCAGCACCCTGACGACGCTTGTCGACAGGCTCAGAACGAAGGTGCCGTCATGCAGGGTTTCATTGAACGCCGCGAGTACGTCAACCGGAGCGGGTATGAAATCACGCCGGACGATGTGGAGCGACGTGGACAGGTACCAGAAGAGCAGGATGGCCAGCGGCAGCAAACCGCCTTCCGCGATACGTGCGAGTTTGTTGAGGTTCAGTTTCATGGTTTCGTCAGGTTCGTCTGTTAATCGGTATATCGTCGGCGCCAGCGCATGAGCGAGGTTTCGACGGCGTTCAGCGAGAGGTACATGAGGTAGCCCACGATCCCCACCACGAAGATGCCGACGTACACGATATCCATCTGCATGAGCTGCCGTCCCCAGACGATCATGAAGCCGACGCCCTCACCGGCGGCGATCAGCTCGGCGCCGACCACCAGCATCCAGGACATGCCGAGGGCGAGCTTGATGCCGGTGAAGATGGAGGGCACAGCCGCCGGGAGCAGCACCTGCCGCAGGAGCCTCACCTTGCTGAATCCGAAGGTGCGGGCCACCTCGATATACGATCCCGGCACTCCGCGGATGCCCTCAAAGGTGTTGATGAGCATCGGGAAGAAGGCTCCAAACGCGATGAACACCACCTTGAACGACTCGCCGATCCCGAACCAGAGCATCAGGAGCGGCACCCAGCCGAAAAGAGGCACCTGGCTGATGCAGGTCAAGAGCGGCGAGATGATTCGTTCGGCGCGAGAAAAGAGCGCGGTGATAGTACCCAGCGCGAATCCGAGGCTCGCGCCGACCAGAAAGCCCGAGAGCACGCGGAACATGCTGATCTGAAAGTTGCTCTGCAGTTCGCCGGTGCCGAGCAGCTCGATAAAGGTCTCGAGGACACGGTGCGGAGCGATGACGAGCTGCGGCGGAAACACCTCGTAAGCCGTCACGATCTCGAGGAAAACCACGATGACAACCGGAAGCACCACACCGAGCAGCACGCTCCTGAGGTTATCTTTGTTGATGATGCGTGACAGAGGCGCGACTCCTTTCCACTCTGACTGACGTTGCCGCTCTTTGGCCCCGGAGGTGGCGCGGGTCAGGAGTATTGCCGAGCGTCTGTGAAATAATTTCACCAGCCGCAACTCCTGGTAGTTGTGGTTCAGATTCATCCCTGTGCCCTCAATACGTCGAGATGGTTATGGAAATGGCCGCGTTTTTCAGCGGCGAGGCCAGCGCGGTACCCCGGCGATTCGTTGCGCACCTCTTCGGGCGCGATCACCCACACGCCGGCGATATCGGCTTCCGGACCGCGTCGCTGCCTCGCCCGCTCGATCATCGTTCTGAATATCCTGCCGGTGATCAGATATTTGTACGGACGCCCCTTGATCTGGTAGCTGGTCATCCCGCGGGTGACGTTGATGGACACCTTCCGGTCAAACCAGATGCTTCTGATCAGGTTCCTGTTGCTCTGGGTGCCTTCGAATCCTTCGGCGAAAACGATGGTCTCACCGTCGAGGGTGGTCAGGGAACCTTTCGTCACCAGGTGCGGCGTGCCGTCTTCGTCGGTCGAACCGACCACTTTGCCGCTTGTCGGGTCGTTGAGCAGTTCCACAAGTTCTTCAGGTAGTTTTGACATAATTCGTATCCGTTTATCAGTTGAGTCGCTCCAGGTCACTGTCGCCATGGTTGCCGCAATGCTTGAAATCGTCGTTATCCGAAGCGAGGCCGTAATGCCTCCTGATCTCCACAAGCCCCCTGATCAGCCGCACGTAATATTCGAGCGGTGGCTGCTGCTCGTCGCCAAGTCCAGTGCCTTTCCAGGGAACCCAGACCAGGCTCAGGTAGATCACGCCATGCTTGGCAAAGAATTCACAGGCTTCGAAATTGGAGTCGAGCGCCTGCTCGATGCTCGTGAAGCCGTGCGGTCTCGAGAACTCTACACCAGCCACGAAGTTGGTGTAGACATTGCCTTTGCCGAAAATTTCCACAGCATCGATTGCACTGTTGATCCAGTAATCGCGCCCAAACCACTTCTCCTTGCCGCTGCATATCCAGCGGAACAGCTCCTTGTCCCAGACCTCGATGTCCGGGCAGTAAGAGGAGAGTCCGGTCTCGTCGTACAGGCGCTTCACCTGGCGCTTGCTGTAGGCCGGAGCGATCAGCTGGCTCGGGAAGCGCCGGGTTTTGAAGTTTCTGCCGATAGCCTGGAGCACCTCGATGTAGCGGTCAACCTCCTTTTCAAACGGCACCTCCCCGGAATAGTCCGTTCCGGCGGTCAGGTTGATCTGCGAGTAACGGCCAGGCTCCTTCAGGGCTTCCCGCACGGTCTCGTAGATGTCTTCCGGGTGAACGACACGCGCATAGGATGCACCGGCAAGCTGCTTCTGCTGCTTCAGGTCGGTGAAGAAGGCGCAGAACTTGCATTGATCCCTCGTATCCCAGTAGTGGCAGTAGCGGTAGGGGTAGATATCGAGCCGCTGCGGCCTCGACCAGGCTATCGACTCCATCGGCACGCCACGGCTGGTCAGCTTCCCGTAGAACTCCGGCCTCGGTGAAAAATCGACCTCGTCGATAATCTCCCCCCTGTCGATCACGAAGAATCGTCCATCCACGAAGTCGATCGTATAGGGATCGGCAAACTGACCCTGAACCGGCGAGGAGATGACCGTCGTGCCGTCACGCAGGATCATCGGGCCGGGCAAGGGACGCCGCGACGGGTCTTTTGTCGAAAATGCCGTCTGCTCCGGGCCACGGTAATAAGGAGCATTCGTCGCTTCGGCGGTCGCTTCGGTGAAGGCGATGCCGCGCCGCTGCAAATCAAGCTTCAGGATGATGGATTTCGGAACATCCGGGTATTTTTCGACAAGGGCTGCAAGCCCGGCTTCTTGTGTAGCGATCATCGTTGCGCTCCTTTCATGGTTTCCGGTGAGCCGCCATACCGGGCGGCTCACCGGAAAAACGTTTTCAGGTTATTTCCAGTAGTTCTCGAGGTTCAGCTCCTTCAGGGCTGCGTTCAGATAGCTGCGGTCGATCCAGGTGTTCACGTCGAAGGTGTTCCTGATAAGGCCGCGCTGTTTGGCGAAGATGATCCCGTTGGCATAGTGGTCAACGAACTCCTTGTCGATGAGCACATCGTTGGCATCCTTGAGCGTACGTCCTTGGTACTCGATGTCAAGGGTCGTGCGAGGCCATCCGGCATTCTGGTGGACCAGGTAATAACCGTTCCTGTTCGCCTCCTGCGATGCCCAGTAGGAGGCCTTGACGTACTCCTTCACGACCCGGCGGGTGATGTTCGGATACCGGTTGGCGAAATCCTCGGTCACGTAGAACGCGCCGGTCGTCCGCCAGTCCCTGGGAGCCCTCGTCGTATTGTAGATCACCTTCGCGCTGCCCTGGGTCTGCAACGTGAGCAGGTTGACGCCCGACACGGCGGCATCGATATTCTTGGTCTTCAGAGCGGCTTCGAGGTCGGCGGTGCCGAGGTTGTAAATCCTCAGGTCGCTCTCCTTGAGACCGTTCGCTTCGAGGATCCGGTCGAGGGTAAGCTGGATGTTGGTACCCTTGAACAATCCGACGCGCTTGCCCCTGAGCTCCTGGATCGAGGTGATCCTGGAATCGGCGGGAACGGCGATATAGACGTTGAGCCACTTGCCGCCAGCGGCGATCAGCTTGGTCTTCAGTCCGCCCGCCTTGCCGACGATGGCCGGAAGATCACCGATGAAGACGAAATCGAGCAGCTTGTTGGCCAAAGACTCGTTGACGGCTGGCCCGGCCCCTTTGAAAAAGGACCACCGAACCTCGATGCCATCCTTCCTGAACTCATCCTCCAAGAGCTGCCTGGAGTGCAGGACGCCTGCGTTGCTGTAGCCGAAAGGCTTGCCAATACCGCTGGCATATGCCGAACCGACGCGGATCACTTTCGGTTTGGCTTCTTCAGCCCTCAGGGTGTTGACGCCGAGCGCGAACACCGTGAAAAAGGCCATGATCAGTGCATAAGTACGTTTCATGATGTAAATCTCCTGTTCTCTGGATAATTGGTTTAAAAGCTGTACTGCACCTGAGCAAGGAACTGGTTCCTCGGTCCGGTGTAGGTGACGGCCTGGTGGGATCCAAGGTTCACAAAGTTGTAGTTCACCTGGAGCTTGGTGGTCTGTGCGAGGAACCAGTTGATACCGATGGTCGTGATCTCCGTCGTATTGTTTGCCACGCTGGTGTCGGGACTCCACCAGTCGAACCGCACGAACGGCTGGAAGGTGGTCGGATACCAGTCGTCGTAACGATCCTGGGCCTTGTAGCCGCCCACGAACTGCTCGCCGTAGTTGTAGAAGATCGTGAGGGTGTTGCCATCTTTTTTGGTCGCATTGTCCTGACCATGGACATGTTCATAGGTGAAGCCGATCGGGGTGTTCACGTACGAAATATCGGCGCCCCAGCGCTTGACATCGTAATCGTCTCCGATGGCTGCCGAGTAAGCCCGGCCGTTGTAGAACGAGCCTCCTACGGAAAGGCCGCGGAAAATGGAGGAGTAATCCACCGGAGCGTTCAGGACGAGTCGTCCGGCAATATCCTTGTGCCCGTTGTTGTCGAGCGTGTTCGGGCCGGTGCCGTTCAGAAGGCCGAACTGATACTCGACCGCGGCGACGCGATAACGGTAACCGACGTCGTATTTCGGGAAGAGGTCGCCCTTGACGACCACGCCGATGTCGCGGGTATCCAGGCCAAGACCGTTCGACGGAAACGCGCCCTGGTTGGCGCCATTCGAGGCGTCTCCCGCACCGGCGAGGTTGGGCCTCGCCGACTGGGCGCTCAGAATGGTCGGTTTCTTGTCTTCAGCGGCGAGCGCTTCGAGACCGAAAGGTTTTTTCTGCTGACCGAGCACGACGCTGAGCAACTGCTTTTCGGGGTCGAGCGACGGCAGAATGTAGTAGCTGATGTAAGCGTCGAGCGGTTTGACCGCGTAGTCGAAGCCGAAACTCGAATTCACACCACCCGGCGTCACCACGCTGAAGAGGAAGTTGATGTTGCGACCTTCCTCGAAATCACGCTTCAGGTTGCCCTGGAAGTTGAGAATGAGCGCGTTCAGCGAAAGCCCACCCTGGTGATCGTTCCTGTTGCCGCCGGAGGTTGCGGAGTACCGGCTCTCCGACTGGGTATATCTCAACTGGGCGACGCCAGTCACGGAGAGCGGGCGCTGGGTCTGCGCGGTGTTCCGCTCATAGGTGCGGTCCAGACGTTCCTGGAGGGTTGCCAGCTCCGTCCTGACGCCATCGAGTTCTTCCCTGGTAACCGGTTGACTGCTTTCAGGTAAACCATCGGCTTTCCCTGAACTGCTCTGAACTGTTGAATCCTGAACAGGGTCTGTTTGTTGTTCTGCATACAAAGCAGAGTTATTGACAAACAGACCGGAAAGCAACAGCAGAACTATTTTTACATTTCTTTTATAAATATTCATGATCTTGATTTTCGTTTTCCTGATTAATGAGCACAGAGCATTCGAGCAGGATATAACATGACATCCTGTTATTGCAAGATGGTCTTTTTGGAATAGCGACAATTGTGTGATAGCCACTGTACGCAACCGACTTGCATTATAATTTCAATGTTTGAAAACAACATCGGAGAATAGTGATAAAGGCTATCATTGTAGGGCTTTTTACGTGTTAACGGATAGGCGAATAGTGCCGATAAGTATCATAAAATAAATAAGATAACGCTCATCATACACAAACCAACAGACATCAAAATCACCATCAGCAAAACTTTTTCATCATTGAATCGAAGTCAATAAAAACCATTTTGTAACGACAAACAAACATATCAAAAAAAATACCGCAAAGGAGTTACCACATTCACAATACACAAAAACGACGATAAAATTTTATTGCCTGAACAATAGATTCGGCAATAATAAAAACATTTAAAATCCCGCGTTTATGGTATATTTTATACCCTGACCTGACGGAAAAGAGGGAAAAGCTTCCGTTTTTACTGGCAGATCGAGAAGTTTAACCGGCAATTCAAGCTCTATGCCGTTGAGCTGATCCTGAAATGCGACAATGGCACCCGGAAGATCGGTGATGATCTTCGCATCGCAACATATGTACTCTCTTGCTGGAAATGATAGCACCAAGCCGCAAAAGAGTTAACCTTTCCGTCGTTCAAGAATGATGAAAATCAGTAAAATCAGGGGTTTTTCAGGGGGGAAAAGCCCTGTAAGCTATTGCCTTAAAGGGCTTCTGACGAAATGTGAGCGATGGAAGACTCGAACTCCGCGCAGATTTGTCGTCAATGCGCTATCTCATTTATTTTCATAGATTTACATAAAAATCACCGACACTCGTATAACGATGGTGTAACAAATTTTTCATCAACATCGATAAACAACGCATACCAACAATAAGTGTTCATAACCTGTTCAAGACCATCTTACCGCCTACCTAACTCTTCCCGCAGCGATCTGATGGAGATTCCTGAGATCCCGTAGTGGCGGTGCGCCAAAAAGTCGCCGGTATTCACGGCTGAACTGGGATGGACTTTCATATCCTACCCGAAGGGCTGCGGTCGCAGCATCGAGATGCTCGGTGAGCATCAATCGTCTCGCTTCCTGAAGCCGCAGACACTTCTGGAACTGTAAGGGACTCATCGCAGTGAGTGCGCGAAAATGGTGGTGAAAGCTCGATGCACTCATGCTGGTATACTCGGCAAGGTCTTCAATCCGGAACGGCCTGGTATAATTTTCCTTCAGCCATTCTATTGCCCGCGCAATCTGGTGACTCTGGCTTCCGCTCTCCACAATCTGACGGAGGCGCAAGCCCTGATCACCAACAAGAAGACGGTAATAGATTTCGCGCTGGACCAAGGGTGCAAGAATCGGAATGCCTGCCGGTTCGTCCAGCAGATCGATCAACCGCACGAACGCATCGATTAACGGCGTTGCAACTTCGCTGACAGCCATACCGCGACCAGATGAACGAAGCTGAGGCAGTGGCAGAGCGTTGTCCGTGATAAGTTGCGCCATCACCTGGAGATCGAGTTGCAACGTCAGGCCAAGGTAGGGGCGCTCTATGCTTGCTTCGGTCACCTGCGCAATCACCGGCATACCGACCGATGTGATCAGGAAATGATTGGCATCATATTTATAAATGTCCTCGCCAAGCATCACCTGTTTCGCACCTTGGGCAATCAGGCAAACACTCGGCCCGTGCAGATAGCTCATGGGTTCGGTTGGCGCGTCGATCCGGTACAGCGACAACTCCTGGATAGATGTAGCTGGCCGGTTGTCCTTCGCAGTCAATCGGGCAATCCTTTCCCTCAATGAGTCGCGTGCTTCATCGCTGACGCCAAATGTACGTAATGCCATAGCATCATTTTCCCGCATTATGATCTCTCCTGTTTTGACTTCCCTGTCAATATCGTCATGAGCTTTCAAGATACAACGTCACCTCCTCAATAATTGGAGAATCAGGCAAGAAATTGACAGGATTGATCTATCAGTGCCCGCATGATTAAATGTAGATTGCTCTGCATGAGAGGGAAGATTCTCGTCTCATATCTTCGAAAAACTTCGAACCAAGATTAACAGACACAAACAAGGCATCAACATGAATAACTTCACCTTTTTCAACCCAACCAGGATCGAGTTTGGTACCGATAAAGAGCGACTGATTGGCCAGGTTCTGGCCGAACATGGTGTCAAGAAGACTCTGCTTTGCTATGGTAGTGACCGGATCAAGCGGGATGGCCTGTTTGAGACAGTCACAAAGAGCCTGAATGAACATGGCGTCCAATTTGTCGAATGCGGCGGGATTGTCAGCAATCCGCTCATCTCCAAGGTACGCGAAGCGATCGTGCTGGCGCGTGACCATCAGGTTAACGCCGTTCTGAGCGTGGGCGGGGGCTCTGTACTGGACAGCGCCAAAGCGATTGCCGCAGGCACGCTCTACCAGGGCGACGTGTGGGATCTGTTCACCGGCAAAGGAAGCATCAATGCGGCACTGCCCGTGTTCGATATCCTGACACTTGCGGCCACCGGCAGTGAAATGAACAACGGTGCTGTGGTGACCAACGAAGAGACCAAAGAGAAGTTTGCCATCGGCTCGGAGCACACCTTCCCTAAGGTGTCTATCGTAAATCCTGTCCTGATGCAGACGGTATCGCGAGAGTATCTGGTCTATTCCGCCGCCGACATCATTGCCCACTCGATCGAGGGCTACTTCACCGCCAAGGTGCAGCCGAAATTTCACTCGCGAATGGCCGAAAGCATTATCAACACCGTGATTGAAACGACTGAGCTCCTGTTGAAAAACCCGATGGATTATGACGCTCGTGCCGAGTTCGCCTGGGCCTCCACCCAGGCATTGAATGGCCTGCTCTACGCTGGCACCGCCGGTTTCAGCTATCCCAATCATATGATCGAGCACTCCTTGTCGGCCCTCTTCAATGTACCGCACGGCGCCGGTCTGTCGGTGATCATCCCCACCTGGATGAAGTGGTATCATGGTCGGAACCCGGAACAATTCCAGCGTTTTGCTCATTACGTGTTTGGCTTGGACACGACTGAGCAAGGTATCGCCGCACTGGAAACATGGTTCGACAAAATTGGCACACCAACCCGCCTGTCACAACTTGGAATTACCGAGGCGGATTTGCCGGCAACCATCGAGAACGTCCTCGGCAACGCCCAGTGGTTCGGCATTACCGACATTTACCAGCGTGATGCTGTCACCACCATCCTGCGCAACGCACTGTGATAAATCGACACGAAAAGCACGGACTCAATAACACAAAAGAGAAGAACGATGCAGAAACGTACACTTGGGAAAAATGGACTCGAAGTATCCGCTCTCGGATTCGGTTGCATGGGGTTGAATTTCGGCTATGCCACAGCCGTCACAAAGCAGGATGCCATCAAGCTCATCAGGCATGCTTTCGATAAAGGCGTGACCTTTTTCGATACGGCAGAGGCCTATGGCCCCTTCAGCAACGAAGAGATCGTCGGAGAAGCGCTTGAACCCGTGCGCGACCAGGTGGTGATCGCCACGAAATTCGGATTCAGGAACGGCCTTCCTGCCGAAGGCGCGGACAGCCGACCCGAGCGGATCAGACAGGTGGCCGAGGAATCGCTCAAACGGCTGCGCACCGACCGGATCGATCTGTTTTATCAGCACCGGGTCGATCCCGACGTACCCATGGAAGAGGTCGCCGGCACCATTAAAGAGCTGATCGCAGAGGGAAAAGTCGGGCATTTCGGGTTGTCCGAGGCAGGCGCTGTGAGTATCCGCAAAGCCCACGCCGTGCAGCCGGTAACCGCCCTTCAGAGCGAGTATTCACTGTTCTGGCGCGAACCGGAAAAAGAGATTCTGCCATTGCTGGAAGAGCTTGGCATTGGTTTTGTTCCTTTCAGCCCTCTGGGAAAAGGGTTCCTTACCGGACAGATCACCAGGGACACCAAATTCGGCAAAGATGATTTCCGGAACATCGTGCCGCGTTTCACTCCGGAAAATATCGAGGCCAATCTCGTTCTGGTGGATCTTGTCAAAGAGATTGCTGCCGGGAAAAAGGCAACACCCGCACAAGTCGCCCTGGCATGGCTCCTTGCGCAAAAACCGTGGATAGTTCCTATTCCGGGCACCACAAAAATCGACAGACTTGAGGAAAACCTGGGCGGCGCATCACTGGAACTGACCCCAGCCAATCTTCAGAAAATCGAAGCGGCCCTGTCGCAAATCACCATTCACGGCGACCGGTACCCAACGCATCTTCAGAAGCTCGTTGGAAAATAGTTTCCATCACAAGCAGGGTAAACTCCTCAGCATACAAGGAACATTTGTAAGACAACCTTTTTAATAGAGAATATCATGGAAAAAGTCATTGTCGTCATCGGTCCCGGATCGATCGGCCAGGCGATTGCTCGCCGAGTGAGCGTTGGAAAACATGCCTTGCTTGCCGATCTGAAGCAGGAACATGCGGACGATGCGGCACAAAACCTGAGCAATGCCGGGTTTAATGTCAGCACGACGATAGTAGACGTTTCATCGCGTGAATCGGTGGAAGCGCTCGTTAAAAAAGCCGCATCGCTTGGAGAAATTGCCGGTGTCGTTCATGCCGCTGGTGTTTCGCCGAGTCAGGCATCGGTCGAAATGATCCTGAAGGTTGATCTCTACGGCACCGCGCTGTTGCTGGAGGAGTTCGGCAAGGTTATTGCTCCCGGTGGCTCAGGTATCGTCATTTCGTCACAGTCCGGCCATCGGCTGCCTGGCCTGTCTGTTGAACAGAACAAAGCTCTTGCAATGACGCCCGTTGAAGAACTATTGAGGCTGCCGATGCTTCAGCCGGATCAGATCAAAGATACTTTACATGCTTACCAGATATCCAAACGCGGAAATTCGCTGCGCGTCATGGCGGAAGCGGTTCGCTGGGGCAAGCGAGGCGCACGAGTCAACACGATCAGTCCCGGCATCATCATGACACCGCTGGCCAAAGATGAACTGAACGGACCGCGAGGCGAAGGGTATAGGCGCATGATCGATGCCTGTCCAGCCCGCCGGGCGGGAACTCCCGACGAGGTCGCAAATGTGGCAGCCCTTCTATGGGGCCTGACGGCACCTTCATCACCGGCAGCGATTTCCTGATGGATGGCGGTGTGACAGCCTCTTACTGGTTTGGTGAGCTCGCACCGTAAAAAACAAAACCAGGAAAAACCATCCCAATGAACAACATCAGCAAGTCGGTACTCGTGCTCTCATCAAGTCCACGAAAAGGCGGCAACTCGGACAGCTCTTTATTCGTCAAAAACGGCTATCCCACACCCGCCGCTGCCACAGGTAAACAAAATGTAGAAAACGAAATAACCTGTGTTATGCAGAAGGCTGGCTGGCTGTGATACCCGGTTAAATCGGTCGATTACGGTGCGGCTGGATCGATTTTCAACACTTCGATGCTCTTGACCATCTTCACGTGACGTGGGCCGTTGGCTTTGTCGTTGTCGCAGAAAATCATGAATGGCCCACTTTCTTCGACGGGTTTGCCGTTCTCCTCGAACACCAGCCACGCGCCATCACCGGCAACGCCATAGCGCAGCTCGTTTATCGTGAAAATGACGTTGTAATCATCCGACGAACGGACGAGCGCGTAGTACTCGCCACGCTGGCGGGGGTTGGGCATGACCACTTTGGCCGCTGGCGGGGACGTTGCGCTGACCGATTCAGTCGCGCTCGGACTCAACCTGTCGCAGACGCTCGATCAGCCCGGCGGAAACGACTTCTTCTGCACCGGCGGCCTGACCGTCAAATTCTGACCACACGCACAATGGCACCGGCGTGCCGGAATTGCTCACGCGATCCCGGCCCGCCGTTTGCGCCGCTTAAGTACCTCGATTTTTCCGAAAAGCGTTGACGGAAGCTAAAGCGCATGGATGGATGGGGATGACATTCCGGGGAAAAGAGACTACGAGAAGAATTGCGATCTGAGAGAAAATGACAAAACCGTATTCTCTAATCAACTACCCCGCAGCAGAGCTGCGGGGTATGAACTGATTTTGAGACTATTCTATCCCGAAGCAGAGCTTCGGGGAATTTGACCCTCAGAGATTAAACAGTCATCTTCTGTCTTCAGCAATAATATCACGAATAACATCTTCTACTGTAAAATCTGAATATTCCCTGAGCATCTTTACTGATTTGTAATTTGCAAAATCAGCAAACATACCGTATGGTTGTTCGCCATTACAAATAACCGGATAAAGGGAAACCGATTGTAAGCGAGGAACCAAAGCTGAAAGCTCATGCGGCAGACTTCTGGGAGAAGAAAGATCAGCGACGATAAACCGAGACATGCTTGCTAACGTCACTATTGTCTCTGTCAGATTTCGACTTGTCGGCTTCTCAAAATCAAACATTACCGGGATATAATCATTATGCCTTAAAATTTCCCTCATATAATTGAGAACAGCTTTTCTATCTGCTGAAAAATTACCTAACAGAAGCACAACCTTTGACGTTATCGTATCAATTACATCCCTAAGCTTTTTATTATTTATCAACAAGTATAAAAACTGAGCCAGCTCAAGCTTATCAATCGTAATAACCTCACTATTGTCGTTCGTAATAATTATATTTTCGTGCTTTGAGTTATCGACATTTAAGTCCCAAGCAGAAGTCGCATAAACATAACATGTATCAATAATTGTTTCTGAAAAATTGCATTTCACCAAACTCATATGCTCAAGCTTAGTCCTAAAAAAACGAGAACCTTTAAAATCTGTCTCTTCAGCCGAACAATATGAAAGATCACTATCCTCAAATAAGCAATTCAAAAATTTAGCGCTACCAATTTTAGAGACTCGCATATTGACATTTCTAAAAGAGCAACTATCGAAATACCCATCAACAAAATCAGCCCAATTTATTTTTGAGCCATCAAAAATACAATTAAAATAAAAACCGTTTCGCAGACTTGCGCCATACAAATCACAATTAGAGAAATTGGTATTATCAAAATGAGGAAGATTATAGATATGCTTTTTATTTGGCAAACTCTGCTCAAAATTAACATTTCTTAGAGATGGTCGAATAATTGGATTTTGCTCTCGCCATAAATTCCATGTTTTTACGCCTTCCTGGAGTTTTTCCAAATGCTCTTGTACCATTATCACCTCATATAGTCTAACATTTGCGATGGCTTAAGCACATAATCTGGGCAAAGTTGCTGGTAGAGAAACTCTGGCGCGAAGTCTGCGCCGTTTGGCCAGACGAGTGTATCGAGTTCTTTGCTTACCGATAATTCAGCAAATAGATTTTTATCTTGCAATGGCTGAAATACTTCTCCCCAAAGCTCTTTTTCAAGATCGACTTCACCTTCAACACCGTCAGAAAACCGCAGCCAGACACGATAATCCTGTTGATATTTCGCCTCTATCAATTTTGGTAACATAGCATCACTCCAGTGGTTTGATGTTCTTCAAAACTTTTCTTTCTCTTGCCAGATTCCAATCTTCGTTGAGTTCAGATTTATGATAAGCACGCCACTCCTGAACTAGTCCCAAAACGCGAGGAGGCAAATGACCCTCGATAAGCTCTCCGGTCTCTATTGCAATAGCTGCTACAAAGTCACCGTATTTTGCGTGAAAATGCGGTGGATTGTGTTCGTTATAGAACATGGCTATAACAATACCAAGAAATCTGCTGACTTCAGGCAAACCATTCTCCTTGTTATCATCGCAGTAAGCGATCATAAACAACCACTTCGCCCACCACTTGTTAAACCATTCGCATGAGCAGAATCCTGCCCTGCATCAATATCGATAACTTACGGTTTTTCATCTTTCAGAAGCAATCTAACAGCCCGTTATCTAATAAAAAACTCAGAAAGCAGCGCCCGGCAATCATAATTCTATCACAGCTAACTCAAATAAAAAAAAAGAAATAACCTTCATCGAGCAGAATACGGGATGGCCTGGGCAACCCGCATGAATCAATCACTTACGACGCTCTTCGATACTCTTCAAGGGCGGCCACAAGAGCCGCCCCTACAATGAATCCGGCAAATTAATCCTACATCCTATCCCGCGTCTTCGATCAGCTCGCCGCTTCGTAGCCTTGTGCGCAATGCGAGGAGGCGATTGTCGAGAGCTTCGAGCATTTCGAGATTCTCCTTTTCCTTCGGCGTCGTCGCGATCACCTTGAGGATGCCGCCGTTTTTGATGACCAGCCGCCGCTCGGCCATCAGCGCCAGAATCGGGTCGTGGGTGGCCATGAGCACGATCTTCTCTTTTCTGACCAGCAGCGAAAGCGCCTTCTTGCGGTCGATGCCCGCGTTCTCGATCTCGTCGATCAAAACGACCGGCGAGGAGCTGAGGAAGGCGGTGTCGGCGATCATCAGCGCTCGCGACTGGCCGCCGGAGAGCGAGGTGACAGGAGTCGCGGCGTCGAATGGCTCGCCCGCCAGCATGTTGGCCTGCGTGACGATTTCGCGCACCACCTCCTCGACCTGCTCCACCATGCGGCTTTCGGCGTGCATCGCCACGAACTCGGCGACGGTGGTGTCCATGACGAAGTTCATGTTCTGCGAGAGCTGCGCCACGAGTTTGTATTCGAGCGAGAAGCGCAGCTCCGGGTCGGGTACTTCGCCATTGACGAGGATTTTGCGACCGGTCGGCGTGTCGGCCTGCGCCATCCACTCGATGTCGGCAAGCAGGCGGCTCTTGCCGGAGCCGGTCGGGCCGACGATACTCGTCACCGAACCGCGAACGAGCGTCAGGCGCACCGCTTCGGGCGCGCCGCTCTTGTCGTGGCCTCCGATCACCGTGATGTCGCTGACCGGCGGGAGCTTGCCGAGCTGCATCATGTCGAGCTGGCGAAGGTACTCTTCGAGATTCTCCACCAGCCCCTCGCGGTCGATGCCGATGTCCTCGTACAGCTCTTCGGGCAGCGATTCGAGCCAGTGGCCGAGTGGAATGCCGCGTTCGAGCGGGTCGAGGCCGTAATCGCCGAGGAACATCGACACTTCGGGAATCTCCTCGTAAATCTCTGCAATGGTTCGTTCAAGCAATTTCATCGTAAAGGCGCCTCACTCATTTTGATCTTTTTGATATTTCCAAGCTGAAACTCCATGCCGATCCTCGTTTCGCCGAGGCAGTAGGAGCAGAGCGCGGCAGGCATGGAGAAGCGCAGGCGCGATCCGTCGAGCCGGGCTGTGTCGGGGGCGAGCAGGAATTGCGAGGCGAGTTCGCCCGCGCCCTGGCCGGTGATGCCATTGACGTGCATGATCTTGGCTCGCGGATTGGCGCGACGCACCTGAAAGGCGAACACCTCGCGTTCGGCCTGTGAGACGATATCGCCTTTCGTGATAACCACGATGTCGGCGTACTTGAGCATCGGGCCGATCTTCTTCGGCGTGGTTGCGCCCATGAGGTTGTCAATGACGCAGACGGCGAGCACCCCCTTGATGTGCGGCGCGCAGCGGTTGCAGAGACCGGCGCTTTCGGAGAGCAGAAAATCGAACCCCTCGCGCAAGCCCCAGTCGAGACACTCCTCGATGTTGCTCACGAAGTAGTGGTCGGGGCAGAGGTTGCCCGACAGTCCGGTCTGCACAGGCACGCCGATGGCGCGAAACACCTCGTCGTCATTGGTGGTGAGGCAGTCATACTTGAGCGCCCCGACCTTCAGCCCGGAGGCCATCATGGCCCGGATGACTCCGGCCAGCACGGCAGTCTTGCCCGAAGAGGGCGGGCCGGATATGGTTACGAGTTTCATTTTATGATCTTGGTTTACTTACTACAAATCGTCAGGTCATGAGGTTTGTCGCTCTTCCCTCTTGTCATTCTGAGCAAAGCGAAGAATCCAGAAAACCACGTAAAACACTCTGAATGAGCCAGTTATCAGTCGATCCCGAAAAAACTGGATTCTTCACTTCGCTTTGCTTCGTTCAGAATGACATACCTCTCGCACGGATTTCTTTACGAATGATGCAAGCGTTCACGTGTTAAAAACATCCGCCTTCAGCCCCTTCTTCAGCTCGACGTCGAGCGAGGCGGTGAGGGTTTCGTAGTCGCTTTGCAGCAGGAACTCCCATGAGGGGAAGCTGAAGGGCTGCGACCAGTCGAACTCGTCGGCGAGGTGGAAGTCGCCGCGGCGGAGCGCCTGCCGAATGACGTTGCTGTGCATGAAATTGATAAGGGGCATACACTCCTCCTTCCGGGAGCGCTTGACGTACATGAGCATCGGGGCGAGCACCGGGCCGTCCTCGAATTCGAGAATGGCGGCGCGTTTATTCGACGGCATCTGGACCGTGGCGGCGTTGGGCAGCAGGTTGAACGGCGTCCGTCGCGGTTCGGTGGAGTCGAGGCGCTTGAGAATTTCAGCGAAGTGCCAGATGTTGCGGATGTTGCCCGCGAATTCGGTCACGACGCTGCTGCCGAGCTGCTCCCGGAGCACGAGCAGAAGCGAGGCGATGCTCGCTTTGCCGTTGTAGCCGTGTACCGTGATGAGGTCTTTGTAGAGCGGATCGACCAGATCAGTCCAGCGCCTCGGGTAGGGCACGCAGGTTTCGAGCGAGAGGTCGCAGACGACGCTCCAGAAACCGGTGCTGAAGATGCCGATGTTGTGCTCCCTCACCAGCTTGCGGTACGACTCGGGCATCCGCGCCAGCGCAGCTTCGCTCGTGACCCCTTCGTAGATGCCGCTCTCGATGAAGCGCTCACGGAACCCTTTCGCCATCACCGTGTGCAGGCCGGAAGCGACAAGCACTTCGGGCAGCTCATCCTCGGTCATGGCCGCTTTCAGCTCTCCCTCGATCCCTTTCGTGTCGCCGTCGAGCAGCATCGGCGAGTAGATCGGCGCCTCATGCGAGGCGTTGTAGAGCGTGGCGAACTCTCCGATGGCCATTTTGCACACCACCTTGAGCGGGCAGGGCATGTTCATGTAGAAGTTGATCGCCCCTTTCCTGATCAGCGGCACGCCGTTGCCGGTGCTCTTCCGGTGCAGCGGCGGAGGCATGCAGACGGCGAGGAGGTTGCCGTCCCTGTCCATTCTATCGACTGGTTTCATCATGTCCCGGTTTTGATTTTGCGCTCTGTCCCGGCGCGGCATCCCCGGAGGTGAGCGGATGCAACACCTCCTGAAGCTCGGCATCGGTCAGGTCGCGGTGAAAGAAAATGGTGAAGTACTCTTTCGTGGCGGCGTCGAGATCGATGTGATAGACCTCGGGATAAAGAAGCTGCGCAAGCCAGAGCGTACCGAGAATCCGGTTGGTGCCCGGTGGACGGTCGAACCAGCCGAAGGGCAGGTAGGGAATCTGGTGGATGCGCCCCTCGCGAACGGCGGGAACCCGCTGCCAGAGCGGATCGCTGGCGATGTTGCGGTAGGTGGTCACCGACGGCCCCATGCCCGTCCAGACGATCACCTCGTCGGGGCTCCATTGCAATACCTGCTCCATCGACACGACGCTCATCCCCTTGCCGGAGAGCAGATTGACTTTGGCGACGTTGATCGCGCCGACGAGATCGATGATCTGGCTGTGGAACGATCCCGATGGATCGGTATTCAGGCCGCGATTGCCCTCGGCGTAATAGACCCTCTTCCGCTGGCTCGCGGGAATCTGAGCCGCTTTGGCGAACACCGGCAGCAGCCACTTTTCGATGTAAGCGGTCATCTTCGCCGTCTGCTCCTGTTTGCCGAGCAAGTCGCCCATCGCCTTGAACGCTTCAGGATAGCGCTTCATCCCCATATCGACCATGAAGACCGGAATACCAGTTTTCTGACTGAGCCGGTTCGCCTGGTCGATGCTTTGCTCGTTGATGGTGAAGTATGAGATAATCACATCGGGATGAAGCCTGACAATTTCCTCAGCCGAGCCATCCGAGAAAGGCAACTTCAGGTAGGCCGGATTCATGAATTTTTCGGAACCGTCGGTCATCCAGAGCGAGCGGTTCACCATCAGGTCGGGCGCGACGGCGTAGAGCGTCACGCTGCCGGGGCGCGTCGAATAAGCGCGATGAATGACCAGCGGCACTGTCATGTGACGCCCGGCCATATCGACCACTTCGCGAGTTCCGGCACCGGGCTTTTTGCCGGATGGCTGACACGCGGCGAGCAACAACAGGAAGAGCGGCAGAAGCCAGCGGGACAAGGTATGGAGAGGACGTTTCATGCTTTTGCCTCCGATGGTTTCTGAAAGATGATCCACATCCCGGCCTCCTGATGCTCGACGACGCCGTCGATGCCGAGCCGCTGGAGCATGGCACGGAAGTGCTCCGGCGGATTCTGCGTCATGCGCTCCTTGCGCTTGCGGTTCCACTCGGGATCGTCGGCCCTGGCCGCCTCGATCTCCCGGAGCAGCTCGGCGGAGCCAAATCCTCCGCCGATCCACGCCCAGCCGCCGGGCCGCAGCACGCGATATACTTCGGCGAGTCCCTGCGCTTGATCCTGCCAGAAAAAGATCGAACCCCGGCTAACCACCAGATCGGCCGAGCCGTCATCGAACGGCAGCTTCTCGGCTACGCCCTGAATAGCATCGACGCGATCCTCGACGCACTCCTCGCGGCTGTTCTCACGGGCGAGTTCGACGCACTCCGGCATGAGATCGAGCACCGTCACCTTCAGCGAGCTGATTTTGGCAAGGCAGACGCCGAGCATCCCCGGCCCCCCGCCGAGATCGATGCACCGCCCTGAGGCAACGCCCGTCCGCTCGACGATCTGGGCGGCAATCACCGGATAGATTTTGCGGAAATGGCCTTTCATGATCTTCTCATTGAACTCGGCCGCATTCATGGTATAACTCATTGTTTTACTGCGTTTTATTTATGATTCAGGCAATAATCGGCACCAACGATCTTCAGCACCAATCCCGCTCTTCCTGTCATTCTGATCCCAACTTGTCGGGAGAAGAATCCAGAACTCTTTGTTTTTCAGCAAGATGGATTCTTCACTCCGCTTTGCTCCGTTCAGAATGACAGACCTGTCGTCACGACGCTCTTCTCCCTGCCTCACTGAACCACCGGAGCGCACACCCTTCGGCTGGCGTGACCGTTTTGTGGCGTGTCGAACACATCGACCTCCACGCCGTAGAGACTCCGCAACGTCTCGGCGGTGAGCGTCGATTCGGGCGTGCCGTTGTGGCTCAGTCTGCCGCCGGAGAGCACGGCCACCCGCGAGGCCGCCATGAAGGCGTGGTCGGGGTGGTGCGTCGCCATGAGAATGCCGATCTTGCGCCCGGCAAGCTCCCTGATCTTGCGGATGACACGCACCTGGTTGCCGTAATCGAGGTTCGAGGCCGGTTCGTCGAGAATCATGAACCGCGCCTCCTGCGCAAGCGCCCGCGCGATGACGACCATCTGCCGCTCGCCGCCGCTCAGTTCGTTGAACGGGCGACTGGCGAGATGGCCGATGTCGAGCAGGTCGAGGCACTCCGCCGCGATCCGGCGATCCCGGCTGCCCGGCGCGGCGAAGAGGCGGAGGTGAGCGCTTCTTCCAAAAAGCACCACATCCTTCACCGAATAGGCGAAGGGCATCGCGTAGGATTGCGGCACGTAGGAGACGATCCGCGCGATCTCCGACGGCGAAAGGCGCGAAACCTCGCGTCCAGCAAGCGTCACCGAGCCATGAACCGGCGCGATGAAGCCAAGCATCGTACGGAAGAGCGTGGTTTTGCCCGCGCCGTTCTGGCCAAGCAGGCAGATGATCTCGCCCGGCGCGATCTCCAGATCGACGCCGCTCAGAATCGCCTTGCCGTTGTAGCCGAGTCCGGCCTTTCGGATGGCAATCGATTGTTCCTGCAACTTCACCATGCGCGTACTGTCGAGCGTTTCATGATCCAGATAAAAAAGGGCGCGCCCAGCACCGCTGTGATGATGCCGACCGGAATCTCCACCGATGCCGTCGAGCGGGCGACCGTATCGACCGCCACCATGAAGGCCGCGCCGACGAGGAACGAGACCGGCATGAGCCGCCGGTGGTTCGCCCCGGCGAGAAACCGCGAGATGTGCGGCACCACGAGGCCAACCCAGCCGATGATGCCGCAGACGGAAATCATGCTCGCCGTCACGAGCGTCGCCGAGACAATCACCGCGACGCGCATCCGCCCGGTGTGCAGGCCGAGCGAGCGGGCCTCCTCCTCGCCGAACGAGAGCACGTTCAGCCGCCAGCTCAAGAGCAGCAGCGGCACCGCGCCCGCGAGCACCATCGCCACCGCCATGCCGAGTTCGCCCGAGCGAATGTCGGCGAAACTGCCCATCAGCCAGTAGGTGATGGCGGGGAGCTTGTCGAGCGGGTCGGCGATGTACTTGAGCAGCGAGAGCAGCGCCCCGAAGAGCGACGAGATCACGATGCCCGAGAGCACGAGCACCAGCACCGAGTCGCTGCTTCGCCCGATAGCCCGGCTGACGAGCACGGCGGCCAGCACGGCTGTGATGCCGCCCGCGAAGGAGATCGCCTGCACGGCGGCCATCGGCAGCGAAAAGAGAATCCCGAGCGCCGCGCCAAAGCCGGAGCCGGAGGAGACGCCAAGAATGTCGGGGCTGACCATCGGGTTGCGGAACAATCCCTGATACGCCGCGCCGGAGAGCGACAGCGCCCCGCCCGCCGCGATAGCCGCGACCAGCCTCGGCAGGCGGATGCCGAGCAGCACCACCGGCAGATTGGCGTCAGCGCTGCCACCCGTCAGCATCCATGAAAGAATCGCCGATGGCGGCACCGGATAGCGCCCGATGCCGAGAGAAAACAAGCTCACCCCGACAAGCGCGGCGATGCAGATCAGAATCAGCGATACTCCTTTCATGCCTGCTCTTTCAGTTCAGAATGCGTAGTTCATCGACACAGCATATTCGCGTCCGGGTTCGGGATAACCCTCGGAAACTTCATAATCGCGGTCGAAGAGATTGTTGACCGCCGCATGAAACGAGAGCGCATCGGTCAGCCCTACATTCATGTGCAGATTTATCAACCCGTAGGGCGAGGCCGTGTACTTCCCGTCGGTGGTGCTGTAACGTTTCGTGTTGTACTCGCTCTCGACAAGCACCCAGGTATCCTTGTTCAGCAAAAACTCCACGTAACCGTTGAGCTTGTGCTTCGGCACGTCGGTGAAAACCAGCAACGGATTGCTGTCGTTCTGCCGGTCGATGTAACTGTAGGCGACATGGGTTTTCAGCCACGCTTCCGGCTGCCACTCCATTGAATATTCAACGCCGGTAAAGGTGGACTTACCGGTATTCTGCATCTGCCAGAGCCAGGTGCTGCTTGCCGTGTCATAGTAAACGTTGTTGACCTGCTGGATGGTATCGTCGAGCTTGCTCCGGTAGACCGATGCATGGAGCGAAAAGTTGCCGGAAGGCGTGAAAGCGTAATCGATACCGTAGTTCAGGCTGTTCTCGGGATCGAGGCCGGGGTTTGCTTTAGCCTGCTTCATCCGGTAGGAGTAGCGATCCTTCAGCGTTGGAAAACGTGTCGTCCGCGCCACGTAGCCCGTCAATGTCTGATGATCGTCCAGA
>Ga0326726_10000113_pt1 | contig 75391 bp, 71 predicted proteins | sample MHFenrmetagenome_2_FD_207603 | JGI IMG/M metagenome (GOLD analysis project Ga0326726, IMG submission 207603) | Lab enriched peat soil microbial communities from Michigan Hollow, Ithaca, NY, United States - MHF15MN | ecosystem: Environmental > Terrestrial > Soil > Wetlands > Peat | place: USA... | reverse complement strand
GCACGCTTATCGTCGACACGGGGTTCGACCAGGACAGCGCGCGACGGCGCGGCCGGCAGATCGTCCGCCCGGTCGCCGAGGGCCTCGCCAGCATCGGCATTTCACCGGACCGGGTCGAGCATATCGTGATTTCGCATATGCATTACGACCATGCGGGAAATCATGGTCTTTTCCCGCGCGCGCGCTACCACGTCCAGGACGCGGAAATGGCCTATTGCACCGGCCGCTGCATGGTCGACCCTGAGGTGGGCGGGGTATTCGATGCCGGGGCCGTCACCGCGATGATCGACAAGGTCTTTGCGGGCCGCGTGCAGTTTCACGACGGCGATGCAGAGATCGCCCCGGGCATTACCCTGCACAAAGTCGGCGGCCATACGCGCGGGATGCAGATCGTGCGCGTGACGACGGCGCGCGGCTGGGTCGTGCTCGGTTCCGACACGGCACACTTTTACGCCAACCTCGCGCCCGGCCGGCCGTATCCGATCCTGGACAGCCTGCCCGCGTACGTCGAGGCCCAGCGCACCGCGTTACGGCTGGCGAGCTCGCCAGAGCACTTCATTCCCGGGCACGATCCGCTGGTGCTCGCCCGCTACCCGAGCGCCAAGGCCGGTCTCGATGGGATCGTACGCGTGGATCTCGCACCACAAAGCCGGGGTGCACTGTCATGAGCGTGGATCAATCCGAGGTCCGCGAGCCGATCGGCTTCATCGGCATCGGCCGCATGGGCGGCGCGATGGCCGAGCGGCTCCTGCGCGCGGGACACCCGGTTACCGTGTACGACTCGAACGAGGCGGCGCTGCGTCCGCTGCTGTCCTCCGGCGCGACGCGGGCGAACTCTCCGGCGGCGGCGGCTTCCGCCGCGCGTATCGTTCTCGCAAGTTTGCCGACGCCGCCGATCGTGCTTGAAGTCGTCCGCGGCCCGAATGGCGTTCGCGACGGCATGGCGGTGCGCACGTTCGTGGACCTCTCGACATCCGGTGCGGCCGCCGCGATTGCGATCGATGAGTCACTGCGCCAGCGCGGCATCCAATCGCTGGACGCGCCCGTCAGCGGCGGCGTCGCCGGCGCGCGCGCCGGCACACTAGCGATCATGGCGTCAGGTCCGCGCGTGGCTTTCGATGAGGTCGAGCCGATCCTCCGGCTTCTGGGACGAGTGTTCTACGTCGGCGACAAACCGGGCCTCGGGCAGACGCTCAAGCTCGCGAACAACCTGATGTCCCAGGCCGCCATCGCGATCACCGCCGAAGCGCTCGCCATGGGCGTAAAGGCCGGCCTCGATCCGCAACTGATGCTCGACGTGCTGAACGCTTCGAGCGGACGTAATACCGCCTCCGCCGACAAGTTCCCGAAGCACGTACTGACGCGCCGCTTCGATTTCGGTTTCTCGACCGGTCTGGCGCTCAAGGACGTGCGCCTGTGCCTCGATGAGGCGGCGGTACTCGGCGTTCCGATGACGGTCGGTCGCGCGGTCGAGGAACTGCTGTCCATGACGCATGAAGAATTCGGCGCCGATTCCGATTGCACCTGTGTCGCGCGCGTGGTCGAGGAGCGCGCCGACTGCGAAATCTCTCTCAACCGAGGAAGCAAGTCATGAACGAGGATCTCTACCAGCGCGGTCTCGAAATCCGCAAAGCCGTGCTCGGCAAGGAATACGTCGAGAAGTCGCTCGCCGGCGCGGACGATTTCAGCCGCCCGATGCAGGAGCTGGCTACCGAATATTGCTGGGGTCGCGTGTGGAGCCGGCCGGGCCTCGAGCGGCGCGACCGGAGCCTGATCAATCTTGCGATGATCAGCGCGCTCAACCGGCCCCACGAGCTGAAGATCCACGTGAAGGCCGCGCTCACCAACGGCCTCACGCGCGCTGAGATCTGTGAGGTCTTTCTGCAGGTTGCCATCTACTGTGGCGTGCCCGCCGGCATCGACTCGGTACGTGTCGCACGCGAGGCATTCGCCGAGATCGATGCTGTCAAACGTTGAAATGAGGAGTCTGTCATGGTCAAAGCCATCAATGAGAGCGAGCGCGTCTTCCTCAAGTTCTTCGAGACGCTGAGCAGCGGCGACCTGGACAAGATCCGGGCCGCATTCCACGACGACGCCGTCTGGCAGGTGCAGGTGAAGGGGATCGCCGGCGAGGGCTCGCACAAGGGCAAGAAGGCAATCGTCGATGAGTTTCTCGCCCCGGTGCGCGGAATGTTCAAGCCGGGTGATCCGAAACTGACCATCACTTCGATCGCTTCGCAGGGCCCGCTCGTCATCGGCGAAGCGCAGGGTCGCGGCACGTTCACCGACGGCCGTCCGTACGAGAACCTCTATGCCTTCGCCATCGAGATCAAGGATGGCAAGGTCTATCGCCTGCGCGAATACATGGACAGCTTTTACGTGGCCAAGCTCCAGGGAGTAGCGAAGTGAGCCGGACAACAAAGAAGAACGCGAGTGGCATGGACACGGCGCGGCTGCGGCACCTGATGGCCGTGATGCAGGAGGACATCGACCAGGACCGCTACTTCGGCGGCGTCATTGCGATCGGCCGGCACGGTAAGCTCGCGCTACACGAGGCCATCGGCCATGCGGATTCGGGCCGCAAGCGCCCGGTGAAGAAGGACTCCGTCTTCAGTCTCTTCTCGGTCACCAAGGCGATTACCGTGGTGCTGGTGCTGCGTGCGATCGAGCGCGGTCAGCTCGCGCTCACCACGCCGATCTCGGACGTCGTACCGGAGTTTTCCGGGCGTGGCCGCGAAGCGATCACGATCTATCACCTGCTGACGCACTCATCCGGCCTGCCGAGTGTCTATTCGGCACGCGAGGGGATGTACATCGATCGGCTCGACGAAGTCGTGGCGGAGATCTGCAAGAACATTTTCCCGGAAGAGCCGCCGGGCCTGCATGTACGGTATGCGCCGATCGTGCATCACGCGCTGCTGGGTGATGCTCTGCGGCGCATCGATCCGAAGAAGCGCTCCTATCGGCAGATCGTGGACGAGGACCTGCTCAAACCGCTAGGCATGAAGGACACCTCCGTCGGCCTGCGCAAAGATCTGCGTAAGCGGCACCTCGTACCCGAGTTTCGCGGTAACTCGCCGACCCAGCACCTCGGTCACAGCAATCTCGGGCCGAACGGCGCCTTTGAAGAAGAGCTCGCGGAAATGCCGTGGGTCGGCATCGTTTCCACCGCCTCCGACATGTATCGTTTCGCGGAAATGCTGCGCCGTGGCGGTGAGCTCGACGGCGCGCGCATCCTGTCACCCACCATGTTGGCGCGTGCGCGGCATTGCTGGACGGGTGACAAGCCAAACGAGCTCTACCGCAAGATCTTCGAAGGGCGCGGGTGGGAAGTGCTGCCGGCCTACATCGGTCTTGGTTTTTCCCTGCGTGGCGATCGCATCGGGCATGCGCTCTTTGGTACGCTCACCTCGCCGGAGACTTTTGGCAACCACGGCGCCGGCACGACGCTCTTCTGGGTGGACCCGGAGCTCGACATGTCGTTTGTCGGTCTCGCGACGGGCGTGATGAACTCCGACGTCAACATCGAGCGCTGGCAGCGCCTTTCGGATATCGCGGTATCGGCGGCGGTGTAGATGGCCGACACGTTCGACTTCGTGGTCGTGGGCGCTGGCACCGCCGGCTGTGTGCTCGCGGCCCGGTTGTCGGAGGATCGGAAAAACTCCGTGTGTCTCATCGAGGCGGGCGGTGAAGATCGCAGTCCGCTCATCCAGATCCCGGCCGCCGTCGCTGCGGCGATCGGCCGGCCCGCCCTCAACTGGCGCTTCATGACTACGCCACAACCCGCACTCAACAACCGTCGCATTCCACTGCCGCGCGGACACGTCATCGGCGGCTCCGGTTCCATCAACGGCATGGTGTACTTCCGCGGCCAGCCCAGGGACTTCGACGACTGGGCGGCGATGGGGAATCCCGGCTGGAGCTATCGCGAGGTGCTGCCGTACTTCATCCGCTCCGAGAACAACGATTCCTACGCGGACTCGCCTTATCACGGTCACAACGGACCGATCCGCGTGAGCCACATTCCGAAGCCGAATCCAATGATCCCCGCGTTCCTGGAGGCGATGCACTCGCTCGGCTTCAAGCGGTGCGAGGACTTCAACGGTCCGGAGCCGGAAGGCTACGGTCCGCGGCAAGGCACGATCCGTGACGGTCGCCGAGATTCGACGGCGGTGGCTTACCTGCGCCCGGCGCGCACGCGCGGCAATCTCGAAGTACTCACCGATTCCCTGGTAACTCGCGCCATGGTCGAGAGCGGTCGCGCGACCGGGGTGGAAGTGCAGCGCGAAGGTCGCATACAGCTCCTGAACGCACGCCGCGAGGTCGTCATCTGCGCTGGCGCCGTGCAATCGCCACAGGTTCTCATGCTGTCGGGCATCGGTGACGGCGAAGCCTTGCGCGCTCTCGGCATCGAACTGAGACACGCGCTACCCGGCGTGGGCGCGAACTACCATGATCACCTCGCGGCCGGCATTCTCATGGAGATGAGCAACAGCGACTCTTACGGCATCTCGCTGCGCGCCATGCCGCGCGGGATGTGGAACATCCTCGAGTACGCCTTGTTCCGTCGCGGACCGTTCGCCAGCAACGTGTTCGAGGCCAACGCTTTCATTCGCTCGACGATGGGCCTCGACCGACCGGATCTGCAGATCGTTTTTCAGCCGGCGCGACGCAATCCGGGCACGTTCCCTCTTCCGCTGGGCCATGGTTTCGCCCTGAGCGTCGTGCATCTATATCCCAGGAGCCGTGGGCGCGTTTCGCTGGCGAGCCCGGATCCTCGCGCCGCGCCCAACGCCGATCCGAATCTCCTCGGCGACCCGGCAGATCTCGCGCCGATGCTGCGTGGCCTGGAGCTGTCGCGGCGAATCATCGCGGCGCCGTCGTTTGCGCGTTATCGTGCGGTCGAGGTGCAGCCCGGGCCGGCAGCGCAGGGGACCGAGGCACTCATCGATTACGTGCGCCGCGTGGCGGCGACCGTGCACCATCCGGTCGGTACTTGTCGCATGGGCCGGGATCCGCAGGCGGTCGTCGATGCGGAACTGCGAGTACATGGGATCGCGGGATTGCGCGTCGTGGATGCGTCGATATTCCCGCGGGTCGTCGGCGGCAACACGAATGCAGTGGTCGTTATGGTGGCGGAAAAGGCTGCGGATATGATGCTGGGCATCCCAGCGCCGCGGCCATTCGAACTGACTCACTAGATCGAGGAGAGGGGCATGGCGAGCGAGAACATCAGGCACTGGAAGATCGGCGACGTCGAAGTGGCCCGCATCGTCGAGGTCAACAACTGGGAAGACGACATCGCGATGCTGCTGCCGGACGGCAAGGCCGAATACGTGCAGAAGTTTCCATGGCTGCTGCCGCATTTCGCGACGTCGACGGGCAAGATGCTCATCTCGTTTCAGTGCTTCGTGCTGCGCTCACGCGACAAGCAGGTGATGATCGACACCTGTATCGGCAATGACCGGCAACGCGAATTCCCGGTGTTCTGCAACATGCAGACGACCTTCCTCGAGGATCTCGCCACCGCCGGCTTCCCGCCGGCGAGCATCAACACCGTCATGTGCTCGCACCTGCACTTCGATCATGTGGGCTGGAACACCCGCAAGGTGAACGGCAAGTGGGTGCCGACCTTTCCGCAGGCGCGCTACCTCTTCGGCAAGAAGGAATACGAGCACTGGCAGCACCTGCGCGAGACCGGCGGCTACCACAACGTCGATCATCTCGCCGATTCGATCGATCCCATCATCGCGGCGAAATTGCACGAGTTCGTCGGTACCGACCACCGCATCACGGACGAGGTGTGGCTCGAGCCGACACCGGGCCACACGCCCGGCCACGTGAGCGTGCATATTCGCTCGAAGGGCGAGGAGGCGATCATCACGGGCGACATGATGCATCACCCGATCCAGCTCGTTGACCCCGGCATGCATGGCAACTTCGACATGGACAAGGAGCAGGGCGCGAAGACGCGCCGCGCATTCGTCGAGCGCTACGCTGATAAGAAGGTGATGATCATCGGCACCCACTTCTGCGATCCGACCTCCGGCTGGATCGTGCGCGACGGCGCGGCCTGGAAGTTCGTGCTCAAGAAGTAGCGGCGGCGCAATGGCCATCCGACACGATTTCACCGAGCTCGCGGTCCTCATCACGGGCGCAGGCCGAGGCCTCGGGCGCTCGGTGGCCGAGAAACTGGCGAGCTGTGGCGCCACCGTAGGTCTCATCGACATCGATGGTGCGAACTGCAACGCTGCCGCAGCCGCGATCAGAGATGGCGGCGGGAAGGCGTTCGCCTATGTCGCGGACGTTGCGAATCGCACTGCTTTCGCAGACGCCGCGGCGCGATTCGCAGCGGAGCGCGGCCGTATCGACGCCGTCGTGAACAACGCGATGCTGCTGCGCTACGAGCCGATCGAGAAGGTCACCGACGAAGTGCTCGAGCGGATGCTCGGCATCGGGATCAAGGGCTCGATCTGGGGAGCGCAGATGCTGCTCGCGCACCTGGACGCCGAGCGGGGCGGCGCCATCATCAACATGGCTTCGCCCGTCGCGGAGCGCGGCTTTCCGAATACCGCGGTCTATAGCCTCGTGAAAGGCGCGCTCGTGACCCTGACCAAGACATTGGCCGCGGAACTGGGCCCACGCAAGGTGCGCGTGAACGCTGTCGCTCCCGGATCCGTGCCGACGCCGGGGGCGATGGGACTGAATGACAGGGCCGAATACGAGCGGCGAGCGCGGACCATCCCGTTGCGCCGGCTTGGGCGTGAGGAAGACAACGCCGAGGCGGTGGCCTATCTTTTGAGCCCCGAGGCCGCTTTCATCAATGGTGAAATCCTGCATGTGGACGGCGGCATCGCCGCCGCGAATTGAGCCATGCCCGCAATCCTCAAACACGAAGGCGAGAACGTGTATTGCCTCACGATCAGTGGGGTATTGCGTAAGAGCGAAGCGGAGAAGGTCCAGTCCGCCGCGGCACAGGAGATCGCGCGTGCCGGCAAGGTCCGGTTGCTGTTCATCCTCGAAGGATTCCAGGGCTGGGAGCGAGGCGCGGACTGGGGCGATCTGCATTTCTATGAGACGTACGGTCAGAACGTCGAGCGGATCGCTGTCGTCTGCGAAGAAAAGTGGCGTGAGCAGGCACTGATGTTCCTGCTCGCCGACATGCGCAAGGCGCCGGTGCGACATTTCCAGCCGACCGAGACCGAACAGGCGCGCGCGTGGCTGTCACTATAGTCTTTGTTCAGCGCGTGCGAATTGCCGCTGTCGGCTGACGCTATGGCCCTTTCGACTCCCGTCTGCCACGACGACATCTTCAACCGCGAGGCCGTGTCACCGGCAACGCTGCCGGCGCGTCAACTGGTACAAGGTGCTATGTCCCCCGTGCTCGATAGCGGTCAACATGTTGTGAACTGGGAGAGGACCATGAAAAAGATCTTGAGTTCTCTGTTGGCCATGGCTTGCGTGATGGCCGCCTCGTGCCAGAAGAGCGCGCCACCTGCCACGCCTGGTGCACCTGCCGCCGGGCAGGCCGCTTCGGGCGAGCTCGATCGCACCGTGCTGCCGGTCGCGGAGCCGGAATACGCGCCGATTACCGAGCTCGATGCCCGCAACGCCAAGGCGCCACCGCGCTTCGAGGTGAAGGCGCCGAAGGGAGCACCCAACGTCGTGATCGTCCTGATCGACGACATCGGTTTCGGACAGTCCAGCGCCTTTGGCGGACCGGCTCACATGCCGACGCTCGACAAGCTTGCCGCGGACGGCGTGCGTTACAACAACTTTCATACGACATCGCTGTGTTCGCCCACCCGCACCGCGCTCCTGACGGGCCGCAATCACCACGTGAACAACGCGGGCGCCATCATGGAGCTCGCGACCGGCTTCCCGGGCAACACCGGCATCCGGCCGCAAAGCGTCGCGCCACTGGCGGAGATGCTGCGGTTGAACGGCTACAGCACCGCAGCGTTCGGCAAGTACCACGAGACTCCGCCGTGGGAAGTCTCGGTCTCAGGCCCCTATGACAGATGGCCCACCCATTCGGGCTTCGACAAGTTCTATGGATTCATCGGCGGTGAGACCAATCAGTGGGCGCCGGCGCTCTATGACGGAACCATCCGAGTCGAGCATCCGCGCGACCCGAACTACCACTTCACCGTGGACATGACGGACCAGGCGGTCAACTGGATGCAGGCGCAGCATTCACTCACCCCAGACAAGCCCTTCTTTGTCTACTTTGCAACGGGCGCCACGCATGCGCCGCATCACGTGCCGAAGGAATATGTCGAGCGCTACAAGGGCAAGTTCGATCAGGGCTGGGACGCGCTGCGTGAGGAGACATTCGCGCGTCAGAAGCAAATGGGCGTCATCCCGGCGAACGCGGACCTGACGGTACGCCCCAAGGAAATCCCCTCGTGGGATTCTCAGACTGCGGAACAGAAGAAGCTCGAGGCCCGGCAAATGGAAACCTTCGCCGGTTTTGCGGAGCAGACCGACGAGCAGGTGGGGCGTCTGGTCGCAGCGTTACAGGAGATGGGCGTGATGGACAATACGCTCCTCTTCTATATCGTCGGTGATAACGGGGCGAGCGCCGAAGGCGGGCCGGAAGGCACCTATAACGAGATGATGGCGCTGAACGGGATCATCAGCACCGCTGCGATCAACATGCCGCACTTCGATGACTGGGGCGGCCCGAAGACGTATCCACATTACGCCATCGGCTGGGCATGGGCGGGGGATACACCGTTTCAGTGGACCAAGCAGATCGCATCCCACTACGGCGGTACCACGAACGGTGTAGTGATCCATTGGCCGGCACGGGTCAAGGCGAAAGGCGAGTACCGTTCGCAGTTCACCTACGTGACCGACATAGCGCCGACCGTGCTGGAGGCAGCCGGCCTTCCGTTCCCGAAGAGCGTGAACGGCACCGTGCAGAAGCCGTTCGACGGCACCTCGATGGTCTACACCTTCGATGAACCCAACGCGAAGGAAACGCATTCGACGCAGTACTTCGAGATGTTCGGCAATCGGGGCATCTATCACGACGGATGGACCGCCGCCGCCAGGCATTCCATTCCCTGGGTGATGATGAAGAATCCGCCTCTTGCGGACGACAAGTGGGAGCTCTACCACGTGGCCGAGGACTTCAGTCAGGCGCACGATCTGGCCGCGCAGAATCCGGGTAAGCTGAAGGAATTGCAGGATCTCTTCATGCAGGAGGCGGCGCGCAACCATGTATTGCCCATCGATGACCGCAGGTCGGAGCGCTTCAATGCGGCCATTGCAGGCCGACCTGATCTCATGGGCCAGCGCACGTCGCTGACGGTGTATGCGGGAATGACGGGAATCGGGGAAAACGCCTTCATCAACATCAAGAACCGTTCCTACACGATCACCGCGCCGGTCGAATTGCGGGACGCGAAGACCAACGGAGTGATCATCGCCCAGGCCGGTGCGTTTGGCGGCTGGTCGCTTTACATGAAGGATGGCAAGGTTCATCACGAGTACAACCTCTTCGGAGTTGAATGGACGAATATTGGTGGCACGACCGCGCTGTCATCGGGCCGACACGTGATCAAGTACGAGTTCGTAGCGGATGCACCGAAACCCGGTACTGGCGGCAGATGCGTGCTTTACGTGGATGACAAGCAGGTGGCCGCAGGGCACATTCCCAAGACCGAGCCCTTCGCTTTTTCAGGAGATGAGGGCGTCGATGTTGGGATGGACGGCGAGACCCCTGTCTCTAAGGACTACAAGGAAGGCGACAATCGCTTCACCGGCCGGATCGTGAGCGTCACAATCGATATCGCGCCGTCGCAGCTCAGTGAAGAAGATCAGAAGGCTGTTCACGAAGCGTCCGAGGCAGCAGCGCGGGGCAAGGATTGAAGACGCTGGTGTGCCGATTAGAGATTCACTGATCGTTTTCGCGTTGAGCGTGACCTCGGCCGAGATGCAGACTGGCGTCTGGTTTGCGATGACGATCATCGGCGTGGTGATTTTCAGCGGTAAGTTTTTCAGCTGGCCACGATTGGAGCAGACCGTTGCGGTGCTGGTTTTGTTAGGGCTGGGGTGGCTGCTCGTCAGGACCGGTGAGTAGCTTCTATGCGTCTGATTAGCTGCCCGCGACCACTACGCTGAGGCCCGCGCCAAGAACCATGCGGCTCTGGACGCTGCATCCGAAATATCTGGATCCGCAGGGTCTCGTCGCCCTCTGGCGCGAGGCGCTGCTCGCGCGCGCTGTGCTGCGCGGCGAGACGAAGGGCTATCGTCACCATCCCCAATTGCATCGGTTCCGAGCTCACCCCGCGCCTCGCTCGGCGATCAACGCCTACCTCGCTCTCGTGCTCGCCGAGGCGATCTCACGCGGCTACGCCTTCGATCGGCGCAAGGTCGGTCCTGTGCGCACCCAGCCAAGATTGACCAGCACGGCGGGCCAGCTCGAGTACGAATGGCGACACTTATTGCGCAAGCTGAGATCACGCAGCCCGAGCCAATATCGCCGCTGGCGCGAGATAGAAGGGCCCGAGCCTCACCCCCTGTTTCGCATCAAGGCGGGCCCGATCGAACCCTGGGAACGGCCGCGCCGCAGCGACGGGCGTCTGCGCGCCTGAAGCCAGACGATGCCGTGGGCGGTAAGCCCGTCGAATTGCGCCGGGAGAGTCTATTATCCTCTGCATCCACGAGGCGGGGGATGGAATGTGGCCGCACCGACACTAGATGACTGGAAGCGGATGTATCACGCGCTCTGGCGGATACGGCTGTTCGAGGGTCAGGTGCAGCGGTTCGCCGCCGCGGGCGAGATTCCCGGATTTCCGCACCTGTCGACCGGACAGGAAGCCGTTGCCGTCGGCATCTGTGCGCACCTTTCCAGCGACGACGTATTGTTCACCAGTCATCGCGGCCATGGCCACGTGCTCGCCAAGGGCAGCGACCTGCAAGCGACGTTCGCAGAAATTCTCGGGCGAGAAGACGGCCTGTGCCGCGGCCGCGGGGGCTCGATGCACCTCGTCGACGCAGCGAATGGAGTGCTGGGTGCAACCGGAGTCGTCGCAGGCAACCTCGCTCTCGCTGCGGGCGCCGCGTGGGCGGCGCAAGCGCAAGGCAGGCAGAACATCAGTGTGGTGTTCTTCGGTGACGGCGCGACGGGCGCGGGCGCATTTCACGAGACGCTGAACCTCGCCGCACTGTGGAAGCTTCCGGTGCTATTCGTCTGCGAGAACAACGGCTACGCCGAGTTCACGAGTCGCGAGGAGCACTCCAACGTCACGCACGTCAGCAGCTTCGCGGCGCCGTACGCCATTCACACGAAGACGATCGACGGCAACGACCTGCCGACTGTGTATGCGGCCGCGCGCGAGGCGATCGCAAGCCTGCGCGGGGGCGAGGGTCCGTATCTGCTCGAGTGCATGACATTCCGCATGGCGGGCCACTACGTGGGCGACGCGCAGCAGTATCGCTCGAAAGAAGAGCTTGCAGCGATTCGCGAGAAATGTCCGATCGAGCGCCTGAAGCGCCATCTCATGGAGCGTGGCGTAAAGCTGGACGAGCTCGATGCCATCGGGGAGCGTGCCAAGCTCGAAGTGCAGCAGGCGGTCGAACGCGCCCGCGCCGCAGCACGCCCCGATGCGGCGACGGTGCTCGATGACGTCTACCGTTCACCCTCGCTCAACGCGATACCAGGCTGAGCGTCCATGGAGTACACCTTCATCGAAATTCTTCGCCGCGCTCTCGAGGAGGAATTGGCGCGTGACGCCTCAGTCTATCTGCTGGGTGAAGACGTCGCGGCCGGTGGGGCATTCGGCGTCACCCGGGGCCTCGCGCAGAAATTCGGTGCCAAGCGCGTGCGCAACACGCCCATCAGCGAAGCGGCGATCACAGGCCTCGCCACCGGCGCGGCGTTGTGTGGTCTCAAGCCCGTGCTCGAAATCATGTTCATCGATTTCGCGACCCTGGCGATGGATTGCCTCGTCAATCAAACTGCCAAGTACCGCTACATGTCCGGCGGCCAGCTCGCCGTTCCTCTGGTAGTGCGTACGCAGGCCGGTGCCGCGGGTGGCGCAGCAGCACAGCACTCGCAGAGCCTTGAAGCCTGGTTCATTCACGTGCCGGGGCTGGTGGTGGTGGCGCCCTCATCGCCCGCCGAGGCCTACGGACTCCTGAAGAGTGCGATCCAGCTCGGCGACCCTGTGCTCTTCATCGAGCACAAGCGGCTCTACACGATGAAAGAGGCGCTGGCGGATGCCATGGAGCTGCCGCCGATCGGCGAGGCCCGGATCGCGCGCGCGGGAAAGGATGTCACCCTGATCGCGTATTCGGCCATGGTGCGAGATGCACTGGCAGCGGCGGAGACTCTGGCGCGCGCGGGCATCTCGGCTGAAGTCATCGATCTGCGCACTCTGGTGCCGCTCGATATGGTGACCATTGCCGCGTCGGTGACCAAGACTCACCGGGTGCTTATTGTGCACGAGGCAGTGCGCAACGGTGGCGCCGGTGCCGAGATCGCGGCGCGGATCGGCACCGAGCTGTTCGACGAGCTCGACGCTCCGGTGCTGCGGGTTGGTTGCCCCTTCGCACCGATTCCTTTCGCCCCAGAGCTCGAGCGAGCGCTGCTCCCGGGCGGCGAGAACATCGTGCGCGCGGTACGCCAACTGCTCGGCCTGGAAGCGCAGGCGCAGGAGTAACGACACGTGGCCTTGGTCGCGCAGGAAATACCTAAAGTCGGGCTCGTGATGGAGGCGGTCCGGGTCACTCGCTGGCTCAGGAACGTCGGCGACACCGTGACACAGGGGGAACCGCTCGTCGAAGTGGAAACGGAGAAGTCGGTCGTTGAAATCGAGGCGACGGTGAGTGGGCGCCTGACAGAAATCCTGGTGCAAGTGGATCAAGAGGCGAGTGTCGGCGACCAAATCGCCTGGATCGAGACCGGCGAGGCACAGCCTGCGGGCACCTCGGCGACGAAGACCCTGACGCGCGAGCCCAGGGACGTGCAGCCTTCAGCCGCCAGGCTTGAACCGAGCGTCGGCGAGCGCATCCGAAGTTCTCCCGTCGCACGCAAGCTGGCTGCCGAACGCGGCCTCGAGGTTGGCCGGATTACAGGATCGGGACCGCGCGGACGCGTGCAGCTCGAGGATGTGAGACGAGCGCTCGAGACACCGGCTGCGGGGAAAGGACCGCCCGTTCCCGCATCGGCGATGCAGGGGTTGCCCCCGATGCGCCGCGCGATGGCACGCGCCATGAGCCTCAGCAACGCGACGATTCCGCAGTTCACCGTCGAGCGCGCAGTCGACTGGACCGTGCTGCAGGCGTTGCGCGCCGAGTATTCATCGACGCTGGGCCCGGGATCGCCGAAGCTCTCGGTGAACGATTTCCTGCTGCAGGCGGTCGCCCGCGCGCTCATCGAGCTTCCGGCGCTGAACGCCACGTTCGCGGGAGATCCGGACTCGCCCGACGCGCGCATCGTGCCGGCAAGTGGAGCGCACATCGGCCTGGTGGTCGCCGTGGAGGACGGCTTGCTCGTTCCGGTACTCCACGATGTCGAGCGGCTCAGCCTCGCGGAGCTCGCGCGCCGCCGCGCGGATTGCGTCGAGCGCGCCCTGCAGGGTCGATTGAAGGCCGAAGAGCTCGACGGCGCGACGTTCAGCATCTCGAACCTCGGCGCGGAAGGCCCCGACCGCTTCACCGCGCTGATCAACCCGCCGCAATCAGCGATTCTTGCCGTCGGCCGGCAACGAAACTGCGTCGTGCCGCGGAATGGAAGCATCGAGGTGTGCCCGCTATCCGAGCTCACGCTGACTGTGGATCATCGCGTGGCTGACGGGCGCCTCGCCTCGGAGTTCCTCGCGCGCCTGGTCGAGCGTCTCGAGGGTCTCGACTGGCGATTGGAGTAGCGGCGGTACGCCGCGATCGGCAGGCCGCCGGTACGGTCTACCGGCGACCCTTCAGCACGCTTCGAACGCCAGCGATGATCCGCTCCTCGTCGGGGATCACGTAGGCCTCGAGCGGCTCGCTGTAGGGCACCGTCGCGTCTCGGGCCGTGACCTGTACGATCGGCGCCTTCAGCGACGAGAAGCCGTGCTCGGCGACATCGCCCGCGATGATGCCGCTCACTGAGACATGGCGCGGCGCCTGATCGACGAGCACGAGCCGCCCCGTCTTGGCGACGGACTTGAGAATCGTCTGCAGGTCGAGCGGAGCAACGGTACGCGGGTCGATCACTTCCGCCTGGATGCCTTCGTCGGCGAGCTTCTTGGCTGCGGCGAGCGAGCGGTGAACCATCCAGCCGGTGGAGACGATCGTGACGTCGCCGCCGGAACGGCGAACCTCGGCCTTGCCGAACGGGACCAGGTGCTCGCCGTCGGGCACTTCGCCCGGCTCAAGCGTCAGCATGTAGTGGTGCAGGAAGACGACCGGGTTGTCGTCGCGGATCGCCGTCGCCATCAGTCCCTTGGCGTCCGCGGCGGTGGATGGGACGACGACCTTGAGGCCGGGGACGCCCATGAACATCGCGGTCAGCGAGCCCGTGTGCTGCCCCGCCCAACCCGCGGTGAAACCGAAACCCGCCTTGAGCACGAGCGGCACCTTGACCTGCCCGCCGGACATGTACCGGAATCGTGGTGCTTCGTTGACGACCTGGTCCATGGCGACGAGCATGAACTCGGCCATGTAGAGCTCGACGACCGGGCGCAGGCCCGCAAGCGCGGCGCCGATGGCGATGCCGATCTCCGCGGTCTCGGAAATGGGCGTCACGCGCACGCGGTCGTGCCCGTAGGCGGCGACGAACTCGTGGTTCTCTGTCGTTGCCATGTTCTGGCCGAAGTAGAGGACGCTCGGGTCGCGCCGCATCTCCTGATGAATGCCGGCATCGATCGCAGCGATGAAGGGAAGTTGTGCCATGGGTCGCTCCGGCCTATGCGTAGACGTATTCGAGGGCGGATTCGAGCTTGGGGAAGGGACTCTTGATGCCGAAAGCGACGGCTATGTCCATTTCCTTCGCGACTTGTGCCGCGAGCTCGTCGGCTTTCGCGCCGTTCAACACGCCACTCTTGACCAGCGCACCGCGAAAGCGCGGAACCGCATCGCCACGCAGCGCCGCCTCGTACTCCGCGCGATTGCCGAATACCGTGATCGCTTCATGCTCGGGGTAATGCAGCGGCACTCCGGGCGGCGCGATGATGTTGCCGTGCGCCGAAAGGCGGTAGACCTTCGACTCGACCAGGGTGGGGCCGTCGCCCGCGCGTGCCCGCTCGACTGCCGCGCCGACGGTAGCAAACACGGCCAGCGGATCGGTCCCATCGACGGTTACGCCAGGCATCGAATAGGCTTTCGCCTTGACGGCGAGCGGCTCGCCGTGGGCCGCATTCGCATCCTCCTGCGCGGTGGTCGTGACGACGTTGTAGCCGTTGTTTTCCATCACGAAGATCACTGGAAGCTTCCACAACGAGGCGATGTTGAGTGTCTCGTGGAAAGCGCCTTGCTTGGACGCGCCGTCGCCAAAGAAGGAGAACACGACCTCACCCTTCTTGCGGATCTGCGCGGCCCAGGCGGCGCCTGCGGCGTGCGGAATGCCCGCGCCGACAATGCCCGACGTACCGAGAAAACCGCGCTTGACGTCGGTGAGGTGCATGGACCCGCCGAGGCCCTTGCACAGGCCGTCGACGCGACCGTAGATCTCGGCCATCATCGCCTTCGGGTCGCTGCCAAGAACGAGCGGATAGCCGTGACAACGATAAGTGGCCAAAGCCGCATCGCCGCTGCGGAAGTGGCTGAGCGAGCCGACGATCGACGCCTCGGCGCCGTCGGCCAGGTGCGTGTGACCGCGGATCACGCCCGGGTGTTCGGTGAAGGTCCGCTTGACGCGTTCCTCGAATGCGCGGATGCGCAGCATCTGGGTGAAGATCCAGATCTGACGCTCGGCATTGGGCGCCTGTACGCTCATTTGATCTCCTCACTGTTTGGCGACGGCTCTGATCCCCGATCGCATCGGGTACTTTACTCGGGCTGGTCGGCAAAGTGCCAGAAGAGGTAGCACACCATGAAACAACGCCGCGGCGTCTTTATGGACGCGCTAGTCAAGGGCCTGCTCATCGTCCTGCCGATTTACCTGGCCGTCTTGCTGCTGCTCAAGGCCATGCAGTCGTTGGTACAGTTTGTAAAGCCATTTGCCGCGATGCTCCCGGCATGGCTTCCCGCGGAGCACGTGCTCTCGCTTCTCCTCGTCCTGGTTGTCTGCTTCCTCATCGGTGCAGCCACGCGCACGCAAGCCGGCCGCGCGATTGGGGAGCGGCTGGAGCGGACCTTGTTCCAACGAATTCCCGGCTACGCACTCTTCAAGAGCCTGGCCCAGCAGCTGGCGGGGGAAGGTCGGGCAGACGCATGGAAGCCCGCATTGGTAGAGATTGAAGAGGCCCTGGTCCCGGCGTTCATCATCGAAGAGCTCGAAGACGGGCGCTGCACGGTGTTTGTTCCCTCGGTGCCCACGCCTCTCGCCGGAGCCGTCTACATCATTGACCGAGAGCGTGTGCATCCGTTGGACGTCCCGTTCACGCAAGCGATTCACGCCATCTCCCGCTGGGGATCGGGCTCCAGGGAACTTGTCGCGGCAATGAAGGCCACAGAGGCGTCCGGTCGATCGCTGCCGCGTTGAAACGCTCTAGTGACGGCTGGTGCAAAGACCGGAGAGCGCGGTCACGCCTCCTGGCTGAACTGCGCGAGCGTTGTCTTGTAGGCCGCGGTGACGGTCTTATCGAGCGGCCAGGTGCGCAGTTCCTTGGACAGGACTTCGATGCCGATCGGGCCGCGGTACGGCGAACCGCGCAGGGCCTTCACGAACCCCTTGATGTCGAACTCACCCGTGCCGCAGAGCTTGCGATGACCGGTGGTTTCTTCCACGAGGCCCATGCCGGCTGGCGCTTTGAGATAGCCGTCGTTGATCTCGACGCCGTAGAAGTACTGCTTCGGAAAGCGTGCGACGCTCTCGTACGGGATGCCGAGCTTCACGATGTGCCAGAGGTCGAAGATGATCCCGCCGTTGCGGGCGCTCGCGCCTTCGACGAGCTCGCGCGACAGTTCCAGTGAATCGATCCTGGAAAAGGGCATCATCTCGTAAACGATCTTCGTGCCGCGTTCGTCCGCTTCGCGGCACAGTTGCCCAAATTCCTCGATCAGCCGCGGCATCGGGCAGGGGGTGGCGAAGAAGTCCCCGACCTTGATGTGGCGCGCCCCGAGCGCCTCGGCGGCGGTCAGCAGCAATTCGCGGCGCTGATCGGACTGTTTGCGCTTTTCGCCGTCGACGAACCAGTCGGCGAGAAATTCGAGCTCGACATACTTGATGCCGTTGTCGTCGATGATGCGGCGCATGTCGGCAAGCTTGCGGCGCTCCAGGATGTGGGCCAGATCCGCGTGCCAGATGCCGATACCCTTGAAGCCGACCCGGGCGGCGGCTTCCACCCGGTCCTTGAAATCGAAGGTGCTGTATTCCTTGTCGGTGTGCGGCAGGGCACCGCCCGCCAGCGTCCAGTACGAGGCGATCAGCTCGACGTCCGCCATGTGAATCTCCGCGTTGCTGCGTTCAGGCTGCGTGGGTGAACTGCGTGAGTGTGGTACTGCGCGCGGTCTGTGTCACCTGTTCCAGTGGCCAGGTTCGCACCTCGGAGGAGAGCACCTCGACGCCGTAGGGTCCCAGGTAGCCGGCTTTGCGCAGCGCGGCCAGGATGCCGCGCACGTCGAACTCGCCCGTGCCGCACATCTTGCGATGGTTGATGGTCTCCTCGAACAGGCTCCATTCGGGCGGCGGCTTGCGAAACCCGTCGTTCATCTCCGCGCCCAGGATGTACTTGAGCGGCACGCTCGCCAGCTCCTCGTGGGTGATCTTGAGTTTCTCGACGTGCCAGAAATCGAACATGATGCCGCCGTTCTTCACGCCGGCACCGTCGAGCATCGTGAGCGTCTCCTTGAGCGTGGTGAGCATGGAGAACGGCATCAGCTCGAACAGGATCTTCGTACCGTGATCGGCCGCGTCCTTGCACAGCGCTGCGAAGGATTCGATCAGCTTTGGCATCTCGTACTTGAGGTTGTCGAAGTCTCCGACCTTGACGTGTCGCGCGCCGAGCGCCTCGGCGGCGGTCAGGAGTAGCTGCTTGCGCTCGTCCGATTTCTTCTTCTTTTCTCCGTCGAGGAACCAATCGGTGAGGAATTCGAGCTCGACGTACTTGATACCGTTATCGTCGAAGATCTGGCTCATTTCCTTGAGGCTGCGCTTCTCCAGGATCTTGGCAAGGTCGGCGTGCCAGATGCCCATGCCCCTGAATCCGGCCTTGGAGAGCGCTTCGACGCGATCCTTGAAATCGAACGTCGCAAACTCCTTATCGGTATGCGGCAGCGCGCCGCCGGCGAAGGTCCAGTACGATCCCAACAGCTCGACCGGCCGCGAAGTGCCGCCGAGCGTTGGCGCCAGGAGTGGCAGGTCGTTACTGCGCGCCGCCAGGGGCGCCAATGCGCCAGCGGCCAGTAGCGAGGTGGAATGACCCAGAAAGGCTCGTCGATCCATTCTGCGCCTTAAGCAAAGGGCGCCCCGCGTCGCTGCACGCGGAGCGCTCGCGCGAGCGCCCAGCAGGCGTCTTTATGAAATGTTCCCCCCTCGATGTTGGTATCCGGACTGACCCGCATCATCGCCCGGGTGTTGGGCCCCGTGTGGCCGCGGCGATACAGGTCGAAGGACGGCACTGGGCGGACTTGTTGGCGAGCATATCTAGCCGCACTTTGCGCGCTGCAGACTCAACCATTACTGAACGAAAACTCGATGTGGAGCGTAACGCCGCAGTTATGTGCACGTCGGCGGCAGTGTTTCGTCGCCGCAACAACTGCGCGGACCCTGGCAGAGAGTCGACGGTTGAGCTGAAGCGTTGTGAGCTGCGGCGGTCAGGACCGGCGGGCCAACCATCGATCCAGGAGCGATGTGTCGAACGTGCCCGCGATGAGTTCAGGATCGTCCAGCAACAGCGCATGCAGCGCAACAATGTTGGTGACGCCTTCGATGCGGCAGTTGGCGAGCGCGAGCTTCATGCGCTCCAGGCACTGCACCCGGTCGCGGCCGCTCACGATGATTTTGGCGAGCAGCGAGTCGTAGTACGGCGGTACCGAGGACCCTGCTTCAATGTGCGTGTCCACCCGGATCCCCTCGCCGGCGGGGAACACGGCCGACGATACCGTGCCGGGACCGGGCTGAAAGTCTCGCGTCCAATCCTCCGCGGTAATGCGACACTCGAGCGCGTGACCGGACAGCGCTACCTCGCGCTGGGCTATCGACAAGTCTCGGCCCTCGGCCACCGCGATCTGCTCGGCAACGAGGTCGAGGCCGGTCACAGCCTCCGTGACCGGGTGCTCCACCTGGATGCGCGCATTCATTTCGAGAAAATGGAATTCCTGCCGCTTGCGATCGAACAGGAACTCGACAGTGCCGAGCCCGCGATAACTCAGGTGACGCCCGAGGTTGACTGCGCCCGCGTACATCGCGTCGCGCAGATGCTGCGGCAGCCCGGGTGCGGGAGCCTCCTCGATCAGCTTCTGGTAGCGGCGCTGGATGGAGCAATCGCGATCGCCGAGGTGGATGACTTCGGTGCCGTCACCCACGATCTGCACCTCCACGTGTCGCCCGGACTCGACCAGTCGCTCCAGGTAGACGCGCGCATCGCCAAAGGCTGCATGCGCTTCCGCCATCGCGAGGTGGAGAGTCGCCTCCAGCTGCCTCGATTCGCGCACGGGCTTGAGACCGCGCCCGCCACCACCGCCCACTGACTTGATGAGGACCGGCCACCCTATGTGCTCGGCAAGCTCGAGTGCTTCCGTAACACTGCCGACCGCTCCACCTGGAAGTACCGGCAGACCCGCCGCGATCGCGTGCTCCCGCGCGCGCAGCTTGTCGCCCATCGCATCGAGCTGATTCGCCGTTGGCCCGATGAAGATGATCCCGGCCTCGCTACAGCGACGGGCAAGTTGCGAGTTCTCGGCGAGGAAGCCATAGCCCGGATGCAGGGCGTCAGCCTTCGCCGCCACCGCGGCCGCGACGATCGACTCGACGTTCAGGTAGCTGCGGCTCGAAGGCGGCGGACCGATGCACACGGTGTGATCCGCCAGTCGCGCCGGAACGGACTCGAGGTCGGCTTCCGAGGCGGCAAGCACTGTCTCGATGCCGAGCTCGTTGCAGGTGCGGATGATCCGGACCGCGATCTCGCCGCGATTGGCGATCAGTATACGACGCAGCCTCATTTGCCGGCCGGCTTGAGTCGCATCAGCACGCGCTGCGCGTCCACGACCTCGCCGTTCGCGGCGCAGATTTCGCTCACTGTTCCGCCTGCGCCGGCATAGACGGAGTTCATGAGCTTCATGGTCTCGACGATGCCCACCACGGTATCAGGCGCGACGCGCGAACCGACCTCGACGTACGGCGCCGCCCCCGGCTGCGGCGCGCGGTAGAACGTGCCCATGATCGGCGGACGGATCTCGATCACATCGGCCCGCGGGGCGGGCTGTGACGCTGGAATCGACGCTTGCGCCGGCTGCGGCGTTGCAGCCGGCGACCTGGCGCTGGCTGACAAGTGTGCGGCTCCCAGCGTCTGTCGTTCCTGTGTCCAGCCGCCCGCGCCACTGCGGCGCAGCGTGAGCTTGAAACGATCAGTCTCCAGGATCAGCTCATCGAACGGCGATGCGTCGAGCAGCCGCAGGATTTCCTGCACGTCGTCGTGAGTGAGGTTCATGGCGAAACAGCGAGCATCATGAGCTGGATTGTAATGTGCGACCAGTCGGTGAACTTCCTGTTAACGCAAGTGCCTGGAAATTTCCTTCCCAGTGGATCACTGCTTCGCGCTGAGTTGAGTGACCGCAGCCGGCCTTCCGGCCAAATGCGGCACTCGCTTTTTGGAGGTCACAGTCCCGATGCTCGAGCTCTATCACGCCGAACCGGTTGCCAATTCGATGAAGGTGCTGCTGTGCCTGAAGGAGAAGCAGATCGATTTCGTCAGTCATTATGTGGACCTGCTGCGCTTTGAGCAGCACAAGCCCCAATTCATCGCCATCAATCCGAACGGCCAGGTGCCAGTACTGGTCCACGACGGGGAGACCATCACCGAGTCGACGACGATCAACGAGTACCTGGATGATATGTTCCCCGAGGTGCGCCTGCGTCCGGAGGACCCGGTGGAACGTGCGCAGATGAGGATCTGGAACAAGTTCGTCGATGAGTATTTTTGCCCGGCGCTGAGTATGATCGGCTGGCATACCCTGGTGCGCAAGGTTGCCCAGCGCCTCAAGGGACCGCAGCTGCAGGAAATGCTGTCGCAGGTTCCGCTCAAGGAGCAGCGTGACAAGTGGGCAACGGTGGCTGGCAGCTCCTTCACCGAGGAGCAGCTCAATGACTCGCGCCGCCGCATCGGGATTTCGATCGAGCGCATGGAGAAGCTGTTGCAGAAGTCACACTGGATTGCAGGTCCGAACTATTCGCTCGCTGACGTGAATACGTACACCATGGTGACCGGCGTGCCGCGCTTCTTTCCGGAGTTCATGCAACCGCGTTGCGCCGAATGGCTCGAGGAGATGAACCAACGTCCCGCGGTGAAGGCCGCCCTGGCGATGCCGAACAAGGTGCCGGAAGTGTTGCGCGCGGTCGGCGACTAAACGGCGAGGAGGATTGTCATGCTGGAGCTCTACCACTACGAACCTTCGGCCAACTCGATGAAGCCGATGCTGTGCCTGAAAGAGAAGGGCCTCGAGTTCGTCAGCCACTACGTCGATCTGCACAACTTCGAGCAGCACTCGCCGGAGTTCGTCCGGGTCAACCCCAACGGCCAGGTGCCGGCGCTGGTTCACGACGGGGCGATCATCACCGAGTCGACCGTGATCAACGAGTACCTCGACGACGTGTTTCCACAGGTGCCGCTGCGTCCGCGCAACCCGGTGGCGCGCGCCCACATGCGCATCTGGAGCAAGTTCGTGGACGAGTATTTCTGTCCCGCACTCAGCATGCACGGCTGGAACGTGCTGGTGCCGGGGATCGTCGCGCGCCTGCAGAGCGGCGCGTTCGACAAGCTGCTGGAGCGCATCCCGCTCAAGGAGCAGCGCGACAAATGGAAGACGGCGGCCACGCACGCGTTCACGGCGGAACAGCTCGCGGATTCCAAGCGTAAGGTGGGTGTGTCGATCGAGCGCATGGAAAGAATCCTTGCCAAGTCCGCGTGGCTCGCGGGCGATGAATACTCGCTCGCGGACATCAATACCTACTCGATGGCCGTCCCGGTCCCGCGATTCTTTCCGGAGTTCATGAACGAGAAGGTGTCGCCGCGCACGCTCGACTGGGTGCGCAGGATGAACGAGCGGCCCGCGGTCAAGGCGGCGCTCGCGATGGCGCGTCAACCGGCGCCTGGCTCTGCCGCGGCGCAACGTGCCTCGGCGTGAGTCGAGATTGCGGGTCGAGGTCTGAATCTGTCAGCTGACGGGGAGGGAGGGAACATGCGAAGTTTCACTCGATTGGCCGTCGCATTGATGTGCGGGCTGGCTTTTTCGTTTACGGCGGTCGCCGGCACGGCGCTGACGGCGAATCCCAAGGGCAAGATGGTGGTCGAGTTTCTCGACATGGTGTTCAACCAGAAGAAGGTGAAGGAGGGCTTCGACAAGTACACCGGCCCGACCTATCGCCAGCACAACCCGTTCGCGGCGGACGGCGCGCCGGCGGCGATCGACTTCCTCGCCCCGTACCTGGCGAGCCACACCGAATATCGCTACGACATGAAGCACGTCTACGTCGACGGCAACATCGTGGTGGTGCACTCTCACGTCACGCGCGATACGAACGATCGCGGCTCCGCGGTCGTCGACATCTTCCGCATCGAGAAGGGGAAGGTCGTGGAGCACTGGGACGTGGTCCAGCCCATCCCCGAGAAGTCGGCCAACACCAACACGATGTTCTAGACAGTCCGCGCTGCGCTTCGGGACAGGGGTGTCCTGGCCTGTCATTCCCGAGCCCGTTTGGATTTGATTACGTCGACGACAAGCTTCCGTACAGCGCGAACGGCAGCGTGCGTGATTCGCTGCCGTCTTGTTCGTGTCGGGCTCAGGGAATGACAGGCCAGGACACCCCTAATCTCGTGTTTGCAACCGACTGCTGGCTACTTCGCCTTGTCGGGCACCTCCTTGAAGATGGGGTTGGAGAGCAGGTAGCGGATCGCGTCGGCACGCTCGGTGTTGATGGGCTCGTCGGGGAAGGAAGCCACCATGGCGCGGTAATGTTCCTCGGCGCCCTCGCGAAACTCGCGGTGGGTGAAGATGTACAGATCGTTGCGCCGGATGCCGCGCAGGATGCGCTCGCCGCACTCCTCGGGATCCATCCACAGCGTTGAATTGGGGCGCTGCGACAGACGTTGCTCGAGCTCGGCGAAGCCGCTGTCCTTGCGGAACCTATCGGGTCGCGTCTTGCCGCTCTCGCGGATGTTGGTCTGCACCGGACCGGGACAGAAAGCCGAGACGCCGATGTTGTCGGGAGCGAGCTCGCCGCGCAGCGACTCCGACAGGCCGATCAGCGCCGCCTTCGCCATGATGTAGATGGAACAGTTCGGGATCGGTACGACGGCAGCCATCGATGAGGTGCTGACGATGTGCCCGCCTTCCCCGTGGGCCAGCAGGTGCGGCAGGAAGGTCTGGATGCCGTTGATCACGCCGACGATCATCACGCCAATACCCCAGTCCCAGTCATCGAAGCGCGCCTGCTTGATCGGGCCGAGCAAGCCCATGCCCGCGTTGTTGACCAGCAGGTGAACCTTGCCGAAGACGCGCAGCGTGTCCTGCGCCGCCTGCGCGAAGGCCGCGCGGTCGGTGACGTCGAGTCGCAACGTCAGCACATCGCGCTTGCGACCGCCTTGCGCAAAGAACTCCGCGGCTGCGGCCAGGTGATCCTCGCGCACGTCCGCCATAACGACTTTCATGCCGGCCTTCACCAGTACCTTGCTCAGTCCGAGACCGATGCCGCTCGCGCCGCCGGTGATGAATGCCACTTTGCCTGTTACTGGGTCCATAGGTTTACCTCATTGCCATAGCCGGCGGCTCGCGAGCTCGGCGCCCGTGACGAGTGCGGCCAGTTTACGGTAGGCGATCTGCGGATCGACTTTGGCCACGCCGGCAAAGGTTCCGAAGCCGCAGTCCGTGCCTGCGATTACGCGCTCGCGTCCGACGATGTCCGCGAACTGACAGATGCGTTGCGCGATGAGCTCAGGGTGCTCGACGTAATTTGACGTGGACATCAGGAGCCCGGGTACCAGGATCTTGTCCTCCGGTATCGGGGTGTCGCGCCACACCACCCATTCGTGCGCATGCCGCGGATTGGAAGCCTCGAACAGGATGGCGGCAGGCTTGGCCTTGAGCACGAGCGCGATGATCTTCTCCAGCGCGATGTCATGATCGTGTGGCCCTTCGTAGTTACCCCAGCACACGTGCATGCGCAGCGAGGCGGCTGGAATGTTGCGTAACGCGTGGTTGAGCACCTCGACGTGCAACGCCGCGCGCGTGAGGAACTGCGCTTCGCTGAGATCCTGAAATCCGGTATGGCGCGCCATGGCGAGATCAGGGCAATCGAGCTGCAGGAGGAATCCTGCTGCGACGATCGCCTCGTATTCCTCCTGCATGGCGTTTGCGATCGCCTCCACGTACGCCTCGTGGCTCGGGTAGTAGCGGTTGGTCTGGAACGCGCTCACCACGCCGGGCGAGGCCGAATCCATGAAGGCGCCGCCGGCGCCGGACGCCGTGACCGCAGCGCGCAGGTTAGCGAGATCCTTGCGCAGCGACTCGCGCTCCCTCACCGCGATCGGGCCGATGCAGGACTGGCGCATGAACGACTGCTTGCCGGCAACGAGCGCCATCCGCTCGCGAAACTCGGGGTAATCCTTGAGGTCAAGGGCAATCTGTCGTTCGCTGTGACCACCAAATCCAGAGAGCCGCTCCTTGATGTAGGTGGCGTATCCGATTTTCGTGGTCTCGCCGTCGCTCACGATGTCGATACCGGTGGCGACCTGCTTCTGAACCGTCGCGGAAACCGCGGCCGTCATGGTGCGGTCGAACTCGTCAACATCGTAGGGTTCGCCCTGGTCCCGTTTCATGAGCAGCTCCACGACCTCCTTCTCGCGTGGCAGGCTGCCGACATGCGTCGTCAGGACACGGTCGGCGCTCAAACGTGGACCTCCGGAACGGGCGTGGGCTGCGAGGCAATCACGTCACGGGGCGCCTTGTAAAGGCCCGCCACAGCTCCGGAAGGCCGTGCGCAGTGCGGTACGACAGGCGTGGGACCGCACGCCGCGGCGATTTCGCTGTGGGTTGAATCCTTGGTCGTTGATGGTTGAGCCTGCCGGGTCGCTTTTGCTGCCCCATTGGAGTCCAATGAAGTACACAGCCCGGGCCTGCCCGGATGCTGCTGTTGAGCCCTCGCTGGAGGAGCCCCCGTGAACGCTTCGCTTGCATCGCAACGAGAAATTGCCCGACAGCCTGAGCCCTCCCCAGCTGTGGCTCGCTTTCTGAAGCGCGGACCGCGCCTGCTGATCAACGGCGAATGGGTCGAATCGAAGTCCAAGGAGTCGATCGGCGTGATCGATCCGGCGACTGGGCGTGAGATCGCCCGTGTTGCCGACGCCAACTCCGAGGATGTCAATCGCGCCGTGGCCGCCGCGCGCGCGGCGTTCGAGAAAGGGCCGTGGCCGGACATGTTGCCGGCGCAGCGCGAGGCCCTGATGTGGCGGCTCGCCGAGCTCGTGGACAAGAACGCGGACGAGCTTGCCGAGCTCGAGAGCGTGAACAACGGCAAGACCAAGTTCATGGCCAGTATTATCGATGTGCCGGGGACCAGCGGTTACTTCCGCTACATGGCCGGCTGGGCGACCAAGATCAGCGGCGAGACGATTCGCAACTCCATCGGTGGAATTCCCGGGGCCAAGTTCGTCACCTACACCTCGCGCGAGCCCGTCGGAGTCTGCGCGCAGATCGTGCCGTGGAACTTCCCGCTGGCGATGGCGGCCTGGAAGATCGCGCCAGCACTCGCTGCGGGCTGCACCTGTGTCCTCAAGCCCGCCGAGCAGACGCCGCTATCGGCGCTGCGGCTCGGCGAGCTCGTGATCGAGGCCGGCATTCCGCCGGGCGTCGTTAACATCATCACCGGCCTGGGCGAGACCACCGGCGCCGCGATGGTCGCGCATCCGGGTATCGACAAGATCGCCTTCACGGGCTCGACTTCGGTCGGCAAGATCATCAACAAGTCCGCGAGCGATACCCTCAAGCGCGTGTCACTCGAGCTCGGCGGCAAGTCACCGGTGGTGATCTTCCCGGATGCGGACATCAACGCCGCGATCGGCGGTGCCTCGAACGCCGTGTTCTTCAATCACGGCCAGGTGTGCTGCGCGGGTACGCGCTTGTATGCACACCGCAAGGTGTTCGACCAGGTGGTCGAGGGCATCAGCGGCGCGGCCCGCACGATCAAGCTCGGCCCGGGCCTCGATCCGCAGACGCAGATGGGACCGCTGGTGTCGAAGGAGCAGCAGGATCGTGTGCTCAGCTACATCGAGTCGGGTAAGGCGCAGGGCGCCTCTATTGTCGTAGGCGGCGGCGCGCCTTCAAGCTCCGGGTATTACGTGGAGCCGACGGTGCTGGTGAACGTGAAGCCGGAAATGCGCGTGGTGCGCGAGGAAATCTTCGGCCCGGTGCTCGTGGCACAGCGCTTCGACGATGTGGATGAGATCGCTGCAATGGCCAATGACACGGAATTCGGCCTGGCGGCGAGCGTGTGGTCGAAGGATCTCAGCACCGTGCATCGCATCGTGCCGAAGATCCGCGCCGGCACGGTCTGGGTCAACTGCCACAATTTCCTCGATCCCAACATGCCATTCGGCGGCTACAAGCAGTCGGGGATCGGCCGCGAGCACGGACGCTATGGCATCGAGCTCTACACCGAGATTAAGTCCGTTTGCATGGCGGTGTGAAACCGTGAGTAACACACGTCTGGTAGTGGCTTCATTCGTGGCCGTGGCCGCGTTGAGCGGCTGCGGCAAACCTTCCGCCCCGCCCGAGCAGGCTGCCGAAGCGAGCCGCAAGCCCGGAGCAGTCGATGCGGCGCGCATCGAGGCCGCCGACAGCGAGCCAGGCAACTGGATGACGCACGGTCGCACATACGATGAGCAGCGCTTCAGTCCGCTGAAGCAGATCGATACGCGGAGCGTGCGCGACCTGAAGCTCGCCTGGCACTTCGATGTCCCCACGGATCACCGCGGGCAGGAGTCGACTCCTCTGGTCGTCGACGGGGTGATGTACGTGACGAGCGCGTGGAGCAAAGTCTTCGCGCTCGACGCCCGCACCGGAGCGCTGCTGTGGCAATACGACCCCGCTGTGCCGCGCGAATGGGGCGCCAACGCCTGCTGCGACGTAGTGAACCGCGGCGTCGCGATGTGGAACGGCAAGGTCTATTCGGGAACACTCGATGGACGCCTGGTCGCGCTCGATGCCGCCACCGGCAAGCTCCTGTGGGAGAAAATGACGATCGATCCGAAGTGGCGCTACACCATTACCGGTGCGCCGCGCGTCGTTAAGGGCAAGGTGCTCATCGGCAACGGTGGCGCCGAGATGGGCGTGCGCGGCTACATCTCGGCCTACGACGCCGAGACCGGGGAGATGAGCTGGCGCTTTTACACGGTGCCGGGTGATCCCTCGCAGCCGTTCGAGAACCCGATTCTCGAGAAGGCTGCGCAGACCTGGAACGGCCAGTGGTGGAAGCTCGGTGGCGGCGGCACGGTCTGGGACTCGATGGCGTACGACCCGAAGCTCGACCTTCTCTATATCGGGGTCGGCAACGGCTCACCGTGGAATCGCAAGCTCCGCAGTCCCGCCGGTGGCGACAACTGGTTTCTGTCGTCGATCGTGGCCTTGCGTCCGGAGACCGGTGAATACGTGTGGCATTACCAGACTACCCCCGGCGAGTCGTGGGACTTCACGGCGACACAGCACATGATCCTCGCCACGCTCAAAATCGATGGGCAGGATCGCGACGTCATCATGCAGGCGCCGAAGAACGGCTTCTTCTACGTGATCGATCGCAAGACCGGCCAGCTGATCTCGGCGCAGCCGTTTGTTGCCGGTGTGAACTGGGCGACCGGCGTCGACATGAAGACGGGTCGCCCGATCGAGAACCCGCAGGCGCGCTATGGCGAGACCGGCAAGCCGTTCCTCTCGGTTCCGGGTCCGGGCGGCGCACACAACTGGCAGCCGATGTCGTTCAGCCCGCTCACCGGCCTCGTCTACCTCCCGGTGACGGAGATGGCGTTCCCGTATGTCCCGGATGCGAAGTTCAAGACCCGGATCGTGGGCTGGAACACGGGAGCCGACTTCGACGCGGGAAGCCTGCCGCAGGATGAAAAGGTCAAGGCGGATGCGAAGGAGCATCTCAAGGGGCACCTCGCAGCGTGGGACCCGGTTGCGCAGAAGGAAGTGTGGCGCATTCAGTACGATGAGCCCTGGAACGGCGCGCTGCTGTCCACCGCCGGCAACCTCGTGTTCGAGGGAACGGCAATGGGCGATTTCGTCGCCTACCAGGCCAATGACGGGACGCGGCTGTGGTCCGCGCCCACCGAAGCTGGCGTCATCGCAGCCCCGATCACCTACGAAGTCGGCGCCGAGCAGTACGTCGCGGTGGAAGTGGGTTGGGGCGGGATCTTCGGGCTCGCTCCCGGCGAGCTCACGCTCGAGAAACACACGCGCTCGAACACCCCGCGCGTGCTCGCCTTCAAGCTCAACGGGACCGATACGCTGCCAGCGACGGAGTCGGCGCCCGCCAAGACTCTCAATCCGCCTCCGGACAAAGCGGCGCCCGCGGTGCTCACCGCAGGCAAGGCGCTATATCACACCTATTGCGGCACCTGCCACGGTGACGCCGCGGTGAGCGTGGGTATCCTGCCGGACCTGCGTTACTCCGCCATGCTCAACGACCCCAAGGCCTGGCAGAGCGTCGTGCATGACGGTGCGCTCAAGGGAAACGGCATGATCGGGTTCAGTCCGGAACTGAGCGCGCAGGATCTCGACAAGGTCCGCGCCTACGTGATTCACCGCGCGCACGAGAGCATGCCGAAGACGGCGAGCAACGCACCGTAGTCGTCCGTGATCGAACTGTTTACTTCCGAGACGCCGAACGGATGGAAGATCTCCATCGCCCTGGAGGAGATGGAGCTGCCCTACACGTATCGTCACATCCACCTGTCCAAGCGCGAGCAGAAGCAGGAGTGGTATCTCAAGCTTAACCCGAACGGTCGCATCCCCACGATCATCGATCACGACAACGATGACTTTGTCGTGTTCGAGTCGGGCGCGATCCTGATCTATCTCGCCGAGAAGACGGGCCTGCTGATGCCGCGGGATATCAAGGGCCGCTCGCTCGTGATCCAGTGGCTGATGTTCCAGATGGCGGGCATCGGTCCGATGATGGGCCAGGCCAACGTGTTCTATCGTTACGCGCCGGAGAAGATTCCTTACGCCATCGATCGCTACCAGCGCGAATCGCGGCGCCTGCTCGAAGTGCTCGACACGCGGCTGCGCGATCACGAGTATCTCGCCGGCGATTATTCCATCGCCGATATCGCCACCTGGGCCTGGGCTCGCGGCTACGAGTGGAGCGGCATCAGCATCGAGGGTCTCGATCACCTCAAGCGCTGGCTGGCGCTGATCGGCGCACGTCCCGCGGTAGAGCGCGGCAAGGCCATCCCGCCGGCCGAGGATCTCGGCAATCGTACGCAGCAGACCGTCGAGGCTGCGCGCAACTTCCTGGTTTAGGCTCCGCGCCGGAGAAACAAGCGATGCTGAAGCTCTATCACTGGGAACCGAATGCCAACTCCGGCAAGCCGATGCTGGCGCTCGCGGAGAAAGGGGTCGAGTACGAGAGTCACTACGTCGATCTGCTCAAGTTCGACCAGCACCAGCCCGAGTACCTGAAGATCAACCCGGACGGCACGATTCCGACCATGGTGCACGGCGATCTCGTGTTCACTGAATCCACGCCCATGATGGAATACGTGGATGAGGCCTTTCCCGGCCCGCCGCTGCGCCCGTCCGATCCCAAGGAGCGCTGGCGCATGCGCTGGTGGATGCGCTTCTTCGACGCCTACTTCGCGCCCTCGCTCAGCATGATCGGCTGGAGCGTGTTCGTCGGCCCGGCGGTCCGCAAGCGCGACCCGAAGGAGCTGGAAGCGGCGATTGAGCGCATTCCGCTCGAATCGCGCCGCATCGCCTGGCGCAAGGCGATGTTCAACGAGTTCAGCGAGGCGGAGCTCGCCGAGTCCAAGCGCCGCGTGCTGTTCTGCATCGGCGTGCTCGAGCGGCATCTCGAGCGCCATCCCTACATTGCCGGCGAGCGGCACTCGCTGGGCGATGTGAACTGTTTCAACCTGGGCTACGCGCTGCCGCTTTCCCAGCCCGATCACTGCAACGACACCAAGACCCCGCAAATCATGGAGTGGCTGCGCAAGATCTACGAGCGCCCGGCCACCAAGGCCACCTGGGCCAAGGGACGCACCGAAATGGCGGCGCGCGTGAAGCTCCTGGAGCGCCAACCCAATGCTTGAGCTCTATCACTGGGAACCGAATACCTACTTCCTGAAGCCGCTCATCGCACTCAAGGAAAAGCAGGCGGCCTTCACCAGCCGTTACTTCGACCCCACGCGCTTCGAGCAATTCGCGCCTGGATTTCCGCGCAACGTCGAGTCCGAGCTCCACCTCGAGCGCGAAGGTCCGGTCCTCGTACACGATGGCACGATCATCAGCAGCTCTTTCTTCATGCTCGAGTACATCGCTGAAGCGCTGCCGGGCACCGAGCTCTATCCCGGTAACGCGTACGAGCACTATCGCGCGCGGGCCTGGGGGCAGTTCCTGACGCTGGGGCTGGGAGCAGGAGTCAGCGCTCTCGGCTGCGCCCGCTACCTGGCGCCCAGCCTGAAGCAACGCGATGCGGCGCAGCTCAAGGCACACATCGCTGCGATCGAGCCGCTGGAGCGGCGCGCGGCGTGGAACGCAGTGATCGACGGTACCTACAGCGATGCGGTGCTGGAGACCATCAGGAAACGACTGGAATTCCCGCTCAAGCGGCTCGAGACCACGTTGAGCCAGAGTCCCTGGCTCGCCGGCTCCGCTTATTCAGTCGCGGACATCGAGGCCTTCTCGACGCTGAACGCGCTGCCAGATCTCGCACCCGAGCAGCTGAGCGAGCGCTCGACTCCGCGGCTCATGGAGTTCCTGCACCGGATGCGCGAGCGACGGGCGGTGCGCGAGGCGCTCGCGCTCAGCAAGACCGGCAAGCCGCAGCAGGCGTTCGTGCCGGGAAGCGAACCCTCGCGCTGGGGCTGAAGCCCGTCAGAGGAGAGACTGCCGTGCAATTCCGACGCATTGCGACCGAGGAAGCCTGGGCTATTCCAGAGCAGTTCGACGCCTGGCGAGACCTCATCAAGAAGAGCACGAGCTACGATCCGGACCTGTTCCTGGCGCGCGCGCAGACCGATGGCGGCCAGCTTTCGCAGCGTCTGCTCGACGTCGACGATGAGCGGCTGCGCATCATGGACGAGGCGGGGATCGACGTGCACCTGCTCGCGCTCACCTCTACCGGTGTGCAGGCTCTTGAGACGGAGCTGGCTGTGTCCATCGCCACGCTCGGCAACGACCGCCTCGCCGCAGCGATCGCTCGCCACCCCGACCGGTACGCGGGCCTCGCAACGATTGCGCCTCAGGATCCGAAGCGTGCGGTACGGGAGATGGAACGGGCGATCAAGAAGCTCAAGCTCGGCGGCGTCATGATCAACTCGCATACGAATGGCGAGTACCTCGACGAGAGCAAGTATTGGCCGATCCTGGAAGCTGCGGCGGGGCTCGGTGTGCCGATCTACATCCACCCGCGCTCACCCTCGCCCGCGATGGCACAGCCTTACCGCAAGTACCACCTCGAGCACGCCATCTGGGGCTATGCGGTCGAGACCGGCCTGCACGCGGTGCGGCTCATCATGAGTGGCGTGTTCGATGCCTATCCCACGCTCAAGATCGTGATCGGCCACATGGGCGAAAACATTCCGTACGCGCTCTACCGCATGGACTGGATGCATGCCCGCGCGACCGTGGCGATGGACCGCCCGAAACTCAAGCTCACGCCGAGCGAGTACTTCAAGCGCAACTTCATGATCACCACCAGCGGCGTGAACTGGCACGCTCCACTCAAGTTCTGCATCGAAGTGCTCGGCGCGGACAACATCATGTGGGCGGTCGACTACCCGTACCAGGAGACGCACGAGGCGGTGCGCTTCATGAACGAGGCGCCGATCCCGGACGAGCAAAAGGCCAAGATCTTCCACCGCAACGCCGAGCGGGTGTTTCGCATATCCAGCGCGGCGCCGCGGTTCTGATCTGCCTCTGACTGGCCTTCTTTCTCCCGAGCCCGTCCGGATTTGATTACATGGACGATACGCTGCCGTACAGCGCGAACGGTAACGCGCATAGTCCCTCGGCGTGTCGTTCGTGTCGGGCTCAGGGGGAAAGAAGGCCAGTCAGAGGCAGATCAAGAGACCGTGTTGAGAACGCGTAACTGAGCTATGCAAACGCTGCGCCTGCTCGCGATTGTCGTCCTGTTCTTTGCCGGACTCGCGCTGCGGCATTGGAAGGTGCTCGATACCGGGCACGGCCGGCGTCTGTTGATCATCGTGGTGTGGATCGGGTTGCCGCCGCTCATTCTGGGCGGCGTCAGTCGCATGCCTCTGCATGCAGAGCTCGTCTGGCTGCCCGCTACGGCAATGATCACGATCGTCCTCGGCACGGCCGTGATGGTGGTAGTCGGCCGCAGGCTTGCGCTCGAAGGGCAGACCTTTGGAGCTTTCGTTACCTGTGGCACGGCGCTTAATACAGCCATCGAGTTTCCGTTCATATTGACGACCCACGGAGTGAACGGTTTTGCCGAGTTGGCGCTCTTTGATCTCGGCAATGCCTTCCTGGTGTGCACTCTCAGCTATCTCGTGGCGGCCCGGCTGGGTCACCGGGCCGGCGGCTGGAGCCACGCATTACACCGCCTGGTTTCGTTTCCACCGCTCTGGGCGCTCGTGTTGGCACTGATCATCAACCTGTGGCATCTGCCCGTCTCCAGCGTGGCGCTCGACACGCTGCAACTGCTGGGCGGCTGGATCGTGCTGCTCGTGCCGCTCGCGCTGGGGATCCTCTTCGACGGCCGGCGCGCACTGTCTAGGCCGGCGCTGGCGGCGGTGGGAATACGATTTGGCGTCGGGTTGGCTGTCGGGGTCGTCTGCGCGCTGCTGCTCGATCTGCAGGGCCTGACGCGCGCAGTGGTGATTGTCGGCTCCGCGGCGCCGATCGGATTCACAGTCGTGGTGCTGGCACAGCGCGAAGGGCTGGACACGGAGCTCGCCGCCAGCGCCACCTCATTGTCGGTGCTGCTCGGCCTCGTTTATGTCCCCTTGGCACTCCTGTGGCTGGACTGACAAGTGCTGACGTTCGTCCCTACGTTCCGTTCACATACGTGGCTCGGACACCACATGTACACCTGTGAGGTGTACTTACCGTGCGCTGTGGGTTGACTCGTCGTTCGCTGTGGATCGACTATTGTGCTTGAAGTCGCGGTGTAATCGGGACGACCGCATGGGGTTCGATCCATTGAGAGTGTTGCCAAATACGCGAGCCATCTTCCGTACCATTTAGACCACAACGACCTGGGGGACACCCCGTCTGCGAGGGCGATCGATCATGAAAAAACTCATCTCATCGGCGATCCTGACAATCACCGCTCCACTGTTGCTGCTCGCTGCGACCACAGCACTCGCACAGCAACAGCAAGCCCAGGTTTCCGCGCAGGCCGCGGGCGCTCTGGAGGAGATCATCGTCACCGCGCAGTTCCGCGAGGAGAAGCTGCAGGAGACACCGATCGCGATTACTGCGATCACTGCTGAAGACATCAAGCAACGCAACTTCACCGAGGCTTACCAGATCGGGTACACCGTGCCCAACTTATCGCTGCGCCCGACGCAGGCCGCGTTCGGCAACACGATGTCCGCTTACATCCGCGGTATCGGCCAGTACGACTTCCTCGCGGAGTTCGAGCCCGGCGTCGGCATCTATTTTGACGACATCATTCACCCGGTGACGATGGGCTCCATGGTGGACCTCATGGACTTGGAGCGCGTCGAAGTGCTGCGTGGGCCGCAGGGCACACTGTTTGGCCGCGGCTCGCTCGGCGGCGCCATTCGCTATATCAGCAAGAAGCCGGTGGGCGACAACACCGGGCACATTGCGCTGACCTACGGGCAGTTCAATCGCATCGACATTCGCGGCTCGTATGATTTCGCGCTGTCCGACCACGTGTTTGCACGCGTGACGGGTGTCTCGAAGCAGGCTGATGGTTATCAGAACGTGTACGACTTCAAGTGCCTGTACCCGAGCCTGGGCGGCACGCTCCCGCAGACGATCTACAACCGCAAGTCCGGTTGCCAGACCGGCACGCAGGGCGGCACGGACGTGTCAGGTGCGCGCGCGCAACTGCGCTTTGCGCCGAGCGATGCATTCGATCTCACGTTCACCGGCGAGATCGAGGATGACAACTCCGAGGCGCGGGCCGACACGCTGGTGGCGATCTCCCGCCTCACTACGGGTCCCTTCGCCGGTCAGCTGCCGGTGCCATTCAACTTTTGGAGTGCGGGGAATGTGGCGGCCTACGGCGTCCCGTATGACGAGCGCTTCATCACCAACAGCCCATTGGCAACCTTCGCTACCTATTCCGACCCGATGACCGGAATCCGGTTCAAGCCTCTCACGGCGATCGAGCAGCACACTTACTCGGGCAAGGCCGATTGGCACGGGAGCGAGGCGTTCCGCGTCGAACTCATCGGTTCCTATAGCGACTTCGCCAGCCAGTTCGCCACCGACGCCGACGGATCACCACTGGGCGAACAAACCGTCGACGGACGTGAGACCTTCAGGGGCACCACTGGCGAACTGCGATTCAGCGGCCGTGCGGCGAACTTCATTGACTGGACTGTGGGTGCCTTCTACTACGACGGACATATGGAGAGTGCCCAGCAGGTCTCGATCCCGGCGTTTGTTCCGGGCCCGTTCCTCGTCAATGGTCTCAACAAGACCGACTCGAAGAACCAGTCGGCGTATGCTCACGCGGTGTTCGATATCACTGACAAGCTGAGCCTCACGGCGGGCTTGCGCTACTCGAAGGACGACAAGGACGAGAATTTCGACAACACAATCGTGCGCACTACGCTCAGTACGTCGGAGAGTCACACTGACTGGAAGGCCGGCATCGACTACAAGTTCACCGATACGTTCATGGCTTATGCCTCGGCAGCTACAGGCTACCGTCCGCAGGCCTTCAATCCGCGCCCCTTCCAGGTCACGCAGTTCGTGAAGGTTGACGGGGAGGAGGCGACTTCGTACGAGGTCGGCATGAAGGCGGACTGGGCGGATCGGCGCCTGCGTACCAACCTGGCCGTTTTCTATATCGACTACAACCAGCGCATCCTTCCAGTCGGTGGCACAGAGTGCCTGCTGATTCCCGGATCGAATCCGCCGGCGTACAACCTCGACCCGAATGGAATTTTCACCGACTCGCTTGGCCAGACTTGCAACGCAGTCACGTCACGCACGTTCTATCAGAATATTCCAGCGACGATCCAGGGCGCGGAGCTCGAGATCGCGTTCCGTCCAACCGAAGCGCTTAACATCTCGGGTCAGTATGGATACACGGACTTCAATGGCGATGAATTCGACAACCCGAGCCTGCTCAACAATCCAACCCTGACCAAGATCACGAGCGACGAGCCCATCTACGTGCCGAAGTACAACTGGAGCTTCAGCATGTCTTATGACTTCGGCATGGGCAACGGCAGCAAGCTGACGCCACGGCTCGACTACTACGGACAGAGTGAAATCTGCCCGGGGCTGCAGACGAACCTGACCGGCACCACAAACAACATCAGCGCGAAGGACTTCTGCTCGGCGTCGTACTCGTTGTTGAACGTGCGCCTCGAATGGGGCAGCCCGGAGAACACCTGGCAGGCGGCCGTGGGCCTCGACAACGCGACCGATGAGGACTACTACCTCAACAAGTTCGACCTGACCGCGTTCGGCCAGCCGACGCTGGAAGGTCAGCCTGGCATGCCGCGCACCTGGTACGTTCAGTTCACCCGCAACTTCCAGTAATGCGGATCGGATAGGGCGCGCGCCCAGGCGCGCCCGAATCCTTCGAACCCGAGGCGCGTCCGGCAACACGGCGCGCCTCTTTTCTTTCAAGACCGTGCGGGTACGGAAGCTTCGATGATCTGGCGCGCGTTCGTTTGCCTCCTGACGCCGTTCGCCGACGTGCTGAGCGAGGCGGACGCAGGCGCCATCCACGCCTACATCATCGATGAAGCTCGCAAGCAATTGCAGGCAGGCGACCATGAAACTCACTGACAGCGAACAGGCGATGCTCGACGGGCGTGAGGGCAGGGCGCGGCAGAAGGCGATGGAGCTGCTGGTGCGCTATGCCGAAGCGCTGGGCGCGGAGCGCTTCGTCGATACGACCAACGTCGCGGGCGTTCCGGGCTCGTCGAACCCGTACCTGCAGAATTACTACAAGGGTTCCGGCAACACCTATGACGCCATCTTTTCGCACTTCGATCTCGACAGCGACGAGCTGGTCGAAGTGCCGCGCGTCCGGGTGCACAGCTGCCATCTGCAGGGCGGGCTCGGCCCGGACAACTGGCGGCGCCTTGGGGGCAATCCGGAAGCGTTCCAGATCAGCCAGGACCGCGAACACGATGCGGCCGAGCGTGGCATCCGGATCCTGAAGACCTGCACGCCGTACCTGGCGGGAAACGTTCCCGTCAGAGGTGAGCACTGCGCCTGGATGGAATCGTCCGCGGTGGTGTACTGCAATTCCGTCATCGGCGCGCGTACCAACACTGAGGGCCGCGAGAGCACCAGCGCCGCGATGCTCACCGGCAAGATTCCCGATTGGGGCCTGCACCGCGACGAGAATCGCTTTGCGACACACCGCATCGATGTCGAGGTCGACATCGCGAGCGTCATGGACTGGGGCATGCTCGGCTACTACGTGGGCGAGGTGGTGGGTGAGCGCATTCCCGCGCTCACTGGCCGCTTTGGCGAGGCCGACCTGATCCGGCACAAACACTTCGGCGCCGCGGCCGCGTCATCCGGGGGCGTCGAGATGTACCACATCGTCGGCGTGACCCCGGAAGCGCCGAGCCTCGAGCGCGCGCTCGGATCGAACGCTGCTGTCGAGACGTTCACGTACGACAAGGCCGAGCGGCGCAAGACGTACGAAGTGCTGAACGCCAGGGGTCACAGCACTGCGGTCGATTACGTGATGCTGGGCTGTCCGCACTATTCACTCGACCAGATCAAGGACGCGTGCGCGCTGCTCGCGGGACACAAGGTCAGTGCCAACTGCAACCTCTGGATCTTCACTTCCCGCGTTGTGAAAGCTGAGGCCGAGAAACTCGGTTACACGAAGGTGATCCGTGACGCTGGAGGAGTGCTCCTGACCGACACCTGCTCGGCCATCAGCCAGGCAGTGCCACCGGGAACGAAGGTGGCCGCGCTCGACTCGGCGAAGCAAACGCATTACCTGCCGGCGATCGTGGGGATCGAAGCGTGGTTTGGCTCCACGAAGGATTGCATCGATGCGGCGCTGAGCGGTCGCTGGAAGGGAGAAGCCCCATGAGCACGCGCACGATTACGTTGCACGGGCGCAAGGTCGTTGGCGGCAGCGCCGAAGGCGAGGCGCTGGTGACGAAGGAGACGATTTCCGGCTGGGGTGGCGTCAACCCTACGCAGGGCACGATTATCGAGACGCGCCACGAGCTGCGCGGGGTGAGCTTCAAGGACAAGGTCCTGGTGTTCCCCGGCGCGAAGGGCTCCTCGGGCTGGTCTGCGGTGTTTCACATGACGCGGCTCATGGGCACGGCACCGAAAGCGATGATCTTCAATGAGATGACCACCAAGATCGCGCTCGGCGCTGTGGTGATGCGTGTGCCCTCCATCACCGATCTCGACCAGGACCCGCTCGCAGTCATCGAAACCGGCGACTGGGTGAAAGTGGATGCCGACCGCGGCATCGTCGAGGTCCGCAAGGCCGCTGCCCGCGTGGGCGCCACTGCATGAATGTCGCTACGGTCCAGAAGGGCCCGAATTGAGCCTCGATACCACGGCCGAGATATCCGACTACGCGTGGCCGCCTCCGCGACGCGCGTGGTACGCGCTCGCGGTGCTTACGGTCGCGCTGCTGGTGGCGACGATCGACCGCAGCATCATGTCGCTACTAGTCAGCCCCATCAAACGCGATCTGCACTTGAGCGATACGCAGATCGGCATACTGCTCGGTCCAGCGTTCGTGTTCTTCTATGCGTTCCTGGGATTGCCGATCGCACGTCTCGCGGACCGCCACAGCCGCCGCCTGATCATCGGTCTCGGTATCGCGTTCTGGAGTTGCATGACGGCGCTGTGCGGCGCCGCGCGCACTTACGGGCAGCTGTTCTGGGCGCGCGTGGGCGTAGGCGCGGGTGAGTCTTCCTTTGCGCCGGCCACGTACTCGATATTGACGGACTCCTTTCCACCGCGACAGCTGCCGCGTGCGCTCGCGATCAACGCCATCGGCTTTGCCTACGGCACTGCCCTTGCCTCGATCGTCGGCGGTGCCATCATCCAGGCGATTTCAGGAATGCCTCCCGTCGTCGCGCCCCTGCTGGGAGAGATTCGTGCCTGGCAGCTCGTATTCTTCGCTGTGGGCGTGCCGGGATTTGTCCTCGCCGTGGTGCTGGCTACGGTGCACGAGCCCCGACGCCGGGGCTTGATCTCGCATGTCGCAATTTCGAAGGGCGCCAAGCCACCCTCGGTTCCGGTGCGGGAGATCGCTGGGTTCCTTGGCAATGACTGGAAGACATTCGTGCCGATCTTCGCCGCCATGGGCATCAAGACCATGCTGGCGTTCGGCACGGGACTGTGGACGCCCGAGTTTTTCATCCGCACCTATGGCTGGACCGCGCCGCAGATCGCCTACAGCCAGGGCGTGATCACTCTGGTCGTGTCACCGCTCGGTCTGCTCGCGGGGAGCTGGCTCGCCGAGTGGTACGCGAAGAAGGGCTATGACGACGCCAACATCCGCGTGCTGCAGATTGCCACTGCCGCCGTGCTGCCGACGTCGATCCTGTACCCGCTGATGCCCGATGGCGGATGGGCGCTGACGCTGCTGGCCCTGAACCTGTTTGTCGCTTCGCTCGGAATCGGACCGGGCAATGCAGCCCTGCAGATCGTGACGCCCAACGAGATGCGCGGCCAGATCCGCGCGTTGTATCAGTTCGTTTTCAACGTCATCGGCTACGCCTCCGGCCCCCTGTTCGTGGCCTGTTCACTGACTACGTTTTCGGCAGCGAGGGCTCGCTGCGTTATTCGCTGTCGTTGGCCGCGGTCATCATGGGACCGATAGCGGTGCTGGTGACCTGGTATGGGCTGAAGCCCTATGCCCGCAGCGTCGTGCGCGCGCGCGCGTGGGCCTGAAGCAGCATGAACGACATCGTCATCGCTCCCACAGCGGGCTCGCCTCTCGGGTCGGTGAGCTGGCCGAGTCCGGCACGCGCGTGGTACGCGGTCGGCGTGTTTGCGGTGGCGCTGCTCTTCAATTATCTCGACCGGCAGATCCTGGCCTTGCTGGTGGGACCGATCAAGCACGATCTGCAACTGACGGATACCGAGATCAGCGTGTTGATCGGTTTCGCTTTCGTGAGCTTCTACGTGCTGGTGGGCATTCCGATCTCGCGCCTCGTCGACACCTACAGCCGGCGCCTGATCGTCACCGTCGGTATCGCGAGCTGGAGCGTGATGACGGCGCTGTGCGGCATGGCGCAGAACTTCTGGCAGCTGTTCGTCGCGCGCGTCGGCGTGGGCGTCGGCGAGTCCTGCAATGGCCCGGCAACGTATTCGATGCTCAGCGACATGTTCCCGCGAGAGCGGCTCCCGCAGGCCATCGCGGTGCTCAACTTCGGCTTCATGTTCGGTTCCGGCCTGGCGCTGATTCTCGGCGGCAGCGTGATCGAGCTGGTCTCCTCGCGGCCGGATGTGACACTGCCGCTGATCGGGACCCTGCGGCCGTGGCAGCTCACGTTCTTTATTGTCGGGCTGCCGGGACTCCTGGTCGCGGCGTTGCTGGGGACCGTGCGCGAGCCGGTGCGGCGCGGCTTTGCGACTTTACAAGCGCCGAACCAGCAGGGCCGGCGCCGCGCCCTGCCAGTACGTGAGATCGCGCGCTTCCTGCGCGATGACTGGAAAGCCTTTGGGCCGCTCTTCATCGGCACCGGACTCAAGGCGCTGCTCGCTTTTGGCACGAGCCTGTGGATTCCAACCTTTTTCATACGCAAGTTCGGCTGGTCCATCGGCGAAGTCGGCTGGTCGCAGGGGCTGATCCTGCTGACCGTCGCACCGCTTGGCTTGGTTTGCGGTGGCGCGCTGGCCGAGCGGTTGGCTCGGCGCGGCCACGCCGATGCAAACCTGCGCGTCGTGCTCATCGCGACGCTTGCGGTGGTGCCCGCTTCGATTCTCTTTCCGTTGATGTCGAACGCGTACTGGGCACTCGGGTTCATCGCCCTGAATACGTTCTTTGGTTCTCTGGGACCGGGGCCGCAGAACGCGGCGTTGCAGACCATCACGCCCAATCCCATGCGCGGCCAGGTGACGGCGCTGTATCTCGCGGTCTTTAACCTGATCGGTTTTGGGCTCGGACCGTTCGTGGTCGCGCTGCTTACCGATCATGTCTTCGGCTCCGAGGCGGCGCTGCCGTACTCGCTGGCCGTCGCGGCCGCCGTCCTCGGTCCCGTGGCAGCCTTCGTGGTCTGGTATGGCATGCGCCCGTATGCGAAGAGCGTAACCCGCGCGAGAGCGTGGGCCTGAGAGGAGGTGCACCAAATGAAAGACGTCGCAGGCAGAGTAGCTTTCATTACGGGCGGAGCAAGCGGCATAGGGCAGGACCCTCCCAATCATGCACATGGCTGACAGCATTGCGAATACCAGGCACAGGGCCCGATGGGCGTTGAGTGGCGTAGCCTCCACGCTCTTCTCAGCAGTGCGCGAGCGCACGGGGAGCCGACAGCGATATATCCTGGTGCTTGCGCACATGCGGTCAGGATCCACACTGCTGCATCACCTCCTGCAGACCAATCCCGCGATAATTGGCGCCGGCGAATCCAATCGCATCTACAACTCGATGCTTGACCTACATCGACTGGCGTTTTGGGCGCATTACACCACTGGCGCGCTGCTGAAGTGGCGGTCGTTCGTTACAGATCAGATTAATCACACGCGGCAACTGCAGTCTGCATCCCTGCTTTGCCAGCCGGACGTTCACACTGTGTTCTTGATTCGCGAGCCTCGCGGAGCCATCGGCAGCATGGTTAGGGAACTCGGCAAGCACTATGACTGGTCACTTCAGCGCTCCATTGACTACTACTGTGAACGTCATTCGGCACTGTGCCGACTGATCAGAGAACTGGGTGAGGTCTGTCCGCGCCGCGCCTTTGCGGTCACGTACGATTGTCTGACGACGGACACGACGGCCGCGCTTAAGGCACTCCAGCGACATCTGGCCCTGCCGACCAAATTCTGCGAAAGCTATACGCCAAACTCTTACACCGGTAGCCGTGGCGACCCGTCACAAACGATCAGGACCGGTGCCGTACAACGGCCAGACAAACATGCTGAGCTGGACTTGAGGCCCGCTACGGAAAGCGACTTACGGCGCACCTATGCGCTGACAGTTTCGGCGATGCGGCAATATTGCGCCGTGGCTGGGTCTGACATGACGTCTTAGGCATGCTCACTCTACTCGTTTCGGGCTTTCGACGGCGTCGCGGCCGATTACGACGGGCCGCGTGGCAACAATCCGCTGATCGAGGAAATGCGCCACGAGATGTGGCGCTTGATGGACCGCAGTGCGAATGGGGCGGCCATCCTCAGACCGATTGCAGCGTTCGTCGTCTGGTACGGCATGCGTCCGTATGCGGCCAGCGTCGTGCGCGCGCGCGCTTGGGTGTGATGGAGAAACAGCGATGAAAGATCTTACCGGCAAGGTGGCCTTCATTACGGGCGGAGCGAGCGGCATAGGGCTCGGCATGGCACGAGCCTTTTACGCGGCCGGCATGAAGGTCGTGATCGCAGACGTGAGCCAGGATCATCTCGATGCCGCGCTGGCTCACTTTCGGGCGAGCGCGGAGCGCGTGCACGCGATCCGCCTGGATGTTACCGACCGCGAAGCCATGGTGCGGGCGGCCGAGGAGACCGAGCGCGTCTTCGGCAAAGTGCACGTCCTTTGCAACAACGCCGGTGTCGGTGTCTTCGGCTCGCTGCTGGAGGCGAGTTACGACGACTGGGACTGGGCGCTTGCGGTCAACGTGGGCGGCGCCATCAACGGCGTGCAGACCTTCATGCCGCGCATGCTCGCGCACGGCGAAGGCGGTCACATCGTCACCACCTCTTCCATGTCAGGCCTCCTTGCAGCAGTCGGTGGCATCTACATCACCACCAAGTATGCGCTGGTGGGCTTCATGGAAACGTTGCGCATCGAGCTCGCGCCGCACGACATTGGCGTGTCCGTGCTGTGCCCGGGCCTCGTCAATACCTCGATCTTCGAAGGTGAGAACTCACGGCCCGCGCGCTACCGCAAGACGCGATTCCGTGCGCTCGTCAGCGACGCCCCAGGGGATGTCATGCGCGAGCAGGTGCTGCCCACCGGCATGGACCCGATAGAGGTTGGCGAGCGAGTGCTGCACGGGATCCGCCGCAACCATCTCTACATTCTCACGCACGCGGAATACGAGGCGGGCCTGCGCGAGCGTTTCGAGGCGATTCTCGCGTCGTTTCCGCTCGAGACCCCGCCGGCGCGACGCGTTACCGCATCGGTGGCCGTGCTGCGGCACCCGATGTTTGCGGCCGAGCGCGATCGCCGCCTGGCGGAGCGCAAGGCGACGGGCCGTGCGCCTGCGCCGGGGCGCGTCCGGCCGAAGCCGGCAAAGAAGGCCGGGTCACGCACCATTTCGACGAAGCGCTCCGCGCGCCGCGGGCGTCCACGCAGATCGAAGTAACAGCGGACGAGGGGGGAACATGAAAGACGTGCAAGGCAAGGTCGCTTTCGTAACGGGGGGCGGCAGTGGGATCGGCCTCGGGCTCGCGAAGGTGTTCACGGGCGCGGGCATGAAAGTCGCCATCGCCGACATCCGCCGTGATCACCTGGACAGTGCACTCACCGCGCTGCAGAGCGCGCGCCGTAACGTGCATGCCATCGAGCTCGATGTCACCGATCGCAAAGCCATGGAGCGGGCAGCAGAGGAAACCGTGCGCGTGTTCGGCAAGGTCCACGTGGTTTGTAACAACGCAGGTGTCAGCATCTTCGGTCCCATGGACCAGGCGACCTACGAGGACTGGGATTGGATCATGGGCGTCAACGTCGACGGCGTGATCAACGGCATCCAGGCCTTCGTGCCGCGCATCAAGGCGCACGGGGAGGGCGGTCACATCGTCAACACCGCCTCCATGGCCGGGCTGATCGTGGGCCCTGGCATGGGCATCTACTGCGCGTCGAAGTTCGCGGTCTTCGGGCTGACGGCGTCGTTACGCTATGACCTGGCACCCCACAACATCGGCGTCTCGGTCCTGTGCCCGGGCTTCGTACGCAGCAATATCCATGAAGCCGTGCTCAGCCGTCCGAATCACCTTGCCCGCAGCGGTTACCGCGTGAGCAAGGAGGACATCGCGCGCCTCGACCAGGTGCTCTCGGTCGGCATGGCACCGGTCGATGTGGCCAAGCGCGTGCTCGAGGGCATCCAACGCAATGAGCTGTACATTTTTCCGCACGCCGAGTTCCGGGACGAGCTGCGTGAGCTCTTTGACGGTATCCTCGCGGCATTGCCGGATGCCGCCCCCGATCCCAAGCGCATGGTCATGGAAGACGGCCGGCGCGCGCGCAAGAAGGAATCGCCGGGAATGACGCAGTGATGCGAATGCGAGGTGAGTCTTGAACGATCTGACTACCTCGGCACAGGCGGCACCAGCCACCGACAGCAAGCCGTGGCCGAGCCCGCGTCAGGCGTGGTACGCGGTCGCGATCTTCGCCCTCGCGCTCATGATCAATTTTCTTGATCGCGGCATCGTCGGCTTGCTGGTCGAGCCGATCAAGCGCGATCTGCACCTGAGCGACACTCGCATCGGTCTGATCATCGGATTCGCCTTCGTGTGCATGTACGTCATCCTCGGCCTGCCGATCGCGCGCATGGTCGACGCCTATAGCCGGCGGATAATACTGGCCTGCGGGATCACCGCCTGGAGTGTGGCGACAACGCTGTGCGGTCTGGCGCAGAGTTTCTGGCAGCTGTTCGTTGCGCGCATCGGTGTCGGTGCCGGCGAATCGTGCAGCGGCCCCGCGACCTTCTCGATGATGGCGGACCTGTTTCCGCCACGGCAGCTGCCTCGCGCCATCGCGGTGCTTAACTTCGGGTTCATCGCGGGAACCGGCCTGTCGCTGCTAGCGGGTGGTGCGGCGATCGCATGGATCAGCTCATGGCCCTCGATCTCGCTACCCGTGATCGGTAAGTTGTATGACTGGCAGCTGGTGTTCATCGTCGTGGGCCTGCCGGGATTCATCGTAGCCGGCTTGATGTTGACGGTGACAGAGCCCATACGCCGCGGCGTCGCCGCCGTTTCCAGTGCAACGGGCACGCCGCAGTCGATCCCGATCCGCGAAGTGGTGCGCTACCTCCTGCAACACTGGAAGACCTACGCACCAATGTTTATCGGCGTCGCCTCGAGCACCGTGCTCGCCTTCGGACACCAGGCGTGGTACGCGGCGTTCTTCGCACGCACCTATGGCTGGAGCGCGCCGCAGTTCGCCACGACCTTCGGCATCGCCATCGTGGTCCTGGCGCCGTTCAGCCTGATCATCGGCAGCACACTGGCCGAGCGGCTCGCAAAGCGGGGCAAGCTCGATGCCAATCTGCGCGTGACACTGCTCGCATCGCTCCTGAATCTTCCCGGCGCGCTCATCTTTCCCTTCATGCCGACGCCGCAGCTGGCTATCGCGCTGATCATCTTGAGTTTTCTGTGTGCAATGCTGAGCCCCGGACCGTACAACGCTGCGCTGCAGATCGTCACACCCAACCGGATGCGTGGCCAGGTCACTGCGCTGTTCCTGTTCGTATTCAACATCGTCGGATTCGGCCTGGGCGCGAATATCGTGGCGAGCTTCACCGACTTCGTGTTCCATAACGAGTCGATGCTGCGCTACTCGCTCGCGGCCACGAGCGCGATCATGGGTCCGATCTCGATCGTGTGCTTCTGGCTCGGGCTGAAACCTTATGCGCGCAGCGTCAAACGCATGGGCGCGCACCACGCATAGGCAGGTCGAATGATGTATACCGCGGGCGCCGCCATGCTGGAAGCCTTGCAGGAGGCGGGCGTCGAGTACCTGTTCGTCAATCTCGGCAGCGATCACACTGCGCTCCTGGAAGCGATCGCGCGCGCACAGGCCGAGCAGCGGCCGACGCCGAAGCTCATCACGTCACCGCACGAGATGGTGGCGCTCAGCGCGGCGCACGGCTTTGCGCAGATCTCGGGCCGCCCCCAGGGAGTCGTGGTGCATGTCGAGTGCGGCACCCAGTCGCTCGCCGGCGCGATTCACAATGCGGCCAAGGGCCGCGTCCCCGTCTTCATCTTCGCGGGCACTTCGCCTGCCACGCAGGAAGGTGAAGCGCGTGGGAGCCGCAACGAATTCATTCAGTGGATCCAGGACGTCTTCGATCAGCGCGGCATCGTGCGCGGCTACATGCGCTACGACAACGAGGTCCACGTGGGGGCCAACGTCAAGCAACTCGTGCATCGGGCGCTGCAGTTCGCCTGCAGCGATCCGAAGGGCCCGGTGTATCTCGTGGCGGCGCGCGAAGTGATGGAGCAACCGATCAAGCCCGTGAGCATCGACCTGGCGCAGTGGCCGCGGATCTCGCCGGGTGCGCTGCGGGCTGAAGATGCCGCACACATCGCGCGCCTGCTCACGCAGGCACGGCGGCCGCTGGTCGTCACGTCGTATGTTGGCCGCAACCCCGCCGCGGTGGGTGAGCTCTTGCGCCTGTGCCGGCGCGTCGGCGCGGGCGTGCTGGAGTCAGTGCCGAACTACTGTAACTTTCCACCCGACGATCCGCTCTACCAGGGCAACCAGTGGAACGAGCAGCGCCAGCATCCTGCGCTCGCCGGCGCGGATGTGGTGCTGGTCATCGACAGCGACGTGCCGTGGATTCCGGTGATCAACAGGCCCGCTGCCGATGCGCACATCGTTCACATCGATACGGATCCGCTCAAGGAGCAGATGCCGCTGTGGTACATCGGCGCGCGCCAGGAATTGCGCGCCGACGCCCTGACGGCGCTCAGGCAGCTGAACGAGCAGCTCGACGAGCTCAGGCTCGATGAAGCGCGCATCGAGGAGCGGCGCCGGCACTACGCGCAGATGCACGCCGAGCGCCAGCAGGCCCTGGATCGCCTCGAGGCAGGTGTTGCGGACCGGATCACGCCGGAATTTCTCACTGCCTGCGTGCGCCGCGCACTCGGCGAGGATGCCGTGGTACTGAGCGAAGGAGTCACGAATTTTTCTGCGATCTCAAATCACATCGGCCGCACCAAGCCCGGCACCTTCTTCGTGAGTGGCGGCGGGTCGCTCGGCTGGAACGGCGGCGCCGCGGTCGGGATGAAGCTCGCGCGGCCGGACGCACTCGTGGCAGCGCTGACGGGCGATGGTTCCTACATGTTTTCCATGCCCTCGACCGTGCACTGGATGGCGCGGCGCTACAGTACGCCGTTCCTGCAAGTCGTATTCAACAACGGCGGCTGGCAGGCACCGCGCTACTCGACCCTCGCCGTGCACCCACAGGGCGAGGCGAGCCGCGCTGCGGACCTGGGCATCAGCTTCGACCCGCCACCGGACTATGCCGGCATCGCGGCCGCCGCCGGCGGTGCCCATCCGGAAATCGTACGCCGGCCTGAAGAAGTCGGGCCTGCACTGGAGCGCGCACTGCGCGCGGTGCGCGAGGAGCGCCGCTGCGCGGTCGTTGACGCCTGGCTCGCGCGCTGAGGACGGATTTTGAGCACGTTTGTCCTGGTTCATGGCGCATGGCACGGAGCCTGGTGCTGGTATCACGTCATCCCGCGCCTGCAGCAGGCCGGGCACCGGGTCGTCGCGCCGGATCTCGCCAGCCTGGGTCGGGACAAGACTCCGGTGGCGGAGATCACGCTCGAGCGCTGGACACGTGATATGTGCGCGATCCTCGACGCGGCGCCTGAGCCGGTCATCCTGGTGGGCCATAGTCGCGGCGGGATCGTGATCAGCTCCGTCGCCGAGCAGCGGCCGGAGCGGATCCGTACGCTGGTATACGTCGCGGCGATGCTGGCGCCGAACGGCAAGACCCTCTTTGACATGCGCGCGCAGGTCGACAATCCGTTCATGGATGCCAACGTGGTCGTGTCCGAAGACGAAAGCACGACGAGCATCCACCCGCAGGCGATCCAGCAGATCTTCTACGGCGAATGCTCCGAGGAAGATGTGACTCTGGCGCAGCTACTGTTGTTGCCGGAACCGGTGAGACCTAATGCGACTCCGTTGCGGCTCACAGACGGGAGCTACGGCCGGGTGCCACGCGTGTATATCGAATGCCGGCGCGATCGCGCCATCCTGCCGGCGCTGCAGCGAAAGATGCATGCCGATCTGCCGTGCCGCAAAGTATTCTCGATCGATACCGATCACTCGCCATTCTTTTCGCGGCCGCAGGAGCTGACGGAGCTGTTGCTCACCGTGGACGCGGAGACGACGCAATGATCACGGTGAGCGGTGCAGGGCTTACCATCCGGGATATCGCGCTGGTCGCGGGAGGCGAACCAGTGGAGCTCACCCGTGATTCCGCGGTCCGCGAGCGTGTCGAGGCGTCACGAACGTACATCGCGAATGCCGTCGCCACGGGCAAGTCGATCTACGGCGTCACCACGCTCTTTGGTGGCATGGCGAATCGCGCCGTTCCACCGCAGCTCGCACGCGACCTGTCCACACACGCCATCTGGTCGCACAAGACAGTCACGGGAGCCCGCCTGCCGTCGCAGGACGTACGTGCCGCGATGCTGCTGCGGCTGAACTCGCTCCTGCACGGCATTTCGGGCGTGCGCTGGGAGATTCTCGAGCGTTTCGTCGCCTGTCTCAACGCCAACGCACTGCCGCACGTCTTCGAGCTGGGCTCGATCGGTGCTAGCGGCGACCTGGTGCCGCTGGCCTACATCGCCGGATCGCTCCTTGGCGTTAGCCGCGACTACAAGATCGACATCGGTGCCGAGACGCTGGATTCACACACTGCGCTCGCACGGCTGGGCCTGGAGCCGCTCGCGCTCGAGCCCAAGGAGGGACTCGCGCTGGTGAACGGCACTTCGGTGTCGTGCGCCATCGCTGCCAATTGCGTCGCACGTGCACGCACTGCGCTCGACCTGACGCTCGCCCTGCACGCGCTCTACATCCAGGCACTGCGCGGCACGGACCAGTCATTTCATCCATTTGTTCACGAGCACAAGCCGCATCCCGGGCAGGTGTGGGCCGCGCGCGAGATGGTACGGCTGCTGCAGGGCTCGCGCCTGATCCACGATGAGTCGAGTGGCGATCGGCAGCATCGGCAGGGATCCCTGATCCAGGATCGCTACTCGCTGCGCTGCCTGCCGCAGTACCTCGGCCCCATTGTCGATGGCCTAGGCACGATCGCGCGCCAGATCGAGACCGAGGCGAACTCGGCCAACGACAATCCGTTGATCGATCCCGCGGGCGGCGCGATCTTCCATTGCGGCAATTTTCTTGCGCAGTACGTTGCCGTGGCGATGGACCAACTGCGTTACTACGTGGGACTGCTCGCCAAGCACCTCGACGTGCAGATTGCGCTGCTGGTGATGCCCGAGTTCAGCAACGGACTGCCACCCTCGCTGATCGGAAATCCCGATCATCTGATCAACGTCGGTTTCAAATCACTGCAGGTCGTCAACCATTCGATCATGCCGCTCCTTACTTTCTACGGCAGCTCGCTGGCGGATCACTTTCCGACACACGCCGAGCAGTTCAACCAGAACATCAACAGCCAGGCGATGGGCTCGGCCAACCTCGCGCGCCGCGCGCTCGACCTGTTCGACCATTACCTCGCCAACGCACTGTTGTTTGCCGTGCAGGCGGTCGAGCTGCGCACCCAGGTGCAGGAGGGGCACTACGATGCCAGGCACTGCCTCTCGGTGCCTACTGCGCGACTCTACGAGGCGGTGCGCACGGCGCTGGGCAGGCCGGTCCCCGGTAATCGTCCGCTGGTATGGAATGACAGCGAGCAGTCCCTGGAGCCCATGGTGCAGTTGCTGCTGGCGGACCTGACTCACAACCGGCGTATCGTGGCCTCCTTGCACGGTTAAATTAGCAATCGCTGCAACGCGATGTGCTTGACTGACCACGAACGCCACGTAGGCTGTTGGCCAACGATGCTGCTGCTTCGAACCATGCCCAATCTGGAAGACGTGCCCGCCAACGCGGCGTTTCGGCGCTACTTCTATTCCAAGTGGGGCCGGGAGCATTGCATCATCTGGGGGCGATCGAACCGCGCCGAATACCTGCCTTTCGAGCAGAGACTTTCGATCAAGGCGGCCTGGGGTGGCGTCGAACAATACTTCGTCGACGAGCGCCGCGTCGCGGTGGACGACGACAGCTATCTCATCATCAACGATGAACGCAAGTACGGCAGCCTGATCCGCTCGACGCGTGCCGTCGAATCCTTCAGTATCTTTTTTCGTCCCGGATTCGTCGCGGAGGTGCTCGCAGGCGCGAGCACTCCGGTGGAGCGCGCCCTCGCTGACGGCGGCAGCATGCGGCCGATGTCGGTGGAGTTTCACGAGCACCTGCGACCGCACGACGGCACGATCACACCGGTGTTGCGGTATATCCGTCACCATGTCGGGGCCGGGATCGAAGATGAGGCCTGGTACGAGGAGCAGCTCAGCTTCCTCCTCGAGCGCATGTACAAGGTACATGTCGGCACAGTGCAGTTCATCGAGAGCCTGCACCCGGTGCGCGCCACGACCCAGCGCGAGATCTATCGACGCATCGGGCTGGCCACGGATTTCATCCAGAGTAATTTTCACCAGCCACTGACCATCGATGACCTGGCGGAGGCAGCACACCTGTCGAAGTATCACTTCATCCGCCTGTTCGAATCGATTCACGGCGTCACTCCATTCACGTACCTGCAGACCAAGCGCGCGCGCACCGCGTACCGCCTCCTGCAGAGCACCGACCTCAGCCGCGAGGAAGTCGTGGTGCAGACCGGATTTGGTCACCGCTCCACGATGTTCCGCCAACTGCGCCGCATTGGAGCAGTGGCCACCCGCTCGCGACACAGGGTTTGCCATTCCTGAGCCATTCATGGGGGCGACATGATCGATCGAGCGGCCCGAGCCGCAATTGCCTTGCTGTTCGTCGTAGCGATGAATACATCAACTCCACCCCAGGTCTCTGCCGCACCGGCCCCGGAAAAGGGAAAGCCGTGCTCGGCCGTGCCGTACCGCCAGTTCGATTTCTGGCTCGGGTCCTGGGATGTAACCGAGAAGGGCAAGGTGGCAGGCACCAACCGCATCGAGAGCATTCTCGGGGGCTGCGCCCTGCACGAAAGCTGGCATGGTGCCAGCGGTCTGCAGGGCAACAGCATCAACTTCTATGACGCGCCGCGCGGTCTGTGGCACCAGACGTGGATTGACGCAGCAGGCAACGGCCTGGTACTCGAAGGAAAGTTTGAGAATGGCGCCATGCGCCTCGAGGGAAAGCGGCCCGGCTCGACGCCGGGCGCGACAGACTTGCACCGCATTACCTGGACACCGCTGCCGGACGGCAAGGTGCGCCAGCTCTGGGAGACCTCCTCCGACAGCGGCAAGAGCTGGAGCGAGGCCTTCGATGGCCTGTACGCGCGCGCGAAATAACTTCGGGCGCTCGCGGCTTCTTGTGTTCGCCGCGGCCTGCCTGGTGACGGCATTGCCGACCGTCGCGCTGCGAGTGGCAGATGCCTCGGACGCCGCGTCAGCGCAGACGAGCCGCTCCTGCACCAGCGAGCCGCGGCTGCACGCGCTCGACTTCTGGCTCGGAAGGTGGGACGTGTATTCCGGTAATGAAAGGGACGGTACCAACCGCATCGTCAGTGTCCTGCACGGCTGCGCCGTCGAAGAGCATTGGCGCGACGTCGAGGGAAGCGAGGGACAGAGCCTCTTCTACTTCGATCGCGCCGGTGCGCGCTGGAAGCAGGTCTGGGTGACCGAGCAGGGCCTCGCCATCGGTGGCACCAAAGAGAAGTCCGAGCAGACCGACCTCACAACTCCCACGCAGCTGCGCTTTCAGGGCCAGTATCCCGGGCGCGACGGTGCGCTGATCCTCGATCGCACCACGCTCACGCACAACCCCGATGACACCGTGCGCCAGCTGATCGAGGTCTCCTTCGACCACGGCCAGACTTGGCGCGCCACCTTCGATGCGATCTATCGTCGCCGCGGGAGCCGCGGTCGCGATTCGTCTTCTCCCTGACCAGCATCTGCAGCGTGCGCCCGCGCGCTGCGTGAACTGACAACCACTCATCTCCGCAACGGCCGCAACACCCGTAGCGGCGGTTCGCAACCCCTGCACCCCGCCGCCACATGCGCGCCACTAGAGTGCCGCCAGCACCCGTTCCAACGAACAGGAGACACTCGATGATGCGCAACACCCCGCTCGCCCGCGCCATTCAACGCGCGCTGGCTCTGAACGCCGTAGCTGCCGCAGTCACGAGCGCGCCCGCACTCGCACAGGATCAGCAGGAGGCCAACGCTCCTTCGGAGATGGGCACCGTCGTGGTCACAGGCTCGCGTATTCCACAACCGAACCTGACCAGCATCAGTCCGGTGACCTCGGTCGGGAGCGATGAGCTCAAGATCGAAGGCGTCACGCGCGTCGAAGATTTGATCAACAATCTGCCCCAGGCATTCGCAGACTTCGGCGGCAACATTTCCAATGGCGCGACCGGCGCAGCGACGGTCAATCTGCGCGGACTCGGCTCGCAACGCACGCTGGTGCTGGTCAACAGCCGCCGCCTGATGCCGGGTGATCCGACGCAGAACGCTGCCGCTTCCCCCGATCTCAACCAGATTCCCAGCGCGCTGATCGAGCGTGTGGAGGTGCTGACCGGCGGCGCTTCTGCGGTGTATGGTGCCGACGCCGTCGCGGGTGTCGTCAACTTCATCATGAACGATCACCTCGAGGGCGTGCGCCTGGACGCGCAGTACAGCCTCTACCAGCACAACAACAACAGCTCCATCGGCGACATCGTCGATGCGCGGGGCTTCCAGTCTCCGGACAGCCACGTGACGGACGGCTACGCCAGGGACTTCACCTTCATCATGGGGATGAACACGGGCGATGGTCGCGGCAACGCGACGGTCTATGCCGGCTATCGCAAGCTCGATGCACTGCTGCAGTCGCAGCGCGATTTCAGCGCTTGCACGCTCAACTCCGGCACCACGGTGAATCCGAATTTCACCTGCGGCGGGTCCTCGACATCCTTTCCAGGCCGCTTTCTGCCGGTAGATCAGGATCCGGCCGCATCCGGTGCACCCGTGAGTGGCGGCGTGACGCTCGGTCCCGGGAACGTTGCGATTCCCTACGTCTCGGCTCGCGATGCCTACAACTTCGGGCCGCTCAACTACTACCAGCGCCCAGACACGCGCTATACGGCGGGCCTGTTCGCGCACTATGAGCTCAACGAGCACGCGACCGCGTACACCGAATTCATGTTCATGGACGACAAGACCGTGGCGCAGATCGCGCCCAGCGGTGCGTTCCTGGGAAGCGGGACCGGCACGCCGCCGTTCTTCGGCAATTACGTCGTGAATTGCGATAACCCATATCTGTCGCCGTCCATGGTGCAAACCCTGTGCAACGATCCGGCGGTCAACCGCCCGGCTGGGCAGACGGACGTGCTGGTGGGCATTGGGCGTCGCAACGTCGAAGGCGGCGGTCGGCAGGATTCGTTCGATCACACCTCCTACCGCGGGGTGCTCGGCGCGCGCGGTGATATCGGTGACACATGGAAGTACGACGTGTACGGCCTCTATGGCACGACTGTCTACGCGCGCAACTACCTCAACGACTTCTCACTCGCGCGCCTGAGCAAAGCGCTGACCGCAGTGACCGATCCCGCGACGGGCAACGTCGCGTGCCGTGTGAACGTCGATGCAGACGCCACCAACGATGACTCCTCCTGCGTGCCGTACAACATCTGGCAGACCGGTGGCGTGACGCCAGCGGCCGTCAAGTACGTTTCGGTGCCGGGCTTCCAGGAGGGATCGACCAAGGAGGAGATCGTGAGTGGCGCCATCACTGGCGATCTCGGCAAGCACGGCGTGAAGACGCCGTGGGCGAGCGACGGCCTGGGCGTGGCATTCGGCGCAGAGTACCGGCGTGAAGAGTCGGAGCTCAGGGCCGACCAGAGTTTCCAGACGGGCGACTTGCTCGGTCAGGGTGCCCCGACGCTCAATACCCAGGGTGCCTTCGACGTGCGCGAGCTGTTCGTCGAGGCACGCCTGCCGGTCGCTGAGGACCGCAAGGGTGCCGAGGCGCTCTCACTGGAGGCCGGTTACCGCTACTCGGACTACAGTCTCGGCTTCAACACCGACACGTACAAGTTCGGTGCTGACTGGGCCCCGGTGGAGGATATTCGCCTGCGCGGTAGTTTTCAGCGCGCCGTGCGTGCGCCGAACATTCAGGAGCTATACCTGCAGCCGCGGGTTCAGCTCGACGGCAGCAGTGACCCGTGCGTAGGGCCTGTCGATCCGATGACCGGCACGGTGGCCTCCGGCGCGACGCCGGCGGAGTGCGCCAACTCCGGCGTGAGCGCGGCACAGTACGGCACCATCCTCGAGAACCCGGCGGCGCAGTACAACGGCCTGGTCGGCGGCAACTCGACGCTCGACCCGGAGAGCTCGGACACCTATTCGTTTGGCTTCGTGCTGACGCCGCGTTTCCTGCCGCGATTCAGCTGGTCGGCGGACTACTACGACATCAAGGTGCAGGATCTGATCGGTTCGATCGGCGCCGACGTCATTCTCAACAATTGTCTCAACAATGGCGATCCAACCTTCTGCGCACTCGTGCGCCGCTCTCCGGGCTCCGCCTCGCTGTGGCTGGGCAGCTCCGGCTACATCGACGATCCGATCGTCAATACCGGCTCGCTTCACACCAAGGGCATCGACACGGAGATCAATTACAGTCTGGAGATGGGAGGCAGCGCCGGGCGCCTCGCGTTTCAGTTGATCGGCACCTACGTGGACGAGTTCGTGGTACAGCCGCTCACCGGCAGCGCCACTTACGATTGCGTGGGCCTGTATGGCCTGTCCTGTGGTGTCCCGATACCGGACTGGCGCCACAAGTTCCGCACCACGTGGGTCACGCCCTGGAACCTCGACCTGTCGCTGAGCTGGCGCCACATCAACAGCGTTGCGCTCGACACCACGAGCTTCAATCCGCAGTTGAATGGGTTCGCTAACCCGACCGAAGCGAAGCTCGATTCGGTCGATTACCTGGACCTGGCGGGCTCGTACACCTTCCGTGACAACATCACGCTGCGGATCGGCATCAACAACCTCACGGACGTGGATCCACCGCTCATCGGCCAGTCGAATGCGCTCTCGACCTACGTGAGCGGCAACACGTTCCCGCAGGTCTACGACACGCTCGGTCGTTACGGATTCATCAACCTGACAGCGGACTTCTGACCGGAGGGACCCGGACAGCATCGGCGGCGGACCTCACAATCCGCCGCTTTTCTTCAGGTTGGCGCTCACTGGTCGACGTCGCTGCGCCCGTGAACCGCCATGACGGTGCTGGTCATCGTAGCGACGAGCTGGCGCTTTTCCGCGCGCAGGCCGATGGCTTCACCCTGGCACACGGTCAGCGTGCGCCCGGCCTTTACGACCGTGCCGATGAGCAGGAACCTGTCGGCGACGGCAGGCGCCAGGAAGTTGATCTTGTATTCCACCGTGAGCACCCCAGCGTCGGCCGGCATCAGCGAGAAGGCGGCATAGCCGCAAGCACTGTCGAGGGCGGTGGCGACGATGCCCGCATGCATGAAGCCGTGCTGTTGCGTGAGCCTTGGATCGAACGCCAACTCGAGCTCCACACGCCCCGGATCGACGTGCGCCAGCGTCACGCCGAGCGCGGCCATCACGCGCTGGCGCTCGAAACTCGAGCGTACGCGTGCGCTAAACTCCGGATCCTGCGGTGCGAATATCATTTCCACGAGCCAGAGTGTCGCCGAGCGGTACGAAAAATCCAACCCAGTCGCCGGCATTGCCGGAGACTGCAGAGCGCGCTGAAGAGATTCTCCGCTTCTGGTTCGCGGACGCACTCGACAGCCAGGAAGCGTTGGAACGTCGCATGGCGTCCTGGTTTGGCGGTGAGAGCGACGCAGCCGCCATGAAAGTAATCGATCGGCAGATCGAGCGGCAATTCAGTAGCGATATGGAGCGGGCTGCGCGCGGCGAGCTTGCGAGCTGGGCGCGGACACCGCGCGGCCGATTGGCGCTTATCCTCCTGCTGGACCAGTTTCCCCGCAACGTCTTCAGGGGCACGGCGCGTGCGTTTGCGACAGACTCGATGGCACTGGAGCTGGCGCGGAGCGGCATGCATCTGGGCGCGGATACCGCGCTGCACGTGGCTGAGCGATTGTTCCTATATATGCCGTTGCAGCACGCCGAGCGGCCCGATGTTCAGGACCAATCCGTAGCCGCGGTCGCCGCGCTTGCCGTCGATGCCCCGGTAGCGCTGCGGCCCCTATTCGAGGAATGCGTCCGCTTCGCGGAGCAGCATCGTGACATCGTGCGCCGCTTCGGGCGCTTTCCCCATCGGAACGCCATCCTTGGACGCGACAGCACGCTGCAAGAGCGCGCCTTCCTTGAGCAGGAAGAAGGGTTCGACTTTGGCCAGAAGGCCTAAGGTCCTCGCAGCTAGAGAGAGAACACCCGCTCGGCGTTGAGCTGGAAGAACTTCTTCTTGTCGATCTCGCTCAGCGGCAGCCGATCGCAGATGGCCACTTCTTCCGCCACATACTGGTATGGATAGTCCATCGCGTACATCACCCGATCCGCACCCAGCACGGCATGGCAGAACATGATGGCGGGCTCCCAGGCCACGCCGCTGTTGGTGACATACACATTCTCGCGCAGATAGTCGCTCGGTTTTCTGCGCAGGGGCTTCATCTTCGCGTAACGCCCGGAGCGCACCGAGGCCTCGTGCATGTAATCGATGCGATACATCCAGAAGGGCAACGCTTCACCCGTGTGCCCCACGACGATGTTGAGCTTCGGAAAGCGATCGAAGGCTCCGCTCGTGATGATCGCGAGCAGGTGCATCCCGGTCTCGACCGCGAAGCCGTAAATCGCCGACTCCAGGCCCCGCTCCAGCATCGGGCCGATCAGCCCGCGCGAGGGCGTGTTGGGATGGATGTAGATCGGCGCGTTGCAGGCCTCCGCCGCGGCGAAGATGTCCCAGTACTTCTGATCGTCGAGGTACTCACCCAGCGTGTGCGAATTGATGATCACGCCCTTCAGGCCGAGCTTGCTGGCCCCTCGCTCGATTTCGCGCGCTGCCGCCTGGGGATCCTGCGGCGCGACGGCGGTCAGGCCGGAATAGCGGTCCGGGTGCGCGCGGATCGCCTCAAACAGCTGATCGTTGAACGATCGCGCCAGCGAGGTTCCGGTCGCGGCGTCGAATACCTGCACGCCCGGTGAGGTCAGCGACAGGATCTGCCGGTCGATTCCGGTCGCGTCCATGTCCCGCAGGCGCTGTTCGCCCAGGTCCTGGATGCGCGTGATGATCTGCGTGGCGCGGGGACTCGGGCTGCCGAGGTAAAACCCCCAGAGACTCCTGAAGCCCGGGTCGTCGATGTCGCCGCGCTCGAGGAGCTGGCGGTACAGCCTGAACATCTCGGGCGGAGCGAAGGCTTCCTCGGTCGCGATGCGCTGGTAGCCCGGCGCTTTGGCCACGGAAGGTACTGATTGCGCTCGGGATGCGGGGGTATTCATAGTTAGAAATCTTGGCACAGGCAGACGTCCCACGACATTGCGCTCAGCATCGACTTTTATTTCCGTTTAGGTCGAGCGTGGGCCGAGTGCGGGCGGCGAGATAGCTCAAAGGCACCAGCCAACAACGAGGAGTAACCCGATGACAACGGCGGAAAAGGTGAAGTCGCTCGAGAACAAACTGAAAAAGGTGACCCATGAGCTCGGGATCCTGCAGGACGTGCACGCCATCCGCAGGCTGCAGTTCGCCTACGGCTACTACATCGACAAGTGTCTGTACAACGAAACAGTGGATCTCTTCGCCGATGACGGCGAGGTGTGCTTCATGGGTGGCCGCTTCAAGGGCAAGGCCGGCGTACGGCGGCTCTACATCGAGCGGTTCCAGAAGAACTTCACGGGCGGCAAGAACGGACCCATCCCTGGGTTCCTGCTCGATCACCCGCAGATCCAGGACATCATCGATGTCGCACCCGATCGCAAGACGGCCAAGGCGCGGGCGCGTTCCCTCATGCAGGCGGGCAGTCACGAGAGCCGCAACCAGGGCGAGGGCATTCCCCGCCAGTGGTGGGAAGGCGGAATCTACGAGAACCAGTACGTAAGGGAAAAGGGAGTCTGGAAGATCAAGGTGCTCAACTATCGGCCGGTCTGGCACGGCACGTTCGAGAAGGGTTGGGCGCACATGCCCGCCCAGGCGTACAAGTTCTATTCTGAGACTTATCCGAAGGATCCGGTCGGGCCCGATGAGATCATCACCAAGCCGAAACCCGTACTGTGGCCGGACACCGATGTCGTGCCATTCCACTATCCACATCCGGTTACGGGCAAGTGGGTGAAGCTGGGCTGAGCGCCTCGCGATCCCTATGGCTGGAATCCTCGACAAACAAGTCGCGGTCATCACCGGTGCGGGCCGTGGCTTCGGTAAGGCGATCGCCCTGCGCTTCGCCGCCGAAGGTGCTGCCGTCACGGTGACGGCGCGTACGCGCAGCCAGATCGAGGAAACGGCGAAGGCGATCACCGCGCGCGGCGGGCGCGCCCTGGCCGTGCCGGGAGACGTGACGCGACGCGAGGATGTGGCGCGGGTGGTGGAGCGCACGGTCGCGCAATTCGGGCCGGTGAGCCTCCTGGTGAGCAATGCGGGGCACGGCGGCCCCTTCGGCCCGATCGGTGTCGTCGACCCCGACGAATGGTGGGCGTCACAGGCGCTGCATGTGCGTGCGCCGCTGCTCTTTGCCAGCGCTGTGTTGCCGGAGATGCATCAGCACGGGGGTGGTCGAATCATCATCGTGGCGAGTCGCGGCGGCGTGGAGGTGGCGCCGAGCCTGTCGGCCTACTGCGTCGGCAAGGCGACGCAAATCCGTTTCGCCCAGCACCTCGCCGCCGAGGGCCAGGAGCACCACGTCGCGGTGTTTGCGATCGAGCCGGGCACGGTGATCACCGACATGGCCGAGAGCACGATGGCTTCGCCCGACGCCCAGCACTGGCTGCCGCACATGCTCGCGAGCCTGCGGGAGATCAAGGCGCAGTCCGATCCGCAGGCGGGGCTCGCGCGCTGCGCCGACATGTGCGTGCGGCTCGCGTCCGGGCACTACGACGGCCTTTCGGGACGATATCTGACTCCGGAAGACGACTTCGACGCGCTGCTACGAGCGAGCCCACCGAGCGAAACCCAGCAGGAGACCCTACATGGCAAACGATAATCAGACCGAGCTCCTCAAGCGCATCGATGAACTCAACCGGCGTGTGCGCCAGCTCGAGGACATCCACGCCATCCGGTGCCTGCACTACAAGTACGGCTACTACATCGACAAGTGCCTGTACGACGAGACCGTGGACCTGTTCGCGGAAGACGCGCGCCTGCATTTTCTGAACGGCATCTACAAGGGCAAGGCGGGCGCGCGGCGGCTGTACTGCGACTGGTTCCGTAACCTCTTCACCAAAGGACACAATGGCCCCGTCCCGGGCTTCCTGCTCGATCACCTGCAGTTGCAGGACATCGTCGATGTGGCGCCGGACGGGTTGACGGCCAAGGCACGCTTTCGTGCCCTGATGCAGGCGGGGCAGCACGAGAGCAAGCGCGATCGCATCGAGCATTTCCCCATGCAGTGCTGGGAAGCCGGCATCTACGAAAACGAGTACGTCAAGGAAGGCGGCATCTGGAAGATCAAGCTGCTCAACTACAACATGCTGTGGCAGGCGGATTACGAGAAGGGCTGGGCCTACGATCGGCCGCACCTGCCGCCAATCGACAAGACCTACCCGGAAAATCCGCACGGTCCGGACGAGCTGATGCCAGTGACGCCGAAGTTCTGGCCCGACACACGCATCGTTCCCTTTCACTACCCGCACCCGGTCACCGGCAAGATGTCCAAATAGCTCACGACTACGAGTCGAGGTCGATATGACGAAGCCATTTCCCGAATCGATGGATTTCAGCGGCTACAACGCGCCCTCGCGCGTCGAATGCGACGTGTACGACCTTGTGGTCGAAGGCAATCTGCCGCAGGAGATCCACGGCACCTGGTACCAGAGCGTGCCCGATGCGGAATACCCGCCGATGCTGGGCCATGACACCTATATCAGCGGCGACGGCATGGTGCGCATGCTGCGCTTCGAGAACGGGCACGTGGATCTGAAGCAGCGCTACATCCAGAGCGAGCGCCTGAAGAACGAGCGCAAGGCACGCCGCTCACTCTACGGCCTGTATCGCAATCCCTACACGGACGATCCCAGCGTGCGCGGCAAGGGGCGCGGTGCCTACAACACCACGCCCATCTTCCACGGCGGACGCCTGCTTGCGTTGAAAGAGGACAATCGCGCCATGGAAGTCGACCCCGACACGCTCGAAACCCTGGGCGAGTGGGACTACAAGGGGAAGCTGCGCAGCCAGACGATGACGGCCCACACGCGGCCTGATCCCGCGACCGGCGAGCTCTACTTCTTCGGCTACGAGGCCAGCGGGCTGGCGTCGCGCGATGTGGCGTTCTGCGTCGCCAACAAGGACGGGGATCTCATTCGCGAGGAGTGGTTCGAGGTGCCGTATTGCGCGCTGATGCACGACTTCGCGCTCACCAAGGAACACGCAATCTTTCCCGTGTTCCCCCACACGGCGGATCTCGCGCGTATCAAGGCGGGGGGACCGCACTGGATCTTCGAGCCCAATCGCGACAGCTTCGTCGGCATCATGCCGCGCGCGGGCACGGTGCGTGACATGCGCTGGTTTCGCGGCCCGGCACGCTCCGCTTTCCACTTCATGAACGCCTACACCGAAGGCAACCGTGTGCATCTCGACTTCGGCGTAGGCAAGACGAGTCCCTTCCCCTTCATCCGCGAAGCATCCAACATTCACATCAAGCCCGAGGAGATGGCGGGCGATTTCGTGCGCTGGACTTTCGACCTCGGCAAGCCCGGGGAGAAGTGGGAAGAGGCGGTTCTGGGACCCTCTGGCGATATGCCGCGGGTTGCCGACAAGGACATGCTGGTCGACTACGAGGTCGGCTACTACGAGACCTTCGATCCGACCGTCGCACCGCCGCTGATCGCGGGACCGGTCGGTGCCGGCTTCAACACGATCCTTCGCATCGAGCTGAAGAGCGGCAAGGTAAAGCGCCTGCCGATGGATCAGCAGTCGACGGTGCAGGAGCATGCGCATATCCCCTCGAAGATCCCGGGTCACGAGGGTTATCTAATCTTCCTGGTGGATCGGCACGCCGAGCATCTGTCGGAGATGTTCGTGGTCGAAGCGCAGCACGTGGAGCGCGGCCCGATCGCGCGCATCAAGATTCCGCTGCGCCTGCGCGTCGGTGTGCATGGCAACTGGGTGTCGGCGTCGGTGCTGAACGCCTGATGCCCTGAGGCGCAGTCAACTCGCGCCAAGAGTCGCATGCAGCCAGGATTTGAATTCGTGTTCGAGCTGAACGCCACGCTCGATCCGGCCATCGCCATCGGCGAGACGCCGCAGGGCGCGCGCCGCGTGGTGCCCATTACGGGCGGGCACTTCGAGGGTCCCGAGATTCGCGGCACGATCCTGCCGGGCGGCGCAGACTGGCAGATCGTGCGTGGTGACGGCGCCAACGAGCTCGAGGCGCTATACCTGCTGCGGACGGACGATGGCGTCGTGATCCAGGTGCGCAATCACGGGCTGCGGCACGGGCCGCCGGACGTGATGCGTCGGTTGGCGGCGGGCGAGAATGTGGATCCGGGCGAATACTATTTTCGCGCCGTGCCGTCGTTTGCCGCCCCGGCGGGCAGGTATGAATGGCTCAACCGCAGCATCCACGTATGCACCGGGGCGCGCTATGGCGGATCGATCCGGCTGTGGTTTTATCGCGTGACCTGAAGGTCATGCCTGGAGATGACTGTGGCAGCGAACTATCCGGAACCGAAACTGTTCATTGCCGGCGAGTGGATCACGGGGGGCGGACGTGTCACGCAGCCGGTGCTCAATCCAGCGTCCGAAGAGGTGCTCGGTCAGCTTCCTCACGCCTCAAAGGCCGATCTCGAGCGGGCGCTCGAAGCGGCCAAGCGCAGCTTCCCCGCCTGGCGCGCCAAGGCGCCGCACGAGCGCGGCAAGATCCTGCGGCGCGCCGCCGAGCTGCTGCGCGAGCGCACCGAGACGATCGCGCGCATTGCGACCATGGAAGAAGGAAAAGTCCTCTCCGAGACCCGCTGGGAGGTGGCGCTCTCCGCCGAGATCTTCGAGTGGTACGCGGAGGAAGGACGGCGTGCCTACGGTCGTGTGCTGCCACAACGCGCCTCGGGCGTGCGCATGACGGTGATGAAGGAGCCTGTCGGCCCGGTCGCGGCGTTTGCGCCGTGGAATTTCCCGATCGGGAACCCCGCGCGCAAGATCGGGGCGGCATTGGGCGCGGGCTGCCCCTGCATCCTGAAGCCGGCGGAGGAAGCGCCGGGATCTGCGCTGGAAGTTGCGCGTGCACTCGCCGATGCCGGGCTGCCGGCGGGCGTGCTGTCGATCGTATTCGGTGTACCGTCGGAAGTGTCCTCGTACCTATTGGCCTCGCCCATCATTCGCGCGATATCGTTCACGGGGTCGATCACGGTCGGCAAACAGCTGATGAAGCTCGCGGCCGAAGGCATGAAGCGCACCACGATGGAGCTCGGTGGTCATGCGCCGGTGCTCGTGTTCGATGACGTGGACCTCGAGCAGGTGCTCGATCAGTCGGTATTCTCGAAGTATCGCAATGCGGGGCAGGTGTGCGTCTCGCCCACACGCTTCTACGTGCAAGAGAAGATCTACGATCGCTTCGTCGAGGGATTCACGTCGCGGGCGCGTGCGCTCAAGGTCGGTAACGGCCTCGCGGACGGCACGCAGATGGGGCCCCTCGCGCACCCGCGGCGCATCGAATCCATGGAGAGGCTCCTGGGCGATGCGCGCAAGAGTGGCGCGCGCTTCAACACCGGCGGCGCACGCATCTCTGGCAGCGGCTACTTCTGGGAGCCTACTGTGATCTCCGCGGTCTCGAACGATGCGCGCATCATGAACGAGGAGCCGTTCGGGCCGGTCGCGATCATCAACCCGTTCTCCGACTTCGACACCGCGATCCGGGAGGCGAACCGGCTGCCCTACGGGCTCGCGGCCTTCGCGTTCACACGCTCATCGCGCAACGTCAACCTGCTGGGCGAGCAGATCGAGGCGGGGATGATCGGGATCAACAGCTATGCGATCTCGGTGCCGGAGTCGCCGTTCGGCGGCGTGAAGGAGAGCGGGCACGGGAGCGAGGAGGGCATCGAGGGTCTCGACGCGTGCCTCGTGACCAAGTTCGTCAGCGAATCGTAGCCGTGGTGTAGGGCGCGACTATCCTCGCGCTGCTCCCACCTGCAGAAGTGCGATCGGGCAATTCGATGATATTGCAGCGACGGTATTCGCGCGGCGTTACGCCATAGCGCGCGCGGAATACGCGCCCGAAATGCGTCGGGCTGTTGAAGCCACAATCGAACGCAATCTCCGTGACTGTGCGGCCGCGCTGTGAGTCATCGACCAGGGAGCGCGAGCACTCCTCGAGGCGCCGGCGCAGGATGTAGCGCGCCACGGTCTCTTCCTCGTCGGAGAACAGGTGATGCAGGTAGCGCGTCGTCATGCGGCACGCCTCCGCTATGCGCGTCGGCGTGAGATCGGGGTCGCCCAGATGTGCCTCGATGTAGTTCATGATGCGCACGCGATGCGCCATCACGAGCGAGGAACGCTCCGACTCGGTCTGCTGCACGCCGGCATAAGCGCTCGCCACCAGGTCGAGGATCGCGCGCGTGACGCCAGGTGCAAAGTTCAGGTCGGCCTCGGTGCGGCAGCGCCGCCAGAAATCGGTCAGGAAGTTCGACAGCAGGCCGCTCAGGCCCGAGTTGCCCGACATCAGGATGGCAACGACGCTTTCCGGGCACGGCAAGTGCCGACGCAGCAGTCCTTCAGGCATGCCGAGCACGAACATGCGGTTCGGCCGGTCGAAGATCATTTCGTAGGGACGAGTGCTGTCACAGAGCGTGAAATCGCCGGGCAGGAGACGCGCCTCCCGACCGTCCTGGCGGTTGATGCTGTCGCCGTCGAGCTGCATGTGCAGGAAGAACATCGCCTGCCGTGAGCGCTGCACCTGCAGGCGGGAGTGACGCACGATCTGCGGATCGGAATAGACCTCGGCGGCCTGGATCTCGCCGACCCGAGTACGGGTCAGACAACCAGTGAAGCCGCGCAGGTCCATCGGATCGGACACGACCGGCGTGAACGTGTCACACGCGATGTCGTTCCAGTATTCAAGCTTACGGCGCGGTGCGAGTCCCGCGGTCGAAAAGGTTTCCAGCTGAGCCATGATCGTCCCCCCGGACTTTCAAACCGACCCTCAGCGTGTCTGCTTTACGCTTCCGTCCACGATCGCCGCGCGTGTTGGCTGGTCACGTCTCCTGCGGCGCAGCCGGTCCGCAAACCCGGTCAGATCGTTTGACGTACTTTACCCAACGGTTATAGTCTATAACCGTAGAAAATCCTATGGTCAAGTAGGTTCTTCTGCACGGCCAGGCGTAGCGGCGCCACAACAAGTGACTTAATCATTTCACCCCGGCCCATGACTGCCAAATCCGACTCGCGGGCGCTGGTGGCGCAATGGCCGGATGCCTGGCTGCTCGGGGGAATACGCACCCCGTTCGTCGATTTCGCGCAAGCGACGGGCCTTGTGTCCCCAATCGACCTCGGTATCAAAGTGGCCCGTGAAGTCTTCACCCGGACCACGATCCCGCCCAACGACGTCGGCACTGTCATCGCCGGCTCGATGGCACAGGCAAGCTTTGACGCTTACCTGCTGCCCCGCCACATCGGCTTGTACTCAGGTGTGCCAGTGGAAGTACCTGCGCATCTGGTGCAGCGCGTGTGTGGCACCGGCTTCGAAGTCATCAGCCAGGCTGCCGACGCCATTGCCCAGGGGCGGGTCGAGCTCGCGCTATGTGTCGGCACCGAGTCCATGAGCCGCAATCCGGTCGCCGCCTACACCCACCGCACCGGCTTTCGCATGGGCCAGGTGGAATTCAAGGATTTCCTGTGGGAAGCGCTGCTTGACCCTGCGGTCGACGTAACCATGGGCGGTACCGCGGAAATTCTGGCCAAGCGCTTCGACATCTCCCGCGCCGCGGCTGACCAGTTCGCCTCACGCAGCTTCGCTCGTGCCGTGGCCGCCCAGGCGGACGGTTTCCTGGAAGGCGAGATCTGTGCGTTGCAGGACGAGGTTTTCGAGGTCGCGGGACTCAAGAACCGCGGCATCAAACTGCGCGGCGGCGGATCCGCTATTGCAACGGACACGCACGTACGCGCCTCGAGCGTCGAGCAGTTGGCGAAGCTCAAACCAGTATTCGGCGGCGTACAAACCGCCGGTAACAGCTCCGCCATCGTCGATGGCGCTGCGGCGGTTCTGGTGGGTTCGTCCGATTACGCGCGGCAACGCGGAATAAAACCGATCGCGCGCCTGCTCGCCGGCGCCGCCGTCGGGGTATTTCCGGACTGCATGGGATTGGGACCGGTCAGTGCCATCCGCGCGCTGCTGGACAGCACTGGCTTGCGACTCACCGACATCGACCGCATCGAGATCAACGAGGCCTTCGCTGCGCAAGTGCTGGCATGCGTGCGCGAGCTGGAACTCGATGAAGGCAAGCTGAATGTGAACGGCGGCGCCATCGCGCTGGGCCACCCGCTCGGCGCGACCGGTGTCCGCCTGACATTGACGCTGGTGCGCGAGCTGCGCCGCAAGCGGCTGCGCTATGGCATCGCTTCCGCCTGCATCGGCGGCGGCCAGGGCATGGCACTGCTCGTGGAAAATGTCTCACCCGGCGATCGCGCATGATGAAGATCAAGCGTTCGCTGCGGATCGAATGGGGCGACTGCGATCCGGCCGGGATCGTGTATTTCCCACGTTATTTCCAGTTCTTTGACAACTCTACGATGGCCATGTTCGACCAGGTGGGTTTGCCCAAGCAGGCCCTGCTCAAGCGATATGATGTCGTCGGCTTCGCCGCGGTCGACGTCAGCGCACGCTTCATGATTCCGTCCCGCTTCGGCGACGATGTCAGCATCGAGACTTCGATCCGCGAATGGCGTCGGTCGAGCTTTTCCGTGCACCACCGGCTGCTCAGAGGCGAGAAGCTCGCGGTCGAAGGTTTCGAAACTCGCGTGCTGGTGGGACGTCACCCCGAGGACCCCCAGGGCATCAAGTCGCGGCCCATTCCGCGCGAGCTGATCGACCGGTTCAAATGACGGCGCGCGCTCGTTCGGGTCGTACCGCAGGGCGAGCCGGCAATGGTGCCGCGCGGCACAAGCGCCAGAACGGTCAGGGCAGCGGTCGCAACGGTTCACGAGCGGTGGACCTGAGGCCACTGAGCGGTTCGATCGGGTATACGGTGCGGCGGGCGCAAATGGCGTTATTCGCGGACTTCGCCACTTCACTGCGCGAGGTGAATCTGCGGCCCGGCCAATTCGGCGTATTGATGCTGGTGCAGGGCAACCCCGGGCTGAGTCAGTCCGACGTGTGCTCTGCGCTGGGAATCCAGAAGGCCAATCTGGTGCCCCTGATCAGCGCCCTGGAAACCCGGGGCCTGCTGGTGCGCAAGGCGGGCCTGCAGGACCGACGCGCCTACGCATTGCACCTCACGGGGCGCGGGCGAGCCGTGCTGCGCCGTGCTGGACAACTGCAAGCGGCACAGGAGGCGCGTCTGACACAGCAACTCGGGGAACAAGGGCGCGCGGCGCTGCTCACACTGCTCGGGCAATTGCTGTCGGGAACCGTGGAGCCTCCAGCCGGCACGGAAGTCGCCCTGAATTCATGAGGTGTAGCAGGGTGGAGTGCGCTGCCACTAGGCGTTTCGGAGGGCAATTGCGGCCTTATCGAGTGGGGCCGTATTCTCTTGCTCGCTTCGTTGATCAAAGGCAAGTCACAGGTCGCCGCCTGGTGACGCGCATGCCGGAGGCACTATGAAAAGCAAAGCCGCCATTGCCTACGCTGCCGGTAAGCCGCTGGAAGTCGTTACTGTCGATCTGGAAGGTCCCAAGGCCGGCGAGGTGCTGGTCGAACTCAAGGCCACCGGCATCTGCCACACGGACGAGTTCACCCGCTCCGGCGCCGATCCGGAGGGGCTGTTCCCCGTAATCTTCGGGCACGAGGGCGCGGGCATCGTGGTCGATGTCGGCGCAGGGGTTACCTCGGTAAAGAAGGGCGATCACGTCATTCCCCTCTACACACCGGAATGTCGCCAGTGCAAGTCGTGCCTGTCACGCAAGACGAATCTGTGCACCGCGATCCGCGCCACGCAGGGCAAGGGCGTGATGCCCGACGGCACCAGCCGTTTTTCCATCGGCGGCCAGATGGTGCATCACTACATGGGCTGCTCGACTTTCTCGAACTTTACGGTGCTGCCGGAAATTGCCGTGGCGAAAATTCGCGAGGACGCCCCGTTCGAGAAGGTGTGCTACATCGGCTGCGGCGTGACCACCGGCATCGGCGCCGTCATCAACACGGCGAAAGTGGAAACCGGGGCCAACGTCGTCGTCTTCGGGCTCGGCGGCATCGGTCTCAACGTGATCCAGGGCGCGCGCCTCGTGGGTGCGAACAAGATCATCGGCGTCGACGTCAATCAGCGCCGCAAGGCGCTGGCCGAGAAATTCGGCATGACGCACTTCGTAAATCCCAAGGAAGCGGGGGGCGACCTGGTACAGCACCTGGTTGCGCTCACCGATGGCGGCGCTGACTACAGTTTTGAATGCGTCGGCAACGTGGACCTCATGCGCCAGGCGCTCGAGTGCTGCCATCGCGGCTGGGGCGTCTCGGTCATCATCGGAGTCGCGGGTGCGGGTCAGGAAATCAAGACCCGACCTTTTCAGCTGGTGACGGGTCGCGTGTGGAAGGGCACGGCGTTCGGCGGCGCGCGTGGACGCACGGATGTGCCGAAGATCGTCGATTGGTACATGGACCGCAGGATCAATATCGACGATCTCATCACTCATGTAATGCCGCTCAGGGACATCAACCGGGCCTTCGACCTGATGCACGCCGGCGAATCGATCCGCAGCGTGGTCACGTTCTAGGGCAGCGCGGACTCAAGATGAGCCAGCCTTCCACCCACGTCGCACCTGTTCCCAAGGTGCTGACACCCACGCAGCGCGAGACGGTGCAGCAGATCGTCGATAAACACCGCAGCCGTCCAGGGCCCCTGCTCGAGGTACTGCACGGCGTGCAGGCAGCGCTCGGCTTCATTCCGCCCGCGGCCGTGCCCTTGATTGCCACGGAGCTCAACCTGTCGCGGGCCGAAGTGCACGGTGTCGTTTCCTTCTATCATTACTTTCGCCAGCTTCCGGCCGGCAGGCACATAGTGCGCGTGTGTCGGGCCGAGTCGTGTCAGGCCGCCGGCGGCGATGCCTTGGCGGAGCACGCCAAGCAGCGCCTGGCGGTTGACTTCCACAGCACCACCGCCGACGGCGTTTTCTCGCTCGATCCGGTCTACTGCCTCGGGAACTGCGCCTGCTCGCCCGCCATCATGATCGACGATGAGCTGTATGGCCGCGTGTCCGCAGGCAGGTTCGACGAGTTGATTGCCGAGCGCGAGCGACAGCGATGAGCACGACCGTATTTGTGCCGCGCGATGCCGGCGCGCTCTCGCTGGGTGCAGAAGCGGTGGCGAGTGCAATCGCGGCACAGGCTGCGAAGCGCCGCCAGGACGTGCGGGTCGTGCGCAACGGCTCACGGGGCATGTTCTGGCTCGAGCCCCTGATCGAAGTGGCGACCGCGAACGGGCGCCATGCTTACGGCCCAGTGCGCGCGAGCGATGTGCCGGGTCTGTTCGACGCTGGATTTCTGGCCGGGAAGGCCCACGCTCTGCATCGCGGTCCTACGGAAGCCATTCCCTACTTCGCGAGCCAGCAACGGCTGACCTTCGCGCGCGTCGGCATCATCGATCCGGTCAGCATCAGCGACTACGAAGCGCACGACGGGTTCACGGGACTGCGCCAGGCCCTGACGCTAACACCCGCCGAGATTGTCAAGACGGTGACCGATTCCGGGTTGCGCGGGCGCGGCGGTGCCGCGTTCCCGACCGGGATCAAGTGGCAGACGGTGCTCGATCAGCCGGTGAACCCGAAGTACGTGACCTGCAATGCCGACGAAGGCGACTCGGGAACGTTCGCCGACCGGATGCTGATGGAGGGCGACCCGTTCCTACTCATTGAGGGCATGATCATCGCCGGACTGGCGGTAGGTGCGCAGCAGGGCTACATCTACCTGCGCGCCGAGTACCCGCACGCGCATCGGGTCCTCAACGAGGCGATCGCCAATGGCTACGAAACGGGCTACCTGGGCGAGAACATCGCCGGCAGCGGTCGTCGCTTCCACCTCGAAGTGCGGCTCGGTGCGGGCGCCTACATCTGCGGCGAAGAGACCTCGATGCTGGAAAGTCTCGAGGGCAAGCGCGGCGAGATCCGCGTGCGACCGCCGCTGCCCGCGATCAAGGGCCTGTTTGGGCAGCCGACGATCGTGAACAACGTCATCTCGCTGGCATCGGTTCCGCTCATCCTGCAGCGAGGCGCTACGTTCTATCGTGACTTCGGTGTCGGCAAGTCGCGCGGCACCGTGCCGATTCAGCTGGCGGGCAACGTGAAATATGGCGGGCTCGTCGAGCTCGCCTTCGGCGTGACGCTGAGCACGCTCCTCTACGATTACGGCGGCGGCTCCGCCACCGGCCGGCCCATCCGGGCGGTTCAGGTCGGTGGCCCCCTGGGTGCATACATTCCCGCCAGCCAGTTCGACACGGTGGTGGACTACGAGGCCCTGTCAGCGATCGGCGCGCTGCTGGGGCACGGCGGCATTGTCGTATTCGATGACACCGTGGACATGGCGCGCATGGCGCGCTACGCGATGGAGTTCTGTGCGCTGGAGTCCTGCGGCAAGTGCACGCCCTGCCGGATCGGCTCAACGCGGGGCACGGAACTTATTGACCGCATTATGAAAGGTGTGGAGCGGGAGCAGAACCTGCACTTGCTTGAAGAGTTGTGCGAGACCATGCTGCAAGGGTCGCTGTGCGGCCTGGGCGGCATGACCCCGTTCCCGGTGCAAAGTGCCCTGAAGCACTTTCCTGAGGATTTTCAGGCGCGCGTCCGGCACTAAGGCACGGGCGGGCGCGATGCGGAGAGACTGATGTTCGCGATCGATTACAAGGATCTGGGCACGCCGGCAGCCGCTGACGGCAAGCCGGTGGAAATCGAGATCGACGGCGTTGCCGTCACGGTCCCCGAGGGCACTTCGCTGATGCGGGCGGCGGCGCTCGCAGGTGTGCAGGTACCGAAGCTGTGTGCCACCGATACGTTAAAGGCATTCGGTTCCTGCCGTTTGTGCCTGGTCGAGATCGAAGGCCGGCGCGGCTACCCGGCCTCCTGCACCACGACGGTCGCGCCGGGCATGAAGGTCCGCACGCAGTCAGAGAAGCTGACGCAGCTGCGGCGCAGCGTGATCGAGCTGTACGTGTCCGAGCACCCGCTCGACTGCGATACGTGTCCAGCCAATGGTCATTGTGAGCTGCAGGACATGGCCGAGGCGGTTGGTGTGACCGATTCGCGTTACACGCCACGCGGCGCACCGCGGGCCGCAGCAACCAAGGACCTGAGCAACCCGTACTTCAGTTTCGATCCCGACCTGTGCATCGTGTGCTCACGCTGCGTGCGTGCGTGCGATGAGGTCCAGGGTACCTTCGCGCTCACTATCGAGAGTCGCGGCCTCACCTCGCGGGTCTCGGCGAGTCAGCACGAATCGTTTCTCGATTCAGAGTGCGTTTCGTGTGGAGCCTGTGTCGAGTCGTGCCCGACCGGAGCACTGTTTGAGAAGTCACTCGCGGTTCTCGGTCAGGCGGAACGCGCCGTCAAGACGACGTGCGGCTATTGCGGCGTCGGCTGCTCGTTCGAAGCCGAATTGCGCGGCAGCGGCAAGGACGTCGAAGTGGTGCGCATGGCCCCGAATCGTGCAGGCCACGCGAACCAGGGACACGCCTGCGTGAAGGGCCGTTTCGCCTATGGCTATGCGACCCACCCGGATCGAGTCACGCAGCCCCTGATGCGAGCAAGCATCAGCGATCCGTGGGTAGCGACTACCTGGGACGAGGCGATTGCTCACGCCGCACGAGAGTTCAAGCGCATCCAGGAAAAATACGGACGCTTCGCAGTGGGCGGCATCACTTCCTCGCGTTGCACGAACGAAGAGACCTTCCTGGTGCAGAAGCTCGTGCGCACCGCGTTCCACAACAACAACGTGGATACCTGCGCGCGCGTCTGCCATTCACCGACCGGCTACGGGCTCAAGCACACGCTGGGAGAGTCCGCGGGCACCCAGGCATTCACGTCGGTGGCCAAGGCCGACGTGGTGATGATCATCGGCGCCAACCCGAGTGAGGCGCATCCGGTGTTCGCATCGCGCATGAAGCAACGGCTGCGCGAGGGCGCGAAGCTGATCGTGGTGGATCCGCGCGTGATCGGTATGGTGCATTCGCCGCATATCCGGGCGGACTACCACCTGCAGTTGCGCCCCGGCACCAATGTCGGCGTCATCAATTCCCTGGCGCACGTCATCGTGACCGAGAGTCTGACGAAGGAGGACTACATCGCCGAACGCTGCGAACCGGAGGCCTACCTGGCGTGGAAGAAATTCGTATCCGAACCGCGTAACTCGCCGGAGGCCATGGAGAGCATCACGGGTGTTCCGGCGACCTCGGTGCGAAGTGCGGCACGCCTCTATGCCCGGGCGCGCAACGCCGCCATCTACTACGGCCTCGGCGTGACCGAGCACAGCCAGGGCACGACCATGGTGATGGGCATCGCGAATCTCGCGATGGCGACCGGCAATCTCGGCCGTGAAGGCGTCGGCGTGAGCCCGTTGCGGGGCCAGAACAATGTGCAGGGCGCCTGCGACATGGGCTCCTTCCCGCACGAATTCAGCGGCTACCGACACGTCTCCGACGCCAGCGCGCGCAAGCTCTTCGAATCCGCCTGGGGTGTCAGCCTGCTCGGCGACCCGGGCCTGCGCATTCCCAACATGTTCGAGGCGGCACTCGACGGCAGCTTCAAGGGCATGTACATCCAGGGAGAGGACTTCGCGCAGTCCGATCCCAACACGCAGTACGTCGCGGCTGCGCTGTCCGCGATGGAATGCGTCGTGGTGCAGGATCTGTTCCTGAACGAGACCGCGCGCTATGCGCATGTGTTCCTGCCGGGCTCATCGTTCCTGGAAAAAGACGGCACCTTTACCAATGCCGAGCGGCGCATCTCGCGCGTACGCAAGGTCATGGAGCCTCTCGCCGGGCTGCAGGACTGGGAGATCACGGTCAAGCTCGCTAACGCCCTCGGTTACCCGATGAGCTACAGCCATCCGTCCGAGATCATGGATGAGATCGCTGCGTTGACGCCGACGTTTACCGGCGTCACCTACGAGAAGCTCGAACAGCTCGGCAGTATCCAATGGCCCTGCAACGAGCGCGCGCCCGAGGGCACGACCACCATGCACGTGGGTCAGTTCGTGCGGGGCAAGGGCAAGTTCTACCTCACCGAATATGTCCCGACCAGCGAGCGGACCAACAGCCGTTACCCGCTGATCCTGACTACCGGCCGCGTGCTTGCGCAGTACAACGTTGGGGTCCAGACGCGCCGCACGGCCAATGGCGCGTGGCATTCCGAGGACCGGCTCGAGATTCACCCGCACGATGCCGAAGCGCGGGGCCTCAATGATGGCGACTGGGCCGGAATCGCCAGTCGTGCCGGTGAGACGGTGATGCGTGTGACGGTGACGGAGCGGGTCGAACCCGGCGTCGTGTACACGACGTTCCACTTTCCCGAATCGGGAGCCAATGTGGTCACGACCGAGAACTCCGACTGGGCCACCAATTGTCCGGAGTACAAGGTGACGGCCGTGCAGGTCGTGCGCGTGAGCCCGGGCGAGGCCTGGGCGGCCCGCACGCGGCGAGACCGCGTGACCCGGGCTGGCAAGCCCAGGGAAGCGGCTCAGGCCTGACACGGTCAGCCGATCGCAGCTGCCGCAGACATGGCGAGTCGTGATCCGGCGCAAGTCGAACGGGGCGTCGCGCCCGATGCCGCACATGCGCGCGTCGAGCTCACCGTCGAGCGCTGGGTCAACGGGCGGCAGCGGCGCGAGAGCGACGTGGTTGCCGAGGAATTCCCGGTTGCGCTCATCTACCACGGGGTGCCGCACGTCGTGATGCTGGCGACCCCCGCCGATCTCGAGGACTATGCGGTGGGGTTCACGCTGAGTGAAGGCCTGGTCGCGAAGCCCGAGGAGATCCGCTCCGTCGAAGTCGAGGCCGGCCGTTTCGCGATTGACGTTCGCATCTCCATTGCCTCGGAACGCTTCTCGGCCCTGCTGCAGCAGAGGCGCAATCTTACCGGCCGCACCGGCTGCGGCTTGTGCGGTGCCGAGACGGTCGAGCAGGCGATTCGCACTCCGGCGCCTTTGTCGGGTGGACCGGTGGTTTCGGTCGCGGCCCTGCACGCGGCGATGACGCAGTTGGGATCACTCCAGCCGCTGAATGCGCGCACGGGCAGCGTGCACGCCGCGGCGTGGGCGCTGCCAGGCAGTGGGATTCGTTACGTGCGCGAGGACGTCGGACGGCACAATGCGCTCGACAAGGTGCTTGGAGCTGTCATCCGCGCCGGTGAAGCGCCAGCGAGTGGGTATCTCCTGATCACCAGCCGCGCGAGCTACGAAATGGTACTTAAGAGTGCAACGGTGGGCGTGGCCTTCCTGGCCGCCATTTCCGCGCCAACCTCGCTGGCAGTGGATCTCGCCACCCGCTGTGGCCAGACGCTGGTGGGCTTCACCCGGCCGGAGCAGCACGTCGTGTACGCCGGCGCGGAGCGACTGGTGCCATGAATCCGCAGCGCCTGATCACGATGGCCAATGAGATCGGAGCCTTTTTTGCGGCCACGCCGGACCGCGAACAGGCGGTGCGCGACATCGCGAGCCACCTGAAGCGCTTCTGGGATCCACGGATGCGCCGGGAAATCGTGGCGCTCTATCGGCACGGCGGTGAAGGGCTCGAAGATTCCGTGCGCAAGGCGGTTGCGCTGCTCGCGGAGGAATCGGCCCCGGCGGCCTGACTGCGGCCCTACTTTTGGGCTGCCGGCGCTGCGTTCGGCGAATAGACTTCCACGGCCAGGCTGAAGGTGCGCTGCTCGGACGGCTGCAGCGCTCCGACCCCGACCACGCGCCGCGTCAGCTCCTGGCCTCGCTCGTCACGGATCGAAAGCACCACCGAGAACTCCCACGCTTCCCCGACTGAAGGGTGCTGGATCGTCCCCTCCACGAGCAGCGGCACGTTAGTCCGTTGTGGCCGCTTGCGCGCCTCGGCGTCGAAGCGCAGGTGGTGGTCACAGGCCGGGCAGACCGTGGCGCTTTCGAGAATCGTTGCCTTGCAGTGCGGACAGGTCCGTGTCCGGCCCGGGAGCAACGAGCGCACGCCGCTCATGAGACGTTGCCGTCACCCTTGGCGATGCTCAAAGGACGCGTGCCGGACTGTTCCGTCCAACCGAACTCGACCTGCCCTCGCATGCGCGATCCGGCGGCCACCGTGAGCGAGCCGGCCTTGACATCGCCCGCAAGCACTCCCGTCTCGAGCAGCTCGACTCGCGTCGCGCCTTCGATATTGCCGTGCAGTTCGCCACCGACGACGACCGTCTGGGCCCGGACCTGGCCGGTGAGATGGGCACCGGCATCGATGGTCACATTGCCCTGCACGCTGACGTCGCCCTTGAAGCGGCCAGCAATGCGTACGTGCCCGCTGCCCTCTATTTTGCCCTCGATTGTCAGGTCGGAGGCGATGACCGATTCCTTCGGCTCGGCCCGATCGCGCACGCGGCGGGGTTCCGTGCTTAGCGGCACGGCAGCCGGCTTCTCAGCTTCGCGCACGGGGTGTTCGCGCGCCGAAAGCGGAGCAGGGCCGGTGGGTGTTGAAGACTGTTCTTTCCAGAGCGCCATGGCTGAATCCTCCCCTGAATCCTGAGAGCGTAAGAATCTTCATGGTAACCCCTCGCGGTTCGAGCGGTAGCCCGAAGATTGTCGGGCAGTAGAGACACGCGGGGGGCCGGGTGGTTCCGGCCCCCCGGGGACCGTTCAGGCTGTGTGCCGCCCATATATAGAGGAGTCAGGGGATGCGAGGTGGGATCGGGGGTCTCGGCATGCACTCTTCATGCCCGTTGACAGGGTCTAGGCCGGAAATCAGAATACGCGGCTCGTTTTTCGCGGAGGGGTACCCAAGCGGCCAACGGGAGCAGACTGTAAATCTGCCGGCTCATGCCTTCGTAGGTTCGAATCCTACCCCCTCCACCAGCCGAGTGGTGCGGGTGGCGAAGGCCGGCAGCGGATCGGGTGATTGGGAGAGGCTGTGCGCTGCGGGTGTAGTTCAATGGTAGAACCTCAGCCTTCCAAGCTGATGGTGTGGGTTCGATTCCCATCACCCGCTCCACATCAGTCTGAAAGCGTGGGGCCCTGACGAGCGAGTCCCACGCCCACGTAGCTCAGTCGGTAGAGCACGTCCTTGGTAAGGACGAGGTCACCGGTTCGATTCCGGTCGTGGGCTCCACGACATTCCTTGAGCCCGAGGCCCTCGCCTCGAGGCGGGTAGAAACCTAACACGCAGAGGACTA
>Ga0326726_10000112_pt1 | contig 76898 bp, 67 predicted proteins | sample MHFenrmetagenome_2_FD_207603 | JGI IMG/M metagenome (GOLD analysis project Ga0326726, IMG submission 207603) | Lab enriched peat soil microbial communities from Michigan Hollow, Ithaca, NY, United States - MHF15MN | ecosystem: Environmental > Terrestrial > Soil > Wetlands > Peat | place: USA... | reverse complement strand
TTCCCATTCCGAACAGAGTAGTTAAGCCCAGGAGAGCCGATGGTACTGCTTCATTGCGGGAGAGTAGGTCGTCGCCGAGTTTTTATACAGAAAGCCCACAGCAGTATCGTGGGCTTTTTGTTTTTATGCCACTTCCCCACGCTTTCCCTTTTTTTCATTAAGAATCAATGCAAAGTTTATTCATTTTGACTCTGTCATTACGAGTGTTTTATTAACAATTGTTTATCATTATAAGTCAACGTATAGTTTCAGTTTCAGTGGGCATTTAAATACATAATGGAGGTTTCATGAAGAAGTATTTCATAGCTTTGGCAGGGTTTATTGTCTTTAACATATCGGCTTCCGGCCAGCTCGGCGCCGCTCCTGCAGCGCAGAAAGACCAGTTGCCGCAGACAACCATGATGATGTGTGACGGCAAGATGGGTGCGGACTGTCCCATGGGCAAACCAGCTTCAGGCACGATGGGCAATATGGCAGGCCAGATGCCGGCGAACTGCCCTATGGGCAACGCGGCGGGACCAGGACAGTGCCAGATGGGCGATATGAAGTGCCAGACGAACTGTGCGATGCAGTCGTTTGTCGATATACTCAAACTGCAGGAGAAGGTTATTGCCGGAGTTCGTGCTCCCGAGAAAAAGAAGCTGATTGCCGAGATCGACAGAAAAATTGCCGAACTGGAATCGATGATCGGGAAGATGCAGAAGGCGCCTGCCATGCAGATGCCGTGCAAGTCAACGATGCCTTGTGTTCAACCGGGTACTCCTGCCGCTCCAAAAGCTTCAGGCAATTGATATAATTATTTCGTGTGTGTAGGGGCGGTTCGCGAACCGCCCTTTCTTTTACACCGAAGCAATCAGTCAATTAGGCTGTCTCACGAATCAGGATGAGGCAGTCTTTTTTGCGTTAAAGTGCGCACGTCCCACTCTCTATCTCAGATTATGAAAAGCAGGCACTCTGTTTAAAGTGGGGTTTTAAAAGGAGGGCGGGTTTTCAAACCCGTCATAACAATCATCGAGTGCCGGACAGGAACGTCCGCACTCAGTTGACTGGATTTGAAATGAAGTTCCTGATACAACCTCCTGCTGTTTTTGTATAAAATGAAAGGACATAAGGGGGAAGGATGGATGATGCTGCTGCGCTTTTTCATTTCCCGGCTTGCCATGTAAAAAAGGCTGAATCACTTCGACATTTGAGACAGACTTTTACAGTAATGGCTATAAACAGAAAAGGTTCAACTGTTTAAGGGCTCCTTTGCTTGTTGCCGACAATACGGGCGGTTCATGAACCGCTCCTAAATCCGGGGTCGTTTCGTCAGCAGAGTACGTCGTGGGGGATCAAAGGACGGGCATAGACGAAGATCCTCCCGTACGGGAATGTGTATAAACAGTGCTGGTTCATAATATTGAGGGTTCCTCCCATTTATTTCTGCAGGGGCGTTTCACGAACCGCTCCTGCAGCCGGGGTCGTTTCGTCAGCAGAGTACGTCGTGGGGGATCAAAGGACGGGCATAGACGAAGATCCTCCCGTACGGGAATGTGTATAAACAGTGCTGGTTCATAATATTGAGGGTTCCTCCCATTTAATTCTGTAGGGGCGGTTCGCGAACCGCCCGTATTGGTTCCAGGCTATCTGGAGGAGTGGAAGGCATGGGTTCAGATGTTGCAGGCGTAGCTGCAGAGGATTGCGCCTTTTGCTTTTCTGATATCAGCCTTGATTGTCGTTTTGGGGTTCACCAGCTCTTTGAGCAGTGCGTCAAATGTACCAAGGTAAAAATTCCCGACTACAGGGATAGATGGGTAGGTGACTTTGACATTGATGTTCGGTGACGGTTTCGATCCATAACTGAATTCGCCGCTGCCGGCGAAGGTCCATGCGTTTTTGCTTATTGCGAAGAGAAAAAGCTTGAAGGCAAGTCCCGGGGGAAGGAGCTTGACGATTGCCTGGAAGGGCCCGGGGATGCGGACCTTGAGCAGGTATTTTGCAGTGCGTTCGCCAGACTCTTTCAGTATGTTGGCAGTGTCCTTATCTCCGATCTCTTTCTGAAGGGCAATGACAAGGGAGTGAAATTTTGATTCCTCCACCATTTCAGAGGGGAGATTGTTTATCAGATAGCCCTGGCCCATCTTTTTGAGAAGCTGTTCGGTAGCAGTTTTTCCATATTTGGTTTCGAGGGTGCCGACGGTCTGTATGATAGAGTTCGGCCCTATTCTGGATGGGGTACTCATTGAATGTATTCTGTTCTATTGTTAAGCATTACTGATGTTCAGGGATTGTCGGGGCATCCATTTTAACGTTGACGTATGGATGAGTCGAAGGGATGTCAAGCCTGATGTTCTCGGTGGTCCAGCCGGAACGCACATTGACCGTTACCGCTGCGAATGGGTCGCACGGGATAAACGGTTTAACAGATCCGCTTTTCCAGATGGTCATGGGATCGATGGTTGCAGGATTTGACGGTATGAATGCATTGACGGTGTAGTCACCCGGGGGCAGGCTGTGCAGGACGAAGCTGAAGGCGCCCGATGATGATGGTTTGACAATCGTGCGGTGCACGGTTGTAGATCCGGGGTGTCGGGCATCGATAACGACGGCAGGGGCTTTAGCTGTGCCTGTGCCGTTGATTTCACCGTACTGCTCAGACCCGGCGACGCTGAATCGTGATGAGATGAGCATTTTTTTGCTTTTTTCACCCACGAGTCCGGTTAGAAGGGCCGTCCTGATATCGATTCTGTAATCGAGGTTGGACTCGAAGCCTTCAAAGGGATGGATCGAATAGGTTCGGTTGTCGCTTCGCGAGATCGAAAAAGGAACCCTTTGTTCTGCCGCCTTGCGGAGAGAGGTGAGCGTTACCGCCTGTTTGACCGATGACTCGACAACCGGCAGGTTGAATTGCAGTTCAATTGATGGCCCGGATTCTGGCCGGACCGTCTCAGGCATTACGTTGACGCTTTTATCGGCAGGCAGGATCTTGAGCGAGAGCTCCGGGTACTTTTCCGCGTGTGCATCACCAGTAAAGGTCAGCTCTGAAGGTGTTGCCTTTTTGCCTTGAGAAACGAAAGATATGCGGTAAATAGCACCCCCGGCCATCGGTCCGGTGAGAAGCCTGTATGTCGTTTCTTCTTCGGACCGGTTTGGCGTAAAGTATCCCAGGATCGGAACAGAGGTTCCTTTTGCCAGATCTTTGATGCTTATGGCTGACAGGTCGAATTTGCGTGAAGCGATATTGTTACTGAAGGTAACCTCCAGCTCACGGTTGTTGATCGTTCTGCATGTACGCAGCGCGATTGCTGCATTGTCGCCTGACCCAAGGCGGAAATCCAGGCCGGTGATTCCTGTTTCGACGTTGGCAGTGGATGTGACGCCGAACTCCTCTTTGCCTGGGTCGAATCGAAGGTTGCCGTTCTTGTCGTTGACGGCAATGAGGCGATAGCTGGAGCGACCGAGGTTTCCGAAATGGTAAATACCCGCAGGGCCGGTCTGTGCGATATAGTCAGGCAGTGGTGACAGGGAATCGGGTAGCGCGGCCCCATTGGATGATCCGGCATATGCCATGATCGTGATGTTCGAAGCCGGGGCCATTCGGTTTGTCCAGACCTTACCTTCAATCGTTCCTTTGTCGATCACCTGGCCAGTGGAAAATGCAAGAGTCCAACTGCGGTCCAACTGGTTGCCATAGACGCCTTTCAGCGATTTCTGCAGAGTGAGGGTGTACGTGCGAGCTGGTTTCAGCGGGGTGTACAGGGTGATGTCTGCTTCCTTGCCATGAATTGTAACGTCGTAATCAGAAATGATCGGCGAAAAGAAAATTGATTTGACGAACGAGCTCCTGCTGACGTAATGGCTGAATTCAAGACGAATTTTACGAGGCGCCACATTGACCGAGCCCTGTTCAGGGTAAGAGGCCGTGACGGTTAGCGGGGATTTATCTGGAGGCCCTCCAGTCGGGGGTTTATCGGTGGCACAGGCTCCGACAAATATTGTGATCAAAAGGATCGCCAGGATTTTCAGGCCGGGAAATTCTTTCACGGGCGCTCTCCCTTCAGACAGTTGAAAGCTGCTAAATTGTTTCTCAGCGTGAAAATTCTTAAATTAAAAACTGAAGTTATACTATGAAAGCGTTTTGAGAAAATAATATAGATTTATCGTGCAATAGATGGCCAGAAGAAATTTCAAGGTTCTTTATGTCTCTGGCGAAGTTTCTCCTTTTATAAGGGTCAGTTCGCTGGCCGATTATATGGCCTCCTTTCCCCAGGCACTAGAGGAGGAGGGCTTTGAGGCTCGCATCATGATGCCGAAATACGGCATCATCAACGACAGGAAGTTTCGCCTGCATGACGTGCTCAGACTGTCGGATATCGAAGTTCGCCTTAAGGAGAAGAGCGACATGCTGCATGTGAAGGTCACCGCCCTTCCATCAAGCAAAATTCAGACCTATTTTCTCTACAATGAGAAATATTTCAAGCGAAACGGACTCTTTTCAGATATCCCGCTTGGCGGTGATCACAAGGGAAGTGCGGAGAAGCTGATCTTTTTCAGTGTGGGGGTGCTCGAGACGCTCGTGCGCCTGGGATGGCAGCCTGACATCATCCATTGCCAAGACTGGCATGCCGGTCTGGTGCCTCTCCTGGTCAAGACCAGCTATGCCCACCACGAGTTTTTCAAGAAGGTGAAGATCGTGCAGACCATCCACAATGTTTACCGTCAGGGTGTTTTCCAATCGAAGGTATTCCAGAAATACCTCGCTGACGATGTATATGATGGTCTCGAAAAACAGGGTGAAGAGGTTAATCTGCTTGCCACCGGCATCAAGTATGCCGACCTTGTGACGACGACCTCCAAACGCTATGCGCAGGATATCAGCCACGATCCGGAGAGCTCCTTTGGCATGGACAAGATGCTTCTCGCCAGGGGCGATCGTTTCCACGGCATCCTCAATGGCATGGATACCCGCCAGTGGAACCCTTCAACCGACAAACTGATCAAGAAACGCTATAGCACCGAGTCGCCTGAAATAAAGCTTGAGGACAAGAAGGTGCTGCTTGAAGAGGTAGGCCTGCCCTTCTCGGAGGAGACGCCGCTGGTCGGGGTCATCGCGAATCTCGATTCTGTCCAGGGTGCGGAGCTGCTGAAGGAGAGTCTGGGCAAGCTGCTCGAACTCGACATTCAACTGCTTGTTTTCGGTTCGGGTGACAAGGAGTACGAACAGGTGTTTGTGGATGCCGCTGCTGAAAATCCTGAAAAAATAGCCGTAAGGACCGAGTTTTCGGATGCGTTTTTCCATCAGATGATCGCGGGTCTCGACATCCTGATTATGCCCTCGAAGATTGAAGCTTGTGGCATGATCCAGATGTTCGCCATGAATTACGGTACCATTCCTGTCGCCTTTGCCGGCGGCGGAATAGTGGAGACCATCGAAGAGGTGAACGACGATCAGGGCACCGGGTTCATATTCACTGAATACACCCCGGAAGCACTGGCAGGCAGGCTGCAGGATGCGATGCGCCTCTTTGCTGACCAGGATCGCTGGGGACGACTTGTGCTCGATGCCATGAACCGGGATTTTTCATGGAAAGCTTCAGCGGAAGAGTGCGGTGAGCTGTATCGGAACCTGCTTGGTTGAGGCTACATGGAGGAAACCGTAAAGGTTCTGTTTCTCGACAGGGACGGAACGATCAACCAGGATATTGGCAGCTACGTCTCGTCGCGTGAGGATTTCATCCTTATCGAACGGGCAGACGACGCAATAGCCATTGCACGAAAGGCAGGTTTCAGGATCGTGATCATCACCAACCAGGCGGGTATCGCACGGGGAATCGTGACGCCCCGGCAGGTCGAGGATATCAACGATTACCTCAACGAGTTGCTTGCGCAGAAACAGACGGCCTTTGACCGCTGCTACTACTGCCCTTCGCACCCAAATTATCCTCATCCCGAGTACGACCAGTTCCTGGATTGCAGAAAACCTTCGCCCCGCATGGTGGAGCAGGCCGTAGCCGACTTTCTGCAGGAGGGTTTGGTTGTTGACAGTGAAGGCTCGTTTTTCATCGGTGACAAGGTGATCGACGTTGAATGCGGGCTTCGGGCCGGCCTGAGGACGATCCTTGTCAGGACCGGACATAACGAGGAGGCTCTGTGCCATGAGCGCCGGATTTTTCCCGAACATGTCGCCGACGACCTCTATCAGGCCGTAACCGGATACATCCTTTCACAGGCATCCCGCTGAGGAGCCGCAATGACCAGCCTCTACGTCCATATTCCCTTCTGCCGCGAGCGATGCCTCTACTGCGACTTTTTTCTTGTCACCCGCAGTGAGTACATCGACAGTTTTTTCGAAGCCCTGGCTGTGGAAACGATGGCGAAGGCCCCTATTCTGAAGGGCCGGAAAATCAATGCGGTTCATTTCGGTGGCGGCACACCATCAATCGTGCCGGTCTCCTTTATCTCCGGCTGGCTATCGCAGGTTTCCGGCATTGCCGATCTTCTTCCCGACGCAGAAATCACCCTTGAAGCCAACCCGGAAGATCTCGATCTCCGCTTGCTGGACGCCCTGAAGGATGCGGGAATAAACCGCCTCAGCATTGGCGTCCAATCTTTCATCGACCGCAAACTTCGCTCCCTTGGGAGGGCACATATGGCCGCCGATGCGCTTCGTACGGTCGACGCTGCCATGGAGCGCTTCGGTTCAGTCAGCATCGACCTGATGTGCGGCGCCGAAGGGGAGTCGCTCAAGGAGTGGGAACTTGATTTACAGGAGGCGCTGAAGCTGCGTCCGCCCCATGTATCGGTTTACATGCTAACGCTCGAGGAAAAGACGCGACTCTGGCGCGATGTTATCAAGGGGAGCGTCATGTTGCCTGGAGAGGAGGTGCAGGCCGCCATGTACGACCGTGCACGGCAGATGCTGACCTCCGAAGGATTCCGGCATTACGAGGTTTCCAATTATGCTCTCGAAGGCCACCATTCGCGCTACAACCTTGCATGCTGGATGCGTGAACCCTATATCGGCTTCGGACCGTCAGCGCACAGCTTCCTGGTGACGGACGACGGGGAGAATAGGTTTTCCAACGCCTGCAGCCTGACAAGATACCTTGCCGATCCAGCCGGAGCCGTCGATTTCAGCGAGATGCTGACTGCGGAACAGCGATTTGACGAGGAGGTTTTCCTGTCGCTTAGGATTAACCGGGGTTTGCCCGTCAAGTTTTTGAGAGCGGGGCATGAATGTGGGCTTCAGCGTCTGGATGAGGTGCTGGAAGGGTTCCGCGAAAAAGGATGGATATCCATCGACGATGGGATCGTTACCCTCACAGAAGCGGGATTCCTGTTTGCGGATCTGGTCGCCACAGAATTGATTCATGGCTGATGGCTAAAAGGTCATGCGGCACCGGCTTCCTGTCTGTAGGGCGGGACAAGATACGTGCGAGTGTTTCAGCCGTACGTTTTTCCGGCGGAAGGAAACCGGGGAACCGTTGCCATCAATGAGCTGCATCCAGTGACTGCATCGGGTAACGGTTGAATCAGGGGATAAGCGGGATGGAGGGGGATTTATTTTCTGGTTATCTTATCTTGAGCGATAAACAAATGATTTTGAACCATGAATAAACTCGATCCTGCCAATACAGCTGCCTTCTTTCGGGATATCGTAAAAAAGGAGATCCTTGAAGAGGGTTTGGAGATAAATATTGCTGGTATTCTCGCCTCCTCCGATCCGGCATCGATAACCTATTGCAATTACGCACGCAGCGGCTGTGAAGATGTCGGCATCAATTTCAAGCTGATCAATGCTACTCCTGATTCCGTCGTCCCGATCCTGTCCGAAGTCAACAGCGATGAAAACATCCACGGAATCTTCATTTACTATCCTATCTGGGGAGATGTCCGGGATGCTGATATCAGGGACACAGTGTCGCCGGAAAAGGATGTGGAGGGCCTTACCTCCTACTGGATCAGGAAGCTTTATGCAAATGACCGGTTTGACGGTGAGGAAAATCAGTACAAGGCTATCCTTCCATGCACCCCGCTGGCAATCATAAAACTGCTGGAACAGACAGACTCCTATATGCCATACGGCCTGCCATTCAAGGGTCAGACCATTACGGTATTCAATCGCTCGGAAGTCGTAGGAAAGCCTCTTGCCTACATGCTCTCGAATGACGGGGCGAAAATATATTCGTTTGATATTACCGGGGGTGTTGTTATCGACAAATTCGGGTCTCAGTCGGAAACTGTCCCGGTTACGCGTGAGATGGCATTGCGAAATTCTGATGTCGTGATAACGGGAGTCCCTTCCAGGCAATTCGAAAAAATCAGGGCAAATGAATTGAAGAAAGGGGCGATTTGCCTGAATTTTTCCTCAGTAAAGAATTTTGAGAGCGATGCAAAAGATGTTGCCAGCCTCTTCATTCCAAGAGTTGGTCCCATGACCGTGGCCATGTGCATGCGTAATGCTCTGCAGCTCTATCGAAATTATCATCAAATCAGGTAAGTCGGGGTTGTCTCCTGACTATCGGACGGAAAAAATATCTTCTGTCGAAGACGAAGTCAGGTCGATACTTGCGATGCAGGATGTGTCCCGTCTGCGTTTGCTGGTGCCATGGCAGCTGTGGATGTGAAACCTGCAGGCATTGAAGATGTTTTATATTGCACTGAGATCGACCATCAATGGCGGATGCTCCCGGTGAGTTGCCAGTCGTATTCATCCCATTGACACAGGGCGGATTCATTCCTGAAGCCCTTATGATCCGATTGCTTCATGCGAAACCACCCTTTTCGTTATCCCGCCATTTGAATCTTCATATTAACCACGGTTGTTCCCTGTTCGGCGAGAACGGCAACAATCATCGGTACCATGCCATCCCTGTGCATGGTGTTGAATGTGCAGTCGTTCCCTGAGGATGCCCGCCTGACTGTTTCAGGGGAGATAAAATACCGTATCGATGGTATTTCCGGCTGACAGCCGGATGTTGATATTACCAGACTTGCGAAGCAGCAATGGCAGGTTTCGGTATCCGGAGCGAAAAAAGTGTACGCTCGATGACACCCTGTTTTTTTCGGCAGCGCGCCGGTACGGCCCTGATCTTAAAAGTGTTGCCCTTCTTGCGGCCTTGGCCTGAATTTTGATGGATGTTCTTTCATAAGCGTGCTTTGCGCGGGAAAAGGAGCTGCTATCGGCTCCTTTTCTTTTTCTGTTTTTCTTTTGGCTATATTTTCTCCGGCCGGTCCATGAGGGACGGGAATGGATAGTGCATTGCCCTGAAAGTGCCAAGAACCGTGTAAACCGCATGAATCACAGAAAGCTCAACAGGATCATTGCTGCAGTCATTTTCCTGGCTGTGGAGATCGTCTTTCTTTCGACGATGGCGCCGACTTTTTCGTTCTGGGATTGCGGCGAAGTGATCGCGACCTCCTATACCCTCGGTATTCCCCATCCTCCCGGTGCCCCCCTTTTCCTCCTGATAGGGCACCTCTTTTCCATGCTGCCCATTTTTCATGATATCGGTGCCCGGGTCAACCTGATCAGTACGCTTGAGAGCTCGGCAACGGTCATGCTGGCTTACCTGATCATCGTCAGGCTCATCGGGATTTACAGGGGTTCCGATCCTGACGGGTGGGGCACGGCCGAGAAGATTTCGGCTTATGGTGGCGCAGTAATCGGGGGGCTTGCCCTCGCATTTTCCGACAGTTTCTGGTTCAATGCGGGCGAGACCGGCCTGTGGGCTGCATCTTCTTTCATTACGGCGGCCATCATCTGGATGATGCTCTGCTGGTACGATGAGGACCCGGCCCCCGGCAGCGAGCGATGGCTGCTGGCGGTGATGTACATGTTCGGACTTTCCATCGGTGTGCACCTGCTGTGCCTGCTGGCCCTGTTTGCTCTTGTGCTGCTCTACTATTTCAAGAAATACGAGGTTAATCTGCGTTCGTTCAGCCTGATGGTTCTGTTCAGCCTCGGCCTGTTTTTTCTTATCTACCGGGGGATAATCAAGGAGCTGCCTGTTCTGCTGGTCCTGACTTCATGGTGGGGTATAAGTACCCTGATCCTCCTCATTGTAATCGGCATCTATTACTCACATCGTCGTCGTCTGGTTCTGCTCAATTTAGGGCTGATGTCGGTGTTGCTGCTCATTCTCGGCTACACATCCTACCTGCTGATCTTTGTCCGGGCCCATGCCGGCCCGCCCATCAACGAGAACAATCCTTCGACGCTTGACGCCTTTTTCTCGTACGTCAACCGCGAACAGTATGGTGAATGGCCGCTATGGCCGAGGAGATGGTCCCCCGAACCGGCGCACCAGTATTTCTACGAGAAGTATTCGAGCGATTTTGACTATTTCTTCAGCTATCAGCTCGGTCACATGTACCTCCGCTATTTCGGCTGGCAGTTCATCGGCCGTTCCGGCGACATGGAGGGGGCCCTGGTGGACTGGAGCAGGCTGTGGGGGCTGCCGTTTCTTGCCGGGGTGGCTGGCGCGACGGCTCACTTCAAACGCCACTGGAAGACCGCTACGGTGGTTTCAGCACTGTTTGTCATGACCGGCCTGGTGCTGGTCATCTACCTGAACCAGACTGAGCCCCAGCCTCGCGAGCGCGACTACAGTTACGTAGGCAGCTTTTTCGCCTTTGCCCTGTGGATCGGTATCGGTATCGAGAGCATGTTTACATCGATGGCCGCAAAGATAAAGCCCGGCGACAGGCGGCGCCCCACATGGATCGCTGTCGGCCTGGTGGCTGTCGGCCTCCTGCTGATCAACGGCCGCATGCTTCAGGCGAACTACCATACCCATGACCGTTCAGGAAATTATGTGCCCTGGGACTGGGCCTGGAACATCCTGCAGAGTTGCGGGAAGGATGCGATCCTGTTCACGAATGGGGATAACGACACATTTCCGCTCTGGTATCTGCAGGAGGTCGAGCACATCAGGACCGATGTGCGGGTGGTCAACCTCAGCCTTGCCAATACAGGCTGGTATCTTCTGCAACTGAAACACGAGAGCCCGAGGGGCGCCAAACCGATCGCGTTCAGCATGAACGATGAGGATCTGGCAGCCATAACCTATGTGCCGGTCGATTCCATCGATGTCGCCGTTCCGGCGGGAATCGAGCAACGCAAGGTGCTGCAGGATGCCCAGAGATCGGGGGTCAGGCTTTCCTCAGCGCCTTCCGATTCTCTTCGCTGGCGGCTCAGGCCGGGACTGACCTACAAGGGGGAGGGATATCTCCGTCCCCAGGACATTGCCGTGTTCGAAATTGTTGCCGGCAATTATGGGCAGCGCCCGATCTATTTTGCCCTGACGGTCGATCCGGAAGGGATGATCGGCCTCGAAAAGCAGCTTCGCCTTGATGGCCTGGTCTACAAGGTTGTTCCGCTGAAGGGCAGGTCGCCTGTGAGCTTTGTCGATCCCGGCACGCTCTACGGCAACCTTTTTCAAACCTACAGGTATCGCAACATCAACAAATCCGGCATCAATATCGATGAGACCTCGAGAAACATGGTCGGAAACTACCCGCCGCTGTTTGTGCGCCTTGCGCTCGAACTTTCATCCTCTCCAGGCGATTCAGTAAGGGTACCGGGAGCTTCAGGGGTTTACGTATCGAAACAGCGAGGCAGGCTGGCCATCGAGGTGCTCGACCGGGCAGGAGTGCTGTTTCCTCTTGACCGCTACACTGTCAATCCCCAGTTGGCAAGTTCGGTCGTAACGATCTATTCCGCTGGAGATGCAAAGGAGAAAGCATATCCTTATATTCACTATCTTGAAATCATGGCTTCCCAGAGCGATATACAACGTGATCCTGAGCTGTTCTATAGCCTTGCCCGTGCTTACCGGGCGGCAGGACGGGATCGGGAAGCGGGCGCAGTCATGGAAAGCCTGAAACGCGCGCTTCCTGAAATGAGGAAGCAGCTTGATTCCCTTAAGCAATAGCAGGTATTATAATGAGCAGCAGTATTCACGCGACAGCAATCATCGGTTCCGGAGCCGTTATCGGCGAAGGGGTCGTCGTTGGACCTTACACTGTGATCGAGGATGATGTTGTCATCGGTGATCGCACAGTCATCGGCCCCCATGTCCATATCGCCGACGGGGCGCGCATCGGAAGTGAGTGCCGGATATCGTCTGGTGCGGTGCTTTCGACCGCTCCGCAGGATCTTAAATATGAAGGTGAGAAGACCTATCTCCATATCGGCGACAGGACAGTCATCCGGGAATTTGTAACCCTGAACAGAGGCACGAAGGCCAGCGGCAAAACAGTCGTAGGCTCCGACAACCTCATCATGGCCTATGTTCATGCCGGTCATGACTGCGTCATCGGCAACCATGTCGTGATCGCAAATTCTGTTCAGTTCGGAGGCCACTGCGAAGTTGGTGATTATGTGGTGGTCGGAGGACTGGCGGGGATACACCAGTTCGTCAGGATCGGCAGGTACTCGATGGTCGGCGGCATCTCCCGCGCGGCCCTCGATGTTCCTCCGTTCATTATGGCCGGAGGCCACGCATCGTTCAGGTATGAGGGGCTCAACGTTATCGGCCTGAAGCGCAGGGGTTTTACTTCTGAACAGCTGGGTAACATCAGGGATGCTTACCGGGTGATTTTCCAGTCCGGCCTTCTGCTTTCCAATGCTCTCGAAACATTGCAGCGCGACTTTCCCAAGACTTCCGAAGTGGTCGAAATCCTCAACTTCTTCGCTTCGAACACGCACGGAAGAAAGTTTATCAAGCCCTTCAAATCATAATCACAGCCACTATGCCTTCATGGGCCATCGGCATCGATCTGGGTGGGACGAACATCAAAACGGCAGTTGTCGATGAGGCCGAAGGCATCATGTTCGAGGATACCCAGCCCACAGACGCCGGCTCCGGACCGGACGGCGTCGTCAGGCAGCTGGCGTTGGTGGCTGCCGACCATTACCAGCGAGCCTCCGAAATCCTGGATGCCGGCACTTTTGCCGGTATCGGCGTTGGGGCCCCCGGTGCGGTCGACTCACTTCGGGGTACCCTCTCCTATCCGCCGAACCTTCCCGGTTGGGGGCGTTACAACCTGAGGGACCATTTGCATCTTCGGCTCGAAGAAACCCACGGGATCACGGCATCCGTTCTGATCGAAAACGACGCCAATGCAGCGGCTTACGGCGAAGCGGTCTATGGGGGTGGCAATGTGTTTCGCGACTTCATGATGGTGACGCTCGGCACCGGGGTGGGCGGAGGCATCATCCTCGACAGGAAGCTTTACCGTGGCCCGAACGGTACAGCGGGCGAGATCGGCTTCATGATCATCGATTTCGAAGGCGAGAGCGTCCATGCCGGAGTGCGTGGCACGATCGAAAGCTTGATCGGCAAGGAGCGGATCGTTGAAATTGCCTGCAGCATGATCCAGGAACCGGGAACCTCTCCACGTCTGATGGATCTCTGTACGCACGATTTTTCACGCCTCTCTCCCCGTCATCTCGAACAGGCTGCCAAGGAGGGTGATGCCGCGGCCATCCATACCTGGCAACGGGTCGGCGCCATCCTCGGTGTCGGCCTGGCCAACATCGTGGCGCTGATGGATATCCGGAAGTTCGTGATCGGCGGGGGCATTGCCGCGGCGGGTCCCCTGATTTTCGAGCCGGCCCTGATGCAATTGCATCGATCGACCCTTCCCTCGATGCATGAGGGACTTGAGATCGTCCCGGCCAGGCTCGGCAACAAAGCCGGCCTCTGCGGCGCGGCGGCACTCTGTTTCGCTTCAGCTCAGCCTCTCAGGCAGGATGATTGAAGGATTTCGCCATCTTCTGTTCCCGGAGGTCTGCGTCGTCTGCAACAAACTGCTTGAAAAAGGCGAGCAGCAGATCTGTTCCGGATGCTTTGGTGATTTCAATCCGTATCCCGGAGCCGATGCCGGAGGTAACGCACTCAAACGGACCATCCTGAGTCACTTCGGGCTTAAGGCTGTTCCTGCAGATGCATGGTGCCTTTATCCTTTCCATCGAAGCGGAAAGCTTCACGAAGCGATGCATGCCTTGAAATATGGTGGCCTGTTTCCCCTCGGGACATTGTTCGGACAGCGGCTCGGCGAATTGATTCAGTCGACAGGACGCCATGCTGCGTTCGATGCTGTCGTGCCATTGCCTCTGCATTCGCTCAAGCACATTGAACGGTCCTACAACCAGGCCGAAAAGATCGCGGAAGGGATCGCCGGAGTGCTTGGTGTGCCACTGTCGGACCGGTGTCTCGAACGGTGCACATACACTGGCTCGCAGACAGGGCTGACCCTTACGGCTCGTCGGCAGAACATGGCTGGTGCGTTTCGTCCCGGCCGCCAGCCCTGCAAAGGGCGGGTGCTGCTGGTAGACGATGTGCTGACCACAGGAGCCAGCATGGTCGCCGCAGCGGAGACCATGCTGGAATCGGGCGCTGAATCGGTTGCGCTTGCAGTGGTCGCCTTCACAGAAAAGGAGTAGTTGTCAATGGATCTTTTTTATGTCTCTCCGCATCAGGTCGATCTTGAGCATGGGCGCGCCGTGATTGACGGTGACGAGTTCCACCACCTTATCAGGGTCCTCAGGAAAAGGGAGGGTGAATGCATTCCGGTCACCGATGGAGCAGGTCTTTCGGCTGAACTGACGATCGACGCCATCGGCAAGCGTTCGCTGGAGGGATCAATCCGCAACGTCACCCGCATTCCACACCCGGCTACCAGGGTCGCGGTGGCCATCTCGCTGTTGAAAGCCCCTCAACGCTTCGATTTTTTTCTTGAAAAGGCGACTGAACTGGGTATCGACAGGATCATTCCCATGATCACGCACCGGACGGTATCGACACCCTCCTCCGAAAAGTTCGAGCGAAAGGTGGAGCGATGGCGTAGTGTCGTCCATTCAGCAGCCCGTCAGTGCCGACGCTACCACCTTCCCGAAGTTTGCACGCCGGTCACCTTTTCTGGAGCGTTGCACCTCGAAGGTTACGACATCAGATTTATGCCGTACGAATCTGAACAGGGATTCCCGGAGTTCGATACAGCTGGCAAGAGTGTGCTTTTCCTCGTCGGTGGAGAGGGTGGATTTACCGGTCAGGAGGTCGATGAGGCTGTGGCAGCAGGTTTTATGCCGGTTTCGTTCGGAGCAACGATTCTAAGGGCTGAAACCGCAGGCATCTTCGCCGTCGCCCTGGTCAGGTCACGAATGCTGACTGCTTCAGACCCCGCACAGCGACTTTGAAGTGAAGCGGCCCCCCTTTTTCACGCAAAAAGGTCAGGAGGTATATGGATACGGGTTACGATATGGAAACGAAGGAATTTTGCAGCTGACATAAGGGAGCTTTACATTACCAGACAGCTGATATTGCCGACATCTTGCCCTGAACGAAAGACACGATCGATGAAACAGATGAATACACCGAGGATCAACAAGATCGTCGTGCTTATTGCGGCGCTGCTTATTTCGGCGCTGTTTCTGGCCATGATCCGCCAGTTTCTCCTGACCATCCTCCTTGCCGGTATTTTCGCCGGCCTTGAAATCCCGCTGTTCAACCGTTTTCACAAGCTGGTTGGCGGCCGGAGGAGCCTGAGTGCGGGCATGACGCTTTTCACTTTTCTGCTTGTCGTATTCCTGCCGATTGCCGGATTGCTTGTCGTCGTCGCTGCGCAGGCTTTGTCACTGAGTATCACGGCCATTCCCCTTATCCGCGAACAGCTAAGGTCCCAGGACCTGTTTCACGGCCTGTTCGCCAAGCTGCCCTATTACCATGACCTCGAAGCGTACAGCGACCTTATCCTTCAGAAGACCGGGGAGATTCTGGGTCGAATGGGCTCGGCGCTGTTCGAGAGTTTTTCTGTGTTCACCTACACCGCTGTGTACGATATTTTCCTTTTCTTCATTTTCTGCTACACCATGTTCTTTTTACTGAAGGATGGTCACGCATTCCTGGAGCGCCTTCAATACTACCTTCCCCTGAACCAGACTGACCAGAAGCGCCTCCTTGGCAAGTTCCTCTCGGTTACGCGGGCGACGCTCAAGGGCTCACTGGTGATCGGTGTGGCGCAGGGATCACTTGCCGGTATTGCGTTCCAGGTAGCCGGAATCGATAATGCCGTTTTCTGGGGCACAATCATGGCCATGCTGTCGTTTCTGCCCCTGATCGGCTCTGCGCTCATCTGGATTCCGGCGATCATTGTCCTTGCTGTTTCCGGTCAATACATTCAGGCGACAGGGCTTCTCCTGTTCTGCAGCCTCATCGTAGGACAGATCGACAACATTTTCAGGCCGATTCTCGTCGGTCGCGACACCCAGATGCACGAACTGTTTATCTTTTTCGGAACGCTCGGCGGCATAGGGATGTTCGGCGTCTTCGGGATCATCGTCGGGCCGGTCGTGGCTGCCTTGTTTGTTACTGTCTGGGATATCTACGGTGAGACCTTCAGGGATACACTCCTTGACATGAGGCATGGCGTGGCGGGTGCGGGGAAGCGGGATGTGGATGATTCAGGAAGCGATCTTTTCTGACGGCAGGAACGACCGGCCCTGATTCATGAGGCCGTTTCATAATGGCAACTCAATTTATCGGCAGGGGCGGTTCGCGAACCGCCCCTACATCTTCAGGTGCCAATGAAAAAAGGCCACCTTTTCAGGTAGCCCTTTTTCATGTCAGGCTGACTTTTTCAGACAGCCTCATATCTGGAGTTTGCGCTCGGGCTCAGTCGACCCTTACGACATCTTCGGCAGCGAAGAAGAATGCGCCTTCGACAGCGGCATTTTCTGCTGAGTCGGATCCGTGGACGATGTTTTCGCCCTTGCTGTCAGCAAAGAGCTGGCGGATGGTGCCGGCGTCGGCCTGTGCCGGGTCGGTTGCACCGATCAGGATCCTGAAGTCAGCCACGGCATTCTCTTTTTCGAGAATCATGGGGACGCAGGGGCCTGAAGACATGAAGTCGACCAGTTCGCCGTAGAACGGACGCTCGCTGTGGACGGCATAGAAAGCGCCTGCGGTCTCTTTGGTGAGGCGGGTTTTTTTCATTGCCACGATGCGGAAACCGGCACGCTCGATTTTGTCGGTAACGGCGCCGATCAGCTGCTTGCGTACGCAGTCGGGCTTCAGGATGGTGAGAGTTCTTTCCATTAGAGGTTCATTTGCGTTTTCAAAAGCGAAGTCGCTGCGAAGATACGCAAACTCGACCTATTATGGAAGAGACTGGATGATAACTATGTGCTGTCGATATTGCGGCCAATGGTGCGATCACCGGAGCGGTCTTGCCGGTCGACTCAGACGGCTTGGCCCGTGTGCATTTTTGCGGCATCCTGATCGTTAAGTTCGACCAGGATTCTTGCAACCCTTTGACCGTCCATCTTGATGACCCTGAACAGGATATCCTGCCATTTGAGAAGATCCGATGTGGCCGGTACCTGTCCGAGTTTGTCCATCATGAAGCCGCCCATGGTCTCATAGTGGGGCTCTTCGTCCTGGAGAAAGGTGTCCTGGTTGAGGTTGAAGCTGGAGACGAACTCGTCGACCGGCAGCATGCCGTCCACTATCCATGTTCGTTGGCTTCTTCTCACGATCTTCCGGTTAACCTCCAGATCGTCTGCAGGCACATCGCCGACAATGCTTTCAAGCACATCGGTAAGGGTGATCGCTCCCTGGATAGAGCCATGCTCGTCTATCACCAGGGCGAGATGGGCCCTGTTTTTTTTGAATACCTCGAGCACCTGGAAGGCAGGGATCGATTCCGGCACGAACAGCGGTGTTTTCATTGATTCCCGTATGGCACTCCTGACGCTGCCCGGCCTGGAGAGCTGCAGGTTGACCAGATCAAGCGCCCTGACCAATCCGCTGAGATTGTCGAGGTTTCCTTCGGCAACCGGGAAGCGTGAGCGGCCGCTGGCCTTGATGCGGGCAATCAGCTCTTCGTCAGGTTTTTCAAGGTCAAGCCATTCGATTTCGTTACGCGGCGTCATGATCGCGCTGGCGCGCTTGTCACTCATGCGGAAAATTCGAGAGATCATATCGTATTCGACCGATTCGAACACCCCTTTTTTTGCACCCTGCTTGATCATGAGCATCACATCCTCATCGCTGACCAGCGGTTGTTCAGCCGAATCGATGCCCAGAGCCCTTAACACAAGGTTGGTAGAGCCGTTGATCAGATTGACAACCGGCGAACTGATCCTGGAGAGGAACTCGATAAATGATGCAATTCTGAGGGCGACGGATTCCGGATGCTGGATCGCGATTTTTTTCGGGACCAGCTCTCCGATCACCAGCGATAAATAGGTAACCGAGACGACAACGATGCCAAGAGCGAGCTGGCTGCCGTAGGGTTTCAGCAATGGTACGCCGTCGAATAACGCCGCGACCGGGGCTGAAAAAACCAGGCCGCTGAATGCGCCGGTAAGAGTGCTGATAAGGGTGATGCCGATCTGAATCGCCGAAAGGAATTTGCCGGGATTGTCGAGTAGCTTGAGCACCAGGACTGCCGATGGATATCCGGCCTCCCTGAGTTCGTGGAGACGTGTCGGCCTGGAGGAGATAATTGCAAATTCCGCCAGGGAGAATACTCCATTGGCAAAGACAAGGAGCAGAATGACAAGTGCAGCTGTACTGTCGGGATTCATACGTAAAATTATGCCGGCCTGTTGCGTTGAGTTTATTGCCACGTAAAGCGCGAATCGCGTCAAGATACCTAAATAAAACAGAATAACAGGCAGGCCACCCTGAACGTTCATCTTGCAGGAATGGTTATTGCTCCTGCAGGAGGAACTTCATGGAGCAAAAACCGCCCGCAGCCTTGCCGGAAGCAAATATTATATTAAATATAGTTACAGGCCAGATCAACACAGTCCCGGTTTGCCATGAAACGTATCCGAGTACTGCAGTACCTCCTCTTTATTCCAGCCTGCATTCCCTTACTGCTCTCATCGTGCAGGTTCCAGCAGGGGGCATCAGATCCCGTACCGCTCTATGAGGAGGCTTCCCGTCTTTACCGTCAGAAGAAATATCCCGCCGCACTCGATAACTATAATAAGGCGCTGGCTGTCGATACCCTGAAAGGGTTCGCTCCACGAGCGCTTGATGCACTTTTCCGGAAGAGCCGGATCGAGTTTCTCACCGGGGAGTACTCCGAGGCGTTCAATACCTTTGCTGTTCTTAACAGGCATGCCGGACAGGGGCTGCCGGATTCGCTGCATACCGCAATGGTGCTCAACAGGGCAAGAATGTATTCCGAGCTGGGCTTTTTTGGCAAATCGGCATCGGTCATGGTTGCGCTCAGGAAGCCCGATCTGTGGCAGCGCCGCGACCAGGCGGAGTTCTGGCTGAAAGCCCGCGACTTCCGCCAGGCTTCGAAAACCTATGGTGAGCTGGCTGACTCCGAAGACCCAGCGGTCAGGATCGTGGCCCTATCAGGACTTCTCGACTGTTCACTTTCCTGCCCGGAGCTCGGGCTTGACCTTCCCGAAAAATATGCAGGCAAGATAGCTGCGATCTCAGGCAGGGTGATGAAGATGGAGGCTCCTGCGGAAGTGAGGATCAAGGCCCTGCGTATCGCTGCCAGAAGTCTTGAGCAGCTCGATAAGGAGCGTCCCAACGCCAGTTTCCTTCTTTTCAGGGCGCTTGCCATAGCCCAGCAGGCTAATCTGCCGAGGCTTGTTCAGATCCTTCAGTTCGAATCCAACGCAATTATTGTCCAGAAGCCCGATGCATACCGTGGTGTGATCGAATATTATGGTCAGAAAAATATGCCTTATGCACGGGTAGCCGCACTCTACATGCTTGGCAGGAGCCCGGGGCTTACCGATGCGGAAAGGATTGATGCGCTGAAAAGCGGGCTTGCCGCCTGTCAGTATTATGGTATTCCCGCCACGGCTAGCAGCTATGTCAGGATGGAGAAAGATGCTGCCAACCAGCTGAACGACCTTCTGATCGCCAATGGACGCTATTTCGAACTGTTCGATGTCAGCGAGCAGGAGCGGCTTCTTGAGCTGCAGCGCGAGTTGCAGTCAAATATTTCCGGGTTCCGGTTACCTGCCGGACATGAGGCGCTTCAGAACGAAATCATCGAATTGACCAGGGAAATCTCCGGGCTTCTGCAGCGGAAAATCACCATGACCGAGGAGGGAACGGGCTTCGAACTTGCCGCTCCTGCCGATAATGCCATAAGAAGGAAAAGAGGGCGCCTGATTGAGCTTGTAGCAGAAGCGGCGAAAATCGACAATACTGTTGTCTCACGGCTTCAGCCGGCACCAGTTACCCTGAGGACCGTCCAGAAGTGCCTCGGGCCGGAGCAGGCTCTGGTCAAGACGTTTGTACGGGACAGCCTTTCGATAGGGATGCTGATCAGCAGCAGGGAGATGCAGATCGTTACGTCACGGGTGTCTGGTGACAAGGTTCGGGAACAACTTGCCCTGTTCCGAAAAAAACTTTCCTCCTCAGGGGCGGAACCGGCGGCAATCCTTGCCGGAGACCAGCAGCGCCTGTGGCTGACCGATGCACTGCTGCAGTCGATGGGCGATCGCCTTTCCGGGTATAGACACCTTATTTTCGTGTCAGACCAGCCGGCGCCGTTTCATCTGCTCGGCAAGTCACGGTTGCTCGCCCGTGACACACAGATATCCTTCCTGGTTTCATCGAACGAAGTAGTTGTTTATGCAGGGCAATCGCCAGTCAAGGGACAGGTGCCTGGTACTGCATTTTTTGACGCTTCGAGCCCTGAACAGGCGGGAACCTACAAGATGTTCCATCCGGCAGACAGGGTGTTTCTACTCTGGAAACCAATATCGGGACAGGAGATCGGCGAGCTGAAAACGGCAATGGCCGGTGTTTTCAAGACTGATGCTTCCGGCTCAGGTTACCTTAAAGGGCTTGCTGCAGGTACAGGTGCGTCTTCCTCCAGAGACAGTTGGATTTGGCTGAGTTCCTACGGTATCGACTGATTTGTTGTCGTTTTTTGTTTCTGTAATCAGGCTGCCGTTTGACGTAATATCCTCTGTATTATTGTGATCATGCTTTGTTTTTTGTAATTTTAAGGTAAAGCCTGTAGGCATTATTGCCACAATTATCTGATCATCTCCCATGGCGGACGAGACACTTGCCGGTGGTTCTCTCGAACAGCTCGTCCGGGCTTTACAAAGCGCCCGGGTGCAACGGAGTTTATCGATCGACGATATCAGTCGGTTGGTCAAGATTCGAAGCACTCATATCGAAAAGCTTGAAGAGGGTGATTTCTCCTTTCTTCCGCCTCTTTATGTGTTTTCTTACATCAGGAAATACGCTGATGAACTGGGGATCGGCAACGAAGCCCAATTTGAACAGTGCCGCAGGGAACTCGGCATCCCCGGCACGCGCTTTGCAAGCAAGCCAATTGCAGCGACCCCAACTGAAGGTGCCGGCGATTCATCGTCCCGGACCGGGGGGAAGGGGCGCAAGGTGCTGGTTATCGCGGCTGCGGTTATCGTTGTAACGGTTGGTGTTATTGTCATTTTAATGTTCAGGCATCCCTGAAACCCATTTCTGTTGACTTCTTTTCTGTCAATTATTGCCCCTGCCCGGATTCACCTGTCCACATTCCTCCGTTTCATATTCTGCCTTCCAAAAGTCAGTAAGTTAACTCGCGGCATTTGCTTTTTTATTGAAATAAGACTACTTTAGTCCTTGATTGTATCGGTAGGGAACGTTATCATTCAACATGGTTGTTGAGCTGGAATAACCTTATATTTGTCCTGCTTGCGGCAAGATTCACCGAAATTCAGAAACCAGTTATGTCATTAAGGCAGATTTACCTCGATAATAACGCCACCACTCCTCTGCACCCGGAAGTGAAGAAGGAGATGATCGCGGCAATGGAGATGTTTGGCAACCCTTCCAGCATGCATGCGTTCGGCCGTGAGGCGAGGGCCAACGTGGAAGATGCACGCAGCAGGGTGGCCCGGTTCATGGGTGCCGACGAGAACGAGATCGTTTTTACCGGAAGCGGCTCTGAAGCCAACAATACAGTGCTTTCCCTGTTCGTCTGCGGTTCAAACCAGTGTATTCCGGGCATGAGTCCAACCATCATCACCAGCAGGATCGAACATCCATGCGTGCTTGAAACCTCACAGTGCCTGACGCACAGGGGGGTCAGGGTTAAATTTCTCGACGTCGACCGTTATGGCAAAGTCGATCTCCAGCAGCTGGAGGAGATGCTGTCAGAGGGTGGCGTTGGCCTTGTGTCGGTCATGATGGCCAACAACGAGATAGGAACCTTGCAGGATATCGCTGCAATCAGCCGGATCGCCCGACAGCATGGGGCGTTCATGCACACAGACGCGGTTCAGGCGTTCGGCAAGGTGACGGTGGACGTCAACGAGCTCGGAGTCGATTTCCTGACAATCTCCGGTCACAAGATTTACGGTCCCAAAGGCATCGGAGCCCTTTATGTCCGCAAGGGTATCCCCTACTGCCCTTTCATCCGCGGAGGTCATCAGGAGAAGGGTCGACGGGCCGGGACTGAAAATACGCTCGGTATTCTTGGCCTGGCAAGGGCCGTCGATATGAGGGCGGCCGAGATGGTACAGGAGGAAGTGCGGCTTCAGGGGCTTAAGGATATGCTCCGCAAAGGCATCGAGGAGAGCATCGACGATGCCCTGTTCAACGGTCATCCCACAGATTCGCTTGCCAATACCCTCAATGTTTCATTTCCTGGTGCAGAGGGAGAGTCGATCCTTCTGTACCTAGATCTCGCTGGAATAGCCGTTTCGACCGGATCAGCCTGCGCTTCCGGATCGCTCGACCCGTCCCACGTGCTGCTTGCCACCGGCGTTGATGCCGAGCGTGCGCACGGATCCATCAGGATCAGCCTTGGGCGGGGCAATACCGTCGAGGATGTCGAGTATGTGCTCGATGTTCTTCCGGGAGTCATCAATCGTATCAGAAACATGTCAACAGCTTATATAAAAGGAGGAGTTCATGCTGCAGCCAGGTGAATGGGCATATACAGACAAACTCAAGGAGCATTTCGAGAGTCCGAAGAACATCATGCAGGGCAACAACCCTGACGATTTTGACGGAGTCGGTATGGAGGGAAACCTCCAGTGCGGTGACCAGATGCTGGTCGCTATCATGGTAGACAAGGAAAAAGAGGTGATCACCGACTGCAAGTGGAAAACTTACGGATGTGCGAGCGCCATTGCCAGCACGTCGATCCTGTCCGAAATGGTGACAGGGATGACCCTGGACCAGGCTTTCAATGTCTCCCCGAAAGATGTGGCCAGGGAGCTTGGGGGCCTGCCGGACAACAAGATCCACTGTTCAGTGCTCGGCGACAAGGCGTTGCGCGCAGCGATCAACAACTACTATGTCCGGAACGGCATGGATGATCGTGTCAAGAAGGAGCAGGTCAAGATCGTCTGTCAGTGCATGAATGTTACCGATCACGATATCGAGGAGGCTGTTCTCGAGGGTGCCCGCACCTACTACGAACTTCAGGAGAGGACCAAGCTCGGCACTGTCTGTGGCCAATGCAGGGATGAGGCGGAATCGCTCCTCGAAAAATTCAGGCATATCCATTTCGGAGCCTGAAAAAAGGCGGATTGCATATGAAGCCGATCGTTCAATCAGGGAGGCTTTGCGGCCTCCCTCTTTTTGTGCTGGCTGTTGGTCAGCCTGGTTGAAGGTCCCATGAAAAGGGAAACAAGGCAGCGCATCGTTTATTTTTTGGTTTTTTACCTGTGCGCGTTCCTTCTGAATTTTTTCTGGGAATCCGGGCAGGGTCTGCTTTACAGGGCCCATCAGGAGTTTGCCGCCAGGGTGTATGTTCCGATGATGGTGCAGATGTCTCTGCTCGATGCCCTCTCGATAACCGGGCTCTACCTGTTTACCTCGCTTTTTGCGCGATCGCTCGTGTGGCGTCTTGATGGCAGGAATCTGGTTGTGTTTTCTCTCTCAGGTTTAATTGCCGCCTGGTCGGTCGAATATGTTTCCGTCAATCTGCTGCACATCTGGGCCTATACCGCGTCCATGCCCGTGCTTTTCATGGTGGGTCTGAGCCCTCTTCTTCAGCTTTTCCTCACCGGACTAGTGTCGGTATTTATAGCGCGCAGTTCGGCAGGATACACCAATGAATAGCCCCAGGCCCTTCCAACCTCACTTTACGATGAACAGTACCTTGCCGTCCTATTTTTTCCATACCTTCGGTTGCCAGATGAACCAGGCTGACACGGAGATCATGAGTGCCCTCCTTCAGGCAGGCGGCTACATTCCTGCCGTGGACGAGGATTCTGCCGACGTCATTCTGCTTAACTCATGTGCTGTCCGGGAGAACGCTGTCGACCGTATCGGCAATTTCCTGCAGCAGCTCAAAGGCCGAAAAAAACGAAAGAAGGGCCTGATCCTGGGGGTCGTGGGATGTGTTCCGCAGTTTGAGCGCGAGAAGATGTTCAACGACTATCCTTTTGTCGATTTTATCGCTGGCCCGGACACTTACCGTGCCCTGCCTGCCATGATAGCCAATGCCCGGGAGAGTTCCCGGCTCGCCTACCTTGAGTACGACCACCGTGAAACCTATGCCGGCATAGATCCGGTCCGCTCAGGCATGATCAGTACGTTTGTGCCGGTCATGCGGGGCTGCAACAACAGCTGCGCCTTCTGCGTCGTCCCCGTGACCAGGGGGCGTGAGCGAAGCGTCAATTTCGGCTCTGTAGTTGATGAAGTGGTAAAGCTGGCCGCTTCTGGCTATCGCGAGGTGACCCTTCTTGGCCAGAACGTGAACTCTTACCGTGATGCCGGAGGCGGAAGCAATTTCGCCGCACTGCTCGATGCCGTCAGCAGGCGTGCTCCGGAAATGCGCATCAGGTTCACTACATCACACCCCAAGGATATCTCCGAGGCGCTGGTGAGGGTTATCGCCGAAAGGCCGAACATCTGCAGCCATATCCACCTGCCGGTTCAGTCCGGTTCGTCGAGGATCCTTGACCTGATGCGCAGAGGCCATACGAGACAAGAGTACCTCGGCAAGATCGATATGATCAGGAAACTTATCCCCGACGTTGCCATTACCACTGACCTGATCGCAGGATTCTGTACCGAAACGGACGAAGATCATCGCCAGACGCTCTCTCTTATGGAGGAGGTCCGTTTTGATTCCTCATTCATGTTCTTCTACTCGGTTCGGCCCGGAACCTGGGCTGCAAAAAACCTGCCGGACGATGTGCCGGATGCGGTCAAGAAAGCGAGGCTCCAGGAGATTATCGACCTGCAGAACACCATTTCGCTTGAACGTTACAGTGAGGATGTCGGCAGGACTGTCGAGGTTCTTGCCGAAACAGAAAGCCGCCGTTCATCCGCCGAGCTAATGGGCAGGACAGGGACCAACAGGGCGGTGGTATTCGGTCGGGGGATTTTCGAACCTGGCGATCTGGTTTCGGTAATGATTACCGGGGCCTCGTCGGCAACGTTGACCGGCGTTTTGGCTTGATTCAGCAGCCAGAAGGTATAATTGTCAAGGCATGATGTTTTATTTTCCGGGATTCGTAAATTGGGTTAACGTATAATAAAGTCCCCATCAATTGGCCAGAAGCCGTTCCTGAGAGCAGTAGATATGTCAGCAGTCGCACGAATAGGAGTTGTCGATAAAATCAAAGCGCATCTTGAGCTTCTGGATCCTGTGACCTGGATCAGCGTTTTTCCCTGCCTTGCCGGCGGTGTCATGGCCTCCGGTGCCATGCAGCCGACTGTGCACGACTACCTCATGCTTTTCGCTCTGTTTCTTCTGTATGGCCCGCTGGGAACTGGTTTCAGCCAGTCAGTCAATGATTATTACGACCTTGAACTTGACCGTGTCAATGAGCCAACCCGCCCGATTCCTTCCGGAAGGCTTTCCGAAAAGGAGGCGATGTGGAACTGGAGCATCGTGCTTGTCGTGGCTGTGGTTCTGAGTACCATGCTCGGCATCCATATCGGGGGGCAGAGAGGCATTGTTTTCGTCGGATCGCTGCTGGCCGGCCTGTTCATCGGATACATCTACTCCGCTCCGCCACTGAAACTGAAAAAGAACATCCTCTTATCCGCACCGGCCGTAGGCCTTTCCTATGGTTTCATCACCTACCTGTCAGCCAATGCACTTTTCAGCGAAATCCGTCCCGAGGTTCTCGGTCTTGCAGGGATGAACTTTTTTATGGCCGTGGCACTGATCATCATGAACGATTTCAAATCGACGGAAGGTGATGCGAAAGGGGGCATGAAATCGCTCACCGTCATGATCGGCTCGAAAAACACCTTTCTGGTTGCCTTCATAATCATAGACCTCGTTTTTGCCGTTTTTGTCCTGCTGGCATGGAACTGGGGTTTCAACGTATTGTCCTATTTCGTCCTTGCGTCGCTTGCCGTGAATATTTTCATTCAGATACCGCTGTATCGCGACCCAAAAACGGGAGTTTCGTTCATGCAGCATGCCGTCGATGACGGGTTCGGAAACGCCATCGGCAAGAGCGAGGTGCAGGAGCATAACGCGTTTCTCAGGTTCCAGGTGGCCAACAACCTGCTGTTTCTCACGAACCAGATGGTTGCCGCCGCGTTTGTCGGTGCCAAATACATGTGATTTTTTCGAAGCATGCAGCGACAGTTTCCGCATGCAGATCCCTATGAATGCCGGACGACGAAACGATGACGATGTACCGATCGAACTATCGATTTTCAGGTCATCTTCCTCATAACAATCACCATCCGGAGGCCCCATGACAGACATTCCCCCGACCTTTTTTTCCCTTCCTTTGGTGTGGCATAACGCTATTGTCACACTGCTCACTTTCGTTTACGTCTTCAGCGTTCCGCCGCTGATGGATTATCTGGTGACCAACCACGGCCTTGCCAGGGACATCAGCCGCAAAATAACGCACATCTGTGCAGGTTCGGCCATCGTTTTCCTGCCGCTTTTCAGGGAGGGCGACTGGTCTCACTACCTGAACATCACGGTTTTTGCCGTATGGACGTTGCTGCTGATCCAGAAAGGGCTTTTCGCGGCTGAGGACGACCAGGCGGTCAAAACCATGACCAGGACTGGCAACAAGCGCGAACTGCTCAAGGGTACCCTCTATTTTGTGATCGTCGCCATGATCTGCGGAACAATCTATTACAAGACCTTTGCCGGTGTACTGGCCATGGCCATGCTCGGCTGGGGCGACGGCCTTGCGCCTATCGTTGGCACAAGGCTCGGTAAGATGAAATACAAGGTGCTCAGCGACAAGAGCGTAGAGGGGAGCCTGGCCTTCCTGATCGGAGCGCTCCTTGCCGGCCTTTTCTTTGTCAGGCTGATCGTGCCGGGAGCTTTCGATCCTGTCAAGATCGCCATTATAGCTGTTGCCGTGACCATCGTCGAGGGAATCAGCCCGAAAGAGGTGGACAACATTCTTATTCCCGCGGTCGTCATCGGACTCGCCGCGGTGCTGTAACCGAACCTGCAGACAGTACAAGATGCCGGGACTCTATTTTGTCAGCGATGTTCATCTTGGCCTGCAGGACCTGCAGGCAGAGCAACAGAAGCTCGAGCGCCTCGAATCCCTTTTTGTGACGATTCGCAGGGAGGGTGGGGCGCTCTATCTCCTCGGAGACATTCTTGATTACTGGATGGAGTACCGGCATGTTATTCCCAAAGGGTTCACCCGGTTCCTCTGCATGCTTTCCGAGCTTACCCGGAGCGGTATCGAAGTCACCTGGCTGGCCGGAAACCACGATTTTTACCTTGGGCGCTATTTCAACGACGAACTTGGCATCAGGACCTATTATGGCATGCAGGAGGTTCGCCATGACGGCAAACTTTTCCTGATAGCCCACGGCGACGGGCTCGGTGACGGGGAGCTCGGTTACAAATTTTTCGCACGCTTCGTCAGGAACCCTTTTAATCTTGGTTTACTGACCGGTTTTCATCCTGATCTTGCTACGGCGCTGATGAAGAAATTATCCCTCCTCAGCCGCACCCACAAAAGGGTTGACATGCGGGTGGAATCGACCCGTTTGATCGATTTTGCCACCTCGCTGGCTCGTGAACGCGTTTTTGATTATTTTGTCTGCGGTCATAACCACGCGGAACGGATCCAGACCGTTAATGAATCGGGCTGCACCTATGTCAACCTCGGTACCTGGATCGAAGGACATTATCCATACGGCGTATATGAACAGGGGGATTTTCAGATCAGGAGTGTTTAAGTAAACTATCACATTTCAACTTATCATGAGCAATAGCAACAATGTTTTGAAGCTCGGACTGCCGAAAGGAAGCCTGCAGGATTCAACACTCGAACTTTTCGCAAACGCCGGATTCAAATTTTCCGTACAGAGCCGCTCCTACTTTCCGTCGATTGACGATGATGAACTGGAAGCCATCCTGATACGTGCGCAGGAGATGGCCCGTTACGTCGCCCAGGGGGCGTTCGATGCCGGCCTGACCGGCAGGGACTGGATCATCGAGACTGACGCTGATGTTGTCGAAGTCGCCGACCTGGTGTACTCCAAGGCATCCATGAGACCGGTTCGCTGGGTGCTGGCTGTGCCTGAAAACTCGCCGATCAAAACCGTCAAGGACCTTGAGGGCAAGCACATCGCCACCGAAGTAGTGAACATTACCAAAAAGTACCTCGCAAAGAACAATGTCAACGCTTCGGTCGAGTTCAGCTGGGGCGCTACAGAAGTCAAGCCGCCGGAACTTGCCGACGCCATCGTCGAGGTAACCGAGACGGGCTCATCGCTGCGCGCAAACAAGCTCAGGATCGTCGAAACCGTGCTCGAATCGAATACCAAGCTCATCGCCAACAAGGCATCATGGGAGGATCCATGGAAGCGTGAGAAGATCGAGAGCATGGCCCTTCTTTTGCAGGGAGCCATCAACGCCCAGGGCAAGGTGGGCCTGAAGATGAATGCTCCGAAGTCTTCGCTCGACAAGATCATGTCGGTCATTCCTGCACTTCGTCTGCCGACAGTTGCTGATCTGGCCGACAACGCATGGGTTGCCCTTGAGGTGATCGTGGCAGAAAAAATCGTACGTAAGCTGATCCCCGAGTTGAAGCGTGCCGGCGCCGAAGGTATTTTCGAGTACAACATCAACAAGTTGATCGATTGAGAGGAATCCCTATATGATTGTTGCTCTTTTCTCCGGGTTAAGGTTATGATTTATAAGGCATTAAAGCTGTCTCGAATATAGAGTGGCCAATGTCGGTCAAAATCAAATAATCGATTTCAATACTCCTTTTCCAGTTGCCCCGGATGCAGTCTCTTATACTCAGGAGGGTTTTAGTCCTTCTGGGTATGTTAGGATATAACCCGGGTGAATTGAGTGTAAGAGGCATGACTCTCCGTCGTCCCGACGTGTCGGGACTCCTGAATGTGGGAGGCGGTACCGGGTTTCCGCCGCATTGCATTCTCAATAAACCAGGACTTACGACGATTTAAAGCGGTGCAGCGAGAACTTTCCAAATCCGTTTCTTCAGATAATATTCAGGCCGCCTGGTGCGGCCTTTTTTTTGCCATGATCAGTTATCAGCTTTTTATCCTCGGCTCGCTTCTGGTTTTTCTCGGCATTGTACTGAAAAACCTTGTCGATTTTCCGGATCTTCCCGCAGGGCTCAATGATGACGCATCAGCACCGATGGTGTCGATGCTGGTGCCTGCCCGGAACGAAGAGTTGAATATCGCCGGCTGCGTCTCGTCGCTGCTTGCCCAGGAGTATCGAAACTTCGAGGTCATCGTCATTGACGACCAGTCGACCGATGGCACCATGGATGCACTGCGCAAGCTGGCTGCTGCACCGGGGGGGGGCAGACTTCGCATCCTCGAAGGTACTCCGCTTCCCGATGGATGGCACGGCAAGGCGTGGGCCTGCCAGCAGCTTTCCGAGAGAGCTTCCGGCGATCTGCTGCTGTTCACCGATGCCGATACGCGGCACCGGCCAGATGCCTTGCGGCGTGCTGTCGAGGCCATCGACAGGAGCGGGGCCGACATGCTGTCGCTGACACCGGCACAGGAGATCGAGACCTTCTGGGAGATGCTGATCGTGCCTCTGGTCTATCATATCCTGTTCAGCTACCTGCCGATAGGCATGGTCTGGAAGAGCCGTTCTCCTGCATTCTGTTATGCCATCGGGCAGTTCATCCTGTTCCGGCGCGAAGCTTATGGAAGGATCGGCGGGCACCTGTCGGTCTGCTCCAACCTGGTCGAGGATGTCTGGCTATGCAAGATGGTGAAGCGTGCGGGCGGGAAAGTGGCGGCCTTCAACGGCACTGATGCGGTAAGCTGCCGGATGTACCGGGGTTTCGGGGAGGTTTGGAACGGCTTCTCAAAGAATCTCTTTGCCGGTCTTGGTAACAATGTATGGGGGCTTTTTGCCCTGATGGCTCTGGTAGTTCTCTTCTATCTGGCACCGTATGGTTTCCTGCTTACGGCAATGGTGCAAGGGGATTATTCCCTGGCGCATTTCTGGCTGCCGGCAGCACAGATTGCCATTGCTGTATGCATCCGTATCATTATCGCCGTGAAGTTCCGCCAGCCGGTCTGGCCCGGGCTGCTCCATGCCGGTTCCCAGGTGATGCTGCTCCTCATCGCGTTCAATTCGTTCCGTTTGTCGACATTCGGCCGGGGCCCGGAGTGGAAGGGGCGCAGCTACCGGTTCAAAGGGGATCTCCATTAACCGGGGACGAAACCATCCGGGAGAGCTTGCTGTGCGTTCCGGATAAATTTATTTACATTAAGGGTCAATAATTTAAGCGCATTTACTCTTTGCGTGCTTAATCGCGACCATCAATACAAACGATCATACACTCATGGGTTTCCTGTCAAAAATTTTCGGAAAAAAGGAAGAAGAGCTCAAACGCCCAACGGTCAGGGAGGATGTGAACCTCATCAAGACCATGGAGGGGCATCTGGACAGAGTGCTTGGTGTCAGGTTCAGTCCTGACGGCAAAAAACTTGTAAGCGGAGGATTCGACGAACTGGTGATGCTTTGGGATGTGGAGAGCGGAAAATCGATCTTTACCATGAAGGGGCACGACACCTGGGTGGAATGCATCGATTACAGCCGTGACGGCAGAAGGCTCGCGAGCGGCAGCACCGACAGCACCGCCCGGATCTGGGATGCATCGACCGGCGCCTGCCTGCATGTCTGCAAGGGTCATGATACGGCCGTTCGGGCAGTTGCTTTCAGCCCTGACAGCAAAACACTCGCCACCTGCTCAAGGGATACCACGATCCGCCTTTGGGACGTGGAAACAGGCAAAGAGACAGCGAAGTTTCTTGGCCACAAATCCTATATCGAATGCCTCGCCTGGAGCCATGACGGCAAAAAGATTGTCAGCTGCGGTGAAGAACCGGTGCTCCGGATCTGGGATGCGGAGAGCGGCAAGAACATCGCCAACCATGAGACCGGCGATACCCTGTCGCATTCGATCTGTTTCAGCCCTGACGACAGCCTGATTGCACTCTGCGGGCGCGACGCCAAAGTAAAAATCATCGATGCCGCATCAGGACGCATCCTCAAGGTGCTTGCAGGTCATCAGGATGCTGTCAGAAGCGTCTGCTTCAGCCCTGATGGCAGCATCATAGGCAGTGCAGCCAACGACGAGTCCGTCCGCCTCTGGGACGTCAGGGCAGGCACGGAGCTGCACAGCTATCGCGGTCATACGCTTGAGGTGCAGTCAGTAGACATCTCGCCCGACGGGCGCATCATTGCCAGCGGAAGTGACGACCGGAAGATCAAACTCTGGGGCATCAGGTAGGCAAGAAATGGCCTTTTCCCGTGTGCAATTGGACACGCGCCTTCCACTCTGCCGGGTTTTAGCCCGGCAGAACTGTTTTCGCGCTGTCTCAAAGTTATTGATGTGAAGCGATGGTTTGGCCCTGCACTCACCCGTCATCGCCTATGGCGCGCGGTGGACAGGCATCCAACTGCTCCCTGCAAAGAGCCAGCTCTTCCTCTGATTCCGGCTGCTGAGAGACATAAGCGTACCCTTCGCTGTCCTCGGTGAAGAACGCAGGTGCTGCATTGTAGCAGATGGTGCAGGCGGTGCAACCCTGGCCCTCGGGATCGTCCGGCCTGGTGACGTAAAATGGCCCGGGAGCGTTGGCGGGATGTTTCATTTCATTGTTGGCCATGCTGTTTCTCCTGTTGGATATGACCAATGTTTCCGAAATTTACTTTTGGAAGCAGTGGGGCATGCAGTATCTGACACAAAATGCGGGTAAAGAGTTCCGGTGTTTGCGGTTTATACCAGCGGACTCGTGAACCGTTTTGCCGCTCGCCATCCGTTTCCTTATCTTTTCAACACAATATATGCTCATCTTTTGCCGGTGGAAACGGTTATTTGCTCCTCTCAGCCATACCTTTGGCCTTGAGTCTTAAATGTGAAGGGATCATTATGGGCATTATTCTTCTGGATATCGGCAATGTGGTGGTTTCGGTCGATTTCATGCCGTTCTGCAAGGCGGTTTCACGAAATGGTGAAGTCGGCGCCATGGCTGTCAAGGGCAGGTATTGCGAAGGAGAACTTAAAGATCGGTTCGATAGCGGCAAGATCGCCCCGCAGGAGTTTCTCGGCATGGTTGCGTCCGACCCCCTGACCCTCGATATTCCGCTGCATGAACTCAGGTCTGCCTGGCAGGAGATCTTTACCCTGCAGAAGGGCTGTATTGAGGCAATAAGGCAGTTACAGGAACATCACACCCTATGGATCATGAGTGATACCGATCCACTCCATTTTGCCTTCCTGCTCAACATGTTTCCGGTGTTGAGGAGTATGGAGCGGTATTTCCTCTCCTACGTGCACGGATATCTGAAACGCTCACCTGATGCATTTCGCCATGTGCTTGACAGTTCAGGCATCGAAGCCTGCGAATTCATACTGATCGACGACAGGGAGGTCAACTGCGCATCAGGCAGGAGTGTCGGAATCAACACCATCCTGTTCCGCAATTGGCCGGAAACGCTGGCATCGCCTGAACTTTTCGGTGACTCCGGATCAGGTCATGTGTCTCATGCTCCTGAGGGTAAACTATGATCAGGATCAGTGATGCGATTTCGATTGCCGACGAGGAGATCGATATTCGGACAATGCGTTCTCAGGGGGCGGGTGGACAGAATGTCAACAAGGTCGAAACGGCCGTTCATCTCCGGTTCGACATCGTAGCCTCGTCACTTCCGGAAGAGCTGAAGGAGAAGCTCATGCAGCTCAAGGACCGCAGGATTACCAGAGACGGGGTAATCGTGATAAAGGCCCAGAGGTTCAGGTCGCAGGAGAAGAATCGTGAAGATGCTGTTGCCCGGTTGATCGAACTGCTGGCTGGGGGGTTGGTGACCGAAGCACCGCGCCGGCCGACAAGGCCGACGAAGAGTTCACGACGGAAGCGGCTCGAAGTCAAGTCGCGCAGAAGCGAGATCAAGTCCCTGAGGGGGCGGGTGAGCGATTCCGGTGCCTGAGCTCATCGGCACCGACCATTTTGAGCTCCCTGTGCATTATGCTATATAAAGGGAAATGCGGGACGCGGCCTCATCAGTTCACGTCGATGGCAGGGAAGACAGAGCAGGCCCGCTGCGTATAATTTCACATGGGTTACTATCATTCAATAAAAAGAGATCACATGTTTGCAACCAATGAGCATCGTCTTGTAGAGATCCTGCTTCAGTGCCAGCCGGGCCAGCCACGCACCCGGGGAACCTGGGAGGTCGACCATCAGGGAACTCCGTTCATTCTGCCCTCGATCGGTGGCATTACGACCAACATCCAGGTCGGAGACCCTGCGTTTGGCTGGGAAGGCGACCACATCGAACCTGGCGTGAGCTGCACGGCCGACACCCACAAGCCTTACGAACATCCCAACGTCACAGTACAGGTGTTGAGCTGCGTCGGCAACACAGCGACGGTCGTCTCCGGAGAGGCAAAAGGGGCGACTGGCGTCGTGATCGGCCACCATGGCGGATCGGAGCATATCATCGTCGATTTTCCGGGCGAAGCAAAGGAGAAAATGACATACAGCGACACGATCATGATCCGCTCCAGGGGACAGGGGCTGAGGCTCACCGATTTTCCCGGCATCACACTTTTCAATCTCGATCCTTCGCTCCTGAAAAAGATGGCTCTCAGGGTTGCTTCTGACGGTGTGCTTGAGGTTCCTGTCACGACCATCGTGCCCGCCTACTGCATGGGCTCAGGTATCGGCTCGGCGCATGTGGCCAAAGGGGACTACGACATTGTGACCAGCGATGAGGGGGCGGTCAGGGAGTTCGGCATCGACAGGATCCGTTTTGGCGACTTCGTAGCGCTTATGGACCAGGACAACCGGTTCGGGCGCGCTTACCGGAAAGGGGCAGTCTCAATCGGAGTCGTCGTGCACAGCGACTGCCGCGAAGCCGGCCATGGCCCCGGCGTGACCACGGTCATGACCTGTGCGACTGCAGGTATCCGGCCGGTTATCGACCCGAAAGCCAATGTGGCCGACCTGCTTGGCATAGGCACCTTGTCATAGGTGGTCTGGCAGAAACAGCGATTACGACAGAAGCTGGTGGAGGAATTATTTTTATGTCAGGTTTGTTCCACTTTAGTGATGTTCAATGCTGTTTTCCATCAATTTCAAGCAGGATGAAACGATGAATCTCAAGCTTTACGGAAAAGATCCCCTGAAGGTGTTCGAAGATGTGTTCAATGAAAGGCTGACTCCGTTCTTCAGTAACATGGGCTCGATGATGGCCCCGACTTTCAAGGTGGACATCAGTGAAGATGACAAGTCTTTTTATCTTTCTGCGGACATTCCTGGCGTGAAGAAGGAAGATGTGAAGGTGACGATGGAGGATGATGTACTCTGTATCTGCGCTGAACGCACCCAGGAGGAGGAGGAGAAGAAGAAAAATTATCACAGGGTTGAACGATCCTGGGGCAGCCTGTCGAGAAGTTTCACTATCGGGGATAATGTCGACAGCGAACACATCCAGGCATCCTATGACAACGGCGTCCTGAAGATCGTCGTGCCGAAACTCGAACCCGTCGAGAAAAAGAGCAAGGAAATTGCCGTCAGTTGAACCGTCTGTTCTACAAATCGAGGAAAAGAAAAACCCTCCGTGCTCCGGAGGGTTTTTGCTTATGATATCGAAATCGCTCTTGAGATCAGCAGTTTCGTACGGTTGTCGACGTTCTGTCCTTGATGGTCGTCTCGTCGAACTCGTCCCAGTTGTGCTCGTCGTGCTCGCGCTGGTAGCCGGCTTCCTTGAGGCCGAAGCTCATGTCGGCGACCATTTCTGGACGAAGCTCCTTCAGGTTCTTCACCTCCGCCTCTGTCAGGATCCTTGACTTGTCGAAGCCGAGGTCGATCTCGATCTTGCGGTTCTTGGTCTTGACGCGGTCGATGTCGTAGAAACGCTTGGTGATAGTCGTCTGGGCAAAAGCCTTCAGGCATCCGAGCATGTACTTGCGCACATACGGGTCCTTGATCCAGGGGTAGCTGAAGAAGGTCTTGCGGGCATAGAAACGGGCATACGATTTGAGCACCCCTTTCAGCACATCCTCGCGCTCCATGTTGTCCGGCTTGATGATCGGAGATACGAAGTTGTAGCGGGAGTAGTCGCGGACTTCAACGCGGTCGCCAAGCTCCTTGAACAGATCGGAGAACGGCCATGGCGTGTAGATGGTCCAGTTGGCCATATCGGGATCCCAGTCCTTGCAGAGCTGGTATGTCTCTTCGATGCTTTCATTGGTTTCGTGTTCGAGACCCATCACGAACTGAGCTTCAGCCACGATGCCGTTCTTCTGGAGCAGCTTGATGGCGTACTTGTTCTCTTCGATGGTCGTTTCTTTACGGAACCGGTTCAGGTTCATCTGGCTGGCAGCCTCGGTGCCTAGCGACACGTGGACCAGGCCGGCCTTGCGGAAGAACGGGAGCAGGTCCTCGTCACGCATGATGTCGGTCACGCGGGTGTTGATGCCCCAGGTGACGTTCAGTTTGCGGTCGATGAGCTCCTGGCAGAGCGAGACGAACTTCTGCTTGTTGATGGTCGGCTCTTCGTCTGCGAGGATGAAGAATCCGACGTTGTATTTCTTGACGAGGATCTCGATCTCGTCGACAAAAAACTTCGGGCTGCGTGCGCGGTACCGGCGCCAGAACTGCCACTGTGAGCAGAAGGTGCAGGTGAACGGGCATCCCCTAGCGAAGTTCGGTACGGCAAGGCGGCAGTTCAGCGGTGTATAGATGTATTTGTCCCAGTCGTAAAGGCTCCAGTCGGGCGTCAGGGTGTCGAGGTCCTCAATCACCGGGTGGGCCGGGGTCGCAAATACCTCACCATTGTCGTCGACATAGGCGATGCCTGTGATTTCTGCGCGATCCTGCCTGTCTGTGCCGGCGGCGATCGATTTAATGAGGTTGACGGTCACCTCTTCGCCTTCTCCACGGACGACGTAATCGGTCTCCGGAGCTTCGGTCAGTACCTGTGGGTACATGAAGGTGGAGTGAATACCGCCCATGATGGTCCTGATCTTCGGATTGACCTTCTTGGCGAGCTTCATAATGTCCTGGGCCTTGAAAATCGAGGGGGTGATATTGGTAGTCATCACCACATCCGGCTGGTTCGTGCGGATGATATCCTCAATCGTTTCATCAGGGATGTTATCGGCCATCGCATCCACGAATTTTACCTGAGTAAATCCTGCATGCTTCAGGGCGCCGCCGATATAGGCAACCCAGCTTGGTGTCCAGTTGCCGGCAATCTCAGCTCCGCCTGAGTGATAATTCGGCTGAATCATCAGAATTTTCATATGTCTCCACCCTCCGGATAGGTTGAATTGTACTAATTCGGTCTGGTCTGCATACTGCAATAGCGGAAACGCTCGTATGCCTGAAAAAAATCTATTGACATTCAATTTACAACATAATCGACAAAAATCCTGAGCCTCTTTCCCAGTTGCTCAGTGCCTGTCCACATGCATCAGCATGGTGTGGTAGAATCCAAAGCTGATCTTCTGGCGCGCGATGACTTTAAGCCCGAGCTCACCGAGTACCCGCTGCATCTCTTCGTCTTTGATCATCTGGATGGTCGTGCGTCGTTCCTTTTTTGGGAAAAAGCCGCCGACCCAGTGCTGGAAAGCGAGGATATTATTGAAAGGAGCGTAGGTAAAGATCATCGGTCCATTGGTCAGCCTGCTCAGGTTGCGGAACGCATGGGCGAATCCTTCAGCAGGGTAGTGGATCAGCACGTCGAAGCATACGACGGCATCGTAGGTTCCTTTGACGGACTCGATAGAGTTGACCTCGAATTCCATGTTGCCGGCAACACCCTCTTTCTGGGCGTCTTTTCTGGTTTTGTCAACCATCTGCGAGGCGATGTCGACCGACTTCACTTTATATCCGTTTTTTGCGAGGCGGATGCTGAACAGGCCTGTGCCACAGCCGGCATCGAGAACCGTAGAGCCTTTTTTCAGTCGGATATTCTGCAGCCATTCGAACGCTTTATCCATCATGACCGCATGACCCTGCCTGACGGTAGACCTGACGGTGGAGAGTTTTTCGTTACCGTAAATCGATGCCCAGCGCTGGAAGCCCTGGCCATTGAAATACGACTGGAGCATCTTCTTGTGTTCTTCGGCGTTGAATGAGCTGTTCATGTTTTTTGAAAAGTCGTTGATGATGATGATGACCGTCTGGCGCGAGCTTCAGATATGACTGCTCTGGGCACCTTCAATTCTTGTTTCAAGTTCTTCGTACAGTTCCTGCAGTTCTTCGATTGTTCCTTCGTCTGCCTGCCAGAATCCTCGCGAATGGGCTTCAAGAAGCCGCCTGGTCATGGACATGGTGGCGTTCGGGTTGAGTGCTGTAAGGCGTTCCAGCATCTGGCGGTCCTGCAGGAAGGTTTCCGTAAACTGCTGGTAGGTCCAGTTCTTGACCGCCGAAGCCGTTGCGCTCCATCCATACGTGTTCGTCAGGTGAGCCTCGATCTCTCTTACACCTTCATACCCGTGCTCCAGCATGGCGTCGTACCACTTCGGGTTCAGAAGCTTCGTGCGGGCTTCAAGGGAGACCATGCTTTCGAGAGAGCGGATCTTCTGACTTTTACCGAATCCGCCGGTGTCTCCGACCATGACTTTCGGTTTCGAACCGCTGAGCACTTCGACCGATTTTGAAACCCCGCCAAGATACTCATAATAGTGGTCAATATCTGACAAGCCGATCTCGAAACTGTCGATATTCTGGAACGTCAATGTAACATTTTTCAGTGCGGAACGTAAGATTTCAGGGCTTTCCTGCCACTCTCCGTTCGGAGTGAATGAAAAGCTCTTCCGGTTCACGAATGCGTCTGCAAGCTGGCTCTCATCTTCCCATGTGCTGCTTTCGATCAAATGGTTGACGTTCGATCCATAGTTGCCGGGTGCATTCGAGTAGATCCTTCCTGCCGCCTCATCGACCGAAATCTGCAGTTCAGCAGCCTGTTGCAGAACGTGTTTCCTGACGAAATTCATCGATTCAGGCTCGTCCGCAGCCGCGGCCATGCGTACTGCCCTGTCCAGAAGCCGCACCTGGTGCGAAAGAAGGTCCCTGAATATGCCGCTTACCGTTACCACGATGTCTATGCGCGGCCGCCCCAGTTGTTCGAGCGAGATGAGTTCAACGTCGCCGATCTTGCCGAGTTCATCGGTTTTCGTTCTGGCCCCAAGCAGGGCGAGTGCCTGGGCGACTCCTTCACCGTCGCTCTTCAGGTTGTCCGTTCCCCAGAGGATGAGGGCGACCGATTCGGGAAGTTCGCCGGTCTCTTTCCGGTATTGTTCAAGCAACTCTTCAGCCGACCTCTCCCCTGCTTTCCGGGCAAAAGGGGTTGGTATGCTGTATGGGTCCAGGCTGTGTATGTTGCGCCCTGTCGGTACGATCGCCGGATTCCTGACCAGGTCGTTGCCCGGAGAGGGGGGGATGTAGGCGCCCGATAGCGCACTGATGACTGCCTCGACCTCCCGGTTTTCGAGCAGGCTGACCAGGATGCCGTTCAGGAAGTGCCAGAGCTTGCCGAGCTGGGCAGGTTTTATGCCTGCCGATTTCTGCAGCCAGCTGCCGGCGTCGCTCATTCGCACGGCAAGCGTTCCTTCGAGGAGCGTAGTTGTGGTCACACCTTCAGGGAGCGTTTCAGGCAAGGTGCCGATGAAGCGCCTGATTGCCTCTCGGCAGATCGATGTTACCTTCTGCCAGGAATCGCGGAAAGCAATATTTTCTTCATGCTGTTCGACGATAGAATCGTAATCAAGGTGCAGGCCTGCGCAGACAAGCTCAGGGAGCGAACGGTTGTCGAGCTCGGGCCGGGCATGGCTGACCAGCAGGGTCAGGTTATCCGACAGGCTTTCAACCGATGCTGCCTGGCCGAGCACATGAAGGCCGAGGGGAATCATGCGCTCCTCGACAAGGTAGAGCTCGTTGTTCAGCCATGTAATGTACTCTTCGTCGCCCAGTTCTCCGCAGGGGGGTAGCATATCGATGCTTCCTGCGAGTTCCCTGACCTGTTCCAGAGCTTCGGTAGAAGGACGGCTGCGCCAGGAACCGACAAGTTCACGGAGCTGACGCATGCCCTTGTAAAGGCCGGCATGTTCGAGAGGTGGGGCCATGTAGCTCACAAGTGTGGCCAGGCCTCTTCGCTTTGCGATGGCTCCCTCGCTCGGGTTGTTGACGCAGTAGCAGTAGAAATGGGGCAACGAACCGATCAGCAGCTTCGGCCAGCACTCCGCTGAGAGGCCGACCTGTTTGCCTGGCATGAATTCGAGCGCGCCGTGTGTTCCGAAGTGCAGCACTGCGTCGGCTCCGAACTCATGGTCGAGCCATGAATAGTATGCAGCGAAGGCATGGTTCGGCGCGGCATCCTTGGCCATGAGCAGTCGCATGGGATCCCGTTCATAGCCGAACGACGGCTGCTGGCCGACGAAGATGTTGCCGAAGGAAGCGCCAAGGATGTGGAACCGGTTTCGGTCGTTGAGGATCTCGCCCGGGGCGTCACCCCAGAACGGCTCGATTTTTTCATAAGCAGGAAACTGTTTCCTGTAAAGATCGATGGGATAATGGGCAGCGACGTTACCGTCGGTGCCAAACACCAGGCGGTTGCCTTCGAGGAGCTTGTCCCGCAAATCATCGACAGATGCAGGTAACTCAATCCTGTATCCTTCAGCTTTCAGTTTCTGCATGAGCCTGTACAAACTCTCGAAGACATCAAGGAAGGCCGCTGTTCCTGCGTTGCCGAGGTTTGGCGGGAAATTGAATAGTATGATTGCGATTTTTTTCTCTTCGACCGCCTTGCTGCGGAGTTGCATCCATCGGGATATTCTCGATGCAAGTGCACGGGTTTCGACTTCGAGCGGCATCGTCCGGTCGCTCCCCTCCTCCAGTCCTGCGAACACGTGAGGCTCGATTGCGCCGTCCAGCTCTGGAACGGCGACACTCAGTGCTGTCTGAAGCGGGGTCAGGCCAAGGCTGTTCTGTCTCCACTGGCTTATCGGCTGGAAGGCGAGGGGGATGATGTTGAAACAGGGTACCCCAACTTTTTTCAGGACTCCGATCGCTTCTGCCGAGCGGGTTTCGGCAGGTCCTCCGACCAGAGAGAATCCGGTGGCATTAATGAGCAGGTCGACCGGCATCGACTCCGGGACGGCAGGATCGAAAAATCCTTCGAGGGCGGGCCTGAAATCGAGCCCACCGCTGTAGGCGATGCAGCATCTGATTCCCTGAGATTCTATCTCCCTGAGCAGGTTTATGATATGCAGCATGTTTTCACTCAGGAGCGTAGCTCGCATGACGAGGATGGCGACACGTCCCTTGCCTTTGCCGGGTCGGTTTTTCTCCTGCCAATCGCGCAGTTCCGATGTCGTCGAAAAAGGGCTTCCTGCATCAGGGTGGAAGAGGGCTGTATCTGGATAGAATATCGGGTCTTTCTGGGGAAGCACCCCCTTGTAGCCAGGGATATACCGCTCTATGAGAAGGCATAGGAAGCGCTTCATGTTTTCCTTCGATCCGTTCAGCCAGAACTGGTGTGCGGAAATGAAGGTATGGATATCCCTTGCTTTGCCGGGGATATGTTTCATCAGCTTTCCAACGTTGCGCACGAGCGAAAGCTGTCGCTGGCTCTCTCCGCTGCTGCTGACCGGCTTAAGTTTTGATGCCAGCTGCTTGAAGATTCCCTGGGGTTTTTCTTCCTCGTCCGTTTTCTGCAGGGAGAATTTTCCGACCCGTGTCTGGTTGATCAGGGCAGGATTGCTGGTGATCATGCAGACAGGGCAGGATGCCGTTTCGAGAAGTTGTTCCAGCGGGCGGACGATCTCTTCGCTGAACAGCATTGATCCGAAAATGAAGTCAGCGCCGGGTATCTCTTTTTTTAAGCGTTCCCAGGCCTGAGGTCCATGGTTCAGGCCGAGGTTGAACATGGATACGTCCAGATCAATGTCGAACTCACGGTTCAGTTCAGCTGCTGCTGATTTCAGCACGCTGTTGTTCGTGGGCTCCATGGTTATGAAAAGAAATCGCATAGCTCAAATCCTGTTTCCGGGCATTGTTTGTGTTTTCCTGGCCTTGAGGTCAGGTCTGGTCAAGCTGAAGAGCTTTTTCGACTGCGATTTGCAGGGGAATGACACCATCAATGACGAAAATACCGGTTACAGAATAACAGGTATCCGGATTTGCGGTGATCAATGTGATGAGGTTTTCCTTGCAGTGCAGCTTCAGTGTCTATACCAGAAGCACAGGATTTTGCTGGAGAAGATTGTACGGAAGAGGGGTGATCGCAGGATTATTACCAAGAGGCCGGCTGTCATGCAGTGAATAACGATAATCAGGATGATGGATTGTGCCGTAAAAGGCCGGATGGTCTGGAGAGATGGTTCGCACGAGCTTGTCGCAAGTGGTCAATCCGGTTCCAGTCGGTAATCGAAATGTACCGGAAAGCACTTTGAGCTCCCGGTGAAGTCCGCTCAGGTCAAGGGTGTTCTGGATGCCGGTGGCATGTTCGCGACTCTTGGACTTTGAATTTAACGATGAGGTTTTAACAAGCAGGCCGTACCCAAGCACCGAGATGGCAAAGAAGAGTGCAATCTCGAAAACACGGAGAATGTTCCGCCCTATGGGATGCTTACGGCTATGCATTAACAGGTTATTAATAATTGTAAATATATCAAACCTGAAGATGAAAATGAAGCAGCTCGGCGTATGGCTGGCGCATGGCTGCTGACTTTTTGATAGGAACGGTGTAAAAAGTGGTGATAAATACGGTTTCCTGAAAAAAACAAAGGGCCCGTTTTTTACGGACCCTTTGTTTTGCTGTATTTTCTGTGTCAGACTTCGATGCCTTCCAGGCGGTCTTCGAGATCAGAGTATATCTCCTGCAGTTTCTCGATGGTGTCCGGATCGGCAGCCCACATTCCGCGGCCACTTGCTTCGAGCATCCTTCCTACGATGTTCTTGAATGCTTTAGGGTTCAGCTTCATGAGCTTGTCACGCATGGCCGGGTCGAATGCATAGGTTTGGGCGGCCTCTTTGTAGACCCAGTCGTCAACCCCTTTCGTAACAGCATCCCATCCGAGCATGTAGGTGAACCGGTTGCTGATCTCCGTTGCGCCGCTGTGGCCCTGTGCTATCATGCCCTCAAACCATTTCGGGTTGAGCAACTTGGTTCGGAACTCAACTTTCAGTGCCTTTGCTGCATCATCGACCTTGATGTCTGCCGTATAGGTCTCGACATAGTTCAGCTTGACGTTGTCGCCTTTCGGGTTGCGGCGTCTGGCCGACATCTGCAGGGCTCCCGATGAGGAGAAGTAACGGTCGATGTCAGATATGCCATACTCGGCAGAGTCGACCTGCTGGACTACCCTGTCCACAGTGCCGAGCAGGTCGTTCAGGATGTCCGATTGCTGTTCGCCGTATCGGTTGCCGCCGTAGGCAAAGCTCGTCCGTTTGACGAACATGCTGTCGAGATCCTCTTCCGTCTCCCATGCCGAATCTTCGACCAGTTCCTCAACCTGTGAACCGTAAGAACCGGGAGCCTGTGTAAAGAGGCGTGATGTAGCGCTCTCGAAATCCTTGCCCTGAAGCATGGCTTGGTCCACATGCTTTTTAATGTGGTTCATCTCGACCGGTTCGATTGCCTTTGCAGCGTCCTTCACCAGTTTGTCGAGGTGATCGACTAGTACTCCAAAGGTATCGCGGAAGATTGAGCTTATCTGGATCAGTACGTCGATCCTCGGTCGACCCAGCTTTTCGAGAGGCACGAGGCGGTAATGGCTGATCTTGTTCTGCGCATCGTATGCAGGTTCGGCACCCATCAGGTGGATGATGACCGCTACGGCTTCACCCTTGCTCTTGATGGTGTCAAGGCCCCAGAGCACCTGGGCAATGGTTTCGGGATACTCGCCGTTGTTCTCTTCCTGGTGTTTCCGGATGATCGTGTCGGCGATCTGCTTGCCACGCTTGAAGGCCAGTTCGGAAGGGATCCTCCAGGGGTCGATGGCGTGGATGTTTCGACCGGTCGGAAGGATAGCTGCACCGTCGCGCACCAGGTCGCCTCCAGGTCCGGATGGAAGGTATTCGCCGTTAAGTGCACGGAGGAAGCTCTTCATCTCCTCGCCGTTGTCCTGGAGAGCGCGCTTCAGGGCGAGACCCTCCTGCAGAGAGGTATTGATGGCTGCCGCCATCTCCTCGTTGACTTTGGCATTATCAGTCAGTGCACTGAAAACGGTGCCGGGATTGCCGTTGCCGAAAATGGTTTTTTCGATGAACTCTTTGGTAAGGTCGTCCACCTTTTCCCTGACCTTCAGTGCTTTTGGATTGCCCTGGCGTGCTATCGTGGCCAGAGCGCCGTAATCGCCCCATGCCTTTTTTTCACCGATTGCCTCGATGATCACTGACGGCAGGGATCGGTCGTTGCCACGCACCTTCAGGTACTCCGAAATCGTTGTGACCTGGAAGCTGAGTTCCGGTGTTTCACCAAAGACGTGCAGTGCGTTGGAAATGAGTCGGCTCTCGAGCTCGAGCAGATAGATGTAAAGGCGGCTGATGAAATCGGTAAAAGCCTCGCCTTCGATTCTTGGGCAGTCATCGGTCAGATTAAGCTGTGCAGCTTTTTCGGAGATGGCCATTTCGGTTTCCACATCCACGATCTTCTCGAGCCCGCGTTCACGGTAATCGTTAAGCATCTCCTTGAATGCAGGGAGCTCCTTGTAGAGGCCGGCACGAGCAAGTGGCGGAATGTTGTGAGAGATCATGGTCGCATAACCGCGGCGTTTGGCAATGTTGGCTTCGCTCGGGTTGTTGACCGGGTAGATATAGAAGTGGGGAACCTCGCCAAGCAGCGCGTCAGACCAGCATTCGCCAGTGACGCCAAGCTGAAGGCCAGGCATCCATTCGGCCGTGCCGTGCATGCCAACATGCACCATGGCATGGGCGCCGAACTCGCGGCTGATCCAGCGGTAGAAAGCGATATACTGGTGGTGCGGTGTGTTCGCCTTGTCGAAGAGCAGGCGCATCGGGTCACCCTGGACGCCAAGCCTTGGCTGGACGCCGATGAAAAGGTTCCCGAGCCTCACGCCGCCGAGGAAAACCTTGTTCACGCCGACAGGGGCTATGTCACCGGGGAATCCGCTCCATCTTGCCTCTATGCGCTCACGCTCGTATGGCGAAGTGATGGCGTTGAAGGTTTCACGGTCGATGCCGAAGCAGTCTGGCTCATGGGCCTGGATCTCGAAATCGGTTGCCCTGTCGAGCATGGCGAGCAGAGCTTCAGGTGATTCCGGAATTTCGCCTACGTTGTAGCCCTCGCTCTTCAGGCGCTGCACCATTTTATAGATGCTTTTCGGTACGTCGAGCAGGGCTGCGCTTGCTTTCTTGCCCATGCCCGGCGGATAGTCGTAGACAACGAATGCGATCTTCTTGTCCCTGTTCGGGGTGTGACGCAGGTCGGAGAATTTTTTTGCCAGCCCCGAAAGCCGGTCGAGGCGGTCGGGTACTGTCTGCAGGCGTCCGTCCTTGATCGCGCCGAGCACGACGGGGCAGACCGCGCCGTCCATTTCCGGCAGCGCAAAGGTCATGGCAGACTGCAGCGGCACGACGCCCTGTGTTTTCCATGAGTTTATGTCCTGGATGAAGAGCGGCTGGGAGACGACGTACGGTGCATTGATTTTTCCGAGGATCTCTTCGCGTGCGGCGGCAGATGCTCCCGGTGTGGTCGCGCCGGCAGGTCCGCCGACAAAGCCGAAGCCCATCATGTTGATGAGCATGTCAGGTTTGGCATGTGTGAACCACTCGCGCGCGGCGACGTGACCTTCGACACCCATCACAAAAACCGGCAGGGGGTTCAGTCCCCTGGCTTCTATGGCCCGGATGGTGTTGTCGATGTAACCCTTCTCCTGCAGCAGATGCTTGCGGAAGAAAAGAAGAGCGATATTGTGCTGCTTTGCGGAGTTCTTGTTCTTTTTGTGCAGCCACTTTTCGTAATGGTGCAGGTCTTTCAGATATTCCGGTGCATCTGGGTGGTAGAAGCCCATGGTCGGAACTTCCTGCACCTTTTCAGCCTTCACCGGAACATCGAAATACTCCGCCATGATATAGTTGAACATGGAGGCCAGGTTTTCAGCCGTGGGGTGCATCCAGTAGGTGTACACCTGCATCCAGTTCTTGAAATCCTTAGCCTTTTTCGGGATCAGCGGCAACATTGTGCGCATGATCTTGAGCAGCTTCATGTATCCGTAGAGAGCATCTTCGTCGCGGCCCTTGACGAGCATCTTGGCCACTTTCTTTACGATGTCTGGCATGCCGTTCCCATCCTCGGATACCACATATGTTCCGACTTTGGTCATGTGCATCACTTCGGGCATGGACTCGTATGCGAAGATGGTTTTCACCTTTGACTGGTCAATCTGCTCCTGCAGCCAGTCTGCCTGCCCCTTGAATTGAATCAGGGTGGTGAAGATGCAGTCCGCATCGCGGATGGCCTGTCCAGCCTCCGGGTTCTGGTGTTCGAGATCCTGATCGGTCCACTGCGTCAGCTCGGCATGGCGGCTGAGCAATTCTTTCACTTCCCGCCATACACGCTGGTTGCACTGTTCCATTCCAACAACCGCGGCAATTCGGATTTTATCGCCCATAGATAACTGAGATGTGCTTTGTTATGAGGTATTCAGGCTCCCTAATGTAATAAATCCTGCCTTGAATAACAGCACGAAAAAGCGAGAGGATGGAGCAGAGAAGTAAAACTGACGCGGTCCGGGTGAATTGTGGGATTGTGGGAATGGACGGCATGGACGGCATGGACGTAATGGACTGAATAGACTGAATGTAAGAGTGAGAAACAAGTAAAGCATCTTCGTCCATTACGTCCACTCAGTCCATCACGTCCATTCTTACATTCATACCTGATCAGGTGAATACCAGTGACAGGTGGGCGTTCGTGTAGCTTTTCAGGGTTGCTTCGTGTATGAAAGAGAACTCCCGGTATTTATCGGAAATATGAAAAATCCGGTATCCAGCCTGTTGAAGTTTTCGGACTACGGATCTGGTTTTTTCTATTGGAACCGTCTTGAAACGGTGATGAAACTCTACAATCAGCTGATATACCTGAATGCCTGAATCCAGCAGATCATCGATAACTTCATATTCTGAAGCCTCGATGTCCATTTTAAGGAGATCGATATGCTGAAAGCCAAGTTCAGTCATGATCGTCGAAATTCTTTTAACCGGCACTTCTAAGGCAATGCCTTCACCTGCCCCCTCATCAACCAGAGTCAGCATTGTCGATGATTTTTTCCCCTTGAACATACGGGGAAACATGCGGATCGTCCCGTCTTTGCCACCAACAGCGAACGGATGAAAATGGAACTGTGGAGGGGTCTGTTGGGTCTTGATCCAGTCAACCCATCTTGGAGTAGGATCGAAGGCATGGACATCACATGAGCACAGCCTGATTATCTCCCTGTCAAAGCTGATATCATTGGCGACTCCGAGGGAAAAGACAATACTTGAAGAGTCCAGGCCAACAGGAGAAAATGTCCACCCTCCAAGATTTACGGTATTGCATGCCAACTCAACGTCATTTCTGAGCTCCTGGCCGGTCAATTGCCGGATCCGGAGCTTGGACTTCTGGTACAATCCCATAATGGAGGTATGGATGGGGGTTTTTTCAGCGCGTGCTTATGTAAATTTACATAATAATCGCATTGAAATGAAATCTCCTTGGGTGAGTTATTTCTGCATTCACAGGCAAAGTACCATGGGTTAAAAAGGTCTCTGATTTTGCTTGCCAGGTATGCATATCGTGGTCAGCAAACCTGGAGCAGTGTCGAATTATAATCTGATTATCGTCAGTGCTCTCAAAGCAAAAGGGCCACCTTTTCAGGTAGCCCTTTTGTCTGGATTCGCTGCCCTTTTGAAACAGCTTTTTCGTCAAGCTCAGTAGCTCAGGTCGATACCGGCAACGAAAGACCTTCCGGGTGCACGGAAATGTTCCGCTTCCTCGTACTGGGTGTTGTTGATGTTGTTGCAGACCAGCGTTGTACTGATGTTCTTGGTGAACTGGTATTTTGCACCTGCACCGATCACCACGAAGCCACCAGGATAGTCGAGACTTGCCTTGTTGCTATACATGGCGATAGATTTGTACTGGCTGACATAGCGGCCGTTGGCGTTGAAGGTGAGCTTTCCTGTCGGCTTCCATGTCACTGCCAATGATGCTGTATGTTCTGGACGGTACGTAAGCCATTCGGGATGCGGATTCTTGTCCGTAAGACCCAGAATATCGGCACCAGGAACATAGGAGCGGTTAATGGCATGCATGTACGTGTACGCTGCGTTGAATGCCCAGGCGTTGTTCGGGCGGTAGTTCAGGTTGGTCTCGATACCCCAGATCCTTGCCTTGGCAATGTTCCCGTAAATGAAATACGAGGTTGGTGCATAGTAGCGGGATTCGATCAGGTTGTCATAATCATTGATGAATCCTGCAACATCCACAGAAACCTGTTCGCCAAACTTCTTGAAAACACCGACTTCGTAAGCAGTCATTGTTTCCTTGTCAAGCGCCGGGTTCGGATTGCCTTTTACGAATCCAGCATCGACGACAAACCGCTCAAAAAGTGTTGGAGCACGGAAGCTCTTGCCCCATGATGCGCGGAATGCCATTTCATCGTTAGCCTTGTAGTTCAGGGCGATACGTGGACTCATCGCACTGACCGACTTGTTTTGGATGTTTGCTGTTACGTATGGCTGATTTTCATACGTATAGTAGTAAAAAGGCGGAGTGGTTGTAGTATGGAAAGTTCCGTTGGAATAGTCCAGATATCTGACCGTATCGGCATCGATGCTATTCCAATCATAGCGCAACGAAATCAGCGCTGTGAGCTTGTCGGTCAATTTCCACTCGTCTTGTCCGAACAGCGCAATATTTTTTTCATTGGCTGGTAGAGGAGTGTTTTTGATCGCTGCTTCAGGCGCTGCCTGGGTAGATTGATAGTCAACCGTGTTTGCGTCGATGCCGAATAGCAGGCGATGGTTGTCGGTTGCTTTCCAGTCGAGTTTGACACCGGTGCCATAACGATTTGACACAGTCTTGTTGAAATCGCCAGGATATCTGGTAATGGCTCCGAACTGCGGTACGTTTGACTTGTTGTATTCGATGAGGCTCTCGTTACGGGTAAAGTAGACACGTGTGTCGATGCTAAGTCTGTCGCTCAGCAGGTTGACATAGTTAAGACCGACGAGAATGTTTTTCCTTTCGATGGTGTCATCATGATAATTTGCAGCAAGATCGAATACGTGCAGATTATCGGGCCAGTAATAGGCATATCCACCTTTGGTGACGTTGTAGAATGTGCTTAACTGAACATATTGCCTGCCATCGATATCATATCGTGCTTTGTATTTGATATCGTTCGCGTAAAAATCTGCGTTCTGCCTGTAGCCGTCATCACCGGTGTGAGAATAGAGCAGGCTGTAGGTCCATTTACCCGACTTGTCTCCAAAACCGGCATAAGTGTTCCAGAAAACAGGGGTAAAGCCTTTTCGATAAATGCTTTGATCACTGGACGGAGGAGCGTCATAGAATCCTACACTGGTGCCAGCCTTGACTTCCGTGCTGGTTGCCAGATGACCTGTAACGTTGACGACACCACCCATGGCAGCTGATCCGTAGAGTGTTGCGGCTGAGCCTTTCAGCACTTCGACGTTGTCGGCAGCATTCATGTTGATGTTTTGCCAGACAATCTCACCGGTTTCAGGGCTGTTGATCGGGAAGCTGTCATAAAATGCATTGACGCGAGTGCCGATGCCACCGCCCTGATAGGTATTTGACCCCCTGATCTGCAGGCCGGAGGCCGCAGTGCCTCCCGAACGAGTGACGACAACACCCGGGACCTCATCGATCACCTTGTCCAGTGTCGGATTCGGATTTTCCTTGATTTTTTCCTTGGACACGACGTTTGCCGTTACCGGTACGGAGAGCCTGTCCTGTTTGTACATGGCTGCGCCGACGACCACTTCCGATGCCATGATGGTGGTCTGGCCGAGGGCGAAGTTTATCGTGAAGGTCTGCCCGTCACTGAGGTTCACAATCTGGGTTGCCGGAGCATAGCCGACGATCGAGACCGTAACTTTCTGCTGTTTGGCAGGTACGTTTTTGATCACGAAGTTCCCGTTGATGTCCGTGGCAGTTCCGATGTTGGTTCCCGGAATGACTACAGAGGCTCCTACGACGCCTTCGCCGTCCGTCTTGTCTGTGACGCGGCCCTTGAGTACGCCGTCGGCACCATACGTCGTGAGCGGTGCCAGTGAAGCGGCGAAAAAGGTCACGGCAAGGCTTGCCCGCCTAAGGGCACTGCCCTTGGCCTGTTGCTTTTCCATGATTGTGGGGGATTGTATTGTTGGTGTGGTGTGTGTGCTTTAGCGAGACAAAAAAAAATCCAACAGGCATCAGAATTTACTGATGCCATTCCCTTGCTGCTCATCGGCACAGGCGGGTGGCCATCGGTATGTATAGCGGTGCTTATCATTCAACTGCAATACTGCATGTGATAAATCTATGGTAAATAAAAAGAAAGTGCAAGTAATGATTTGAACGGCATTTGCCGCAGGCAAAAAAAAGTCCCGCTGAAGAGACGGGACCTTGCTTTATATATTCGATTGACGGGCTTATATAACGCCCAGCTCCCGTCCGATGGTTTCGAACTCCATGATGACTTTATCAAGGTGCTCTTTTTCGTGGGTTGCCATGAAACTTGTCCGGAGCGCTTCATGTCCGGGCATGACCCCTGGTCGGATGAACGCATTGACGTAGACACCGGCATCGAACAGTTTTTTCCAGAAAACAAGGGTCTTTGTCTGATCTGCGATGAGAACAGTGACTATCGCCGTGCGTGAAGGCATGAGGGTAAAGCCAGCTTTCAGCAATCCCTGGCGCACATATTCGGTGTTTGCTATCAGGCGTTCGGTCAACTGGGGCTGCTCCTTGATGATTTCAAGGGATGCAAGTACAGCAGCTACGCTTGCCGGCGTCGGTGATGCACTGAAAATAAGTGAAGCAGCGTTGTGCTTGATATAGTTGATCACCGAACGGTCCCCGACAACATAACCGCCGAGCGAGCCGAAAGTTTTTGAGAATGTGCCCATGATCAGATCAACATCGTCGACAAGGTCGAACTCTGATGGAGTTCCCCTGCCGTTGCGGCCGATGACACCAACGGCATGTGCGTCGTCAATAAGTATTCGGGCGTTGTGTTTTTTTGCCAGGGCGACAAGGTTTGGAAGATCGACTATTTCGCCCGAGACCGAAAAGACCCCGTCGGAAACGATCAGCCTTGCGGCGGATTCAGGGATTTTCTGGAGCACGCGCTCCAGGTCGGCCATGTTGTTATGGTTGTAGCGCACGAGGATTGCGCCGGCGCCCTGTGCCATGACCGATGCTGCCACAAGGCTGGCATGGTTATCACGGTCGGAAACTATGTATTCACCGCGCTGAACGAGCGTCGGTATGATGCCCTGGCCTGTCTGGTAGCCGGTGCTGAAAAGGAGGCAGCGCTCTTTTTCGAAAAAGTCAGCGAGTTTTTCCTCGAGTTCGATATGAAGCTTGACCGTCCCGGTCATGTAACGTGAGCCGGAACAACTTGTGCCGTAACGTTTTATGGCGTCTATAGATGCCTGTTTTACCCTTGGGTCGGCTGTGAGCCCGAGATAGTTGTTCGAGCCTGCCATGACCAGTTTTTTACCGCCGAAAGAAACAACCGGTCCTTCGGTTTCATCTATAGGGTGAAAAAACGGGTACAGGCCCTGTGCCTTGACTTCGTCGGCAAGGGTGAAGTCAATACACTTTTTGAAAAGATCTTTCGTTTTTTCCACAGGTTGCGGATTTACTTCTATGTTCTCGCTGAGCACTTGAGCAGACAATGGTTCTCTCCAGCAATTCTTGATCAGCGTTGTTCCAAGGGGTTTGCGGATTTAGCTATGAAACAGAAATGTATTAAAATTTTCCTTTTTTTGATAAACTGACATTCGTTTTTTATACGGTAGGCTTTCTGCAGTGCCTTGCAGGATTCGGAAAGCCGCAGAATGGCTGGTACTGAGCGGAAACACAATGGGAGTACGGATTATTATGGGAGGAGTGATTCTGGTTACGGGGTCGACCGGTTTTATCGGGTCGAGGATGGTTGAAGCTCTTGTCAAACAGGGCGTCAGGGTACGGGTTCTGGTCAGGCCTGAAAGCATTCCATCACCTCCTTCGTCGAGGCCTGCCGGTGTTGAAGAGTGCCGAGCCGGTTATCGTGACCCTGAAGCCCTCGGCAGGGCAGTCGTGGGCGTCAGTGCGATAATCCATCTTGCCGGTGTAACCAGGGCAGTAGATGAAGTTGGATTTTTCGACGGTAATGTGCTGCCCGTCGAAAACCTTTTCGAAGCGGTCAGGAACCATAATCCTGGCCTTGAACGTTTTCTCCTGGTCTCTTCCCTTGCGGCAGCCGGTCCTGCATTATCATCTCATCCGGGCGTCAGGGAGTCTGACCAGCCAAATCCTGTCAGCGCATATGGGCGAAGCAAACTGCTCGGCGAGGAGGCGGCATTGCGCCATGGTCGATACGTGCCGGTTACCATCATCCGTCCACCAGCAGTATACGGGCCGGGCGACCGGGATATTCTCGAGGTATTCAGGATGATGAAGAAAGGTTATCTGGTCTCGGCCGGATCTGCGAAACGACAACGCTTCAGCATGATACACGTTGATGATCTGATCGATGGTATTCTACTGGCCCTGCATTCCGAAGCGGCGGCTGGCGGCACCTATTTCCTTACGGCGCCACGTCCCTACGGCTGGGATGAGGTTATTGAGGCCGCACGCCCTGTGCTTGGTTTCGGGCGTCTTTTGCGCATCAGCCTTCCGGACCCGCTGGTATTTGGTCTCGGTACGGTTCTTGGAGCGGCTGCGGGTATTACCGGCAGGCCGGCACTGATCAACAAGGACAAGGCCAGTGAGTTGGTGCAGGATTACTGGGTCTGCTGCCCGGAAAAAGCTGAAAGGGAATTGGGATTTGTCGCAAGGACGACGCTGGCCGAAGGGGTTGTGACGACACTGCAATGGTATCAGCGAAAAGGTTGGCTGTAGAAGAAAGAAAAGGGACCAAAAGGACTTAAAGGACCAAAGGGACATAAAGGTTAAAAACAATCTTTGTCCATCACGTCCATTCTTACACTTTTCCTTCTCCCCAAGTTCATCCGAGGATCTGCTGCATCAAGCGGAGGAGGGTGAATTTTTCGTCGGAGGCGGCTACCAGCCCTTTGAGCGCGGCGTCGGCTTCCCTGAGGGCGAGGATGGCTTTTTCGGTTTCGGAGGAGCTGAAAAGCCGGGCGTAGCCGATATAATTCTTTGCAAAAAACTCCTGTCGTCCGTACATGCCGAGCATGGCGGCCGTTTCCTGCAGATTCCGCTGCTGCGCGCCGGGTGTTTGCAGTTTCCAGATTCGTATGAAGAAGGTGGTCAGGTAGCGTACGATGTTCATCAGTCCATCTTTCTGGCCTTCCTGATCCATGATCATCAGCGCTATGCCACTGCAGAGCCTGAGGTTTTTGCCTACCAGAGCCTTTTCGAGTTCGAAAACATTGTATTTGCGTGAAATGCCGACACAGTCGCAAACGTCGTCAAGGGTGATGCGTTTATCAGGACGTTTGTCCGATGCGTAGAGCGTGAGCTTTTCCAGCTCCTGGCAGATCTGCCTCGACGAAGGTTCGATATAACCTGAGAATGCCTTGAGCGCTTCCGGCTCGAAATCCCATCCGGCTTCCTTTGCTCTTTCAGCAGCAAAGATATCGGGGTGCTTTATGGCCGGGAAGTCCTGTCGGAAAGTTTTCAGGTATTTGTAGGGAGCTTTTTCAAGCTCCTTTTTCTCGATCTCATCGGCATCGAGCACCAGCACGGCGAATGAGGCGGGGTTTGAAAGATAGCGGTTCAGAGACTCTTCCTGGTGCTGAAGCTGTTCTTTGGTGCCAACTTTTTTCAGTTTGTCGAACTGGCGGACGATCACCAGTTTTTTCTCGGTGAACATCGGATACTCCGATGCAGCTGAAATGATCTCTCCGAGGTTGATATCCGGGCCGTACAGGACGATCGTATTGAGGGCGGCTTCATTTTCCGATGGAAAAAGAGCCGCCTTCAGTTGGGTTTCGATCTCTTCCTTGAGCCAGCTTTCCGGGCCCTGGAAAAAATAGACCGGAGCTATGCGGCCCGATGCGATCTGTTTTTTCAGGTCGGACATGAAAATCCTGTTGCAGGCATTATGGTTCAGAAGGGCAGATCATCTTTTTCAATCTCCTGCACGCTGCCTGTCGAAGGCCGTTCTCCGAAATCCCCGGAGGCGGGTTCCTGCCTCGCCGGTTTTGAGAACGTCGGGCGTTCCTGGACTCCATACGACTGTTCTCCCATTCCGCCGCCGGAATCCTTGCCGGAGCCGAGCATCTGCATGTCGCTGCAGACAATCTCGGTCGTATATTTTTTTTCACCGGTTTTGCTGTCGTCCCAGGAGCGGGTCTGGAGACGGCCTTCGATATAGACCTGACGTCCCTTTTTCAGGTATTGGCTACAGATGTCAGCAAGCTTGCCCCAGACGACGATACGGTGCCATTCAGTGCGCTCCTGGAGATTGCCGCTACTGTCCTTGAAGCCTTCGCTGGTAGCAACGGTGAAATTGACTACGGTCTGTCCTGATGCGGTTTCCCGGCGTTCCGGATCGTTGCCCAGATGGCCGATGAGCATCACTTTGTTTAAGCCTTTTGCCATGGTGGTTTGCAGGGGTTTTCGGTTCGATACAAGCGGAGCCTCTCTTGATATTATCGTAAATGGAGACTCTTGGGTTCATGCATTTTCAGAAAAGCAGGGCATGACTTTTTTTATGAAAAGTAAACTACGCGAATATTCGCAATTCTTCAAAGGGCAAAGACCTTACGATGTAAACCGGAGTCCATCTATAACCGGACCTTCCCGACAGAGCAGGATGCTCTCCTTTTCACCGTCTGCATTGTTCAGCTCCACCATACATCCGTAACAGATACCCACGCCGCACCCCATGATCGATTCAAGGGAGAGCTCGCAAGGGATGCTCCGCTCTTTGCAGAATCTGGCGAGTGCTTTAAGCATCGGGTTTGGTCCGCAGGCGAAGACCTTGATCCTTTCGGATGAGGGCTGCGATGCCAGATGGTTCCTCAGTAACTCCACGACATTCCCTCGGAGCCCGTCCGAACCGTCGTCGGTCGCCGTGCTGCAGTTCGAAAGGCCCCGGATCAGCAGGTCGGAACGGGTACGGCCGCCGACAAGGTGGCGGAACGCATGTCCGGCCGAGGAGATCCGTTTTTCGAGAAACAGCATGGGTGCAGTTCCTATGCCCCCGGAAACGAGCAGTGCAGTGTCGAAGTTGCCTGTATCGATGCCGAAAGCATTGCCGAGGGGGCCGAGCACCATTAGATTTGTGCCGCAGGCAGACTCGCACAGCAAAGAGGTTCCGCGGCCTACGGTTTTGACCATTACGTCGATGATGTCTCCCCGGACGTTATGAATGCAGAACGGCCGCCTGAGCAGGGGCTGGTCGGAAGAATTGACCTTGATGTTGACGAAGTTGCCTGGTTTGGCGACGGCGGCTATTTCAGGGCAAACCATCGAAATGATCGAGACATCGGCTCCTGCAGGACGGGTTTCCGCGATCTGTGTCCTGATGTCGGAGATGGTGCTGGTTGAAAGCATGGTTGAAAGCATGGTTTATCGCGAGCATTAATTTCTTCGCGACGATTTTGTTGTGCACTGAGATGGCAGTCGGGAAATCGTCTGCCATTAATTAAGAGTGCCGGCAGCGATTTTGCAAATCAGTTTCGGTCTGCAGTGCGCGGTTGAATAATCATAATAGACAGTATAATAATTATCTATGGGTAGATTCAGAGGGGATAGGTAAAGCTTTGGACTTCTCTGAGCCAAAATTTTGAGCTTCCAGTTGCCGTGAATGTTCTTTTGTAGAATAACGGGAGTTGTATATCTTTAACGTCTTGGCTGTATAATAAATCCAATGCCCGGTTCATGCGTATATTAACTTTTACTGGTAAAGGTGGTGTAGGGAAGACCAGTGTTTCGGCCGCGACGGCCGTTCGTCTTTCTGAAATGGGGCATCGCACGTTGGTGCTGTCTACCGATCCTGCCCACAGCCTTTCCGATTCATTCAATCTCCCCCTTGGCTCAGAGCCGACTAAAATCAAGGAGAATCTTCATGCTATCGAGGTAAATCCATATGTGGATCTCAAGCAGAACTGGCACTCAGTACAGAAATATTATACCCGCATTTTCATGGCCCAGGGTGTTTCAGGGGTCATGGCAGATGAAATGACGATTCTTCCAGGCATGGAGGAACTGTTCTCGTTGCTGCGTATTAAACGTTACAAGGCATCTGGCCTGTATGATACACTCGTGCTTGATACGGCTCCGACCGGCGAGACCCTTCGACTGCTTTCCCTTCCGGATACCCTTTCCTGGGGCATGAAAGCCGTCAAAAACGTCAACAAATACATTGTCAGGCCGCTCAGCAAGCCACTGTCGAAAATGTCGGACAAGATCGCCTACTACATTCCGCCGGAAGACGCCATCGAATCGGTCGATCAGGTTTTCGATGAGCTTGAGGATATTCGTGAAATCCTGACCGACAACGTGAAGTCCACAGTCAGGCTGGTAATGAACGCCGAGAAGATGTCGATCAAGGAGACCATGCGTGCGCTGACTTATTTGAACCTTTACGGATTCAAGGTCGATATGGTGCTTGTCAACAAGTTGCTCGACACCCAGGAAAACAGCGGCTACCTCGAAAAATGGAAGGGGATCCAGCAGAAATACCTCGGCGAGATCGAGGAAGGATTTTCGCCCCTGCCTGTCAAGAAGATGAAGATGTATGACCAGGAGATCGTTGGTGTCAAGTCACTTGAGGTTTTTGCCCGTGACATTTACGGCGATACCGATCCATCACGTCTTATGTACGACGAACCGCCGATCAAGTTTGTTCGCAACGGTGACGTCTACGAAGTGCAGCTCAAGCTCATGTTCGCCAATCCCGTCGATATCGATGTATGGGTGACTGGCGACGAATTGTACATCCAGATCGGTAACCAGAGGAAAGTCATTACTTTGCCGATCAGTCTCACCGGCCTCGAGCCCGGCGATGCCGTGTTCAAGGACAAGTGGCTCCATATACCGTTCGATCTTGCTCGCCAGGGGCAGCACCATCGCACCAGGGAGCTTCACAAGGCCTGAGGTGGCGGGTCGCCATGTTTGATCAAGGTCTATTTTTTATTACCTTGAATCAATGATAATTTTCGTGTAATAAACAGTAACCTATGGCTGTTCCTGCAGCCGTAATAAAGGAGGATACAATGTCAGAATCGTATCAGAAACTTCGCAAGGACTTTAAGGAACTCGATTTCACCGACAGGCTCACCTTTCTTGCTGAAAGCGTGCTCCTGACCGGGCAGAGTGCCATTGTCGGCGGTCTTGAAGTGGCAGGCAGCGTTGTCGAGACGGTAGCCGGGACGGTTGGTTCGCTGGTTGATGCATCAGGTATCGGCAATATTCTTGGTGGTTCCACCGGTGTAGTGGGTGAAACCATTGACCGCGTAGCGATCACTGTAAAGGATGTCTCACGTTCAGCAGGTGAGCTTTACAGCGATGCGGTAAAGAATGTCGAGAATGCTACCGGCAATGCAGCGAAGGCTGTAGGTGATGCCGGTGTATCTGCTTCCGAGGCGGTCAAGAACCTTGCTGGTTCGTTCCAGAAAACCACAGGGAAACCATAATAGTTGATTTTTTCGTAGAGCTGCTGTCTGGAAATGCAGGGCGCAGCTCTTCAGAATCTTTTATTTGTGTTTTTTTGTTTATTCGCGTATTTTTATCCTAAAGTTGCAATTCTATCGAATGTTGTTTTTTTCTGTCAATTAAATTCCAAAAGGAGGAGTTATGAGTGGAGGAGGCGTATTTACTGATATCTTAGCCGCCGCAGGCCGCATTTTCGAAGTTATGGTTGAAGGTCATTGGGAAACCGTCGGTATGCTTTTTGACTCACTGGGCAAAGGCACCATGCGTATCAATCGCAATGCCTATGGTTCAATGGGTGGCGGATCCAGCCTTCGTGGTTCTTCGCCTGAGGTTTCCGGCTATGCCGTTCCTACCAAGGAAGTTGAATCAAAGTTTGCCAAATAAGCAAACCGTTCAGCAAATCTACAGAAGCAGTGATTGGTCAAACGCCGTCACTGCTTTTTTTTGTGCCGTATCTGCATACAAATCGCCCCTCTATCGGTATTCTCCTGAGCGGCTGATGCCTTCAGGCACCTTCCTGCCTTCCTATCCCGGTTCTTTGTTACGTAATTTATTTTTGTTTTCATATTTTAATGGTTCGAACATTCGATTGATGATCAACGGATTTTACAGGTAACGTGACCGGAATCGGTAATGGCTAATTTTTCCCTATATATCTCAGGACAGACAGAACTGAATGATGTCACTGAGTTTTTTCAGAAACAGCTCATGGGTGAAGGTGAAACTCCCATGGCTTTTTTTGATGGTGTTTTTTATGAGTCTCACCAGGAGCGGGTAGGCAATATCGTCTACCAGGATTATCTGGTTTATACAGACAAGGCGCTTTATCTCTGGGCAAGGGGCTCAACAAAAGATTATCTCGATCGCTTCAATCTTGGAGCTGTTTCAGTGAACAGCCGCAACAAGGATAGTGCGTTCGCGACGTTGAATCTCAAGATCAGACGGGAGGACAAGGAACCTGTCTACGTGATTTTCGACATGGTCGAGATTCGCGAGGCAGAAACCATCATCAAGCTTCACACTGTCGTCGAATCGACCATCGAGGATTATCTCGGAGTCAATTATCGTCAGGAGATCCCGCAGGATACCGCCACGAGGATTCTTCAGGGGGCCAGGAAGATCTGTCCTCCCAGGACATTGTCCATTCCTCTCGAAACGCCTCAAATCCCTATTCCCGATTCTGGTATCGGTTATGGCCAGGACCTTCTCGAGCAGTACAAGGCTTCCATGGGCTACAGCATGGATCAGGATCCCCAGCAGTCCGGGGCCCCTTCAGGAGCAAGGCAGCATAGCGGTATGGGCCCGCAGGATGCGATTCGTGGCGGCATCGAGTCCCTGCTTCCGACAGATCCTGCGTCACTCAAGCGGATAGCCGATCAGATCAAAAATATGGTTGGCGATGCTCCGTTCAAGCTTCGTGACCAGGTGATGAAAGATCTGCAGCATGTTCCCGGCGATGTCGCGACGGTGCTGACCGCTCTGAACGAACTCCTTTCCAATATTGCGGGTAACCCTCTTGCCGAGCGATTCGTCATGAATGCTATCAAGACGGCTGTCGTAAACGACGGGGTTCTTGGCTCGCTCACCAAAATCATCAAGTTGACTTCGGGTGGTGGCAAGAAACCGGCAAAACCTGCAGGCGCTCCATCACAGGATGATCCGTCTTCTGGCAGGGCAGGTAACGCAGGTATGCGAGATGACTCAGATTCCGATGACACAACCATCCGTCGAAAAAAGATCAGCGTCAGGGACGACGAGCAGCGTTCACCTTTCGACCCCTTTGCAGATAACGACGATGTTATCACCTCAAGGGAAAATCGGCCACAGAATTCCCGCCCCAAACCGGCAATGGATGATGACTTCGATGCCGATTCATCTGCTCAGAGAAAGAAGATCTCGATCAAGATGGATGACGCCGATGGTTCGAACGGTAACGAAATCGCCCGCAAACTGATGAGTTATGACGAGTCGGAGCGTGATCAACCAGAACGTACAATCCCGGTCAGTTCCATAAGCGAACCTGTCGAGGCTGATTCAGGGATTCGCAAGAAAAAGCTTTCCATAAAAGCCGAAGCGGGCAGCGGAGCAGAGGCTGATATCGCCCGCAAAATGATGAGCTACGATGAGGCTGCTCGTCATGCAGATAATCCTGGATTATATTCAGGCATTTCGGAGCGTTCTGCCGAAGAAACTCTGGAACAACAGGAAGTTCCTGAGCCGCGCCACAAAAAAATCCAGATCAAGGCAGAAAAACAGGAGATTGAGGAGTTTTTCATTCCAGAGGATATTGTTTTCTCTGCCATGGGTGAAATCGCGTCCGATGATCGTTCGAATGAGTATATGACCATCGAATCCGATGACTCGGCACAGAAATCTGATTCCGATAAGGAACCGGAACGGTCCCGACCGTCTGTCGTTAATATCGGGCTTGGTATACAGGCCGACACGGTGCCTCGCAAGAAAGGTCCGAAGGACGGCGGAAATGAGTCGGAGGGAGACAAGCATTCAGTCACAGTCAAGATTACACCATAGTTTTTCAATACCATGAGAATCATTCTTTACCTGGGCAAAGGCGGGGTGGGTAAAACCACCGTATCTGCTTCAACCGCGACAGCGATCGCACGCAGTGGCAAACGCGTGCTGATCATGAGCACTGATGTTGCCCACAGCCTTGCCGACGCGCTCGGCGTCGAGTTGAGTTCAACTCCCGTTGAGGTCGAGAAAAATCTCTTCGCCATGGAGGTTAACGTTCTTGCAGAGATCAGGGAAAACTGGACTGAATTGTACTCCTACTTTTCCTCTATCCTCATGCATGACGGGGCAAACGAAGTCGTTGCCGAGGAGCTGGCCATTGTGCCTGGTATGGAGGAGATGATCAGCCTCCGCTACATCTGGAAAGCGGCTAAATCTGGTTCATACGATGCTGTCGTCGTCGACGCTGCCCCGACGGGTGAAACCATGCGCCTTCTTGGCATGCCGGAATCGTACGGCTGGTATTCCGAGAAGATCGGCGGCTGGCACTCCAAAGCCATTGGGTTTGCTGCGCCGTTACTGAGCAAGTTTATGCCCAAGAAGAATATTTTCAAGCTCATGCCTGAGGTCAACGAGCACATGAAGGAGTTGCACTCCATGCTGCAGGATCAGAGCATAACCACCTTCAGGGTGGTGCTTAATCCGGAAAATATGGTTATCAAGGAGGCTCTTCGCGTCCAGACCTATCTAAATCTTTTCGGTTACAAGCTCGATGCAGCCGTAGTCAACAAGATCCTGCCTACAAGTTCCAACGACCAGTATCTTCAGAGCCTGATTGACATGCAGGCCAAGTACCTCAGGGTCATTGACAACTGTTTCTATCCCGTACCGATTTTCAAGGCCAAGCAGTCCTCCAAAGAGGTGATTACTCCCGACAGGCTCTACGAACTGAGCCAGGAGATCTTCGACGGAAAGAATCCGATGGCGGTGCTCTATTCGAACGACAAGACCCAGACACTCGAAAAGATAAATGGCAAGTATGTGCTTAGCCTCTATCTTCCGAATGTCGAGGTGGAAAAACTTGCAGTCAACATCAAGGGCGATGAGCTTCTGGTCGATATCAACAATTTTCGCAAGAGCATCATTCTGCCGAACGTGCTGGTAGGTCGCAAGACTGAGGGAGCTGATTTCGTTCAGGGAACCCTGAATATCACCTTCTCCAATTAATCGGCATTCATCCAGATGTTTTATCAGGCGGACTGTTTCTCAGCAGTCCGCTTTTTTTTTATCCGGAGCTGCTCAGTGAGCCTTACCGGCACTGAGGGATCTTCACAGGTTTTCAGGAGATCCGCGATAGCGCAATGCATCAGCGGATGCACCGGATTGTCGATATCGAGCAAGGGGATTATTACGAATTTCCGGTGGTGAAGCTCTGCATGGGGAATGATGAGGATATCATTTTTTATGGACAGGTCACCGTAGAGCAGAATGTCGAGGTCAATCGTTCTCGGGCTCCATCGACGATAGCGGTCAGGCCGTCCAAGATCGCGTTCTATGGCTTTACAATGCAAGCGCAGGTCTGAAGGGTTCAGTGCTGTGGTGATGGCTGCGACGGCGTTGAAAAATCGTTCCTGTTCGGCATTTCCTACAGGCTCGGTCATATAGACTTTTGATATTCCGGTCACCCTTGTATCCGGTAGCAGACCCAGCATGTCGACAGCCGTCTGGAGATTGGCGAACCGGTCGCCGACATTTGATCCTAGGCCGATATAGGCAGTAATGGATGGCATCTTTCAGGCTTTCTCGATCCGGTGTTCGGCCTCGGCATAATCGCAGAGTCCTCCCAGCGGCAAGCTTCTCTTGCGCACCCTGATGGTGACGCTTTCGAGAATCGGGAAATCCTCCATAAGCCTGCCGGCAATGCTGCAAGCCAGCGTTTCAATCAGGGCTACCGGGTCGCCTGTCATGATTGACCTTATGGTTTCATAAGCCAGCTGGTAATTCACCGTTTTGGAAAGGTCGTCGGTTTCAGCTGCAGGACGGCTGTTGAAAAAGAGTTCGGCATCGACCTCGTATTTGCCGCCCAGACGACGCTCTTCGGCATGAACACCATGCCATGCGTAAAAAACGGTGTTTACGAGCCGGATGCAGGAGCGGTGACGAAGATTCATGACAATCGCATACGGAAAACGGTTATCGAACAGGCTGAGCTGGAATGGACGGTTTTCAGAGCGTCCGTCCTGAAGATCGGGCCGCCCAGAATATAAGCATTTCAATTCCTCTTTTTCTGGTATCGGGAAATTCCGGATTTCAGGGGAGTTTTGTTTATCTGTTCATAGATTTTTCGCCATCCCGGGATCTGGCGGTGCAGGAAATCCTCATTCTCTCCCGTTGTTCCGGGTTAAATCCATCCTGAATGTAAGGTTTTTTTGTGTTGTGCGTCTGGGCGGCAATCGCTGTCGATAACCCCGCGCCATAATGCCGTCACGCTTCTCTCAGGGGGGCTCCCCGCGAGATTATATTGTTCATTCTTCCCGGCGTTATGTCTGAGTGCAGCTTTAATTCTGAAAAGAAGGTGAAGGACATACCGGACGGAGAAAATCTCGGGCCTGGAAACATTGATGGCCGAAGAACCTCAGTTCAACGAACTTACCCAAACAATGAAAAACATTGACCGAACGGCTGCGTACTGGAAGTGCCGCCGTCAGTGTTAAGGGATCTGCCAATAAATCTTTTTTCCTTTAAATATCCGACTGGATCAGTTGAGTTTCGATAATAGATGCATGATGTACCGTTCTTCAGCAGCTTTCTTCCAGGGGACAGCGGGATGAACCGGTCGAGAGCGGATCATCAGTGCTGAATTAGGCCAGGGCTTTTCGGTCTTTACAACTGGTCGTGAGGCACTGAATATGCAGAGTTCCGAAAATAGTTATATTGTTGCTCATCGGTTCCGGCTTATGCAATACCGGGGGCAATATTCACCTGTTCCTGTCAACAGAAATGTTTTAATGATGACAGGGGGTTTCGGTTTTTGCATGAAGCATACGGCGTCGTTATGAAATCGTCTGAGTTAATCTTGAGGTTCTGGTGAGGAAATGGCGTAACTTCGCATAAAACGCACATTATGACACCTTTTACGCAATCAGACTTTTCATGACAATTTTCGGTGGAGCCTTAAAGATACTTTATAGTATTCTGCTTTCGCTAACCGCTCACTTTTTATTGCAGTAATGGCAGACAACAGAACAAACCACGCGTTCAGGGAATTTTTCGAGACATGCAGGTCATCGGCCATGCAGCTGGCACTCGAGGAGGACCGGTATCAGGGTGACATTACGACTCTGGCGACAGTCGACCAGAGCCAGCTCGGACTCGGATATATCGAGGCCAAGGCAGAGGGGATAATCGCAGGGGTAGAAGTCGCAAAACAGGTGTTTCTGGCATCGGAGCCAGGGCTTGAAATCACTGTTTTCCAGAAGGATGGCCAAAGGGTTTATCCCGGCCAGCGGATTCTCGAGATTAAAGGCCGTATTGCCCCAATCCTGATCGGAGAGCGCACGGCGCTGAATTTCATGCAACGGATGTCCGGGATCGCGACCAGGACGAACATGTACGTTGAACGGGTCAGCCATACGAACGCAGCCATACTCGATACCAGGAAAACGGCACCATCGCTTCGTTATTTCGACAAGGATGCTGTCCGTATCGGTGGAGGGCTCAACCACAGGTTCGGCCTGTTTGACATGATCCTCATCAAGGACAACCATATCGATGCAGCCGGTGGGGTCGAAAATGCCATATCCAAGGCGAAAGCTTACTGTAAGGAGCATGCCGTCAAGGTAAAGCTCGAAACGGAGGTCCGCAGCATGTCCGAGCTAAAAAACGCCTGTGCCTGTGGCCCGGATATCATTCTCCTTGATAATTTCATGGTAGACGGTCTTGCTGAGGCAGTTCGCTGGGTTAAGGCCAATGGGTTCGGGGAGATACTTCTCGAAGCTTCAGGTAATATCGGTCTGCACAACGTCGCTGAAGTCGCTATGACCGGGGTCGATTACATATCGGTCGGGGAACTGACGCACAGCGTCAAGGCACTTGATCTGTCCATGAAGATAGAACTGACCTGAGTTTCAGGTGGAGATTGGGGTCGACATCGTCGAGATCTATCGGATCCGCGCCCTGTATGATCGTTTTGGCGCTGTTTTCATGCAGAGGATACTGACAGAAGCCGAAATCGCACAATGTCTTTCCAAGCCCGATCCCGTGGCCAGTCTGGCAGGGCGCTTCGCCGCCAAGGAGGCCGTGTCGAAGGCGCTCGGTACAGGTATCTCCCACGGGATCTCCTGGCGCTCCATCGAGGTACTCAACGATGATGCCGGCAAACCGCGGGTTACACTGCATTGCCAGGAAGTGCAAGGCAATCCGCCTCGCAGGATCAGCATCTCCATCTCTCACGACCGTCATTCGGCAATAGCCATGGCGATCGTTGAACCAGCCTGAGGGAGTAGCTGTTAAATTTCTTCTCCCTGCATGTCGGGAGCGAAATTCCTGAAAGGGCGGACACTCAGTTCCGCCCCTGTGGTTTCTGCGCTTCGTCCGCCTTTCCCGTAAGGGCGGTACGCGAACCGCCCCTACACTCATACATGGCAACATTCAGCAGGTTTACCGAACATAAAAAAAGGGGCCCTGAACGGGGCCCCCAAGTATTTTATGCCGTTGAGCTATCAAGCCTCGTGTGCCGGAATCGGAGTGGCTTCTTTGGTGATGTTCACCTTTGTCTTGATCACATCGTAGATCTTGTCTTTCATGAGTGTATCGACGATGTAATCCCTGAATTCGGATGACATGTAGGTGTTGAACAGCTCTTCAGCTTTCAGCGTGGAATCCTTTTCGGCCTCCTTTTCTGCATAGGCCCTGATGTCCTCGTCGCTGATGCTCAGGTTGTTCAGCTGTGCGATCTTCTGGCTGACAAGGAGCCAGCGGGCATGTTTTTCAGCATTCGGTTTCATCGCATTGAGGAACTCGGTTTCGTCGAGGCCCTTGGGCAACTTGCCGCCTACCTGTCGTTTTGCATTTTCCAGGAGCATGTTCTGGAAAGAAGCGACCATGGTTTTCGGAGTCGGGATCTCATGCTCTTCGATCAGCTTCTCCGAAATTGATTCGAGCAGGTCCTGTTCGGACTTGTGGGTGAAATGCTGTTCGATCTGCATGCGTACGTCGGCCTTGAAGTCGGCGACGTTTTCGAATCGCTGGTGGGTGATCTCCTTGACCAGTTCGTCGTTCAGCTCCGGCAGCTCGAGGTGTTTGACCTCCTTGACGTCGATGCGGTAGCGTACGGTTTCGCCACCCTCTTCCTTCGGCTCGATGGTCACCTCGGCAACATCTCCACCTTTTTTGCCTTCGAGAGCCAGGCGGAACGGATTGTCTGCAGGCAGGTATTCGAGGTTGAAATGGTGGTTTTCGTTTTGCTCGCCTTCGACAGGTTCTCCTGCGTCGTCGAGTTTCGCAACGTCACCTATGACCGTATCGCCCTCTCCGGCCGGCTCATTGCTGCTGACCATTGTGCCGTGCCCTTTAAGGATCAGGTTAATTTCACGGTCGATATCTTCGTCGGTAACGGTGTATTCGGCCTGGGTAAAGGTGAGTCCGCTGAAATCCTTCAGCTCGAACTCCGGGTGGATTTCGTAGATCATGCGGATCGTCAGCTGGTCGCCTTCGTAATTGTAGCTTTCAATCTGCGCACGGCTTGCCGGGTTTAAATTCTCCTCCTCGGCGATGGCGGAAAAATGTTTCGAAGCCATCTTCTCCGCGACGGAAGCTTCTACTGACGGCCCGACAAAGCGTTTGAGCATGCCTGCGGGCACATGACCCTGCCTGAAGCCCTTGATCTTGACGGATCTGCGAGCCTCTTCCAGTTCAAGGTCGAGTTCGGGTTTGAATTCTTCGGCAGTCAGAATGATTTCAAGTTCCTGCTCGGTTTCGCTGACATTCCTGATATTCTTTTGCAAGGCTTTCGTGACCGGTTAATGGTTGAAAAATTAAAGTTTGAATTATACGAATTTTTCGACGCTTTTAAAAAACGGCTTGTTAAAGGCTTCTAGCGCGCCGGTTTGTAGACAAGCGTCGACAGCAGGGTTGGGATGCCGAGCGTACTTATTGCAGCGGCTACATCTTCGGCAGAGACCGATTCGATGAGGCCGGCCTTTTCTGCGGGTGACAGGTAGCGACCGGTATAAAAAATGTCCTGCGCAATATGCGACATGCGGCGGGTCATTTTCTCCATGCCCATGATCATCGATCCGAGCATTTTGGACTTCGCAGCTTCGAGTTCGGCCGGATCGGGTTGCAGGAGGCTGTTGCCGGTGAAAAGGTCCGCGATGGTTTCAAGGGTTTTTTCGGTTTTGCCCTTGTCTGTACCTGCATAAATATTGAAAGTCGTGACCTCATCGAGAAATGCGATCGAGGAGTAAGCCTGATAGACCAATCCCCGCTTTTCGCGCAGTTCGAGGTTCAGGATGGAGCTCATGCCGCTGCTAAGCATGGTATTCAGCACCATGAGTCCCCAGAAATGATGGTCATCACGCGGAATGACCGTGCCAAGGAGGATCTGGGCCTGGGAAACGCGCTTTTTAAGTGTCGCAGAGAACGGCTTGTAGGCTGAAAGCTTGAAAAGTTTTCGCGATGGAGCTTCAGGCGACGCCTGATTCAGGCCGCCCAGATATGAGGATGCAAGCCCGGCGAGTTCATCGTGGTCGATGTTGCCGACGGCCGTGACGAGCATCTTTTCCGGAACGTAATGCTCACTCATGAAGCTTCGAAGGTCTTCTGTCCTGATCGTGCCGATGCTTTTTTCTGTGCCGAGGATCGCGGTGCCAAGGGGATGTTTGGGAAACGAGCGCCGGTCGAAATCCTCGAAGATCAGCTCTTCAGGGGCGTCGTTCACACTGCTGATCTCTTCGAGTACGACCTCTTTTTCCTTGTCCAGCTCTTCTGGCGGAAAAACCGGGTTGCATACCAGGTCTGCCAGCAGGTCAAATGCAAGGGGCAGGTGTTCGCGGAGGCACCTTACGCAGATGCAGGTCTGCTCCTTGGTGGTCCATGCGTCTATGTAACCGCCGGTCTGTTCGATGCATTGCGCGATTTCGATATAGTCGCGCTTCTGTGTTCCCTTGAAGACGGCATGTTCGATGAAGTGGGCCAGTCCCTCCCGTCCTTTCGGGTCTTCGCGTGAGCCCGCATTGATCCATATGCCGATCGTGATGCTGTGGACATAGGGCACCAGATTGCTGATGATGCGGAGGCCGTTGGGAAGGGTACCTGTCTTGATGACGCCGGCTGAAAGCCGCTGTCCGGAATCGCCGGATGTCGATGCGATATTTTTTCTCACGCTTGTGGATGGATTTGAGTGCAATGTAAGTTTATTCTTCTTATTATTATGTACAAATCGGCGCACGGCCGTCAGGTTCGTATTGCGCAAAGGGTCATCTTACCGAAATTCAGCATATGACCAGTTCAGTTATCCATGCGGATTCGGAGGGATTCCATAAGCCAGGTTTTCATGTCAGCTATTCCAATACTCATCACCGGTGCAACGGGTTACATAGGGGCTCAGCTCGTCTTCGATCTGATCAGAAGGTTCGGTGACGGGGTCAGGTGCCGGGTCACGGTCAGGGATGGCTCGAATGCCGGTTTTCTCAATGGGCTGCCGGTCGAAATTGTCAGGGCTGACATCCATGATCCTGTCGCCCTGGCCGAGGCTGTCCGTGGCGCAGAGGTTGTTTTTCATTGTGCCGGCCTGATCGCCTACACCATGAATTTCCGGAACAGGCTCTACGATACCAATGTTCTGGGCACAAGGAACGTCGTCAATGCCTGCCTTGCCGCCAACGTGCACAGGCTGGTTGCGACGAGTTCGATCGCAGCCATAGGGTCGCCAAGGGCCAATGAAGGGGCAGGGGAGTCGAACGAACAATCCACTTTCAGCGAATGGCAGCGCCACAATGTCTATATGGAGTCCAAGCACCTTGCCGAACTCGAATGTCGCCGGGGCGCTGCCGAAGGGCTCGACGTGGTGATGGTCAATCCTGGTGTAGTGATCGGAAGGGGCGAGGGAAACGGTGCGCCGGACAGCACATCGAACGAGGTGCTGCAGTTGATCTACAGTGGCCGTCTGCCGCTCTGTCCTGATGGCGCCACAGGATTCGTTGATGTACGTGACGTTGCCGACGCCCATATCGCAGCCTGGCAGAAGGGCCGGTCCGGAGAACGCTACATCATCGTCGGAGAAAACCTCTCCTTCAGGGAGTTGTTCGACCGCATTGCCATGTTGCCAGGCAGCCGGACGAAGAAGCCTTTCCGGGTGGCCGGGGCTGCAGGGCTCGTCGCAGGAGCCAGTGGTGAGCTCTGGTCGATTATTTCAGGGCGGCCGTCGTTCATCAGCCTCGAAAGCATCAGACAGGCCTCTCATAAGGCCCATTACAGTAACAGGCAATCGGTGCATGACCTCGGCATGACCTATCGTCCGCTGGCCGAAACCTTCAGGACAGTCATTCCGTAACGTTCAGGAATAGCATTCAACATAAAACCCCTATCGATCATCCCAATGGAAAAAGAGATACAGAAGCAACCGCCCGTAGTCGACCAGGCAAGGCTCAAACAGCTTAACCTTGCCATAGAAACGCTTGAAAAACAGTTTGGCAAGGGTTCGATCATGCGTCTGGGCGACGATTCGCCCATCATGCATGTCCAGTCGATCTCAACCGGTTCGATGGCGCTCGACTATGCGCTCGGCGTCGGCGGATTACCTCGGGGCAGGGTGACCGAGATCTACGGCCCGGAATCGTCAGGAAAGACCACGCTTGCGCTTCATGTCATTGCAGAGGCGCAGAAGGCAGGCGGTACGGCAGCCATTGTCGATGCAGAACACGCATTTGACCCGGTTTATGGTCGCAAGCTCGGAGTCGATATCAATGCGTTGCTGATAAGCCAGCCGGAATCTGGTGAGCAGGCGCTCTCCATCGTCGAGACCCTCGTGCGAAGCGGAGCCATCGATATCATCGTCATCGACTCGGTTGCGGCCCTCGTGCCTCAGGCCGAACTGGAAGGCGAGATGGGCGACAGCGTCGTCGGCCTGCAGGCAAGGCTCATGAGCCAGGCCCTGCGAAAGCTGACCGGTGCGATTTCCAAGTCGAGCACCGTCTGCATCTTCATCAACCAGCTGAGGGACAAGATCGGCGTGATGTACGGAAGTCCTGAAACCACCACCGGCGGCAAGGCCCTGAAATTCTACTCATCCATACGTCTCGATATCAGGAAGATCGCCCAGATCAAGGACGGCGACGAGGTTACCGGAAGCCGCACCAAGGTCAAGGTTGTCAAGAACAAGGTTGCCCCTCCGTTCAGGACTGCCGAGTTCGATATCCTCTACGGCGAAGGTATCTCGGTGCTTGGCGAGCTGATCGATCTTGCCGTCGAGTTCGGAGTCGTCAAGAAGGCAGGCGCCTGGTTCAGCTACGGCAGCGACAAGCTCGGCCAGGGTCGCGATGCCGCCAAGAAGGTGCTTCGGGAGGACGATGCCCTGCGCACCAGGATCCGCGAGCAGGTTCGTGAACTCATGTCACCCGCAGCCGTTAAGGAATAAGTTCAAATTATGCGCATAGGCAAGATCGATATCGACCGCCCGGTCATTCTCGCTCCCATGGAGGATGTGACGGACAGGGCATTCAGGCAGCTCTGCAAGCGCCATGGTGCGGATATCGTCTATACTGAATTCATCAGCGCAGAGGCGCTCAGGCGTGGTGCGGAGAAATCGATCCGGAAGCTGGCCGTTGCCGACCATGAGCGACCGGTGGCGGTGCAGATCTTCGGCAGTACGGTAGAATCGATGGTCGAGGCCGCAGCGATCGCCGAAACCTATGAGCCCGACTACCTCGACATCAATTTCGGATGCCCGGTCAAGAAGGTCGCAGGTCGCGGTGCCGGGGCAGCCTTGCTGAAGGAGCCGGAAAAGCTCTCGGAGATTGCCTCTGCCGTTGTGCGGGCCGTCAGCCTGCCGGTGACGGCCAAGACCCGTATCGGCTGGGACCACGATTCGATCAATATCACCGAAATCGTGCGCAGGCTCGAAGATGCCGGCATCCAGGCTGTCGCAGTCCACGGAAGGACGCGCAGTGACATGTACAAGGGAACCGCCGACTGGGGTCGCATTGCCGAGGCCAAGGCCGCCTGTACCATTCCCCTGATCGCCAACGGTGACGTCTGGAACGCTGACGATGCCGTGGCAATGTTCGCCCGGACCGGGGCCGACGGCATCATGATCGGCCGCGGTTCGATCGGAAATCCGTTCATCTTCGCCCAGGCGACGAGCCTTGTCCGGCAGGGCGTGCGCCTGCCGATGCCGACCTATCGCGAACGTATCCGGGTGGCCGTCGACCATATGCACCTGTCGGTCCAGTACAAGGGAGAGAAATACGGAATCCTCGAAATGAGGCGCCATTACTCGACCTACCTGAAAGGGTTGCCGGGAGTCTCGCGAGTGCGCAACCTGCTCGTCCGCGAGCTTGACCCCGCCATTATCGTTGAACTTCTCGAAAGTTTCGAGGGCCAGTGCGAAGCGCTCGACAGGGACGGCCTGTTGAAAGAGGCAGGAGAGTCCCTGAACGATCATTCGCCAAAACTGATTTTAAATTACTGAACCTTTACCAATCCATTTTCATACGTATGAGCAGTGCAGAATCCGGCTATCGTGTAGCCGTTCTCGGAGCCACCGGTCTTGTTGGCAGAACCATGATCCAGGTGCTTGAAGAGCGCCATTTCCCGGTCAGCGAGCTGGTGCCGCTTGCCTCGCCCCGCAGCAAAGGGCAGATCGTTACTTTCCAGGGCAGGGAGTTCAGCACCGAAGTGCCTTCAGCGGAAATTTTCAAGGGAGTGGATATCGCCCTTTTTTCAGCCGGAGCAACGGCAAGCAGGGAGTGGGCGCCCGTAGCGGCAGCAGCCGGAGCGGTCGTGATCGACAACTCTTCGGCATTCCGTATGGAAGACGGTATCCCTCTTGTTGTGCCTGAGGTCAACCCCGAAGCCATATTCGGCAAGGACGGCAAAGCTGAAAAGATCATCGCAAACCCAAATTGCTCCACGATCCAGATGGTTGTGGTGCTCAAGCCGCTCTATGACCGTTATGGCGTCAGGCGCATTGTCGTATCGACATACCAGTCGGTGACCGGCAAAGGCAAGGCCGGTCGTGATGCACTTGAGAGCGAGCTGGCCGGCCTGGTTCCAGCGGAGTTTACCCATTTCCACCAGATCGCATTCAACGCTGTGCCGCAGATTGACTCGTTTACCGACAACGGCTACACCAAGGAAGAGATGAAGATGGTCAACGAGACCAGAAAGATCATGGGCGACAAGAAGCTTTCGGTTTCACCGACCACAGTGCGCATACCGGTTTACGGAGGTCATGGAGAATCCCTGAACGTCGAGCTCGAAAGCGATTTCGATATCGAAGATGTCCGCAAGTTGCTCGCCGGGTCACCTGGCATCGTGCTTCAGGACGATCCCTCCGCAAGGCTCTATCCGATGCCGCTCACCTCATACGAGAAAGACGAAGTGTTTGTCGGGCGTCTGCGACCGGATTACTGGAATCCCCGCACCCTTAACATGTGGGTTGTCGCCGACAACCTCCGCAAGGGCGCTGCGACCAACGCGGTTCAGATCGCCGAAGTGCTGGTAGGAAAACTGTAGTTTTTCGATAGCCTCGAAGGATCAGTCACATATTCAGTAGCCCCGGGTTGCAACCCGGGGTTTCTTATTTAATGGCACCAGTTTTGTGTAGGGGCGGTTCGCGAACCGCCCTTATGTACTCGATTTCTTTGCAGAATCAGTCCCATATTCAGGAGGGTTTCAACCCTCCGGACATTCAGTTCTTACATTCTTTTCAGTTGTCCCGGAGTTGGGGGGGGAAAGTCCGGGACTTCGGAGTCTGGAGATCAGGACAGGGCCATGATTGCTGTGCTCACTGCTCTGACTACGGAGGTCATTGACTTGCCTGTTCCGGCGTCTTTTGTTGAAGAGACCCGGGATGGCATGCCAAGGGGTTGAAGAGTGAAGGAGGTCTCGCTGCTGATGCGTTGCATCGCAGGGGCATCGGCGGCAGTGCCTGTTACCCGGACAGGAACACCAGTGATCGGGGATGATTTCAGCTCAGTAATCGCGAAATATTCTCTCTCGCTCCCGTTTTTTACCGGCCAGTATTTGAAATATCCCATTTTTCCGTTCACCGAAACATAGAATGCCGCGTAATGCTCTTCGAGCTCAAGCACCGGGAATGGTTCCGTCGTGCCGGCCGAGAGGCGCGAGATCGGCTCGATATGCAGCCCGCTCAGGCCAATCTGGTAACTCTGCTGAAGTTCTTTTTCGATGGAACGGGCCGGTTCGGCCGGATAGAACATGAGCATCTGTTCCGACAATCCGGTGGGATGATCCGGAGTCTTTTCCACGGCAAGTGATTGCCAAGCCCACTCCTCGACGTTCCTGAGGAAATATCTGGCTTCGATTTTACAGAGGCTGTTGCGCTTTTCGTTTGCGATTTCTGCCGGGAACCATGCAGGAAGTGTCATGAACTCTGAAGGGGAGTAGGAGAGTGCGACAGGTTCGTCCCTCCACTCTTTGAGCATCGAGCAGAGCTTCATGGCGGCTTTTTTACCCTTTGGCCCACTCATGGCGTCAAGGCCTGCGTTAAGGGTGCGGCACATGGTCATGGTGAAGGATGACGTGCCGGTCGATTTGACTCTGACGATGGTCGTTGTCCTGGTGTCGAGCGCGCACGCGATCTGGCTTCTGCTCATTATTCGAGGGTAAGATGCTTTTTGAGAACTTCGAGCTTTTTTTTGCCGATTCCCGTTACTTCCAGAAAATCGTCAAATTGTTTCACTTTTCCCCCTTTTTCCGCACGAAATGCCACGAGCCGTTTCGCCATGACCGGGCCTACTCCGGGGATTTTTTGTAACTGCGATGCCGAAGCGGAGTTGAATGTGAGCGTTCCGGTGAACGTTTTTTTCGACGCTCGCGCCGTTTGACCGGCGCTTTTGCCTTTTTCATCATCGGCTTCATCACCGGAACGCTCGACAGCCTCGTCTCCAGCGGCATAATCAACGTTCTGGGCGAGGCGGAGCAGGCTGTCGACTTCGGCCTCGGAGTAGCGGGACAATTCTGCCTTTTTGATGAGGCGGTCAGCCTCTTGTACTGAACCGCTGTACCTGACCGCTCCTCCCAGAACAAGGAAAAAGATCAGGAGAGTCACTGCGGTCATTTCAGCCCGGGTGATCCCGAGTTTTACGGCAAGATTCTGCAGAAAATTCATAGGGGTGAATGTTCTGTTCCGGTTTTTTTATGAATTCAGACGAATATCCTCCTGACCCGTCGTGACACCGAGCAGAGAAGCTCGTAACTGATGGTGCCGGCGGCGATCGCCTGCTGGCTGGCCGATGGGCCATCCCATCCGAAAAGCACCGCGGTATCTCCCGCTTTTACCGATCGGTCGTCGCCGAGATCGACCATCATCTGGTCCATGGTCACCGTCCCGACCTGATTGTACGCCGTGCCGCCGATTAACACCTTCGATCGGTTGGAGAGTGTGCGGTGGAAACCGTCGGCATAACCCGCCGATATTGTCGCTATTCTTCTCGGGCCAGGAGCAGTCCAGGTTCGGTTGTAGCTCACTGCAGTGCCTGCCGGGACCTCCTTGATGAAAATAACCCTGCATTGGAACTGCATGACCGGACGTACCGGCATGGCGGAAGGTGCACTGTCCACAGGATGACATCCGTAAAGCAGGATGCCCGGCCGGACCATGTCGAGCCCGGTACCGGGCATAGAGAGGATGGCGCCGCTGTTGGCTGCATGCTTGAGGATGGTTTTTCCAGTCGAGCGCTCATAGGCACCGGTAACACCCAGGAACCGTTCGAGCTGAATGGCGGTGAACCCATCGGGTATATGGCTTTCAGCGAAATGGGTATAGACGCCGCTCAGTTCGAGGTTTGGTGAACGGTCGATCGTTTCGAGGAGAGACGCCGCATCTTGGGGTGCGATGCCGAGCCGTCCCATGCCGGTATCGACCTTGACCTGCACCCGGAGCCTTCTGCCAGCTGCCGCTGCCGTCGCTTCAGCAGCAAACACTGTTTCGTGGTCGCAGACAGTCATTTCGACCTCATGCTGCAGGTACAGCCCTATCTGCTGCACCAGAGGGGAGGCAAATGCCAGTATGCGTGAATCCTCCTGCATGGGGTGGCTCTGCTGAAGCTCGATGGCTTCATGGATGTTGGCGACACCGAAATCCCTCACCCCCTCATTTTCGAGGGCAGCAGTGACTTCACCAGCGCCATGGCCGTAGGCATTGGCCTTGACGATTCCCATGATGCGGCAGCGCGGATCGATAGCGTCTCGGATACATGCGAGGTTGTGTCGGAGGTTGCCGAGCGAGATGAGCGCTTCTGCGAGGTTGACGTCAGGTGCGGTTCTGCCTTGGGGGCTTTTTTCGTTATCGGCGCTCAAATCGTTGCAGGATCTTGTTGGGTTGGGGCGGCGTGCCGGATATGCTTTAAAAAACACTTTTTGTCCATGATTGTCAAGACAATGGGAGGAGATGGCCACCTATATCAGAAAATGAACAATTATTGTTTATTATTAATCAAAACACCATTCCCATACCGGAACACCATGATCTACGACATTTTCGATATTGCGGGCAATACCCCCCTGGTTCTCATGAAGCAGCTGTCCAGGCAGAAGCGTCCCAGGTTTATGGCGAAGCTCGAATATATGAATCCCTGCTTTTCGCACTATTGCAGGGTTGCCGCGGCAATCATCAGGGATGCCGAGGACCGGGGACTCATCCATCCCGGAATGACGCTGGTCGACTGGACATTCGGCACAAGCGGCATAGCGCTGGCCATGGCTGGTGTCAGCCGGGGCTACAAGCTTCTTCTTGTGGCTCCTGACAGCATCTGCATGGAGAAACAGGAGGTACTCAGGGCTCTTGGCGCCGAAATGGTATTCACCTCTTCAGACGCCTTGCCTGGTGATCCGAGGGGTTGCGTCGCCGTGGCTGAAAATCTTGTCAGGACGCTTCCGCACGCATGGTTTGCCAACATGTATGAAAATCCCGTCAGCAGGCAGGTACACGAGTCAGGCACCGGCCCCGAGATATACAAACAGACCGAAGGGCTAGTTACGCACGTGTTCGTACCGATGGCGTCAGGAGCCATGGTTTCAGGAATCGGCCGCTACCTTAAGTCAGTCAATCCCATGATCCGGATCATCGGTGTCGAACCTGCCGGATCGGTCTACCAGGAACTTCATGGCGGCAAGAGCGGTGGTTCTCCATCGGCTTTCAGGCTTGAGGATATCGGTGCGTTAAGTGCCACCTCATTCTGGGATCCTTCCGTGATCGACCAGATCGTCCAGGTCAGCGATGCCGATGCATTCAACTGCGGCCGCGAACTGCTTCGTTCCGAAGCTGTTTTTGCCGGCGGGGCTTCTGGTGCTGCCATGGCTGCAGCGCTCAGGGAGGGTGAGGCGTACGGTGAAGAAGCTGTTGTGGTCGCGATGATGACCGATTTTGGCGCATACGACCTTTCACGGATGTACAACGACGAATGGATGCGCAGGAACGGTTTCTACCGCAAATCGAAGACGGCCCTCGACCAGATAACCGCCGACGACATTCTTCAGCGCAAGGCCCGCAAGGACCTGATTTTTGCCGTTCCCGAGCAGACCCTTTCGGATGTGTTCGAAATGATGAAGCAGAACGATGTCTCCCAGATGCCTATCGTTTCGTTCGGTTCTCCAATCGGCAGCATCAGCGAGAACCAGATTCTGTCGATCCTTATTGAGAACGATACCGCCATGAACGCAGAGGTCGTCGCCTTCATGGAGAAACCGTTTCCAGTCTGCCAGCCCGAAGCGACCATATCGGAATTGTCCGAAAAATTGCAGAGAAATGCGACCGGTGTACTCATAAGCCTCAGCGATGGTCGACTGCAACTGATTACAAAATCAGATCTTATTGATGCACTGACCCATAAGTGAGGTGTGCCTGAATTATGTGGTTGTTTTTTTGGGTGGATTTATTTATCTAAGCAGTCCAAGCAGTCCTGAACATGCTTTTTTTCTGGTGCCGTCAACAGGGGGCCCTGCAAGCCAGCTGTACCCGCAGAAGCGCCTTATTACATCTTCATTTTCATCAGACTTGAAGCGGAACGATGGCCCATGATGGGTATGTAAAAGCTGTCGACCGGTATTACCTGTTCAGGAGATGGTTCAGTTGAACCGCATTTTAAGCGCATGACCTGGAGGCAGGAAGGCTTCCAACAACAGCGACAGTTTATGAAGGTAGAGTCCAGAAAAAGGCAGTATATTCTCGAAGGAAAAATCAAGCCCGGTTTTTGCGATGGGTGCGGAGGCGTCACCGAACAGACGTTCGTCGGTGAGTGGAAGCCCAGCGACAAACCGAAGGAGGATGATTTTCTGCTCGGATCGCCCGAGAAAAAATCGAAAGAGAAAAAATCCGCGCAGGGTGGTCTCGCCATGTCAGCATCCGAGAACCAGTACTGGATCCGCTGTTCGGCATGCAATCAGGTCCATCTTCTCAAGGAGTGGCAGATACAGATCGACAGGGAACTGAGCCCGGAAGAGCTCAAGCCTGAGGATTGCCAGGTTTATACCCCTCACGGCATTTATGCGCAGGGGGATGCTGTTTACCATGAATCCCTCGGCGAAGTCGGAGTGGTTCGTGAAAAGCAGGCGACGGGAAGTGGCGCCCACGTCATTATCGTGGAATTCTGCAAAAGCGGAAGAAAGCAGCTTCTGGAAAATGTGCAGCTCAATCAGGGCAAGCAGAAAAGCTCTGAGTCGCTGTCGGATATTATAAAACTTAAATTAAGACGTTGATCTTCAAGGAAGGGGGTGAATTTCATTGGTTAGTGTTCAGATAAATGAAAACGAATCCATCGACAAGCTTCTCAAGCGTTTCAAGAAAAAGTACGAGAGAGCAGGGGTTCTGAAAGAGTTTCGTAAAAAGGCCTACTTCGTTAAGCCTTCGATCGACAGCCGCCTGAAACGTTCAAGATGCAAGCGCCGGGCTCAGAGAGCCAACGAAGAGCGCAATTCCT
>Ga0326726_10000111_pt1 | contig 77315 bp, 61 predicted proteins | sample MHFenrmetagenome_2_FD_207603 | JGI IMG/M metagenome (GOLD analysis project Ga0326726, IMG submission 207603) | Lab enriched peat soil microbial communities from Michigan Hollow, Ithaca, NY, United States - MHF15MN | ecosystem: Environmental > Terrestrial > Soil > Wetlands > Peat | place: USA... | reverse complement strand
GCTTCAGCCTCTCACACTCAGGAGGGTTTTAACCCGACGGACATTCAGCCTCTTACATTCTCTTGTGTTGCCCCGGGCTTCAGCCTCCCATATACAGGAGGGTTTTAACCCGACGGACATTCAGCCTCTTACATTCTCTTGTGTTGCCCCGGGCTTCAGCCTCCCATATACAGGAGGGTTTAAACCCGACGGACATTCAGCCTTTTACACTCTCTTGTGTAGCCCCGGGCTTCAGCCCGGGGTGAAAGGCGCATCCCCACAATTACCGAGAAGGCCGCCTGTTTCAGGCGGCCTTCTCGGTAAACTTCAGCGCCTCGGTCCGGGCGGAGGCATGTCGGGAAGATTGATGCGGCGTTTCCTTGCCCGTTCCTGCATGAGCCGGTGATGTTCCAGGCGCAGCCGGTCACGCTCTTCGAAGGTCTTTGCCGAATGTATCCGGTTCATGTAGCTGGTCCGCTCCTTTGGCGACATGAGCTGGTAGCCGTAGATCATCTCCGGTTCAAGCATGCGGTAATGCGCAGGCATGTTGTAGTGCATCGGCATCCAGTCAGGAGATTCCTGCTGTGGCGGTGGAGATGGCGGTAACTGGGCCGGCGGTGGGGGCGTTGACGAAGGAAGCCTCGTCGGCGACTGCGGCAGTCCTCGCGGCTGAGACACCTCTTTCATCTGCTCCTGACGTCCGGAAGGTTCATCCCGGGACGGAGTCGGCGCTGCCGAGGCCATACCGGTTTGAAGCAGGATCGAACCGGCAAGAAGGGGTACTGCCAGAATGTTCTTTTTGTTCATGTTTTTCCCCCATTGTGGAATCGGGTTGTTGCTGGAAACGAGCCGTATCGGCTGCAACCCTTTCAGCGGCTACGGCTTCCGGCCATCCCCTCCTGAGGTAATCCACAGGAAAGGATGGCCGTAGCATACCATTCATGGGGGGAGATACAACTATTCCGAATCGAGCTTCTCCTCTCGCTTGCCCTTTTTGGGGGCAGCCGCAGCGTCGGTGAAACGAAGCGCATTCTCCTTTTCATCGAAGGTGATCAGGACATGGCTTCCCTCGGCGAACCGACCCTTGAGCATCTCTTCGGCGAGAGGATCCTCGACGTAACGCTGCAGAGCCCTCTTGAGGGGTCGGGCGCCGTACTTCTGGTCGTAGCCCTTCTCGACGAGGAACTCCTTGGCCTTCTCGTCGATCTCCACCTCGATGCCCATCTCGCGCAGGCGCTTGAAGAGCTTGCCGGCCGTGATGTCGATGATCTTGAAAATATGCTCCTTCTCAAGCTGGTGGAACACGATCGTGTCGTCGATACGGTTCAGGAACTCGGGATTGAACACACGTTTCAGGGCATCCTCAATGGTCGACTTCATCGACTTGTAGGCACCTCCTGCGTCCTCCGGTGCGGCAAAGCCCATGGAGCCGCCGGAGCTGAAGCTCTTGATCTCCTTGGCGCCGATGTTCGAGGTCATGATGATGATCGTATTGCGGAAATCAACCTTCCTGCCGAGACCGTCGGTCAGCACGCCCTCATCCAGCACCTGGAGCAGGATATTGAAAACGTCTGGATGGGCCTTCTCGATCTCGTCGATGAGCACCACCGAATAGGGCTTGCGGCGTACCTTCTCGGTCAGCTGGCCGCCCTCCTCGTAGCCGACATAGCCAGGAGGCGCTCCCACCATGCGGCTCACGGAGAACTTCTCCATGTACTCGCTCATGTCGACCCTGATCATGGCATCCTCGCTGTCGAAGATGAAACGGGTCAGCGCCTTGGCGAGCTCGGTCTTGCCTACGCCGGTCGGGCCGAGGAAGATGAAGGAGCCGATGGGGCGCGAAGGGTCCTTCAACCCGGCCCTCGTCCGCTGGATGGCCTTGGTGATCTTCGAAATCGCCTCGTCCTGACCGATGACCTCCTTCTTCAGATCACTCTCCATGGTGAGCAGCTTCTTGGACTCGGACTGTGCGACCTTTGCCACCGGAATACCGGTCATCATGGCGATAACCGAGGTGATATCGGCTTCGGTCACATCGTACACGCTCTCCGCAGAGCGCTCCTCCCACTCCTGCTTGGCCTGGTCGAGCGCGTCAAGCAGGTGCTTCTCCTTGTCGCGGAGCCTTGCGGCCTCCTCGAAGTTCTGCATCTTGACCACCTTGTTCTTCTCGGTCTTGACGTCCTCGATCGACTTTTCGAGCTCGAGGATCTCGTTCGGCACATGGATGTTGCTCAGGTGCACCCTTGCACCTGCCTCATCCATGACGTCGATCGCCTTGTCCGGCAGGAACCGGTCGGTGATGTAGCGCTCGGACAGCTTCACGGCCTTCTCGATGGCGTCCTCCGAGTAGTGGACGTGATGGTGCGCTTCGTACTTGCTCTTGATATTGTTCAGGATCAGGATGGTCTCCTCGACCGAGGTCGGCTCGACCATGATCTTCTGGAAACGGCGGTCCAGGGCCCCGTCCTTCTCGATGTACTGCCGATACTCGTCGAGCGTGGTCGCGCCGATGCACTGGAGCTCGCCCCGGGCAAGCGCCGGCTTGAAGATGTTGCTCGCATCGAGCGAACCCGACGCGCCGCCTGCACCGATGATGGTGTGCAGCTCGTCGATGAACAGGATGACGTCGCGTGAACGCTCGAGCTCGTTCATGAGGGCCTTCATGCGCTCTTCGAACTGGCCGCGGTACTTGGTACCTGCAACGAGGGCGGCAAGGTCGAGGGCCACTACGCGCTTGTCGTACAACACACGGGAGACCTTGCGCTGAACGATCTTCAGGGCCAGCCCTTCGGCGATGGCCGTCTTGCCGACGCCCGGCTCGCCGATCAGCACCGGGTTATTCTTCTTGCGACGGCTCAGCACCTGGGCCACGCGCTCGATCTCCTTTTCGCGACCGATGATCGGGTCGAGCTTGTCCTCCATGGCAAGCCTGGTGATGTCGCGGCCGAAATTGTCAAGCACAGGGGTCTTGGTGCGTTCGCCACGCTTGGCTTCTGGCTTCTTCTGGCCGCGCTCGGCGCTGCCGGCGGAAAACGACCCTTCCATGGGCGGCTCGTCGGACTCGCTGCGACCGGTGGTGATAGTGATCAGCTCCTCGCGGACCAGGTCGTAGGTCACGCCGAACTGCTCGAGGAGCTGAGCGGCGATGTTGTCTTCGCCCTTCAATATCGAGAGCAGAAGATGCTCGGTGCCGATGATGCTCGACTTGCAGATCTTGGCTTCGAGATAGGTGATCTTCAGCACCTTCTCGGCCTGCTTGGTCAGCGGCACGTTGCCCATCTGCGTGGCAGGCACCTTCTGATGGGTGCTATCCTCTATCTTCTGTTTAAGCTTGAAGAGGTCGACCCTCAGGTTTTTCAATATCCTGGCGCCGATGCCCTCCCCCTCCCGGATAAGCCCGAGCAGGAGGTGTTCGGTACCGATGTAATCATGGCCCAGCCTGAGAGCTTCCTCTCTGCTCAACCTGATGACGTCCTGCACTCTATTGGAAAAATTTCCTTCCATTATGATCCTTGTATTGAGTAAGATTGTTGGCATGCACCGGCACCCCTCCTGAAAACGGCGGCGGGTAGCCGGGCTTTCATATCCTTCAGTAAAATAATTATAATAAAGACGTCATCTCAAACCAATTCCGTCGATTTAAAACAGCCGCCCGGAATTAATCGTTTCAGCCCGCCAGCTACAGCCCATGAACGCAACGCACATCCTGATCGACGACTCGAACCCCCTGCACCGCGAACTGCCGATCTACCGCTCCGGCCAGGTCGGTGCAGTAAGGCTGGCAGACGGCGATTACCGGGTCTATTCGTCGATCGAGATCTCCGCCCACGACATGGCGGCCATGTTCCACTACGGGGTCGTAGAGGCGCTCAACACCCTGCCGTTCGTCTCGGAGTCGAACAACGGCCTCGACAGCTGGGACGAAGCGTTCCTGCCCTCGGGACAGATAGGAGGGATGGCGAAAATCATCGACGAGTGCATAGAGGCGATTGCCTGTAAAGAGCCTGAGCGTGTGCTGCTCGGCTGGCAGGACGATCCGGCAAGGATCGCCTACTGGCGGGCGCTCGATCCCGCGAGGACCCTCGAATTCCTCGGCAGGCTCAGGGATTTCGCCGCCAAGGCTGCCACACAATCCTACGACCTCGAATTCATCCTCTGAAACCCTGGGGTCAGGCCTTGCAAAACTTGCAAAGCTATCTGATAATCCGTCCGATCGATGAGAGATGCATGCCTGTCGCAGCCGCAATTTCGGTTTTCGAATACCCAAACTCCTGAAACGCCCTGATAACTCTCAGGTTCCGCTCTGTTTTGGTCAATGGCCTGGTTCCAAACAGCTCATCGAGCCCCATTCTGTCAATCATTTTTTTCGGCCCGGGATATCCCGTTGCTGGAAGTGCCTGTTGTGCCTGCGTTGTCATTGTTTCAACAAACACTTCGCTACCGATTATTTGACTGGGACTTTCCATATCAACCCTGGAAATGGCAGATTTATCATTGACAAAGTTGATATAGGCGCTGATCGAACGGCTGCTTGAACTGCCGAACTGTTCAAGGATCCATGTGGTATGCAGGAAACCCGGAGGTGTCAAATTCCCGCAGGTTGCATTATAGCTTGACCATCGATACTCTTCGGGGCTCTCGGTCAAGCCGGCCCGAACCGGATTGAGTACGATGTAACGAGTGAGCTCCAGAAGGTAAGACCCCTTTTCGACGAGGTTCGATCTGAATCTGCCTTCGAATACATGTCCTGTTCGTTGGTGCCTGGAGTTAAACGCCTGCGTGTACATACCGTTGAGCAGATGCATACCGGCAGAGAGATTGGCTTCCGGCGTTTCAATCAATAGATGGTAATGGTTACCCATCAGGCAATATGTATGACACAACCATCCGTAATCATGGACGGTTTTTGCCAAAATATCGATGAACTTGGTTCGATCGGCGTCATTGATAAAAACAGGAGCCTTGGCGTTGCCTCTCGACATGATATGATAGAAGCCTCCGGGGATTTCGATACGAAGCGGTCTGACCATGGTGTTCGGGGTTGAGTTGGGGGTAATCTCGGACCGGAACGATATGCACGGCAAAATAATGCAACTTTTGCAAGGCCTGACCCCAGGGTTATTCGCGGGCTACGGCGAGGGGGTCGGGATGCAGGAAGCGGTAACCGAGCGCTTCGACGAGCTTGCGGCTGCTTACGATCTTGAAGGGCCGGGCCTGGGCGGATTCGGCAGCGGGAGGCAGCTCCACACCAAGGCTTTCGGCCGCCACCGCATAGAACTCCTTCCGCTTCGGATGCTGTTCACTGCTGGCGTTGAACACCTCGCCCCATTTGCCCTGCGCGATGATTGCGGAAATGATGCCGATGCAGTCGTCCCTGTGGATAAGGTTCATCGGCTGCTCCGGGTCCGCCAGCTCTTTCATGCGCAACAGGTAGCGCGCGGGGTTGCGGTCGTAACCGATCAGGCCGCTGAACCGGACGACCGTAGTCCTGAAGGCCGTTTCGGAACGGAGCATCTCCTCGACGTAGAGCAGGGTCCTGCCGGCAGGCGAATCAGCGGCATCCGGATCAGAGGCGTCCTCCTCCGTCACTTCGCGGTTTGGGGCGGGATAAACCGAAGTCGAGCTGACGAACAATACCTTGCTGACCGGGGAATCGACGAGGGCGTCGATGACCCGGGAGATCTGGCCGACATGCTGCTCGACGGCATCGTCACCATGGCCCGGCGGGATATCGATGATCAGGATGTCGCAGTCGAGAAACCCCTTCAGGTCACCATCGACCTTTTCGCCAAGCACGATCTTCCAGGGTTCGATGCCCGCCGCCTTCAGGCTGTCGAGCTTTTCAGGCTTCGTGGTCGAACCCTTGACCCGATATCCGTCACTGATCAATTTCTGGGCGAGCGGCAACCCGAGCCACCCGCATCCGAGGATGCTGATATGTTCTTCAGGCATGAAATCCAGAGGAGAATTGGTGTTATAAAAAACCTGCCGACATGAATGTACGTTTCTTTCGCCGCTTTTTCATGAATACCCCTGACCTGAAGAGCAGGCCGATCGACCGATAAAAAAAGCGGATGGCCTGTGCAGCCACCCGCTCGTAATAAAAGAGCTCACGCCCGCCTGACGCTCAATATCCGGAAGGCGCTGGAGAAGCCGCTGGTTTCAACGATTTCATATACAGCACCAGCGATTGCATTTCCACCGAGCCTAAAGGTAATGGTTTACCCTTCAGGTTTGCGATGATGCATTTGTTGACCTGTTCGGCAATCATCGGGTTCTTCCAGGCATTTTCCAGCCCCTTTCCCGAAGGGTGGCAGGTGTTGCAGCTCTTCTGATTGTTCAGGCCACCGAGAGCCGGATCCCTGAACAGCCGTTCACCCTCCAGAACCGAGGGCGTCTTTGCAGCAGAAGGTGCCGCCTGTTGCCCGGACACCGGGGCATTTTTCACTGTTGTCTTCTTTTTTGCAGCTAACTGGTCTGCAGCATTAGCCTTGATACCTATTGCGCTCATCGAGGCGAAGAGCATAACCGCCGTCATCGTATGCGTTTTCATGGTGTTGTCCATTGCTTTGGTTTTCATGAGTGAACTTCCGCACTGCTAACAACCCTGAAATATATGCAACCCGTAAAGGATCCATGCATTCATCGCGAGAAAAAGGGACCTCCCGCTTCCGACTGTTCGACGAGACGGTCGAGGCAGGCACTGCAGACGCAGGTTTCGTAATGGGCAGCAAGGTAGTTGCGCACCTCCTCCGGCACCGCTTTCGAAGCGCACCAGCAGTTGGCCGAGAGAGCGCAGGTGAACTGCTGTCCGCAGATCGGGCAGGTGACCGTCCGGGGCGTTCCTGCATGTGATTCAGCTTTCGTCATGGGCGTATGTGGTTTACCGTGTCGCGTTCATGGTTCGAGGGTCTGGCGGAGGGCTTTGCGCCACCCCTCCAGCAGTTGGTTCCGGCGAACGGAGTCCATCGACGGCTCCCAGGTTTCGTCAAGCCGGTTAAGCCTGCGGAGCTCGCCTGCCGATGACCAGACTCCGGCCTTCATGCCGGCAAGGCAGGCCGCGCCGAGCGCGGTCGATTCGATGTTGCGGGGCCTCTTCACCGGTACGCCGAGCAGGTCGGCCTGGAACTGCATGAGGAAGCCGTTCCTGACTGCCCCACCGTCCACGGTAAGCGCCGAGGGCTCGATACCGGTGTCGGCGGCCATCGCGCGGAACACGTCGTACGACTGGAAAGCGATCGACTCGAGCGCCGCCCTGACGATGTGTTCACGTCCGGTGCCGCGCGTAAGCCCCGTGATGGTGCCTCGGGCCTCCATGTTCCAGTGGGGAGCGCCGAGACCCACGAACGCCGGCACGAGGTAGACACCGCCGTTGCTGCCGGCTGCCTGGGCAATGGCTTCGGACTCGGAAGCGTCGCCGATCAGCCGCAGTCCGTCGCGCAGCCATTGCATTACCGCGCCGCCGATGAACACCGATCCCTCGACGGCATAACAGGGTCGTCCTGATGCGTCGATCGCCAGGGTGGTCAGGAGCCCGTTCCCGGAGCGGACGAACTCTCGGCCGGTGTTCATCATCATGAAGCAACCGGTACCGTAGGTGTTCTTGACCGTGCCCGGTTCGAAGCAGCACTGTCCGAAGAGCGCAGCCTGCTGGTCGCCGGCCACGGAAGCCACCGGTACGCCTTCGAGCCCGGCGATGGCGCTCACTTCGCCGAATCCGCCCATGGAGGGACGCACCTCTGGCAGCATCGACTCCGGCACCCCGAAAAGAGCCGTCAGTCCGGAATCCCAGCAGTGCTCCCTGATATTGAACAGCAGGGTCCTCGATGCGTTGGTGAAATCGGTAGCGTGCACCCTGCCGCCGGTCAGCTTCCACACGAGCCAGGTGTCTATCGTGCCGAACAGAAGATCTTCAGGGTCGAGGCAGGGATGGGCGTCGAGGATCCATCGGATTTTGGTGGCGCTGAAATAGGCATCGACCGGCAGGCCGGTCCTCTCCCGGATACTCACGGCCTCATCGGCATAACGGGCGCAGAGGTCGCTGGTGCGTCGGCACTGCCAGACGATGGCGTTGTGTACCGGACGCCCGCTCTTCCGCTCCCAGACCACCGTGGTCTCCCGCTGGTTGGTGATGCCCAGGGCTTCGATGCGGCCCCGGTATTCATCGCGAAGTTCCGCGACGCACTCCACGACCGTCCGCCAGATCTCCTCCGGGTCATGCTCGACCCAGCCTGGCTGCGGGTACATCTGCGTGAGTTCGCGGTAAGCTCGCGCGAGCACCCCGCCATCCCCGTCGTAGACCATGCAGGTGGTGCCGGTCGTGCCCTGGTCGATCGCCAGAATGGCCATAAAGGAATGAACTGGTTGGTTTGTCCGTCAGCCTTACAGGATAAAATACCCATTCGCCATGGAAATCCTGCGCCGTTTGCGAGGAAGCCCGCATCAAGCTAACTTGCGAAAAACCCCCAAAGCCATGGCAACATTCGACGACATCGCGGCCCGATACCGGCAGACATCGCTCGTGCAGGCCTCCGCAGGGGCGCAACTGATGGAGCTGCTTGACATTTCCGGAGCGCCGGATATCCTGGACGTCGGCTGCGCCACCGGCAACCTGACAGCGGCGCTTGCCGCCAGCACAACCGGCAACGTAACCGGCATCGACCCCTCCGAAGCCATGATCCGTGAAGCGTCTGCGGCATTCCCCGATCCACGCATCAGGTTCACGGTCATGGGCGATGCTGAGATGCATTACGAACAGGAGTTCGATGTGATCTACTGCAACTCGGCATTCCAGTGGTTCACGAATCCATCCCGTTTCCTCGCCAGCGCCCGAAAAGCCCTCCGCCCAAGCGGCAGGATCGGCATGCAGGCGCCCGCGAAGCATGAGTACTGCCCGGTGTTCATCGAGGCAATCGGAAAATGCTGCGCCGAAGAGACCATCGGGAAGGTTTTCGAAGGGTTCCACTCACCCTGGTTTTTCCTTGAATCGTCCGCAGAGTATGCCGGGCTCTTCAATGCGGCAGGGTTCAGGGTGCTGTTCTGCGCGCTTGAGGAGGCCCGAAGCCGGAGAACCCCCGCGCAGGTGTTTGACATCTTCTGCTCGGGTGCCAAAGCCGGTTACCTCAACCCTGCCTGTTACGAACATCAATGGCCTGAAGGGTTCGAAACCTCATTCCTCGACGGCATCCGGCGCTCGTTCGAAGCCATGGCCGCAAGCGACGGCATGGTCGACCTCCTGTTCAACAGGATCTTCGTGGTCGCCGAACGATAATATCCGCAGGAGCACGTGGGACTCGCCTGTTTCTCCCTGAAACTGCTGCACGACTCCGGCCGACACCTGTCAGGATACTTGAAAATCGGCATAGCTCACTCCCCCTGCTTCTCGGTGAGGTACTTCCAGTATTTGGCGGGCATGTTCGATTTCTGGAGATGGGGGTTTTTGCGCTCGGGTATGGCGATGGACCTGAAGAATGCCCTCCACATGACCTGGACCTCCTTCTCCTCGTCGGAAAGCTCCGGGCGGCTGAACTGTTCGAGGGTACCAAACTGGAGGGCGCGACCGTCCCAGTGGGCGGCGCTGCGTCGGCGTACGTCATAGATGAACCACTGCTGGCCGCGCAGCCGCCGGCTGAAGTGCTTTGCGAGGGGTTGGATGACATTGTGGTCGGGCTCCATGCGGGCAAGCCAGGTTCCGTCGCGAAGCTGCTCGAAGCGGAGCAGCCCTTTCATTCGATGCGCTTCCCTGCCGGCCTTGCGGGCGGCGGAAACGACCGCCTTGACGTCGGAGTGGGTGAGGTGGCCGTTGATGCGGTCGCCATGTTCAAGGGCTAGCGCGATGTAGTGCAGGAGGCTCGATTCCAATCCCTCAGTTTCGGCCATCATGAAGTACCAGAGGGTGTAGACGGCATCAGGAGCCTGCTTCCGGAGCCGCGAAAAGAGGGCGTCAACCGCAGTCGGGTCGGTACGGACGAAAAGCCCCTCCTCGAACAGGGTGTCCTGCCGGCCGGTAAGCGTGACCCGCTGCGGGTCGGGTTCGGCTTCAAGGATGGCGGCTATGGCCGACACGAGCCCTTCGGGGGTACCGTCGTAGAGGTAGCGGTTCATGGTGAAGAGCAAAGAGTTGAAGAATCTGACTGATCTGACCGATCCGACCGATCAGTCGGATCTTTTAATTCACTGAAACAAAACCAGTTGCCTCGGCTCCGGGGCCGGTTCGCCGAGCAGCAGGCGCTGTCGCAGGCGGGCCGGTTCGCGGTCGGGCTTGTCAAACGGTCGACCCGAGCAGGTGATAAAATATTTTGCCCGCTTCATGACCACCCCGATCTTCTTCATGCCTTCGGGCGTGATGACCGAAAAGCGGCGGGCGGCGATGATGCGCTTGGCGGAGGTGACCCCGATGCCCGGCACACGAAGGAGGGTGTTGTAATCGGCGCGGTTGATCTCGACAGGATAGAATTCGGGATGGCGCAGGGCCCAGGCGGTCTTCGGATCGAACGATTCGTCGAGGTCGGGAGCATCGTCCGACAGGATCTCCTCGGCAGAAAAGCCATAGAAGCGCAGCAGCCAGTCGGCCTGGTAAAGCCGGTGCTCGCGCAGCAGGGGCGGCGAAGCGATCACGGGGAGACGGTTGTCCTCGTTGACGGGCACGAAGGCCGAGTAGTAGACCCGTTTGAGGTTCATCCGGCGGTACAGCCCCTGCGAAAGCCTCAGAATCTGCAGGTCGGTTTCGGGGCTGGCCCCGATGATCATCTGGGTGCTCTGCCCGGCGGGGGCGAAGCGCGGCGCGTTGCGGCTCGACCGGCGCTCCACGAGGCTCGTGCCGATTTCGCTGCCGATGAGCTTCATCGGTTCGAGGATGGACTCCTTGCGCTTCTGGGGAGCGAGCCGGTGCAGCGACTCGCTGGACGGCAGCTCGATGTTGACGCTGATCCTGTCCGCGGCGAGCCCGGCCCGCCGGACCAGTTCAGGGCTGCTGCCAGGAATAACCTTGAGATGAATGTATCCGCCGAACTTCTCCTCCACCCGAAGCATCTCGGCCACCCGGACCATCTCCTCCATGGTCTGGTCGGGCCCCTTCATGACGGCCGAGCTGAGGAAGAGCCCTTCGATGTAGTTGCGCCGGTAGAACTCCATGGTCAGGTCGACCACCTCCCTCGCGGTGAACGAAGCCCTCGGCATCGGGTTGGAGGAGCGGTTGACACAGTAGGCGCAGTCGTATCGGCAGTCGTTGGAGAGCAGGATCTTCAGGAGCGAGATGCAGCGGCCGTCGTCGGACCAGGAGTGGCAGATTCCAGCCTGCGAAGTGTTGCCGGTGCCACGCAGCGGAGCCTCGCGGCCGCACCCGCTTGATGCGCACGAGGCGTCGTACCGGGCGGCTCCCGAGAGGATGCCGAGTTTTTCCTGAATATCCATGAGGGCAATATAGTGAGGGTATTCTAATAAGCGTCATGAGTGCAGAAACCGAAATCCCTCGGGGGTGGGTTAACAGGAGGGGGCTTTCTCACAAGACAGTTACAGGCAGGAATTTGAGTAAGTATTCGATTGTCATCCTGAACGGAGTGAAGAATCCATCACCCTGACAATTCACTATAACTACTTTGTCTGCATTAGCTTACCAGATCCATTATGAATTCTTCGCCCGACTGCGTCGGACTCGGAACGACTGGTTGCGCCAACGAGACTCCTGAAGAGATGTGATTGATTTCGCTTTTGAGACAACCTCACTCAGAGCCTGATTTTTCGGGCACGCTTCAACGCCAGTTCGACCGTCCTCCTCGCGCCGGTGACCACCCCCGGCAGTGACTGGCCGGGAAAGACCGAATCGCCGACGAGGAACAGGTTGTCGTACCGTGTTGACGGCCCAGGCACACCGGTCAGCGAGGTCTGTGCGTAACCGCCCACAAATCCTCCATGCCGGCTGGTCCAGCGTTCCCAGGTAACCGGAGTGGCCGCGATGACGGAATGCACGGCGTCTTCGGCTTCGGGCATCTCCTGCCGCATCAGGTCGAGCACCCTGCGGGTATAAAGCTCCTTCATATCGAGATAGGCATCACGCCCCGTCCGCAGGGCATCGAACCAGGGGCCCGGCCGGGTGTGGGTCGAGACCGTAACCGCCCGTTGCCCCGGAGGGGCCCGGTCAGGTTCTCCGGCCGCGGAGGCCGAAACGAAGAGGCTGCGCCCCTCGCCGAGGCTCCCTTCACCGTCGATGAGCTGCAGGTGATCGGCGCCCGCCCGCTCGAATGCGCCGGAATCCATGCCGAGGTAGAGCATAAATGCGCCCCATTCATGCCTGCAGCCAGAAGCTTCAGGGCCCGGGGGCCGCCCGTCAAGTTCATCCAGGGAGTCCGGTGTGAGGTTGGCGATGACCAGATCGGCCGCGAGGGCGTCGCCGTCGCCGGTCTCGACACCGAGCACATCCTTTCGGACGCTGTCGATACGGACCACCTTCTTGCCATAGAGCACCGCACCCCCATCCTTTTCGACAGACGAAGAGAGCAGTTCCGCGATGCGGCCGATGCCGCCGCGCACCCGCCAGGTGCCCGAAACGGGAAGATCGAGCGCGATGGCGGCATTGACCGCATTGGCCTCGCGCGAGTCGGCCTGGACGGAGATGAGGAGCTGAGCGTCTATGAAGCGGACGAAACGGGGATCACGATCGAGCCCGTGCGAGGCGAGCCAATCATGGGCTGTGCTGGCCATGAATTTCGCCAGCACTGCTGTGCCGGGCAACCGCGCGAGCCCCTTGCGCGCGAGCCGGGCATAGTCCAGGGGCGATGACGGAGGCCACGGCAGGCCGCCATCGGAGAAGTCCCATAGCGTACCGGCAAGCCGCGCCTGCTCTTCCCAGAAAGCCGCCGACCGGGGGAACCGGGCGATGATCTGCTCCCTCGTGCTGGTAAGGTCAAACCGACGGCCAAGGTTGCGGTACTGCCATGCAACCGGTTCGGGCGTCACCGGCCACTCGATGCCGAGTTCGCCCCCGAGCTGCGCCATGGGACCGCCCGGGTGGAATCCGCAACCGACGGTAGCCCCGGCATCGAAACGAAGCATGTCGGAAGGAAACGTGGCCGCACACCCGCCAGGGTATCCACGGGATTCCAGCACGGTCACCTGCATGCCCCGACGAGCAAGCATGGCCGCGGCCGACAGGCCACCGACTCCGGCGCCGATGACTATGCAATGCAGGTCTCGAAGGTCCATATGTTAAATCCGGAAAAAGGGTTCACGACACACACCGAAGTCAATTCGTTAACCCCGGGAGGAACATGAGAATTCCCCCAGGTCGAAACCCGGGAAAATTGAAGATGGATGAATACGGGATTGAATGTCCGGGTGGCTGGATCCTTCCCGGCAACAGATGGTTCAGGTATCGCGAAGCATCAGGCAGACCTGGGTCCTGAGCTGATCGGGAGGCGTGTTCGACGGATCGTTGAGGTAGATTTCATAAGCCTCTCCGCTGAGGATGTGGCCGTTGTCGGCCGCCCATTTCATGAGCGCATCGTAAGCGGGCTCGATCTCCTCGTAAGGGCCGATATAGACGCAGCTTGCTGCTTTTCCGGACGGAGTGGCGCTTTTGACGACACGACCGCCGCCATTTGCTGCGCTGGAAACAGGAAACCCGAACTCGATGTCGAGCGCATTCATATCCATGTTGTAGTATCGGGCGAAGGGCGCACCGACAGGCTTGAGGCTCTGGGCTGCAAGAAGCTCGACGATCTCGCGGAAACCTGCTTTGAACAGTTCCGGGATGTCATGCATCGATACGTGGGCGCGGATGGTCAGGGCAGGTACGGAGGCAAACACCCTCGATTCGCAAACGAACTGGCATTCGAAATCCATCAGATACTCTCCGGTTCAAGGCGCTTGGCCATTAAAGGGGAACAGTGATTGTCCGAGTACTGAGGGATAGGGGAATGAGAGTCGGCGTAGCGGGATTTGAACCCACGACCCCTTCCACCCCAAGGAAGTGCGCTACCAGGCTGCGCTATACGCCGATAATCATAAAACGGTCGGTATTATAAGAAGAATCAGCCAATTACCATAATTATTTTTCTACTCCCCGGAAGTTTAGAGCCCTCCGGAAGAGTTCCTGCCCAGGCGGTGCTTGAGGTACTCGATGGCCGGGGGCATCAGCGAGATCAGGATGATGGCCACGATCATCAGCTTGAAATTATGCTGAACGAACGGCAACTGGCCGAAATAGTAGCCGCTGTAGTTGAACAGGCCGACCCACAGGAAGGTGCCGATAACGCTGTAGGCGAGGAACATCGGATAGCGCATCGCACCGACCCCCGCCACGAAGGGTGAAAAGGTGCGGACAATTGGAATGAAACGGGCGATAATGACGGTTTTTCCGCCGTACTTCCTGAAAAAGGACTGTGTCTTTTCAAGGTGTGCCGGGTTAAAAAACCTCGATTTCTCATACTGGAAGACCTTCGGCCCCAGGCCGCGCCCGATCCAGTAGTTGACCGTATCGCCAAGAATGGCCGCCGAAGAGAACATCACGAACAGCAGATGCGGGTTCAGCTGCGACATGGGCATCGAGGCGAGCGAGCCCGCAGCAAAGAGCAGGGAATCACCAGGAAGGAGGGGCATGACCACCAGGCCGGTTTCACAGAACACGATCGAAAAGAGGATACCGTAGAGCCAGAGCCCGTACTCGGAAGCGAGCACCTGCAGGTGGCGGTCGACATGCAGGATGAGATCAGCGAATGTGGCAAGCAGTTCCATGGCTTTATGAGTAATCGGTAACATGTTTCGGAATGGCGAAATCGAATCGCAGCGGCAACCGCGACCCGAAAGGAAGGAAAGGTACGGATTCCTCCCGTCAGCGGCAAAACCTCCCGGTCTCTGAAAGTGGCTTGCCGAGGCGAGAACGGGATTAATCATTATAATGGTATATTCAAGTTTTTGGTATCGCGAAAAATTTCGAGCCATGAGTTATCTGACAACTTCCCGCTGCCGGCTCTTCTACCACGATACGGCAGAAGGCGACCCTTCGAATCTGGAGAAGCCTGCAGTCCTCTTCGTCAACGGCTGGGCAATCTCCTCCCGCTACTGGAACCCGCTGGTCGACAAGCTCTCACCTTATTTCAGGTGCATCACTTACGACCAGAGTGGCACCGGACGGACCATCATCGAGGGTTTCGAACCGGATTTCACCATCTCCGGTTTCGCCGATGAGGCCGGCCAGCTGATCGAATATCTCGGGCTGCATGAGTCCAGAAACCTTCACATCGTCGGCCATTCGATGGGTGGCATGGTCGCCACGGAGCTCTGCATCCGCTACAGTCATGCGCTGCTGTCAGCTACCATCCTGGCCTGCGGCATTTTCGAGGAGACCGCATTCACCTCGCTGGGCCTCCTGTTCCTTGGCGGACTGATCGACGTATCCATGAACTTCAGGAACATCTTCCAGGTTGAACCGCTCAGATCCCTGTTCATCAGGCGCGCGGCCACCGGCCATATCGACAGGGAGTACCAGGATATCATCATCGAGGATTTCACCACATCCGACAAGGCGGCCACCAACGCGGTCGGAAAGTTCTCCATCGATCCCGACGCACTGAGGGAGTATACCCGCAGCGTGCTCAGGATCGATTCGCCCGTGCTCTGCTGCGTCGGCATGGCCGACCGGACCATTCCCCCGGAGGGTACCGTCACGCTGTTCGAAAAACGGAAAAGCCTGTCGAAATCGCCCACCAGGCTCGTGCAGTTCATGAGCCTCGGGCACCTGCCCATGCTAGAGGATACGGAGCGCTTCGCCGATGAACTGAAAAAACATTTTGATTTTGCCTTGCAATTTCATAAAAAGACTCCGCCGTCGGAACCCGTAGCCGAAATGGTGCGGATTCCATGATACCCATGTAATAGGACGGACCTATACGGTCAACATTAACGAATGCCTCACAACGTGATACAGAAAAGCAATAAAGGACTCTTGAAACTCGCCGGCATAATCATCATCATCTTCCTCGGAGCAGGGGCGGTGTTCGGCATAACCCTGTTCCGCGGCATGCCGAGCATCCAGGACCTCGAAAACCCGAACCCGGAGCTCGCATCCCTGGTCTATTCCGAAGACGGCGTGCTGCTGCACAAATTCTTCCTGAAAAACAGGACCTTCGTCCCCCTCAAGTCGATCTCGAAAACCGCACCCGCCGCGCTCATCGCGACGGAAGACGTAGCCTTCTACGAACACTGGGGCGTCGACGTCAGGCGCCTGTTCCTGGCCATGGGCGAAAACATCATCAAGGGCCGCACCCGCTGGCACGGTGCGAGCACCATCACCCAGCAGCTGGCAAAAAACCTGTTCCTGACCCAGGAACGGACCGTCAGCAGGAAGCTCAAGGAGTTTGTCACGGCCATCGAACTCGAAAAGACCTACACCAAGGACGAGATCCTCGCCCTTTACCTGAACACCGTCTACTTCGGTTCGGGGGCATACGGCATCGAGGCTGCTTCGAGGACCTATTTCAGCAAGCCGGCAAGCCAGCTTACCATCGCCGAGAGCGCGACGCTCATCGCCACGCTCAAGAACCCGACAGCCTATGACCCGTCGAAGGACCCGGTCTCCTCGCTGCGCCGCAGGAACCTGATCATTTCGCTCATGGAGAAGGAGGGCTTCATCACCCATGCCCAGGCCGAAAAGTCGACTCGCACCCCTGTCGTGCTGCACTATACGCCGGTGACGCACCAGGGACTCGCGCCCTACTTCACCGAGTACATCCGCCAGACCATCAAGCCATCCTCGATGCTCGAGGACATCAACGTTTACCGCGACGGCCTGACCATCCAGACCACGCTCGACAGCCGGATGCAGAAATATGCACAGGAAGCGGTGGCTGAGCACATCGCGACCCTGCAGGCCGATTTCGACCGCAGCTGGAGGTGGACCGACCCCCTGAAACTGCAGATGATCAAGGAGAGCCCGAGGTTCAAGGAGATGATGGACGATGGCTATTCCGAACAGGAAGCGATGTCGCGGCTGAGGGCAGACACCCCCTGGCTGAACAACCTCCTGAGGGAGAAAACGAGGATCCAGGTCGCGCTGGTCGCGGTCAACCCGTCGAACGGGCACGTCAAGGCCTGGGTGGGCGGAAGCAATTTCGGACCGGACGACTACCGCTACCAGTTCGACCATGTGTGGCAGGCCAGGCGACAGCCCGGATCGACCTTCAAACCGTTCGTCTATACGGCGGCAATCGATCAGGGTATTCCGGCCAACTTCACGATCCTTAACCAGCCGATTTCCCTTAAAAGCGCCAACGGCGGCGTCTGGTCACCGCGCAACTCCGACGGATCGTCGGGCGGCATGACCTCGCTGCGCGATGCCATCGCCCGCTCGCTGAACCAGGTGACGATCCGGCTCGCCTATGAGTTCCTCAGTCCATCCGAGATCATCAGCTATGCCAAACGCATGGGCATCAACTCTCCCATGCAGCCGAACCTGTCGATCGCCCTCGGCACATCCGAAGTCTCTCCCCTCGAACTTGCCGGTGCATTTTCGACCTTCGCCAACAACGGCGTATGGAACGAACCGGTTTCGATCCTGAAAGTCCAGGACAAAAACGGCAGGGTCATCTCCGAGACCGCCCCAAACAGCCGTTTCGCCATCGATCCCACGACCAACTATGTGATGGTCTCCATGCTGAAAGGCGTGGTTGACCGCGGTACCGCCATCGCCCTCAGGGCCCGATACGGCTTCGATATCGAGGCTGCCGGTAAAACCGGAACCACCCAGAGCATGAGGGACGCCTGGTTCGCAGGCTTCACCCCCCAGATTGCGGCTGTCGTCTGGACCGGATTCGACGACGAGCGAATCCATTTCACATCGATGGAGTACGGGCAGGGAGCCAGGGCCGCGCTTCCGATATGGGCGCTGTTCATGAAAAAATGCTATGCTGACCCCGCGCTCAGGCTCGAAAACCGGTATTTCCCGATGCCCGAGAACATCGTTGCTGTCCCGATCTCCGGAAGCACCGGCAATCCGTCCGACATCTTCAACAGCAACGCCTACGTCGAGTACTATACACCGAAAGGGTTCGCGCGGGTCCAGGCCGGAGAGTTCGGCGGACGGCTGCAGTCACTCAGCAACATCGGCGCCCCCCAGGACAGCTCGGACGTACCGGCCCAGGGAATGCCGATGCCCGTTCCGGCGCCAGCTCCTGCTGGACAGCCGCAGGGACAGTTTTAAGTAATTCTTTACCTGACTCAACGCACTATCATGGCAACATCGCTTCAATCGGTCATCGTCCTCGATTTCGGGTCGCAGTACACCCAGCTCATCGCACGACGCATCCGTGAGATCGGCATCTACTCCGAAATCCTCCCTTACCACACGACCGCCGACGCCATCCGGGATCACCAGCCCAGGGCCATCATCCTTTCGGGCGGCCCGAACAGCGTCTACGACGAATCGGCCTTCATGCCCGACCCGGCACTCTTCAGCCTCGGCGTGCCGGTGCTTGGCATCTGCTACGGACTGCAGGCCATCGCCAAGCATTTCGGCGGCAATGTGGAAAGCTCCTCCAAGCAGGAGTTCGGCCGGGCGAAGATGCTGGTCAGCCATGACGACAGCCATGAGAGCATGCTGTTCCGCGATATCCCCGACTCCGACGTCTGGATGAGCCACGGCGACAAGGTCACCCGCCTGCCTGAAGGGTTCCGCGTGACGGCCAGCAGCGAGAACGCCGAGATGTGCGCCATCGAGAGCTATGGCAGCAAGGCCGCCCTCAAGGTCTACGGCCTGCAGTTCCACCCCGAGGTGCAACACTCGCTCTACGGCAAGCAGCTCCTTTCGAACTTCCTCATCGACATAGCCGGCATCACCCCCGACTGGTCACCCAAAAGCTTCATCGAGCACCAGATCGAGGAGATCAGGAAACAGGCTGGCTCTTCGACGGTCATCTGCGGCATCAGCGGCGGTGTGGACTCCACGGTCGCAGCGGTGCTGGTCAGCAGGGCCATAGGCAAGCAGCTCCACTGCGTCTTCGTCGACAACGGCCTGCTCCGCAAGAACGAAGCGACAAAGGTAATGGAATTCCTCAAGCCCCTCGGCCTCAAGGTCACCCTCGCCGATGCTTCGGACCTCTTCCTCAACCGCCTGAAAGGGGTGGCATCGCCCGAAAAGAAGCGCAAGATCATCGGCAGGACCTTCATCAAAGTGTTCGAAGAGAACATCCAGGAAGAGAAGTTCCTCGTCCAGGGCACCCTCTACCCCGACGTCATCGAAAGCGTCAGCGTCAAGGGCCCGTCGGAAACCATCAAATCGCACCACAACGTCGGCGGCCTGCCCAAGCGCATGAAGCTGAAGCTCATCGAGCCCCTGCGCGAGCTCTTCAAGGACGAGGTCAGAGCCGTCGGACGCGAGCTCGGCATCGCTGAAGACATCCTGATGCGCCACCCGTTCCCCGGCCCCGGGCTTGCCGTGCGCGTGCTCGGTTCCCTGACCCGCGAACGCCTCGACGTGCTGCGTGAGGCGGACGAGATCTATATCGAGGAGCTCAAGACCACCGGACTCTACCAGAAAGTCTGGCAGGCCTTCTCGGTGCTCTTGCCGGTGCAGTCGGTCGGCGTCATGGGCGACAAACGCACCTACGAAAACGTGCTGGCCCTCCGCGCGGTAGAATCGACCGACGGCATGACCGCCGACTGGGCGCCGCTCCCCCACGACTTCCTGGCCCGCGTCTCGAACCGCATCATCAACGAAGTCCGGGGCATCAACCGCGTCGCCTACGATATCTCGTCGAAGCCCCCCGCCACGATCGAGTGGGAGTAAGGCAGGGCACCAGCCCCCTCCCTATTGAGGATAACCGGATATGAACTGAAAGAGCTCAAACCCTGCACTAACGGGGTTTGAGCTCTTTTGCTTCTATTACATCAGGACAATGCTCAACAGCATGCGTAGCTTTGGAGGATCCAATATGTATAAAATGTCATGAACGTCCCCTTCCTGCGAGCGAGGTTATAGAGGCTGGAAAACACTCCGGCCCCTCTGGTTTCGGTGCCGGCCACTCCGGAAATGAGACCATCGATGAACCCGAAGGCAAATGCCACCAGGAAACTGAAAAGGACGAACATCCAGTACTCCTTCCTGCTGGCGCGCCCTTCGAATTGGGCATACTTCTTCAAAGCTCCCAGAAAGTACGCGACAAACGGATTCCCCTGATCGATCGGGATATTCCGCGGGCCTGCATCCGGAGAAGCATGCAGTGGCGTACCGCATGAGCCGCAGAAGGATGCTGTGGTTGCGGTTTGGGCACCGCAATTCGGGCAGAAGGGCATGGTCAACTCCGGTTGTTTTGCACTACAGTTGGAAAAAAGCCGTTACCTGGGCCGCGAACAAAGACTCATACCTGCTGCATGACGCGATCGACGGCCTGCAGGAACTCCCTGATTGAAAATGGTTTGGAGATGAAGTGCACTCCATCTTCACGAATGCCGTAATGCCCGATCGCGTCAGCGCTGTACCCGGACATGAAAAGCGTTTTGAGCTCGGGCTTTTTTTCCAGCAGCTTCCGGCTCAGTTCAATGCCGTTCATCCCTGGAAGCATGACATCGGTAATCAGGATCCCGATCCCTTCGCCATGCATCGAGGCAATACTTATCGCCATCTCCGCACTTCTGGCAGCAAGCACCCTGAAACCTCCGGTTTCCAGGACCTTGCTTACAATATTGAGGATATCGGCCTCGTCCTCGACGAGCAGGACAGTATTCCTCTCGTATCTTGCCTTCGACTTTTCGTATGCCTGCACCTCTTCCCTTATGACGCTTTTGTATTCTGGAAAATAGATGGAAAATGTCGTGCCCTGGCCAACGCTGCTCTGGCAATCGATGTATCCGCCATTCTGCTTCACGATGCCATAGACCGTCGAAAGCCCAAGACCGGTGCCCTTGGAGCTCCCTTTGGTTGTATAGAAGGGTTCGTACACATGGGGAAGGATATCGCTATCAATTCCGCACCCGGTGTCCCTGACCACGAAACGGATATAATCCCCGGCAATCTGGCAAGGGTGAGCCGTTTCACAATCGTATTGAAGCACCTGTACCTTTTCAGTGAAGATGTCGATTTTACCGGCGTCATCAATGGCGTCCTGCGCGTTGATGCAGAGGTTGGTGATGATCTGGACGAGCTGCGAGGGATCGATACGGACAAGGGCCATGCTGCTTTCAAAATGCCAGCGAAGCTGGATGTTTTCCCTGATCACCTTTCGGAGCAGGTATTGTAGCCTCTCCAGCTCCTGGTCAAGCACGATAATTTTGGGACTCCACATCTGGCGTCGTGCGAATCCGAGCAGTCGGCGGACCATATCGGCAGATCGGTTGGACAGGTGACGTATCGCATCAAGGCCCTCATATGCGGGGTCGGCTTTATCGACCCTGCCGAGAAGTATTTCAGCGTTCGCAAGGATTGCTGTCAGGACATTGTTGAAGTCGTGGGCGATGCCTCCGGCAAGCTGACCAACCAGCTCCATTTTCTGGAACTGCTGAAGCTGCGCTTCCAACTGCTCCCTTTGTTTTTCATCATCCCTGAATCTGGTGACATCCCGGACAATGACGAACAACTGCACGACACGCCCCCCGGCGCGAACGGGATAAACGCTATGGAGCAAGACTCTTCCATCCCGCTCGTCCTCGAACACCAGCTCTTCTCCGGTTCGAAGCACCTGTTCGCCCATGGCTCTCCGGCGAAGCGAAAGCTCATGCATTCCTATGGAATCAAGGAGGTCGTAGACGTTGAGGCCCACACACGTTTCGACGCTTTTGCCGAATCGTTTTGCAAAGGAGTTGTTGACATCGAGCAGATTACCTTCCGGATCCATCAGAAAAAGTGGATCGTCGACGGTTGAAACATGGTGAATGAAAGAGTTCTCGGGGCGGGGAAGATTCAAAGACAGCGAGTCCTTATCTTTCGGCATAGGCGAGATGTAGACAGGGTTGCAGAGCTTCATGTACTCGGCTGCACATATGCCTTAACATAAAAGTAGAGATTTTTTACGGAACAACGAAGTATTCCGGCCGCAATGGCGCATAGATAGCGCAGTCCGGCCTGTTGTGTCCTCCGAACAGGATGCAGGATCAGATGACGTACCGGAGGGGCCTGACCAGCCTGAGCAGGTAGATGATGGAGAAAGAGACCAGGAATACGCAAAGTGAAACCAGCGGCACCATGAGCCAGGGGTTGCCAATGGTTACGGAAAATCCGTTCTGGTTGAAGAGCGGGTCGATGATGAAGATATGCAGGCCGTAGATGCCGAGGGTGCAGTCGCCGATGGTCGTCACCAGCTTCGACGGCGCGCCCTTTTTCATGTCCATGAAAACGATGAAAAGTCCGTAAGCCGCGGCGATCACAAACGGGGAGAGATAGGAGAACAGCAGCTCGGAGGGCTTCCCGAGCCAGGAGCAGACAAGCCATGTTCCGAACATGGTGCACAGGGAAGCGACAATGAACAATGCCCAACCTGCCGTCGCGCTTGTTTTTGACTTCGCGGCGTATGCGCCAAGGACCAGGTAACCCAACAGCCCGTCAAAGAATGCAAGGTTGAAGTTGCCCAGGAATTGGTCGAAGAGGTCCGTCCAGCTGTAGTGGAGCTGGAGCAGGTTTCTGAGCGTGGGCAGGATTGATGCGATCATGAACCAGAGGCAGATAAACCAGAGCTGCTCCTTGCGGGAGCTGCCGTTGAAGAACTTGCGGAGTACCGGCATGACCAGGTAGAGGCCGATCAGTTCATAGAAAAACCAGAGGTGGAACTTGACTGGTCCTGACAGGATGGCAAGCACCCAGTTGCCGGTCTGCCCACCCTTATAGCTGGACCATGCGAGATAGAAAAGTGACCAGAAGAGCAGCGGCGGGATGATCCTGACGAACCGTTTCCTGAAGAAAACCGACAGGGGTTCATCCCTGCCCAGAAGCGTCGCGCCTGAGATCATCAGGAACAACGGCACGCAGGGCCTCATCAGCGAATCGTAGAAATTGCCAGCCCACCAGTTGTGGTCCCAGCTCAGGAAGGGGGTCGACGAAACATGGAGCAGAACGACCATGAAGCAGGCCAGTACCCTCAGCTGCGCGATTCTCTTGTCCACGGAATTTGGGGTTAGATTGGGAGAGCCGGGCCATCTTCAGTGAACAGACGGGTACCGGGAGGTTCGACCTGATTTCAACGTAACACTCTTTGGCAAAAAAAAGAAGGCGATACGCAAGCCCTGCGCGACTTGAAATCATTGGCGAACAGGCAAAGTTTGTGGTTATCTTGCCATCCTGTATTTTGAGGAGCGAAATCCTTCGGGAACGCATTTCCGAAAACAACCTCCATCAAGCGTGAGAGAACTGCTGCTCATCACCATCTCGGGCACGGACAAGCCCGGCCTGACGGCAACCATCACCGGCGTACTGTCCAAATACGGCATACCGGTGCTGGACATCGGCCAGTCGGTAATCCACAACCATCTGTCGCTGGGCATGCTCATCGAGGTGCCGAAGGAGTCGTCATCGTCGCCGATCCTGAAGGACCTGTTGTTCACCGCCCATACGCTCGGCATCGAGATCGATTTCTCGCCGATCACCACCCGGGATTACCACAAGTGGGTGGGCGAACAGGGCAAGCCCCGCTACCTGCTGTCGCTGCTCGGCAGGAGGCTCACCTCGGAGCATCTGGAACTGGTGACGAAGGTCGTGTCGGATCATGACATGAATATCGACACCATCAGCCGACTCTCTGGCCGCCTGCCCCTTGAGGATGAACGCAATTCAGGCCAGGGCAAGGCCTGCATCGAGTTCTCGCTGCGGGGATCGCCGCAGGAGGAGGAGCGATTCCGGGCGGAGCTGCTCGACATCACCGACAGCCTCGGTGTGGACATCGCCTTTCAGGAGGACAACATCTTCCGCAGAACAAGGCGGCTCGTGGTATTCGACATGGACTCCACCCTGATCACCTCGGAGGTGATCGACGAACTGGCCCTCGAAGCCGGATCGGGCGAGTTGGTGTCGGCAGTCACGGAGGCGGCAATGCGCGGCGAACTTGATTTCACGGAGAGCCTGCAGAAAAGGGTCGCAACGCTCGAAGGGCTGGAAGAGACTGTACTGCAGAAGGTTGCCGAACGGTTGCAGCTGACCGAAGGGGCCGAGCACCTCTTCCACAACCTACACCGGCTGGGATTCAAGACAGCCATCCTGTCGGGAGGATTCACCTATTTCGGCCGGTTCCTGCAGAAAAAGCTGAACATCGACTACGTCTTCGCAAACGAACTCGAGATCGTAGACGGGAGGATGACCGGCAGGGTGATCGGGCAGGTGGTCGACGGAAGGCGGAAGGCGGAGCTGCTGGAAGAGATCGCGCGCAGGGAGAGCATCCGGCTCGAGCAGACCGTAGCGGTGGGTGACGGGGCAAACGACCTGCCTATGCTGGGCCGGGCAGGCCTCGGTATCGCGTTCAGGGCAAAGCCGATCGTGAGGGAAAGCGCGAAACAGGCGATCTCGACCCTCGGACTTGATGCCATCCTCTACCTGATGGGGTTCAGGGACCGCGACGCACTGGCAGTGTAAAGGTCGTCACTACTCCACGTACTCCACGAACTTCTCGAACTCCGCTACCTGAGGAAGGGTGATGGCTCCGGAGGGACAGACGGGTTCGCAGCGTGTACAGAGCACGATGCAGTTGTAGGGGTTGGCAACCTGCATTTTCGGACGTCGCACAACCGTCACGTCGGTATCGCACTGGCCAAGCCCAAAAACCCCGGGCCGACAAAAATCTGCGCATTCGCCGCACCCGTTGCAGCTCTCCGCGTCGATCCCCGGAAACCAGGCGATCTGTTCCCTCGGAACAAGCAGGCGCTTCCTCTTCCCCATCAGTTATCCATTATCCATTATCCATTATCCATTATCCATTATCAACTGTCAACTATCAACGTACTCCACGAACTTCTCGAAATCCTCCTTATCGGGGAGGGTGATGGCGCCCGAGGTGCAGATAGGTACACAGCGATTGCAGAGCACGAGGCAGTTGTAGGGATGTCCGACGACCAGCTTCGGGCGGCACACACCGGTGGGATCCGGCGGGCCCAGTTCGAACACTCCGGGCTTGCAGAGAACCTTGCAGTCACCGCATCCGTTGCAGAGCTCGGGCTTGATGGTCGGGAACCAGGCGATCTGTTCCCTGGGAGCGAGAAGACGCTTCCGTTTTTTCGCCGTAGCAGGCTTCGGAGTCGATACCGCTCCGGGAAGCGGCGCTGTTTCGGGCTTGGCCCAGGATCCGGCCGTTTCGACGGCCGCATCTTCGCAGCGATCCATCGCGCGCGACTTGAGGCTGAGGCGGATGGAACGGACAAACCGCAAACCGCAACCGTCGCAGGAGGGTTTCGAGCAGCGCCCGAAAAAACAATCGAGGACCAGCATGAGCGTCAGCCTTGTAATGCCGCTTTCACCGCGGCCACGAAGGTTTCGATCGCTTTCCCGACACCGTCGGGATCCTTGCCGCCGGCCGTGGCCAGCTCGGGCTTGCCGCCTCCCCCACCCTTGACGCAGGCCGCCGCCTCGCGGACGAGCTTTCCAGCATCGAGCTTCAGCGTTTTGACCGCTTCGTCGGAGGCGAAGCCGACCAGCGACACCTTGCCGTCATCCACGCTGCTGAGCAACCCGACGGCAAGCGGCACCCGGTCACGCAGGGCAAGACCGGCCTGGCGGAGTTCGTCGCCGCTCACGCCATCGAGCCTTTCGGTCATGATCCGGCAACCCTGAACCTCTTCCCCGCCGGCGAGCGATGCGGCCAGGGTATCGAGGAGGCCTGCAAGCCGCGCCTCCTGAAGCTGTTTTTCAAGCGTCTTCCTCTCCTCGAGCAGATCGTGGATCTTCGGCAGCGGAGCCTCGTCGGACTTGAGCTTCATGAGCTGGCGGATCTCCTGCAGGTCACGGTACTCCTTCCAGAGCAGCGCTTCAGCCGCGCGACCGGTCACCGCCTCGATGCGGCGGATGCCTGAAGCAACGGAGGATTCGCTGACGATCTTGACCATGCCGATCTGGCCGATGTTGCCGACATGGGTGCCGCCGCACAGCTCTATGGAGATGCCGGGAACCTCGACCACCCTGACACGATCGGCGTACTTGTCGCCAAAGAAGGCCAGCGCCCCGAGGGCCAGAGCATCTTCGTACGGCACGTCGACATGCCGCTTCAGGCCTGCGGCCTTGCGGATCTGGGCGTTGACCTCGTGCTCGACCTGTTCGAGCTCTTCCGGGCTCACCCTCGAAAAGTGGCTGAAGTCGAAGCGCAAGCGCTCCGGGGTGACCAGCGAACCCTTCTGCTGCACATGATCGCCGAGCACATTGCGCAGGGCGGCATGCAGGAGATGCGTGGCTGTATGGTTGCGTTCGGTGTCAACGCGTGAGTCGCGGTCGACCGCGGCTTCGGCGATGACGGCCTTGCCGTCGAAGGTAACGTCTGCTGGGGCGATGGCACAGTCGCTCACTTTATCGTGGGCTGCCGTGACGACGTGCACGAAAAGCTCACCATCCTTGCGGGTGTCGGATACCTCGAACCGGTAGGCTTCAGTCTCGATAGTGCCGTGGTCGCCAACCTGGCCTCCGCTCTCGGCGTAGAAGGGGGTGCGGTCGAGCACCAGCAGCAGCCGGTCGCCGCTTATCCTCGCGGCCGCCAGCGTAGCCTGGATTTCGAGGGTCTCGTAACCGACGAATTCGGTAGGGCGCTCATCGGTGAACCACTCCAGCAATCCGCCATCTTCGCTCGCCTTCATCTTGTCCTTGCGATCCATGCGGGCACGCGCTTTCTGCTCCTGCATGCTGTGCTCGAATCCCTGTTCGTCGACATCGAAGCCGACTTCCGCCGCCATGAGCCTGGTCAGGTCGAGCGGGAATCCGAAGGTATCGTAGAGCCTGAAGGCGTCGGCGCCGGAGATGACCGTGCTTCCTGCGGCCTTCATGCCGGCAACCACTTCGTTGAAGATCTCGGTGCCGCGGCCAAGGGTTGCCAGGAAGCTCTCTTCTTCGGCCCGGATGATCTTTTCGACCGTGGGGCGCTGCTTGTGCAGTTCAGGGAAGACGTCGCCCATGGTTTCCACAAGCACGCCGACCATCCTGAACATGATCGGCTCGTGGCATCCGAGGGTGCCCGCGTAACGCAAGGCCCTGCGAAGGATGCGGCGCAGCACGTAGCCGCGCCCCTCGTTGCCGGGCACGGCGCCGTCGGAAAGTGCGAAGGTCAGCGTGCGCGAATGGTCTGCGATGACACGCATGGCGATATCGGTCGGGCTGTCGAGCGAGGCCGTGTAGGCAACGCCGGTCAGCTCGGTAATCCGGTCGAACAGCGGCGCGAAGACGTCGCTATCATAGTTCGAGGATTTGCCCTGCATGACGGCCGTGACGCGCTCGAAGCCCATGCCGGTATCGACATGCTTCTGCGGCAGCGGCTCAAGCGTGCCGTCGCTCTGGCGGTTGTACTGGATGAACACGAGGTTCCAGAGCTCGATGACGCGGTAATCGCCAACGTTGACAAGCGGTCCGCCGGAGCCGTCCGGGGTAAGGTCGATATGGATTTCGGAACAGGGGCCGCAGGGACCGGTTTCGCCCATCTCCCAGAAGTTGTCCTTGTCGCCGAACTTGAGGATGTGTGAAGGATCGATGTCGGTCACCTGCTTCCAGAGTTCAAGGCTCTCTTCGTCATCCTTGTAGACGGTGGCGTAGAGGCGATCCTTCGGCAGCTTCCAGACCGAGGTCAGGAGCTCCCATGCCCAGCCGATGGCCTCGGCCTTGTAGTAGTCGCCGAACGACCAGTTGCCGAGCATCTCGAAGAAGGTGTGGTGATAGGTGTCGCGCCCCACATCTTCGAGGTCGTTGTGCTTGCCCGAGGCCCTGATGCACTTCTGCGTATCAGCCGCACGGACATACTCGCGCACGCCCTTGCCGAGAAATACATCCTTGAACTGGTTCATCCCGGCATTGGTGAACAGGAGTGTAGGGTCTTCGGCAGGGATGACGGGTGCCGAACGGACGATCCGGTGCTCCTTGCCAGCAAAAAAGTCCAGGAAGGACTGTCGTATCTCTCGTGAATTCATTGCATGATGCTCTTGCGGGTGCCGCTGGTTGCCGCTCCGGGAAATTCGCGTGGCGCCCTTGTTTGAAACTGGTGCATAAAGGCCGGGATATTGGCCTCCATAGGGATATATGGGCGCAAATTTAACCTTTTTTACATCGCGATGCCAATCGATTTTTCCAGCCCTGCTCCGGGCTGCGAAGGGCTCCTCCGGAGGCTGCAAACCGTTGGACTTTTTGAAAAAGGAGTATATTATTTAATGAATGGAAGAGTGCCGCACAGCCGGAGCAATTGCCTGGGCATCTCCCACCGTCAACAGCAACGAGGAGCATACACCATGAGCTGGGGAATCGAAAATTCAAAAAAGAGGAAGGATATCCTCGACCTGATGGATATCGGCGTCAGGAAAACGATGGCCAATCCCAACTATGTGAACGAGGTGAAGAAAAGCACCACCGGCTGCTGGATGGACCAGGTCTACGGCCTCATGCGCTGCGATATCTGCGACCTGAATCCCCAGTGCCCCGTCAGGGAGGAGCAGGAGTGGCAGGAGTACCTCAAGCAGAACAACATCGTTATAGAAAAAAAATCATAGCCCGACAGGCCCGAACGCTTGCATCGGCAGGATGTTCCGTTTATATTAATTTTAATGCAGAAGACTGTATGGGGTTTTTATTGTCTTCTCATACCCACCGGTCCGTAGATTTCTCCATTTGCCACACGCACAGGTCCAGGAAGTAACGACTCTTTGACAGGGGAGATTTATCGCCGCACACACTATTTCGTCAAGCAAATAACATTCTTGCCATGAGTGAACCTATCAGTTCGACCAGCAAATTTACGGTCACGCCGAAAATCAGCGTATCCGTTCTGTTTGCGGGAGATTCCGGTGACGGGATGCAGTTGACAGGTACCCAGTTTGCCAATACGGTGGCAGTCTACGGTGCCGACCTCAATACATTTCCAAATTTCCCTTCCGAAATCAGGGCTCCTGCCGGAACGATCGCCGGTGTGTCCGGTTTCCAGCTACAGTTCGGCAGCAAACCGGTCTATACGCCGGGCGCACGCTTCGACGTCATGATCGCCATGAACGCCGCCGCGCTCAAGGCAAACCTCAAGGATCTGCACAGGGGCGGTATCATCATCGCCTGTACTGATGGGTTCGACGAGAAGAACCTTCGCCTTGCGGGCTATCAGACCGACGCGCCCAACCCCCTCGAGGACGGCACGCTGAGCAACTATATCGTCTTCCCGGTGCCGGTGCTCCAGCTTACCAGGGAGGCACTCAAGGAGAGCGGCCTGAGCCACAAGGAGATCGACCGCTGCAAGAACATGTTCATCCTCGGCCTGCTCTACTGGCTCTACAGCCTTCCGATCGACGTGACGGTCGAGATGCTGCACGCCAAGTTCGGCAAGAATGCGACGATAGCAGAGGCCAACATCAGGGCCATCAAGGCGGGTTACTTCTTCGGCGACGAAACTGAAATCTTCGCCAACCTCGGACGTTTCGATATCTCGCCCTCCAAGCAGCACGGCACCTACCGCCGCGTCACGGGCAACGAGGCCTGCGCGATCGGCCTGACAGCTGCAGCAAAGAAAGCCGGACTCAAGCTGTTCCTCGGCTCATACCCGATCACCCCGGCCACGGAGATCCTGCAGACGCTCGCCAAGTTCAAGAAGTTCGGGGTCAAGACCTTCCAGGCCGAAGACGAGATCGCCGGTGTCGTCACCTCGATCGGCGCTGCCTACGGAGGAGCACTGGCCGCCACCAACACCTCCGGTCCGGGCCTGGCCCTGAAGACCGAGGCACTTGGACTGGCCGTCATGCTCGAGCTGCCGCTGGTGGTCATCAACGTGCAGCGCGGCGGCCCTTCTACCGGCCTGCCGACCAAGCCAGAACAGTCAGACCTGCTGATGGCCATGTACGGACGGCACGGCGAGGCACCGATGCCGATCCTGGCCGCTCACTCTCCCGTTGATTGCTTCTACACGACCTACGAGGCGGCAAGGATCGCCATCGAGCACATGACACCGGTATTCTGCCTCACCGACGGCTACCTCGCGCTCAGCTCCGAGCCCTGGGAGGTCGAGTCGGCAGAGAACCTCAGCGATATCAACCCGCACTTCTCGCCCGAAAGGCACCCGGAAGATCCACCGTTCCTCCCCTACAAGCGCGACGAGCGCCACGTGCGCCCGTGGGCCATTCCCGGTACCAAAGGACTCGAGCACCGCATCGGCGGCCTCGAGAAGCAGCACGAAACCGGCCACGTCTCGACAGACCCGGACAACCATGCACTCATGACCAGGCTGCGCGCCGAAAAGATCGAGAAGATCGCCGACAGCATCCCGCTCCAGACGATCGACAACGGCCCCGAGAAGGGCGACCTGCTGATCCTTGGATGGGGGTCATCCTACGGAGCCATCAAGACCGCGGTCGAACAGTCGCTCGAAAAGGGGCACAGCGTCGCGCATGCCCACCTTCGCTACCTGAACCCGTTCCCGAAAAACCTAGGCGAGCTCATGGCCAACTTCAAGCAGGTGCTCATCCCCGAGAACAACAACGGTCAGCTCGTCCACCTGATAAGGGACAAGTACCTGTTCGCGCCCGTCAGCTTCACCAAGGTTAAGGGGCTGCCGTTCAACGAAATGGAAATTCTGGAAAAAATCACTGACCTCATCAAGGAGCTTTGACCTATGCCTGATACCGATACATCACTGGCTTCACGGCCACCGCTTACCGCAAAGGATTTCGCGTCTGACCAGGAACCGAAATGGTGCCCAGGATGCGGCGACCATGCCGTACTTCAGCAGTTGAAGAACGTCATGCCCGACCTGGGCGTCCCCCCGGAAGACATCGTCTTCATCTCCGGCATCGGCTGCTCATCGCGCCTGCCCTACTACATGGCGACCTATGGCGTGCACGGCATCCACGGTCGCGCCCTGCCGATGGCCTCCGGCCTGAAGACTTCGCGCCCTGAGCTGAGCGTCTGGGTGGCGACCGGCGACGGCGACGCACTGTCGATCGGCGGCAATCACTTCATCCATACCCTGCGCAGGAACATCGACCTGAACGTGGTGCTGTTCAATAACGAAATCTACGGCCTCACCAAGGGGCAGTACTCGCCGACGACCAAGGTCGGGCTGAAGACCGTAACCTCTCCGCTGGGTGTCATCGACCACCCCTTCAATACGGCAGCCCTGACCCTCGGAGCCGGAGGCTCCTTCTTCGCCCGGGCCATGGACCGCGACGGCAAAGTCCTGCGTGGCATGCTTCATCGCGCAGCGACGCACAAGGGGACCTCGCTGGTGGAGATCTACCAGAATTGCCCGATCTTCAACAACAGCGCATTCCAGGCCTTTGCCGGCCAGGAGAACAAGGACGAGTCGACCGTCTACGTCGAGCATGGCATGCCGCTGGTTTTCGGCAAGTTCCGCCAGAAAGGCATCAGACTCGACGGTTCGACGCCGACAGTGGTCGATCTTTTCAAGGGGGATGTATCGGAAAGCGACCTCTGGATCCATGACGAACGCGACATCTTCAAGGCCAACCTGCTCGCCCGCTTCTTCGACGATCCGCTGACGGTCGAGAACTTCCTGCCTCGTCCGTTCGGCATTTTCTATGCAGAAGACAGGCTCACTTACGAAGATGCCCTTGAAGCCCAGATCGCCCTTGCCCAGGAGCCTGGCGAAGGCACCATGGAGGATCTGCTCAGAGGCGACAGCTCCTACGTGATCAAGTAGTTGCCTCGAAAAGACACAAAGAAAAAGCCGGCTGCAATGCCGGCTTTTTCTTTGTCTTTCGCTTCCGTGTTCCCGAAACTCACTCCCCTTCCGTAAACACTCCCATGGAGGAGAACTTCTCGATCCGTTCATCGACCAGGGCAGAGGGCTCCTTTTTCAGCAAGAGCTGCAACTCCTCGATGAGGATGGATTTGAGCGTGCCTGCCATGGCTTCGGGGTCACGATGGGCGCCGCCAAGCGGTTCGGGTACGATCCGGTCGATGATCTTCTGTTCGAGCAGGTCCTGGGCGGTCAGCCTGAGCGCTTCCGCGGCCTGCTCCTTGTAGTTCCAGCTCCTCCAGAGAATCGAAGAGCAGCTTTCGGGAGAAATTACCGAATACCAGGAGTTCTCGGCCATGAGGATCCGGTTGCCGACCCCGATGCCGATGGCTCCGCCGCTTGCCCCCTCGCCGATAATCACGCAGATCACGGGCACCTTCAGGGATGCCATCTCATAGAGGTTCCTGGCGATCGCTTCAGCCTGTCCGCGCTCTTCAGCTTCGAGACCCGGGAATGCGCCGGGAGTATCGATGAGGGTCACGACCGGCCTGCCGAAACGCTCGGCGAGCTTCATGAGCCGGAGGGCCTTGCGGTACCCTTCGGGCTGGGCCATGCCGAAGTTTCGGTAGAGATTCGACTTGGTGTCGCGACCCTTCTGATGGCCGATCACCATGACGCTCTGCGAAAATCCTGACTCCTCGTCTTCAATGCGGGCGAATCCGCCGATAATCGCCTTGTCATCCTTGAACTGACGGTCCCCGGAGAGTTCGACGAAATCCTTCGTCATCATGTAGATGTAGTCCAGCGTATAGGGACGCTCAGGATGCCGGGCCAGTTGGACCTTCTGCCACCGGGTCAGGTTCCTGTAAATCGTCTTGCGGAGCGAATCGACCTTGGCCTCAAGGGCTTCGATCTCGCGTTTAAGGCCGTCTGCCCCCTCTTTCGAAGGTTCGCCGGAGCTGCTTTTCAGATATACCCTCATTTCGACGAGCTTTTCTTCAAGCTCGAAGAGGGGTTTTTCAAAATCGAGGACTACTTTGCCATGCATGATTGGACGCTTTTGGGTACCTCAAAAATCGGTTATCGGAATACCCCCCATTATAAAAAAAAAGTCCATCACCGCGGCTGCGAATGATGGACTTTAAAAAAATCGATCGCGGTCTCCGAAGAAAAACAGATCAGCCGCCAACCTCTTCCTTGAGCGCTTTACCGGGTTTGAACTTGACAACCTTCTTCGCGGCGATGGTGATGGTATTGCCGGTCTGAGGGTTGCGGCCCTGGCGTGCTGCCCTGTCTCCTGTGGTGAAGGTGCCGAAACCGACGAGCGTCACATCTTCTCCTCCTTTCAGCGTTGAGGTCACGACATTGATGAAGGCGTTGACCGCACGTTCCGCATCAGCTTTCGTCAATCCAGCCTGAGAGGAAATTTTTTCTACTAACTCTGCTTTTGACATAGGAAGTATATTTTTTAATTGGAGGAAAAACACTTTTTCTGTTTCCTTGAACTACAATGGATCAATTTAAAGACTGCGTAACAAACATGCAATTTGTTTTTAATCAGGCCTGTCGCGGGTTACAGCACTTCGTTGCTATTCAGAACCGGCTGTAGTATATTGTTCTTTCGTTTTCTTTTCAACTTCGATATCAAGGCAGAAGTCTCTTTATCGCCCATCCGACAAGTTCACCAATGGTTTCAATCAGCAACGTTTCAAGAGGCACCATCATCCGCTGGAATGGCGTGCCGCACAGCATCGAAAGCCTCGTGCACCGCACGCCCGGCAACCTGCGAGCCTTCTACCAGGCCAGCATGAAGAACCTCAAGTCCGGCCGAAACGTCGAGTACCGCTTCAGCTCCAGCGAACAGGTCGACGTGATCGTCACCGAACGGAAAAAATACCAGTACCTTTACCGTGACGGCAACGAGTATGTTATGATGGACAACGACACCTTCGACCAGATCAACGTGCCTGAGGTGGCCATTGGCCCAGCCGCGCGATTCATCAAGGACGGCATCAACGTCGACATCGTGTTCGCCGATGACGGGTCCATCCTTGAAGTCGAACTACCTACATTCATTGACCTCGAAGTCATCGAAACCAGCCCTGCAAGCAAGGACGACCGTGCCACCAGCGGTACCAAGCCGGCCATCGTAGAGGGAGGAGCGGAAGTCAACGTTCCGATGTTCATCCAGACCGGAAGCATCGTTCGCATCGATACCCGGAGCGGAGAATATATGGAGAGAGTTAAAAAGTGATTATTTTTGGACGGCCATTTTCAGTAACGCGCGTTTAAACCTTAAGAACACAAACATGAACCTCAAGGAAATCCAGCATCTTGTCGAGATCATCAACGCATCCGATCTCGAAGAAGTGATCATCAAAGAGGGCGAATCGGAAATCACCCTGAGAAGGACCAGCAGCAAGGCTCCAGCCATCTATCAGGCTGCACCTGCCGTACAGGCCCTCCAGCCTGTTCAGCGCGCCGCTGCGCCGGAAAGCGCCGCAGCACCGGCAGCCGCTTCCGCTCCTGCCGAAGATCTGCTTGAAATCCGCTCCCCGATTGTCGGAACCTTCTACCGCGCAGCTTCTCCGGACTCTCCTCCTTTCGTCAGCAACGGCGACAAGATCAAGACTGGCGACGTTCTCTGCATCATTGAAGCCATGAAGCTGATGAATGAGATCGAGGCCGAATTGTCTGGTACCGTCGTCGACATTCTCGTCGAAAACGGACAGCCTGTAGAGTACAACCAGGTCCTGTTCCGCGTCAAGCCATAACCTCAATCCGCAATAAAACCTTGTTTAAAAAAATACTCATAGCGAACCGCGGTGAAATTGCATTGCGCGTCATGCACACTTGCCGCGAGATGGGGATCAGCACGGTAGCCGTCTACTCGACGGTAGATGCCGACTCTCTCCATGTCAAGTATGCAGACGAGGCGGTCTGCATCGGTCCGCCGCTCTCCAGGGAAAGCTACCTGAACATACCTCGCATTATCGCTGCAGCAGAGGTCACCAATGCCGATGCGATCCATCCCGGTTACGGATTCCTGGCTGAAAATGCCGACTTTTCACAGGTCTGCCACTCATCGAACATCAAGTTTATCGGCCCATCGGCAGAGATGATCAACAAGATGGGCGACAAGAACACAGCCAAGGCTACCATGATTACAGCTGGGGTTCCTGTCGTACCGGGAAGCCCAGGCCTGGTCGATGATGTCAGCCATGCCATCGAAACCGCCAGGAAGATCGGCTATCCGATCATCATCAAGCCGACCGCAGGCGGTGGAGGCAAGGGCATGCGGGTGGTGCACGAGGAGAGCCAGCTCGAAAAAAACCTACGGACCGCCCAGAGCGAGGCCGGCATGGCGTTCGGCAACAGCGGCGTCTACATCGAGAAGTTCCTTGAGAACCCGCGCCATATCGAAATCCAGATCATTGCCGACCAGCACGGCAACGTCATCCATCTTGGCGAACGCGACTGCACCGTGCAGCGGCGCCACCAGAAGCTTATCGAGGAGACCCCGTCGCCGGTGGTCAGCGAGGAGCTGAGGGCGGAGATGGGCGCAGCAGCTGTGGCGGCTGCCCAGGCCATCAACTACGAGGGCGCCGGTACGATCGAGTTCCTGGTCGACAAGCACAAGAAGTTCTACTTCATGGAGATGAATACCCGTATCCAGGTAGAGCATCCAGTGACTGAGCAGCGTTACGACGTCGACCTCATCAGGGAGCAGATCCAGATCGCAGCCGGAAGTAACATTGGGGACAGAAAGTTCGAGCCGAGGGGCCACTCCATCGAGTGCCGCATCAACGCCGAGGATCCCGAGCACCTCTTCAGGCCATCGCCTGGTGAGCTCCAGGTGTTCCACACCCCGGGAGGTCCCGGCGTGAGGGTCGATTCCCACTGCTATGCAAGCTACGTGGTACCATCGAACTACGACTCGATGATCGGAAAACTCATCGTCACTGCGCACACGAGGGATGAGGCCATCGCACGCATGTCGCGTGCCCTGGATGAATTCATCGTCGTCGGCATCAAGACCACCATCCCCTTCCACAAGCAGGTGATGCACGATCAGGTCTTCCGCAGCGGCGAATTCGACACCAGCTTCCTCGACAGCTTCAGGTATGAGAAAAAGTAAGGGAACGACGTTCTCTTTCAAACACAAAAGGTTGCCGACGGCAACCTTTTGTGTTTGTGACCACCCCCCAAAAAACTCCCAGGGCTTCAGCCCAACCTCTTCGGTGATCCTTGAGCCGGATTGAAACCCGGCGGAAGCCGTGAGGAAGGGTTGGGTTAAAACCCGATATAATAATTGGATAACCCCACCCCGGGCTGAAGCCCGGGGCTACACAAGAAAATATAAGAGTTGAATATCCGTCGTCCCGACTTGTCGGGATCTCATGAATGTGGAATCCCGCCCCGTGGGACCGCGGGCACTCGTCACAGAAAATCGAAGATCTCCCGAAAACACCGTCCCATACTCAGCAGGGTTTCAACCCTGCGGACATTCAAATCTTACATTTTCTTGTGTAGCCCCCGGCTTCAGCCGGGGGAACAGAACACCCCCAAAAAAACTCCCAGGGCTTCAGCCCAACCTCTTCGATGATCATTGATCCGGATTGAAACCCGGCGGAAGCCGTAAGGAAGATTTGGGTTAAAACCCGATATAATAATCAAATAACCGAACCCCGGGCTGAAGCCCGGGGCTACACAAGAAAATGTAAGAGTTGAATATCCGTCGTCCCGACTTGTCGGGATCTCCTGAATTTAAGAGCCCGGGGCTACACAAGAGAGTGTAAGAGGCTGAATGTCCGTTGGGTTAAAAGCCTCCTGAGTGTGGCACTGTGCATTGCGTCCATTCAGTCCATTTCGTCCATAACCTCCATCGCACGGCCCTCTTCCTTAATTAAAAAAGCCGCCCTCATGAGGCGGCTTTTTTCATCATTTCGTTTCCGGGCTTATTCGCCGTCAGCTTCCTCAACCTCGGTCGCTGCACCTGCATCGATGGTCGCAGCCGCCACTTCGGCGACATTGCTGCGCAGCCTGATGGCGCGATACTTCCTGAGGCCCGTGCCGGCAGGAATGAGCTTGCCGACGATGACGTTCTCCTTGAGTCCGCCTAGGTAATCGATCTTCCCTGCGACGGCTGCATCGGTCAGCACTTTCGTGGTCTCCTGGAACGAAGCCGCAGAGATCACGCTCTCCGTCTGGAGGGCGGCACTGGTGATGCCGAGCAGCACGGGGTGGGACGTTGCCTGGAGTGCCGGCTCGAATGCGATGAGCAACTTGCTGTTCCTGCGAAGCTCGCGGTTCAGCTTGGTGATGTCGCGCATCTTGTACAGCTGGTTCTCCTGGATTCTTGCCGGAGCGTCACCCTTGTCGGTCACACGGACCTTCTCGGAGACGGCATCGTTGGCCTCTACGAAGGCACTCCTGTCGATCAGGTCGCCTGGGAGCAGGTCGGTATCGCCCGGCTCTTCGACGCGGACCTTCTGGAGCATCTGGCGCACGATCACCTCGAGATGCTTGTCGTTGATTTCAACACCGGCATTGATCTGGTAGACCTTCTGGATCTCGTTGACCAGGTACTGCTGAACGGCGTTAGGACCCTGGATACGCAGGATGTCCTGCGGGGAAACAGCACCGTCGGTCAGCGGATCGCCAGCCTTGACCTCGTCGCCTTCGGTGGCAAGCACGTGCTTACCGACCTGGACGTAATAGATCTTCTCTTCACCGAAGTCGTTCTTGACCTTGATCTCCTTGCTGCTCCTGCGCTGCGAACCGAAGCTCACGTAACCGTCGATCTCGGACACGATGGCCGGATCGGTAGGAATGCGCGCCTCGAACAGTTCAGTGACCTTCGGGAGACCGGCCGTGATATCGCCGCCAACGCGGTCGAGGTTCCTCGGCACCTTGGCGATGATGTCGCCGGGAACGAGCTTCTGTCCATCCTCAACGTAGAGGTTCGACTTGATCGGCACCGGATAGGTCTTCCTGACCTCGCCGCCTTCGGTCACGATGGCAATCCTCGGCTCGCGGGTCTCGGATGCGCGCAGCTTTGAACGCCAGTTGATAATGGTATGCTGGGCAAAGCCGGTCTGGGGATCGACCTCCTCCTTGTAGGTGACACCCTTTTCGATATCGATGAACCTTGCAACACCAGGCATTTCAGCAATGATCTGCGTGCTGTTTGGCTCGCTGCTGAACATCACCTGGTCTTTCTTGACCATCTGGCCATGTTCGACGTTGATATGTGCACCGTGAGGGACGACATAGCGTTTCAGCACCTTGCCGGAATCCGGATCGATGATGTTGAGCTTGCCGTTCTTCTGGATCACGATCTGGCGGGTCTCCTCGACGCCGTCCTCTGTGATGATGCTGTGCTCGACACTCTTGACGTCCTCGAGCTCGATCTGGCCTTCATGGAAGGCTTTTGTTTCGGTTTCGGAGATACCGCCCTGCGCCGCACCGCCCTGGTGGAAGGTACGAAGGGTCAGCTGGGTACCGGGTTCGCCGATGGACTGGGCGGCGATGACGCCGACAGCTTCACCGATCTCGACCGGCTTGTGTACCGAAAGGTTGGTGCCGTAGCACTTTGAGCATATACCCTGCTTTGATTCGCAGGTGAGCACCGAACGGATCTCGGCCTCTTCGACGCCAGGCGTATCCTGGATCAGGTCGGCATGCTCCTCGGTGATGATTTCACCAGCCTTGACGACCACCGAATCGGTGATGACGTCGACGATGTCGCGGGCTGCGACGCGTCCCTTGATCTTCTCGCGGAACTTGATCTGTCCGCTGGTCTCCTCCTCGATGTTCCTCTCGACGTGCAGGCCACGGGTGGTGCCGCAATCGTCGAAGGTGACGATCACGTCCTGCGCGACGTCGTGCAGACGCCTCGTCAGGTAACCGGCGTCAGCCGTCTTGAGCGAGGTATCGGAAAGACCCTTACGTGCACCGTGCGTCGAAATGAAGTACTCGAGCACCGTGAGGCCCTCCTTGAGGTTCGAGATAATCGGGTTTTCGATGATCTCGCCCGGCTGGCCGGACATGGATTTCTGCGGACGGGCGATAAGACCCCTCATGCCGGTGAGCTGCCTCACCTGCTCGCGGGAGCCTCGGGCGCCCGAATCAAGCATCATGTAGAGCGGGTTGAATCCGTCCCTGTCCTTCTGGAGCTTCATATAAGACTCGTCGGCGACAAGGTTGGAGGTCTTCTGCCAGACGTCAACGATCTGGTTGTACCGTTCGTTGTCGGTCAGGGTACCACGGTTGTACTCCTTGATGACCTTGGTGCTGTCGCGCTGTGCGTTCTTGATGTGCTTTGCCTTGGTCTCGGGTACGATCGCATCGGACAGGCCGATGGAGAGGCCGCCCCTCATGGCGTAGCTGAACCCGACCTCCTTGATGTTGTCAAGGAACTTAGCAGTCTCGACGTTACCTACCTGGCTTGACAGGTGCGAGATCAGCTCTTTTGCAACCTTCTTGTTGATCAGCTTGTTGATGAAGCCAATCTCGGAAGGCACATGCTGGTTGAAGATAACCCTGCCGACCGTTGTCACGAGGATCGTCTTCTTTTCAATCTGCGACTTCAGCCAGGCCTTCTTCTCCTTCTGCTCCTCGGGCAGCATGTCGAGCACGCGGACGGGGTCGAATTTCTGGTCGATTTTGCCGTTGTACCAGATGAATATCTGGGCATGCAGGCCGATACGCTCCTCGTTGTAGGCGATGATCACCTCTTCCATGGAGTAGAATATCTGCCCCTCGCCTTTGTCTCCCTGACGCGATTTGGTCAGGTAGTACATGCCGAGCACCATGTCCTGCGAAGGAACGGTGACCGGTTTACCGGACTGCGGCAGGATCAGGTTGTGCGATGAGAGCATCAGGAGCGACGCCTCAAGCTGCGCTTCCTGCGAAAGCGGCACGTGCACAGCCATCTGGTCACCGTCGAAGTCAGCGTTGAACGCCGTACAGACGAGCGGATGGATCTGGATGGCCTTGCCCTCGATCAGGGTCGGCTGGAACGCCTGGATGCCGAGACGGTGCAGGGTCGGAGCGCGGTTCAGGAGAACCGGACGGCCGTCGATCACCTTTTCGAGCACGTCCCATACGATGGGGTCCTTCTTGTCGATAAGTTTTTTTGCCGACTTGACCGACTTGGCTATGCCTCGTTCGACCAGGCGTCGGATGACGAACGGCTGGAACAGTTCGATGGCCATGCTCTTCGGCAGGCCACACTGGTGCAGCTTGAGCTCAGGGCCGACCACGATGACCGAACGGCCGGAGTAGTCGACGCGCTTACCGAGCAGGTTCTGGCGGAACCGGCCCTGCTTGCCCTTGAGGGCGTCAGACAGTGACTTGAGCGGCCTGTTGGACTCGCCCGTCTTGACGGCGTTGGCTTTGCGCGAGTTGTCGAACAGTGCGTCCACGGCCTCCTGCAGCATGCGCTTCTCGTTGCGCAGGATAACCTCGGGAGCGCGGATGTCGATCAGTTTCTTCAACCTGTTGTTGCGAATGATAACCCTGCGGTACAGGTCGTTAAGGTCGGACGTGGCGAAACGGCCGCCCTCGAGCGGTACGAGCGGACGCAGCTCCGGCGGAATGACCGGCACGACCTCCATGACCATATACTCCGGCTTGTTGCCCTCGTAGATGTATGGCTCGGGAGCCTCGTCCTCGGGGAACAGCCCGGTCGATTTCTTCCTGAGGCGCTTCTGAGGCTCGTAGCTCTTCCTGAACGACTCGACGACCTTCAGGCGCTTGAGCGCATCGGCCTTCTTCTGTTCGGAACCGCTCTCCTTGAGCACCTTGCGCAGGCCCACGGCGATCGTGTCGAGGTCCAGCCCCTTCAGGAGCATATGGATGGCTTCACCGCCCATCTTGGCCACGAATTTTGCCGAATCGGTATCGTCGAGGTCCTGGTTCTCCTCGTACTCCGTGATGATCTGGAAGTACTGCTCCTCAGTCAGGCGGTCGAACTTCTTGATGCCCTGCTTCTCGCCGGGTTCACCAGGATTGATGACCACATATACCTCATAATAGATAATGCGCTCGAGCTCCTTGGTCGAAAGGTCGAGCAGGGCGCCGATCTTGCTCGGCACGGAACGGAAAAACCAGGTATGCACGACCGGCACGGCCAGCGAAATGTGGCCCATGCGCTCGCGGCGGACGCTCTTGGTGGTCACCTCGACGCCGCAGCGGTCGCAGATGATGCCCTTGTAGCGCACCCTCTTATATTTGCCACAGTAGCACTCCCAGTCCTTGGTAGGACCGAATATCTTCTCGCACATCAGGCCATCGCGTTCCGGCTTGAAGGTACGGTAGTTGATAGTTTCCGGCTTGAGCACCTCGCCGCGCGAGTGGGCGAGGATGCTTTCCGGCGAAGCAATACTGAACTTGATCTTCGAAAAATCACCCTTGAGCGGTGATGATCCCTGTGGAAAAATCATAGTCGTTATCTCAGTTAAAAACAGCCTTGAAAAAGCCTGGATACTATTGTCACACTACTGATCACATCTCGCCTCATGGCACTTTGTCGTCGATACGGATCTCGAGACCCAGACCCTGCAGCTCTCTGACAAGCACGTTGAACGACTCGGGAGTGCCCGGTTCGGGAAGGTTCTGTCCCTTCACGATTGCCTCGTAGGTCTTGTTCCTGCCGATGACATCGTCGGACTTGACCGTGAGCATTTCACGCAGGATGTTGGCCGCACCGTAAGCCTCAAGCGCCCAGACCTCCATTTCACCGAACCTCTGGCCACCGAACTGCGCCTTGCCACCGAGCGGCTGCTGGGTGATGAGCGAGTATGGCCCGATGGACCTGGCATGGATCTTGTCATCGACAAGGTGGCTCAGCTTGAGCATGTAGATGTAACCGACCGTGACCTCGTCATGGAACTGCTCGCCGGTACGCCCGTCGAACAATCTCACCTTGCCATGGCCCGGCAGTCCGGCCTTTTCGAGCTGCTGCTGCACCTCGGCATAGGTCGCGCCGTTGAAGATCGGGGTTTTGAACTTGACGCCCAGCTTCTTGCCTGCCCATCCGAGCGAGGTCTCGTAAAGCTGGCCGATGTTCATACGGCTCGGCACGCCGAGCGGGTTGAGCACGATGTCCACCGGGGTTCCGTCTGCCATGAAGGGCATGTCCTCGATCGGCAGGATCTTGCCGACGACACCCTTGTTACCATGGCGTCCGGCCATCTTGTCGCCTACCTGTATCTTCCTCTTCTGTGCGATATAGACCTTGGCCAGCTCCTCGATGCCCGGAGGCAGCTCGTCGCCGACGTTGATCTTGTACTTTTCATTATCACGCTCGTCGGCCAGGTCCTTCAGCTTCAGGCGATACTCCCTGATCAGGCGGACTACGTTTTCATTCGTTTTCGCACCTGAAACGAGGCCTTTCGAGACATCGATCGACTCGAGGAACGGCAGGCCGTTGAACCTGGCCAGCAGGGCGTCGTCTACGACCGTGCCTTCCGGCACGAGCAGCTTGCCCTTGTCGCTCGTGATCGCGACCGTCTTCTTGCCGTCGAGATGCTGCTTCATCCAGCGTGCGAAGCGCTTGCGAAGATCGGCCTCCCTGAGTTCGAACTCCTTGTCGACCGCCTCTATCTTCTCTTTGACGTCCATTCCGACCTTCTTCTTGCGGCTGAAGAGTTTGGTCTTGATGACGATGCCCTTCATGCCTGCCGGCACGTGCATCGATGCATCCTTCACGTCGCTCGACTTGTCACCGAAGATTGCCCGGAGCAGCTTCTCTTCCGGGGTCGGGTCGCTCTCGCCCTTCGGGGTGATCTTGCCGACCAGGATGTCGCGCTCCTTCACCTCGGCGCCGATGCGCACGATGCCGTTCTCGTCGAGGTTCCTCAGGGCATCCTCACTGACGTTGTAGATGTCGCGGGTGAACTGCTCCTCGCCGCGCTTGGTATCGCGCACGTTCGACTCGAACTCGTGCACGTGGATCGAGGTGAAGACATCATCATACACGAGACGTTCGCTCAGCACGATGGCATCCTCGAAGTTGTATCCGCGCCAGGGCATGAACGCGACCAGCACGTTCTTGCCAAGGGCAAGTTCGCCCTTGTCCGTCGAGGAGCTGTCGGCGAGCACGTCGCCCTTGTCGACCCTCTGGCCGTTGTACACCAGCGGACGCTGCGAAATGCAGGTATCCTGGTTGGAGCGTTTGAACTTGATAAGCTTGTATACCTTGACGCCTTCGTCAGGATCGAGCAGCGAAACCGTATTGTTCTCGGGATCGAGATCATAACGGATCTCGATGCGCTCGGCGGTCACGCTCTGCACCACGCCCGGGCCTTCGGCGAGGATCACCGCGCGGGAATCGCGGGCGACCATGGCCTCCATGCCGGTTCCGACCACCGGAGCGTCGGAGATGAGCAGCGGCACGGCCTGGCGCTGCATGTTCGCGCCCATGAGGGCACGGTTACCGTCATCGTGCTCGAGGAACGGGATGAGCGCTGCAGCCGCACTGACGATCTGCACCGGGGAGACGTCCATATAGTTGACATCCTCAGCCGGAACAAGCGGATAGTCACCCTTGGTCCTGGCCTGCACCGACTCGACGGCGATCCTGTTGTTCGCGTCCAGCGGAATGCTTACCGGCACCGTGATCTTGTTCTCCTCATCCTCAGCCGAGAGCATGAGCACCTTGTCGGTGACCTGCCCCTTGTCGACTACGCGGTACGGGGTCTGGATGAAGCCCTTGTCGTTGATCTCGGCATAGACGGAGAGCGACGAGATCAGACCGATGTTCGGACCTTCAGGGGTCTCGATCGGGCAGAGGCGGCCGTAGTGGGTATAGTGGACGTCGCGAACCTCGAAGCCGGCACGTTCGCGGGTAAGACCGCCAGGGCCGAGGGCCGAAACCCTGCGCTTGTTGGTCATTTCCGCAAGCGGGTTGGTCTGGTCCATGAACTGCGAGAGCTGGCTCGTGGCGAAGAAGCTCGAAACCACGCTCGATACGGTCCTTGCATTGATGAGGTCGGCCGGGGCGATCTTGTCGGAGTCGCGCGAGTTGAGCTTCTCCCTGACGTTCTTGCCCATCCTTGCCAGGCCGATCACGAACTGGGCGGCGAGCTGCTCGCCCACCGAGCGGACGCGGCGGTTGGCCAGGTGGTCGACGTCGTCGACTTCGGCCATGCCGTTGACCAGCTTGATCAGGTAGTTTATGACCGCGATGATGTCGTAGTGGGTCAGGACGAGGATATCGTCGCCGATCGGCTCCTCGGAGTAGGTGCGGATCGTCTGCAGGATGTGCTCGTAGATGGTATCCGAAAGCTGCTTGAGCTCAGGCTTGCCCGGCAGGTATTCCTCGAGTTCGCCGATCTCGTTCTGCAGTTTCTTCTGGATGCGGTAACGGCCCACATCGCCCAGATCATATTTCTTCTGGTTGAAGAAGGTGCGTTCGAGGAAGCTTCGTGCAGCGTCGATGTCCGGCGCCTCGTTGGCACGCAGCTCTTCATAGACGATCTCGAGGGCCTCCTCTTCAGTTGCGGAGCTGTCGTTGAGGATCGTATTGATGATGATCGACTTGTCGATCCCCTTGTCGGGAGCGGTGGTCTTCATCACCTTGATCTTCTTGTAGCCAGCCGCGATGATCTGGTCCATGATGTCCTCGGTGATGGCCGACCTTGCGCTGACGACCTCGCCGGTCTGCATGTCGATGATGTCCGAGGCCAGGTACTGGCCGATCAACTGATCACGCTTCGAGCCTTTCGAAGAGATTTCAACCTCTTCGACCATGTCGAACAGGCCGAGGATGTCCTCGTCCTTGGCGAAGCCGATGGCGCGCAAAAGGGCTGTGACCAGGAAGTTCTTCTTCTGGTCGATATAGACGTAGATCTGGTTATTGATGTCCGTCTGGAATTCGATCCACGATCCTCGGGTCGGGACGATCTTGGCAGAATACATCTTCTTGCCATTCGGATGGACCGCCTCGCTGAACACCACGCCCGGGGAGCGGTGCAGCTGGGCGACGACCACGCGCTCCGCGCCGTTTACGATGAACGTGCCTCGTTCGGTCATGTACGGAATCCTGCCGAGGTAGACCTCCTGCTGGATGGTCTCCTTCCAGTCGGCTTCGTCAGCCTCGTCCTTGTAGGAGAGCTTGAGCTTGATCTTCAGCGAGACGTCGTAGGTCAGGCCGCGTTCTATGCACTCTTCGACGGTGTATTTCGGCCGGTCGAAGCTGTACGAGATATATTCAAGAAGGTACAGTCCCCGGGTATCGGTGATCGGAAAAGCGCTTCTGAGCACCTTCTCGAGTCCCTGATCCCTGCGCTTGGCAAGCGGGACACTGTCCTGGATAAAATTATGAAATGAATCGAGCTGTACCTTGAGAAGATCGGGGGGTTCTATGATACTCTGGATCTTTGAGAAGTCAATACAGGGTGTTGGTGTTGCATCAGCCACTTTCACATGCACCTCGCTTTTATCTATTGCAGGGAGTACTTAACAGTTTTTCGTCATTACAAGGATCCGTAAATACCCTTTACCGGAGCGGATTCCCGGTCAGCGGCAGGGCTGCCGGCAGCCGGAAGACATCGAAATATATTTCAACAAACGGACAAAGCTCCGTCCCGGATCGAGACGGAGCCTGTCAGCTATTCTGCCTTGAAAAGGCTCACTTCAGCTCGACTTCAGCGCCAGCGTCCTTGAGCTCTTTTGCAATCTTCTCGGCTTCGTCCTTGGAGACAGCTTCCTTGACCGTCTTCGGAGCACCGTCGACCAGGTCCTTCGCTTCCTTCAGGCCGAGACCGGTGATTGCGCGAACAACCTTGATGACGTTGATCTTGTTGGCACCGCCGGCCTTCAGGACCACGTCGAACTCGGTCTTCTCTTCAACAGCGGCTGCTTCAGCAGGTGCAGCGGCAACTGCGCCAGCGAAAACGGCAGGGGCAGCACTCACACCGAATTTCTCCTCCAGTGCTTTCACCAGCTCGGAAGCCTCAGTAAGGGTAAGCTTACCAATCTCTTCTACAAGGGTTTCGATAGATGACATTATTTCCTCTCTGTGTTTAATTGAAAATATAGAAGCTTTGAGTGCGTAAATCGTTTATTTCTCGAGTTTTCCTACCTGGTCTACCACGGAGACGAGGTTTCTCATCACTGCGTTCATAACCATCGGCACGGAGCTTATCACATTGTTGACCAGACCAGCGGCGCGACCGATGTTTTCGGTCTTGCTGAGCATCTCGGAGAGCTGCGGCAGCGAATCCGCACCGAACACGACACCGTCGATCGTGGCCATCTTGAACTTCAGCAACTCATTGTCCTTGCTGAACTTCCTGATGATCTTCGCCGGGGCGACCGGATCATCGTAGCCGAAGGCGACAGCCGTTGTATTCTTCAGGCCGGCGGCCAGCTTGTCAGCCTCTGCGACGTTCTTCAACGCCTTCCTGATCAGGGTGTTCTTGACAACCTTGTACTCTATGCCCGCTTTCCTGAACTCGTTACGAAGCTGGGCCATCTTCTGGACATTGAGGCCCTGGTACTCGGTGAAATAGATACCCTGAGAACGCTCGATCTTGCCGGCGATCTCCTGGGCTATCTGCTCTTTTTTATCACGCTTCATCATATCGTTCTCAAACTGTTTATGTTAGGCAACAAATTTTTCCTTTTTCACTTTCACACCCGGAGACATCGTGCTCGACACGGTGATCCCCTGTACGTACTGGCCTTTTGCAGCCGACGGCTTCAGGCGGACGACCTCCTTGATGAAGCTGGTGATGTTGCCGACCAGTTTGTCGTTGTCAAACGAGACCTTTCCTACCGGCGCATGGACATTGCCTGCCTTGTCGACCCTGAACTCGATTTTACCTGCTTTCACCTCGCGGACAGCCTTGGCCACGTCCATGGTGACCGTACCCGATTTCGGGTTCGGCATCAGGCCGCGTGGGCCGAGGATCTTGGCGACCTTACCGAGCTGGCCCATGACGTCCGGGGTGGCGACGATGACGTCGACACCGGTCCAGCCGCCCTGGATCTTCTCGATGTAATCCTCGAATCCGACCAGATCGGCGCCGGCTTCGCGAGCCTCTTCTTCCTTGGCTTCCTTGCAGATGACGAGCACGGAAACGGTTTTACCGGTGCCGTGCGGCAGCATGACCGTGCCGCGAACGACCTGGTCAGCATGACGGGGATCGACACCCAGTTTCATGGCGATGTCGATCGACGCATCGAACTTTGCGGTGGTGATCTCTTTTACTTTCTCGACGGCTTCCGCAATCTCGTACTCCTGCATGCGGTTAACCTTTGCGCAAGCGCCCTTGTAATTCTTACCTGGCATTGACATTTTTATGTTAGTGGTTATGAAATCGGCTTGTCAGGCCTCCCACGATCGAATCAAAAATACTTGAGGCGATCAGTCCTCTACTACGATGCCCATGCTGCGGGCCGTGCCCTTCACCATCTGCATGGCGCCTTCGATATCGACCGCATTCAGGTCGGGCTTCTTCAGCTCGGCGATCTTGCGGACCTGCTCCAGGGTGACGGTACCGACCTTGGTCTTGTTCGGCTCACCGGAACCTTTCGGCAGCGATGCCTCCTTGAGGAGGAGCACTGCGGCCGGAGGGGTCTTGGTGACGAAGGTGAACGACTTGTCGGAGTAGACCGTGATCACGACCGGCGTGATCATTCCCGCCTCGGCCTGGGTCTTGGCGTTGAACTGCTTGCAGAACTCCATGATGTTGACCCCTTTCTGGCCGAGTGCCGGACCGACGGGGGGGGCAGGATTCGCGCCTCCTGCAGGAATTTGCAACTTGATGAACCCTACTACCTTTTTTGCCATAGTACTCTCTCTCTATTCAACAGCTTGAAGAAAACTTTATCTCTGTTATTGTGAAACTGATTTGACCTGTGAAAAGTCCAGTTCGGTAGGAGTGCTTCTGCCGAAGAAGTTGATCATGACCTTGACCTTCATCCGCTCGGTGCAGACATCGTGAACGATGCCGGTCAACGAGCTGAATGGCCCGTCGATGACCTTGACTGAATCCCCGACCCTGAACGGAGCCTCGATCACCGAACGGTGTTCGACCGTGCCTTCGGGCAGAAGTATCTTTTCGACCTCGTCCGGACGGAGCGGGGTCGGGTTGTCATCAACACCGAGGAAGCCCATGACCGATGGGATGTCCAGGATCAGGTTCCTTGTCTGCTTGTCGAGCACAGCCTCGATCAGCACATATCCGGGAAATGCATTTTTGGTAAGGCTCCGCTTCTTGCCGTTCTTGACCTCGACAAAGCGCTCGTACGGAATGTAAACCTGCTTGATCTTCTCGCCCAGGCCATGGCGTTCCGCCTCCATCTCTATCCCTTCCTTGACCTTGCGCTCATGGCCGGAATAGATCCTCAGGGCATACCAGTGGATCTGCGGGGGCAGCTGCTCTTCAATAACCTTTTTTTTGACGCTCATCACGTAACCTCGAATCCTTAGTCTTACAATAACTGTCCCATCACCGCATTGATCGCCCAATCGACCGCAAACGTAAATAGGGCAAGAATGCCCGAAACCGTCAATACGACGATTGTCATATCCTTGACCTCATCCTTTGTCGGCCACGACACTTTGCGCATCTCACCGAGGACGTCACGATAGTACTTTTCAGCTGTATCTATGTATTTCTTCATGATTGACCGACAAGGTAAAGATCGTGAACGGCACCGGGACCCAGACTGCGTGCACGTCAGGAGGGAATCGAACCCCCAACCTGCGGTTTTGGAGACCGCTGCTCTACCAATTGAGCTACTGACGTATGACCACTCCATGAACCGGAGCTGATGATCGGATTTGAACCGATGACCTCTTCCTTACCAAGGAAGTGCTCTACCGACTGAGCTACATCAGCTTGCATATGACAAACACCTGTGGGTAGGGGAGGATTCGAACCTCCGAAGACATATGTCGACAGATTTACAGTCTGCTGCGTTTGACCGCTTCGCTACCTACCCATGCATGTTCTACGAGCTGGCGATGGGACTCGAACCCGCAACCTGCTGATTACAAATCAGCTGCTCTACCAATTGAGCTACACCAGCAGCTCATAAAAATACAGGGCTGGTAATATAATTTCCGAGACTGAAAATGCAAAGAAAAAATGCATTTCTTCTCTGGTCAGGATATTTTTTCACCAGCTCCCGCAAAAAAGCCTGCAAGCATGACCACGGGCCTCCTCGGAAGCAGGCGCTGGGTGAACACCATCAGGCGGTCGAACAGGGTCGGAATCAGCACGATCGACCTTGAAGTGAGCCCCCGCCTCACTGTCCGTATGACAACGCCGGGTGCCGATATGGGTACCAGGATACGCTTCCTGTCATGGCCGGCCCTGTTATAGAACTGGTCGTTGTCAATGAAACCGGGACAGACTGCGAACACTTTCACTCCGGTGCCCCGCAGCTCTTCGGCAAGCGCCTCGGTCAGGTTCACCACGAACGACTTGGTCGCCGAATAGAGGCCCATACCCGGCACCCCCTGGAATGCGGCGAGCGAAGCTATATTGACCACAGCCCCTCTCCCCCTGGAAATCATGCCTGGCAGGAATAAACGGGTCATCCCTGCCAGGGCAACCATGTTGACCATGGCCATCTGGTACAGCTCCTCCTGCGGTATGCTCACGAAGCTGCCGGCAACCGAAAAACCCGCGCAGTTCACCAGCCGGTCGACGACGAGGCTGTGCTGCGCGCAGAAGGCGAACACACGCCCGGGCCCGTCAATCCCGCCCAGGTCCTCGCTGCAGACCCTGACATCCACGCCGAACCTGCCGGAAAGCTCGGCGGCAAAATCCTCGAGACGGGCCCTGGAACGGGCTACAAGCACAAGGTTCTCCCCTTTCGAGGCGAAATCTTCCGCGATGGCCTTGCCGATACCCATCGAAGCGCCGGTGACCAGGGTATGGAATGTGCCCTGCTTCATACCTGCTCCTTCCATTTGCCGTTCTGCCTGATCAGCTCGATCAGCCGCTCGAGGGCTTCCGCCTCCAGCATGTTCTCCTCGACACATTCGCGGCCGACATAGAGGCTGACCCTGCCGCGCCCGGAACCCACGTATCCGAAGTCGGCATCGGCCATTTCACCCGGCCCGTTGACGATGCATCCCATAATGCCGATCTTCAGGCCCTTCAGATGCGAAACTCGCTGCTTGATGAGGGAAGTGGTCTTTTCGAGCTCGAAATAGGTACGTCCACAACCGGGGCAGGAGATGAACTCGGTCTTCGACATGCGGACCCTGGCCGCCTGCAGGATGTTGAACGCGAGGCTCACCTCGTCTTCCGGCTTCAGGCCGGTCTCGACGGCAATGAGATCCCCGATGCCGTCGCAGAAAAGCGTGCCTGCCTGCACGGCGCTCTCGATCAGCACCCCGGCACGGGCTCCGTCACGATTGCGGTAACGCACGACCAGAGGGCAGTCGATCCCGGACTTCCTGAGCTCGAGGGCGAGCCTGCGGACCGTGAAAAGGCCCTGAGGGGAGATGACCGAAAGAAACACCCTGCCGATGCCTTTCGCCGCGAGCTTTACGGCAAGACGGCAGAGCACCTCCGCAGGAACGGTCGCGGAGGAGTTCTCCTGGATGAAGCAGAACTCCATGACGGCGCCGCGATCGTGCAACTGTTCGATAAACGCATTGTCGAGGCGTTCGCCCTCGACGATGTCGAGCCTCGCCCTGGAGACCAGCGGCAGCAGCAAGGGAAAAAGCGAGGTATCGTCAGTAGAGGCCACGATGCGATCGCGAAGCCCGCCAAGCGAATCGAGCAGTGATTCAAGACCCGGAAGCTCCTCGACTCTGCCCACCCTGACCCCGACATATTCTGAACGAATGGAATCTTCGGCCATTTCAGGGGCGAGGCGCGACAGAATCTCGCTCCGGAGCCCTTCACTGTCGGCAATCGACGTGCGGGCCTCCGTTTCCACCCTCGGCACGCTGTCGCCGCCGATCGATTCGGGGCCTGCCGAAACCAGGCATGATGGCCTTCTCGAATAACTGAACGGGTCGAACGGGAGCGTGGCGTGGCTGGCAACCGAAGTGCCATGCTCGACCACCTGCTTGACCGGCAGATGGGCCTTTTCGCCCTTTACCTGATGAAATTCGTTGTACTTCCTGACGATGTCGAACCCGACCGGAACCTCGTTGACCGGATCCTCGGTGAGAGAGACCCTTATGGTGTCGCCGAGGCCGTCCTCGAGCAGGGCGCCGATGCCCATGGCCGACTTGATGCGCCCCTCGTCCCCATCGCCGGCCTCGGTCACACCGAGATGCAGCGGATAGGCGTGCCTGAGCTCTGCATCGGCCCTTGAGACCAGCAGCCGGTAAGCATGGATCATGACCCTTACGTTCGAGGATTTCATCGAAAAGAGCAGGTCGAGATAGTCCTCATCCTCGCAGATCCTCGCAAACTCGAGTGCTGCCTCGACCATTCCCTCCGGGGAGTTGCCGAAGCGGCTGACGACGCGGTCCGAAAGTGATCCGTGGTTGGTGCCGATCCGCATCGACACACCGAGCTCCTTCGCCTTCCTGACCAGCGGCGTGAACTCCTCGCGAACCTTTTCGAGCTCCGCCAGGTACTCCGCCCCGGTGTAGTCCTCGCTCGAGAACTTTGCTCCTGTCGCGTAGTTGCCCGGATTGACGCGGATGTTCTCCACGAACTCGACGGCCTTCATGGCCGCCTTCGGGGAGAAATGGATATCGGCTACCAGCGGTGTGGTGATGCCGTCCCGGCGAAGCTGGTCGCGGATGTTCCTGAGGTTCTCAGCATCTTTCTCGGTCGGGACCGTCAGACGGATGATTTCGCAGCCCGCTTCGTAGAGCCGGCGGCACTGTTCGACCGTGCCCGCGGTATCCATGGTGTGGGTATTGGTCATGGACTCGACCCGGATGGGCTGATAGCCTCCAAGGGCGATCTCCCCAAAAGCCACCTCCCTGGTGTAGCGGCGGCGATAGCTGTACAATGGCACGGGATAATCGATGGCATGACCTGCCGTACGGATCTCAACGGTCATGATGACGGGAATTTAGGTTCGGTTGCGGAAAAACAGGCTCTTTTTCGATTTGTCAAGGTAGGCATTGGCCGCCATAAAAAAAAGCAGGCCACCGACGGAGCTGAATGCGAAACGGCCCGGAATCTAATGTTCCCGGGCCGCCTTGCGTTTTCTGGAATCATGCGGAAGGATCGTCCGCCCAGGCTGTTACTGCCGGATGATGAACACGGTCTCACCGGGTTTCCGAAAGTTGTACTTCTCCCTGGCAACCTTCTCGATACTGTCCTGGTTGTAGGCCTGCCGGATGGTCTCGCGGTCCTCGACGATCTTCTTCTGCTCCTCGGTCTGGCGACCACGCAACTGCCGATGATCCCGCTCCATGCCGATACGAGTGACCAGCCCGTAGTCGCCGAACACGAACCAGAACAGAAACAGGGCCAGAAGGGCCTGCATGATGAACTTCTTCGGGTTCGAGCGGATGTAGTCCCAGATATCCGTGAAATATTTTGTCATGATCCTGAAGGTTGGACGCGGGGAGGCCCGGCATCCCGGCCCTCCCCGCATCGGTCCTGCCGTCAGATGCGGAACGCCTTGATCCCTGGATAGACGGCCATCTTGCCGAGCTCCTCCTCGATGCGGAGCAGTTCATTGTACTTGGCCATGCGATCCGAGCGCGACATGCTGCCCGTCTTGATCTGGCCTGCGTTGGTGGCGACAGCGATCTGGGCGATGGTGGTATCTTCGGTTTCGCCGCTGCGGTGGCTGATCACCGAGGTGTAGCCGTTCCGTTTGGCAAGGTCGATCGCCTGGAGAGTCTCGGTCAGCGTACCGATCTGGTTCACCTTGATGAGGATCGAGTTGCCGACGCCGTACTCGATGCCCTCGGCCAGGCGGCTGCTGTTGGTCACGAACAGATCGTCACCGACCAGCTGCACCCGTGAACCGATCTTGCCTGTCAGCATCTTCCAGCCCTCCCAGTCGTCCTCGGCCATGCCGTCCTCGATCGAGATGATCGGATACTGGCTGGCCCAGTTCGCCCAGTAATCGGCCATCTCGGCGGAATCGAGTTCGCGCTTCGACGACTTCTTGAACACATATTTTTTCTTTTCGGTATCGTAGAATTCGGAGCTTGCCGGGTCGAGCGCGATCATGACCTGAGCGTCGCCGAGCCCGCCCTTGTCGGTCGGAGAGCCCGCCTTGTAACCGGCCTTGCCGATAGCCTCGATCACCAGTTCGATAGCCTCTTCGTTGGACCTCACGTTCGGGGCGAAGCCGCCTTCGTCACCGACCGCCGTGCTCAGCCCCCTGCTGTGCAGCAGCGCCTTGAGGGAATGGAAAACCTCGGCTCCGCACCGGAGGGCGTCGGAGTAGCAGCCGAATCCGATCGGCATGATCATGAACTCCTGGAAATCGACCGTGTTGTCGGCATGGGCGCCACCGTTCAGCACGTTCATCATCGGCACGGGAAGGGTCCTTGCCGTGGTGCCGCCGATGTAGCGGTAGAGCGGAAGGCCGGTGAACTCTGCCCCGGCATGGGCGCAGGCGAGCGAAACGCCGAGGATGGCGTTGGCCCCGAGGTTGGCCTTGTTCGGCGTTCCGTCAAGCTCGATCAGGGCGGCGTCGATCTCCTCCTGTTCGGTCACATCCATGCCTTCGAGGGCGTCATTGATGATGGTGTTGACGTTTTCGACCGCTGTCAGCACACCCTTGCCGAGAAAGACTCCCTTGTCTCCGTCCCTGAGCTCGACGGCCTCATGGACGCCGGTGGACGCACCGCTGGGCACGGCTGCCCGGCCGAACGCGTTTTCGGTGATCACATCAACTTCGACAGTCGGATTCCCTCTTGAATCCATGATCTGGCGGGCATGAATCTTCTCGATGAATGGCATGGTACGTGATTTTGAAATTATTGAAGAACGAAGTGAAAAGATACATAAAGGTCTCCATTGTTCGACTAACAACGCATCATTTTTACTCCTCACACAGGCTTTTCGTCGAAGCGCCGGTAACGAATGCGATTTTTTTTGATTAAGTTTTCAAGGCATGCCCGGCAGCGCCGTACCCGGAAGATCGATCCGGAAGGCGGCAGGGCAATAAAGCGGCAGCGCCGCCATCAACAATCAAACTAAGGAGTTCCGACATGCAACCTGTTCCAACCGACCAACTGAGGAACATAGTCGTTACCGGCCATTCGAGCACCGGAAAAACCATGCTGTCCGAATCGCTCGCCCTCAGTATGGGAGCCATAACCCGGCTCGGCAGCATTGACGAAGGCACGACGCTGTCAGACTATTCGGCCGATGAAATTGAACGGAAGCACAGCCTGAACACCAGCCTCATCCACGGCATGTGGATGGAGAAGAAGATCAACATCATCGACACCCCCGGACTGCTCGATTTCCATGGAGACGTCAAGTCAGCGATGCGCGTGGCCGATACGGTGCTCATTACCGTCAACGCCGCGACCGGCGTCGAGGTCGGCACCGACACCGTATGGGAGTACACGAAAGAGTACTACAAACCGACCATGTTCGTGCTGACCAAGCTCGATGCAGACCGCGCCAACTTCAATTCGACCGTAGAAGCCCTTAAGGAACATTTCGGCCATCTGGTGACGCCAATCCAGTTCCCTGTCGAAGAGGGACTCGGACACCATATCCTGATCGACGTGCTGCTGATGAAGCAGCTCGAGTTCAGCCCGGACAAGCCAGGCAGCATGGTGATCTCGGAGATCCACGACCTTTACCGGAAAAAGGCCGAGGAGCTGCACCAGAAGCTCGTCGAAGCTGTTGCGGAGACAGACGAAGAGCTGATGAACAAGTTTTTCGAAGAGGGCAACCTTTCCGAGGATGAGCTACGAGCCGGTATCAAGTCGGCCCTCGTGACCAGGACATTCTTCCCGGTCTTCTGCACCTCCCCGTTGCACCTCATCGGCTCCGAACGTTTGCTGAACGCCATCGTGAACCTATGCCCCTCACCGATCGAACGTGGCCCGGAACATGCGTTCTGCACGGTCATGAACGACGAAAAGCTGCTTCAGCCTGAACCGGATGGTCCTACCATAGCATTCATCTTCAAAACCATGTCCGAGCCAAGGGTTGGTGAAGTCTCCTATCTCAGGGTCTATTCCGGACACATCGAGAGCGGCCACGAACTGGTCGATGCCCAGACCGGGCAGATCGAGAAGCTCGGACAGGTCTACACCATGCTCGGCCAGAAGAAGCTGCCTGTCGACAGGCTTCTTGCCGGTGACATCGGCATGGTGGTCAAACTGAAGGACTCCCACACCAACGACACCCTTGCCGACAAGGGTATCGACTGCCGAATCAGCCCGATCCTCTTCCCCAAGCCCGTCCTGTCTACGGCCATCATGCCGGTAACCCAGGGCGACGAGGAGAAGATCTCTACCGGTCTGCACCACCTTCACGAGGAGGATCCCAGCTTCGCCATCGAACACGACGTCGAATTCAACCAGACGATACTGAAGACACTTGGCGAAACCCATCTCGACATCATCATCAACCGCCTGCAGAACAAGTTCAACGTCAAGGTCGAAACCGCCCCGATCAGGATCCCGTACCGCGAAACCATTCGGGTTGCATCTTCTGCGCAGGGCAAGTTCAAGAAGCAGTCCGGCGGCCGGGGCCAGTACGGCGACGTCTGGGTTCGCATCGAACCATCTCCCCGCGACACCGGTTTCGAATTTGCGAGCGAGGTGGTCGGCGGTGTCGTACCCACGCGCTACATTCCTGCAGTAGAAAAGGGACTTCGGGAAGCCATCGTGAACGGCATCCTGGCCGGCTATCCGGTCGTGGACATGAAAGCTGCGGTGTACGACGGATCCTACCATCCGGTGGACAGCTCCGAATATGCGTTCAAAATCGCAGCCAGCATGGCGTTTAAAGCTGCATTTGAAAAGGCCAAGCCGCTCATCCTCGAACCGCTCTACTCGCTGACCGTCCTGACTCCGGATCAGTACACCGGTGAAATCGTGGGTGATATCTCAAGCAAACGCGGCAAGATACTCGGCATGGATACCGACTCAAGGTTCCAGGTCATCAAAGCGATCATCCCGCAGGCGTCGCTCTCGGCATTCCACCACGCACTGACGCGCCTAACCCAGAGCCGTGCCCGTTACAGTTACGAGTTCAGCCATTACGAGGAGGCTCCGGCCGATATCGTCAACCAGCTCGTTGCTGAAAAGGAGAAGGCGAAGCAGGAACACTGAGCGACTGGGAAATCAGCATGAATGGACTTAGTGGACGGAGTGGACATCGGAATTTAATTCAACAAGAGAAGACGAGCGTTTTTCTACGCTTGTCCATTTCGTCCATTTCGTCCACTGAATCTGCTTACAGCCGCCCGAAGATCGAGAGGATCTTCAACCACCAGACCATCCATACGGCTTCGAAAATGTTCTTCCTGGTCATTTTCGATTTGCCGACCGTGCGATCGACGAACAAAATTGGAATCTCACGGATGATGAACCCTTTTTTCCAAGCACGGTAGTTCATCTCGATCTGGAAGGAGTACCCCTGCGAATGCACGCGTTCAAGATCTATGGTCTTCAGCACCCTCGCGTCAAAACACTTGAAGCCCCCTGTAGGATCCGAAACGGGCATACCCGTGATCATCCGGGTGTAGATGCTGGCCGCCTTGGAGAGCACCAGCCGGGAAAGAGGCCAGTTAACGACATTGATCGTATTGTTCACATACCTTGATCCGATCACCATGTCAGCACCTGTCATTCCCTCAAGCATTGATCCGATTGACTCAGGATCGTGTGAAAAATCTGCATCCATCTCAATGATACGAGCATACCCCTGCTCAAGAGCATACCGGAACCCCCTGAGATAAGCCGTACCAAGACCGAGCTTGCCTGGTCTCGTGATCAACCGCACCCGCGCTTCATCAGCTGCGATAGTTTTTACGAGGGCCGCTGTACCGTCAGGAGAGTTGTCATCGATAACCAGCACATGCAGCCACTCCGGGTAGAGGCGAATGATGGTATGCAACAGCCGTTCGATGTTCTCCGACTCGTTGTAAGTCGGAACGATGACCAGTGTGGTTCCTGTTGCCGGCTGCCGGTTCGGGTAACCGATGTTCGTTGAATCGTGCACAATCGAGCTGATGGATATGAAGGTCAGGAGGCGTTAAAAAAAAAGCATTGCTTCGGGTAAAGCAATGCTTTTGCATTTCGATGGATGACCAGCCGAAAGCCTATCGCACTTCGCGGTGGAAACGATGCAGGAAACGGAGGTCGAAATCCAGTCTCTCCGGAGGAGTGAACGTGAAATCCAGCACCTGACCGTCCGGCAGCACTTCGATAAGCGCACCGGAGGGGCATTCGTCGTCAGAAAAACAGGCTGAACAAGAGATGCAGGCAACCTGGTCGATATAGCAACGGAAGCCTCCCTCTTGGACGTCACCGTAGAACTTGTATCCGATGGCGTTGACCTTAGGCGGACATTTGTCCAGGCAGAGGCCACAACCGACGCAGAGGTTCTCGATGATGAAATAGTGCTTCTTTGCTCGCGGAGCAGCAGCCGGTGCGGCTTTGGCTGCAGGAGCCGCCTTTGCGGCGGGAGCACCCGGGGCAGCTGGCGCAGCTTTGGCTGCCGGAGCTCCCGGAGCAGCCTTGGCAGCCGGAGCACCTTTTGCGGCAGGAGCACCCTTGGCGGCAGGCGCACCTGCAGCTGGTTTGGCAGCGCCAGCCGGTGGAGCCGGTTTTGCGGCAGCCGGTTTGACATACGGAAGAGCCGACTCCTGACGGACACCTGAGCGCCCGAGGTTGGTGTTCAGCGGCGCAAGCCTGGGCTTGCCAGACGACGCAGGCTGCTTTGCTGCTGGAGCTGCGGCTTTCGGGGCTGCAGGTCCTTTGGGAGCAGCCGGTGTTCCTGCTTTCGGTGCGGCCGGTGCACCTTTCGGTGCGGCCGGTGCACCTTTCGGTGCTTCCTTCGCAGCCGGTTTTGGTGACTGTTCTTTATTTTGTACGGGTTCGGCCATAACGCCCCCTCTCTTTTTTACTGGTATACGTTAGTCTTGCCTTGAGATGTACGAAGGGGCAGCCGCCCCTTCGCACCGTGATGTTTTAAGCAATAAGCTTCATCAGTATGTCGACCACCTGGGCCAACATCTCCTGTCCTGATGCAGCCGCATGGGCGACTGGCGGAGGCAGCGGAGAGTTCGTCTGGTAGAAGCCATTGGCAATGAACAGGAACACCAGCATGAAGGTACCGCCAAAGTACAGGAAGGTACCGGCAAGCTTGGAGTCCGAGATGGTCAGAACCGGGAACCTGAAGTTCACATCCCTGTTGAGGAACTTCTTGCCCAGCCAGCGAATCGTACGGGTCTGAACGTCAGCACCTTCAAGGCGCGAGCCACGATCTTCAAACCACACAGCGAAGCTGATGAACCACACCAGGTGACCGATCATGAGGATGGTCGACAGGTGCGAGCTCGAGAAGATCGTCACGGTCTCGGTCCAGAAGTAGTAGAAGATACCGGACGTGTAATGGTGATGCAGATGGGCGATGGAATCCCACGCCTTCGCATCGGCAGCAGGCACACCGTACATCATCGACGCGATCCATGCACCGTCAATGTACCAGCAGACTGCGGAAAGACCCTTTACCCCCCAGAGCATGGCGAACCAGAGCTGGTCCTGAATGGATACACCGCAGGTACCACCGTAGACCGGGCCGAGGCAAGGGAACGAATAGGAGTTCTTCTTGAGGCCGAGGTCATCCCACAGCGGAGAAGTGTGCGCAAAGAATGCGATACGAACAAGCGCGATCAGCGAGAAGAGTGAACCAGCAGTGATGACGTGGGCCATGACCCAGTCGTTGATGCTCGGATCTGCGAACATCCACTGGAAGATAGGCAGAGGCTTCAGCCAGTAGAACGACATCATGATGTTCGTTCCGAAGATGTTCAGCTCGCAGATGGTATTCCAGACAATAACAGCATAAACGGACAGCATGGTCGAGAAGCAGAGCGCCATGACGGTACCGAGGATCTTGACCTGGACCTCCTGGTCGCGGCCCTTGGTGATCCAGATGGACTTGATCTGGTTGTAGATGCCGTTGAGCTGGATCTTGAGCAGGTACTGGCCACCGTGATAGACACCGGCGAACACATAGAGCACGCCGCAGATGATGTGGTTGAAGGTGATCAGGTTGGTGACGACCCTCGACATGCCGAACGCTTCACCGTTCCTGGGAAGGATGGCATAGGCCGGGAATTCGGCGAACTCCTTGGAACCGGAGATGACCTTGCCGCCTGCCTGTACGAAGTCGAAGCTGACCCTGTTGAACGGCTCGCCATAGATGTAGAACACGAGCTTGTCGAGTTCCTTGTAGTAGGGGGCGAATGAGGGCTGCTGGAAAGCGACGAAAGCGATGACGCCGATGGCGATGTTGATATAGCCGATCGCGGTCAGGTGCACCGAGAAGGCGGCCTTCATGTCATCGTTGAGGTGGATGGCCGCATTAGGAGGATTGTTCCACCAGTAGATGCCAAGTGCGAAAAAGACCACGAACCACACGAACGACATGAACGTCTCGGAGTTGATGGTCTGGAAATTGGGAACAGGGGCGAAGCCGAGCACAAGCCACATCAGGAGGCCCCAGCCGAGGAAGAGGAGGGACATGTAAACTGCGTGTGGCCCGAGAGCTTCCTTGTAGGACTTTGCGCTGGTGCCGCTGAAAACCAGGTCGCCGAACTTGCCGAGGAACCTGAAGTCACGGAAGTTTCCGGCGCGACCGGTGAACGGGTTGGTCAGATTGTGCGTCCAGTGGCGCCATCCGCCGAAAAGCAGAATGGAACCGGAGAGGAAGTGGAAGGCCGCCCATCCCATCAGCTTCTGGGCCGCGAACTGAAGGTCCTCGGTCCGGGTACTGTAGGTGTCGATGCCAAGTGAGACCATACGAGGTTTGATGGTCAGGTAGAACCAGTTGTCATGGAAGCCTGGAGCTCCCCACGGGAACACCTGGATGCCCGAGAGGTAGTAGATCGCCATGATGAAGCCCAGTACGCCAAGCAGGGCGAGATGCCCGCCGACCACCTGCTCGTCATCGATCTTTTCGGTATCGAAGATCTGGTACCACTTCGTCGAGCGCGTTTCCGTTCGCTGGAACAGAAAACGTCTCATCTTGGCGGCATCCTGTTCTTTAATGACCGATGCTCCGCCTGGCGCGCCATTTGCCTTTGGAGCCGGTACATTCCCCTTTGGAGGAGGTACTGTCCCCTTGGGCTTGACCCCTGCGGGATTCACTTGTTCAGCCATTGTATTCTCTCCTTTGTTTGGACGTATTTTCAGGTTGAAGAAACCGAAAAACCGGAGCCGAGCCTCTTCCGGAAACCGCCAGAGGACAGGAAACAAGATGTCCGCCCATGGCTGCAACCGTACCTTTCAAACCTCGCCGGGCACCGGCGATGATGGAGACACTCCCGGAAAAAACAGGTTTGCAAGGCGATCCATTGAAAAAATTACCATGCAACATTAGCAAATAAAATAAGAAAATTTATTTAATAGTAAAGTTTTTTACCCTTGCCCTGAAAGGCCTTACAGTCATCCGGTCCATTTTCATGGCCTGCTCGGGAATGAAGCAAGAGGTTCTATAGTTAACGAATTATCACCTGAACCGAAACACAGCATGCAGATAAATTTCACCAAGATGTCTGGCGCGGGAAACGACTTCGTCATGATCGACAACCGCCTCGGTCAGGTCACCCTTTCGCAAGTGGAGATAATGGAGATGTGCACCCGCAGGACGGGGATCGGCGCCGACGGCCTTATCCTTCTCGAAGCCTCCGAAATCGGCGATTTCAGGATGAATTATCATAATGCGGACGGGTTTCCCGGATCGATGTGCGGCAACGGAGGGCGGTGCACGGTCTACTTCGCCTGGTCGATCGGCATACGTCCGGCCGGTGGACGGTATGTGTTCGAGGCAGGCCCTGGCCGCTACGAAGCCGAAGTCACCGGTACGGAAACCGTCAGGCTGCAGATGCTGCCGCCCGCGGACTTCAGGGACGACCTGCAGGTTGGCGAATGGGACTGCCATTACGTAAACACCGGATCACCGCACGCCATCGTCTTTACCGGGGATGTGGACCATATCGACGTCTGCACCGAGGGCAGGACGATCCGCCACCGCAAGGACTATTTCCCCGAAGGCACCAACGTCAACTTCCTCGAAGTCACCTCGGAAGACAGCATCAGCGTCAGGACCTTCGAACGCGGCGTCGAGGACGAAACGCTCGCCTGCGGCACAGGAGCCGTTGCTTCGGCCCTGATGAGCTACCGGCTCGGAAAGATCTCCGCCTCGCCCGTCAGGGTGAAGGTCAGGAGCGGAGACATCCTCGAAGTGGGCTTCAGCGGGGACCTGGAGGAGATCTATCTGGAAGGACCGGCCAGGACCGTCTATCAGGGAACCATTACCTTGTAAGGAGGATGCCGGATGCACGAGGCGGAGTTCTGCCATGAAACCCCCGACGGAAAGATACAATGTGACCTGTGTCGGCATTTCTGCAGGATCATGCCCGGCGGAAGCGGTATCTGCAGGGTCCGCAGCAACATCGGCGGCAAACTTTATTCGCTGAACTTCGGATCGGCCGCCTCACAGATGGCCGACCCGGTTGAAAAAAAACCGCTGCACCACTTCATGCCAGGGAGCGCAACCTGGTCATTCGGTGCTCCCGGCTGCAACTTCACCTGTTCCAATTGCCAGAACTGGCAGATAAGCCAGGCCAGGCCCGATGAGCTCGACATACGCTTCACCGCCCCGGAAGAGGTGGTTGAAAACGCCATACGGGCAGGATGCCCCTCGATCTCGTGCACCTATACGGAACCGACCATCTTTGCTGAATACGCGATCGATATCATGAAAAAGGCCCGAAGTGCGGGACTGAAGACCATCTGGGTCAGCAACGGCTACATGTCGCCAAACTGCCTCGATGCCATCGGACCATGGCTCGATGCGGCCAACATCGACCTCAAGTCCATGGACGACGCCTTCTACCGGCGGTTCTGCGGAGCCCTCCTTGAGCCGGTGCTCGACAATCTGCGGAGGATCTCGCGGAGCGGCATTCATCTTGAGGTTGCGACGCTGGTCATTCCGGGCCAGTCGGACAGCCCCGCCATGCTTGAACGGCTTGCCGGGTTCATCGTCGAGGATCTCGGACCCGATATACCGTGGCACATCATCCCCTTCTACCCCGAAATCTCGTGGAAAATGCAGAACACCCCTGCCACCCCGGCATCTTCGCTCGAATCGGCCTGGAAAATTGGCAGAAAGGCCGGATTGCATTATATATATGATGGGCATACCCATACCGATACGGTCTGCCCGAATTGCGGCCATACGGCCATCGAACGCCGACCCTGGTCCCGGAGGACCACCGCCGTCAAAGATCAGTTGCCCTCCTTCGGGACGACTCTTCTGCGACTCGATGACGACGGCCGCTGCGCGTCATGCCATGATTCATTATCCATCAAGAGGTGATCCGCCAACCATGCAGTCGAACGTCCGTCATCCATCCGTCGCCGAGGTTTTCTACCCGGCCGAAGCCCCGGAACTCAAAAATATGCTCTCCGACCTCTTCAGGAATGAACCTGTACCGGAAGCGGAGAAAAGGGTAAAGGCGATCATCGTGCCACATGCCGCCTACCGATACAGCGCCGAAGTCTCGGCAAAAGCCTTTGCGACGGTCGCCGGCCGTTCTTTCCGGACGGTAATCCTCATGGGTAACGCGCATGCCTACCTTTTCGACGGGATCGCCATCGATCCCCATCAGGCGTGGAGTTCACCGCTGGGCGATGTGCCGGTCGACCGGGAGATGAGCCGGCGTCTGACCGAGCTTGCCCCCGACCTTTTACATGAACTCGACATCGCCCACCACTGCGACCATGTGCTCGAAGTCCAGCTCCCCTTCCTTCAGCATGCGCTGGAGCCAGGGTTTTCAATCCTGCCGATGCTGTTCGGCGAAAACAGTCCTGATGTTTACCGTAAGATCGCCGACAGCCTCATCTCCGTCATGACCGCCGACGACCTCATCGTGGCAAGCACGGACCTTTCACACTACCCCGCCTTCCGCGACGCCCGGAACATAGACCAGAAAACGCTGGAGCATATGGCAAACATGGATATCGATGCCCTCGAGCACCATGAGCAGGAGATTACGCAACGGAAAATCGCCGGCGCGACGTCAGCCTTCTGCAGCCCCGATGCGGTCAAGACCCTGCTCGAAATCGGAAGCCGGCTCGGCTGGAAGTCAGGAGAACCGACCTACATGAACAGCGGCGATGTGGTCCATGACGACCGGCTTGCCGTCGTCGGCTATGGTTCGATCGCCTTCTACGAATCCTGACCATACCCAACTTTTCACGAAAACCTGACCATGCCTCGCAACAAGAAGCCTGAGCAGCAAGCGGCGGACGACAACGGAACGGAGCCGTTCGCGCTGGGCGCCTGCGCCCTTGAGTCTGAGGAGACTGTCAATTCGTTCGCGACAGCAAGGAGGCAACTGGACCAGGCCGCCGCCGTGATCGACCTCGACCCCGCGGTGCTCGAACTGCTCCGCTGGCCGATGCGTGAGCTTCACGTCACCATGCCGGTCCGGATGGACGACGGCAGCACCCGCGCCTTCCATGGTTTCAGGGTGCAGTACAACGACGCGAGGGGTCCTAACAAGGGGGGAATCCGTTTCCATCCCGATGAAACCATCGATACGGTCCGGGCGCTGGCCGCATGGATGACCTGGAAGACCGCCGTGATGGACATTCCTCTCGGCGGCGCCAAGGGCGGGGTGGTCTGCAACCCGAAAACCATGTCTCCAGGTGAGCTCGAACGTCTCTCCAGGAGCTACATCCGCCAGGTCGGACGGGTACTCGGACTTGAAAAGGATGTCCCTGCGCCGGACGTCTACACCACCCCCCAGATCATGGCCTGGATGGCCGACGAATACTCCTTCATGCAGGGATACAACGACTTCGGGGTCACCACCGGCAAACCCCTGGCCATCGGCGGTTCGCTCGGCCGTGGGGACGCGACGGCAAGGGGCGGCATCATCTGCATCCGCGAGGCCGCCCGCGAACTCGGCATTACCCTTGAAGGCGCCACGGCCGCCATCAACGGCTACGGCAACGCAGGATCCCATGCCCACCGGCTCTGCGTCGAACTGCTCGGCATGAGGGTCGTGGCCGTCTCCGACTCGAAAGGGGGCATTTTCAGAAAAGAGGGGCTGGACCACGCGGCCGTCACCGAATACAAGCGTCGAACCGGTTCGGTCAGCGGGTTTCCCGGCTCGGAACCCCTCACCAATGGCGATCTTCTCGAACTCGACGTCACGACGCTCCTGCCGGCGGCCCTCGAGGGGGAGATCTCCTGCAGGAACGCCCTGCGCATCAAGGCCCGCATCGTCGCCGAACTGGCCAATGGCCCGACAAGCCCCGACGCCGACCAGGCCCTGCGCGAACGCGGCGTCTACGTCCTTCCCGACCTGCTCTGCAACGCCGGGGGCGTGACCGTCTCGTATTTCGAAATGGTGCAGAACACCTGCGGCTGGTACTGGGAGGAAGAGGAGGTGCACCGGCAGCTGGAAAGGAAGATGGCCGCCGCATTCAGGACTGTGCACGACACTGCACGCCAGTACGGCGTCGGTAATCGCGTCGCAGCCATGATCGTGGCCATCCGCCGGGTCGAGGAGGCCATGAGGCTCCGGGGCTGGGTATAGGCATTCGACCGTAAAACCTCTATTTCGACATCAACACCTGCTCTGCCGCCCATACACCTGACTCCGCCGCCCCCTCGGTATATGGCATGCTCATATAATCTCCGGCCAGCAATACGGCAGGAGTCGTCTCCCTGCACATCCGGCGGTATGTCTCCAGATCGGCCGACCGGCCAACCGGTGATCGGGGCTCCGCAAAAGGCCACCGGCAGACCATGGTTGCCGAAACGTTCGAAACCAGGCCTGGCAGATACCTTTCGACCGACCCGAGGGTGGCCCTGACGACCTCATCGTCAGGCATGCCCATCACCCTGCGACTGCAGGCATCGGACAGCATGATATTGAACAGTTGCGCATCTCCCGGCAGCCCCTTCATGAACTTGTTCCTCTCAATGCCAACCCCTGCAATGTCATGGTCTTCGGATGAGGGAACCAGGAGCCCGTATACATCCCGTAATACGGCCGGAAGGCGGAAATCCGGGCAGGCCAAACAGCCGATGTTGATGCTGGAGCTGTAGCCTGTGCCAAGCAGACGGGTTTCCGCAGAAGAGCGGACAATCGGGGTGAGCAGCCCGGAGGCAACTGGTGCGGGAATGGCCACGATGACCCTTCCAGCCCGAATCGTGCCCGATGCGGTCATAACACAAACCTCGTCACCCTCCGGCACCACAGACAGGACCGGGGTATCGAACTGCACTTCAAGACTCCTTGCCAGACTTTCGGGCAACACCCCGAGTCCACCTTCGCATGTCAGTGTATGCGCACGCCTGACACTGAATGCGGTCAGCACCATGGCCAGCGCCCTGGAGGTCTCCTCCGGAGACTGAAAATAGAACCCCCGAAGCATGGGCTCGAAGACGAACTCCGTGACGGCTGGCCCAAGTGCCCTGTCCGACCACATTTTCACCGTCTCATCATCGAACCGCGCCCACGCACTGAACTCGCTCAATGAAAGCATGCCAAGCGGCCGGCGATTACAGAACGTCTCCCAGCCAAGAGCCATCAGGTCCCGCATTCCGAGCAAACCGGAAAAAAGGGTGGTGACTGGATTTCCGGACCTCAACCGTCTCGGTACGCCGTCACGGACCACAGCGCCCATTGTCGAGGTTTCATGAACGAGCGACGAACATCCTGCCTCTTCGGCAAGCGAACGGAGCACCCTGTATTCTGTGGATAAAAACTGTGCTCCTCTATCGACCGGCATCCCATCGAGCCTGTCGGTCGTCATGCGACCTCCGACACGCGAAGAGGCCTCCAGTATCCTCACGGACAGGCCTCCCTTCCGAAGCGTATGTGCTGCGGCAAGTCCGGCGATTCCCGCGCCGACAACGATGACATCATGACCTGACATCACTTCCGAAAGGTTTGGCTACCCCTGATCCGCACCGCCAGCAAAGGAGCAAGTAGCATGAAAACCAGGCCGATGCCCATGAGCCCGCCCCTCGACAGGTCGTAGTCGGCAAGCATGCGCGCCGGAGCGTAACCGATAATCGAGCCGAGCCCGAACTCGAAAAGCATGGTCAGCAATACCCAGATCACTCCGGTGACAAGACATTGTTTCGTGGACGAGGCGCCGGAACGGCCTGAGAAAAGCCATGAGACCGAAAAAATGATCGCACAGCCGATGGCGACCCCGAACTGGTGGGCCCTCAGCTCACCGATGGCCGGCACGAGAAGGAGCCGTCGGAGCATGCCGTTCACCGATTCGGCGGCGATGATCAGCAACCAGGCTGACAAAGAGTGTCTCCAGTTCATGAAGATGCGGATTTATTCCTAAGCCGACAGGGTTCAATCTTTTCAGTGAAAGTGAGATGAACTTTTTGACCCGCTTACGATATTAGAAGAGTACTGTTCTTCGTTTATCCAAAGCAACTTCAGTAACCTTACCATCACGGAGATACAATTATGCAGAAATGGGTCTGTGTGCCTTGCGGCTATGTCTACGATCCGGAAGTCGGCGATCTGGACAGCGGCGTCGAACCGGGAACCGCGTTCGAAGACCTGCCCGACGACTGGGTATGCCCCGTCTGCGGTGTCGACAAGTCGTTCTTCGAACCCGCCTGATCGCCTAACCCTCAATAAGCCGGCAGTTCACCGTCAATGGTGCTGCCGGACAGGGGTCTCATCTTCCGGCCTTCACTCCCCAGAGCCTCACGAAAAACTCATTTCACCGCGCTGGCATCCTCGTCAGGAAGAGGAGAAGCTGCCCCTTTCGTTGTCTCGGCAGGGGCAGCTCCGGAACTGTCCGGTGCCACGGCCTGGTCGATCAGGTACTGCGGGATACCGACCGTAACCGAATCTGCCGCCGGTCCGGAAGAAGTGCTCATCACCTCCTGGAAATCGGGCACCACGACGCCCCGCTTCAGCATGATGGCATAGATGCGCTTCGACCGGCTCCTGACGAACGACGAAGAGCCGTTCGGCTGGAACCTTATGGGATTCGGGAGCACCGCAGCAAGCTTTGAAGCCTGCGAGGCTGACAGGCCCGCCGCACTGGTTCCGTAATAGTGCCGTGCTGCCTCCTCGATTCCGAATATGCCATCGCCCCATTCGGCGATGTTCACATAGAGCTCGAGGATCCTTCGCTTGGAGAGCTCCCGTTCGATGCGCCAGGTGAGGATGGCCTCCTGGATCTTCCTGACCGGATTCTTGGACGGGGAGAGGTACAGGTTCTTGACCAGCTGCTGGGTGATGGTGCTCGCCCCGAACTTGAACTGACGCTCCTTCACGTTCCTTTCCACGGCCTTCTCGATGGCCACGTAATCGAAGCCCTCGTGCTTCCAGAACTTGTCATCCTCGGAGATCAGCACGGACTTGATCAGCGCGGGAGAAACCTTTTTCAGGGGTACCCACCGCTGCCGGATGGTCTTGTCCAGCCCATCCCTCTTCCACTCCGCCTCACGGTACTCCATGAAAGCCGTTTTTTCAGGATTGGTATCGGCAAGTTTCGAAACGTCGGGGTACACGGCATATCGGGCGATGTCGACGACAAGGAACAGCACGATAAGCAGGAGAGCGTTTCTGATGAGTTTCATGGGGAGTATATCCGGTTCCTGAAAAGCTTTGATTTTTCAAATTATAGCGTTTTGGCGCGCTCAACAAAAGAAAATTGTACCGCAATGCGAACAGCCGGAACTTCACAGCCTGAAGAATAATCGGCATAAGCCCATAATCGTCACACGCATTTCATATATTCATATCATGCAGTACCTGATGAAGCAGACCGTCGATCACGTAAACAACAAACGCTGAAAACCATGAACCATTTTCGAATTATGAGCGCGACCGGGATAGCTATGGGCATCTCGGGACTCCTGACCGTTCTGTCTGCGGCGCCTGCCACAGCAGCGCCTGACGGCAAGAAGGTATTTGAGAGCAATTGCAGCGTCTGCCACTCGATCATGCCTCCGCCAAAATCGGCTCCGCCCATCGTACCCATCGCTTCCCGATACCGGCAGCATTTCACGTCGAAGGAGAAGGGGGTGGCCCGAATGGTTTCGTTCCTGAAATCACCATCGAAGGACAAGATCCTCGCCGATCCACAGGCGGTGAGCCGTTTCGGCCTCATGCCGCCAATGCAGCTCGGGGATGCCGAACTGAAAGCCGTAGCAGGATGGGTCTGGGACCAGGGATCTGCCGGAGGATGGGGCCCGGGATCGGGCGCAGGCAAGGGACAGGGACAGGGACAAGGCGGATGCATACAGAAGTGATACTCACCATCTGCAGAGCGATGCACAAACAAAAACAGCAGGGGGCTTCCCTGCTGTTTTCGCTACCATAACTACTGCCTACCTGAGTGGCTGGGCGTACCCTTGGGCAGACTCGAACTGCCGACCAACAGTTTAGGAAACTGCTGCTCTATCCTCTGAGCTACAAGGGTATAGAGTCCTTCTGGCGTTAATGTACGAACTCGCCGTTTAAGAAACAAATCCCCGTAATAACCGTCTTCCGTTCAGGAGGGATTTATCCCGACGGACATTCATTCTTACATGTTCTTGTGTAGCCCCGGGATTTCGCCTCCCATAATCAGGAGTCCCGGCAAGTCGGGATGACGGACTTTCAAGCTCTTACATTCTCCTGTGTTGCCCCTTGAACCCCGGGCTGAAGGTCGTATGTTAAAAATAGGGGCAAAAGAAAAGCTCCACCGGAGGTAAAATAAAGAATAAGGATTAGAGCCTTATCTCAAACCTCAAAATCGGAGGAGCTATGAAACGACACATACAAGATACCGAGAGTGCGTTTGCGGGGCAACTGTTTTATGTTGGCATCGATGTGCACCAAAAGCAATGGACGGTGAGTATGCGCAGTAATCAAATGATGGTCGGCAAATCGTTGAGCATGGAACCGTCAGCCGAAAAACTTTCCAGCTACTTGACACGCACCTATCCGGGGGCTCGTTTCAAGGCTGTATATGAGGCGGGCTATAGCGGGTTCTGGCCGGCTCGGGATCTGGTGAGCCAACGGATTTGCGTGCCTGGTGGTCAATCCGGCCGATATTCCGGCAATGCACAAAGAGTTGGCAAACAAGACGGACAAGGTGGACAGCAAGAAACTGGCCAGATCCCTGGAGAACCAGGAGCTGAAAGGGATCTACGTTCCTGATCGTGTAGCAGAAGAGTGCCGGTTGCTGAATCGGTACCGGGGACGCCTGGTACGGGAAGAGACGCGGTTGAAGAACCGGATCAAGGCGATTCTTGCCGAGTTCAACTATCGACCGCCGGTGAATCTGGAAGGCAATCGCTGGACAGGGGCCTATCTGCGTTGGCTGGCCAACGTGCGGCTCGAAACGCCGTATGCGCAACTTGCTTATGACGAGCAGCTGACGCAACTGGCTGAAACCAGGGCCCGTCAGGCCAGGATCGTGCAGCAGCTGAAATCAATGGTCAAGAATGAACCGTCAGTCGGAACACAGGTCACGCTGTTGCAGACAGTACCCGGCATCGGGTTCCTGAGCGCGATGTTGCTGGTAACCGAACTGATCGACATGAGGCGATTCAGGCGTCCGGATCAACTGGCTTCGTTTATTGGCCTGGTGCCCTCGGTTCACGAATCGGATGATCGCTCTTACAGCAGGGGCTTGAGCAATCGACGCCATAACGAGCTCCGTTCTCGACTGATCGAATCGGCGTGGATAGCAGTGCGCAAGGACCCGGTGTTGACGCTGAGGTATGGACAGTACTGTCAACGGATGCACCGGAACAAGGCTATCGTCAGAATCGCCAAGATGTTGCTGAACCGGACACGGTTCGTCTGGAAAACTCAAACCCCGTATGTCAATGGTGTTGTAGAATGAGCTGATTGCTTTGACGGCTCAATCGACTTTGGTGCGGACCTCTGTCCCCGGGCTTGCCTCGTTCAGCGGGATTTTTGCTAAAGGTTGAGGCCACACCTTTATTTTGAAAGCGATAATGCAGGGCATCCAGTCAGTATCGGATCGCCATCTGTTGATAACAGGCTCGATGAATGGGTTGGTCAAAGCACACAAAACGCCGCCGAAGCGCCGCCTCAATAGCGAAGATGCGGACAACCGGCGACCATTCGCTCTCCGGACAGGCAAGGACGAGCTCGGGAGGATAGTTTGCCCTCCGAAAAAATACTCGTGTTATTGCTTGGATTTTTACATAACAGCCCGGGGCTATCAAGAAAGAAATCAATACACTCACTCCATTTCCAGGCTTCAGCCTTTCACATTCTCCCGTGTAGCCCCGGGCTTCAGCCCGGGGATCCGATATCCGAATATATTATAGGGTTTTAACCAAACCCTCCCTTACGGCTTCCGCCGGGTTTCAACCCGGCTCAAGGATCATTGAAGAGGTTGGGCTGAAGCCCGGAGAGTATTATTGGGGAGTTCTGTTCCCCCGGCTGAAGCCGGGGGCTACACAAGAGAATGTAAGAGCTTGAATGTCCGCAGGGTTAAAACCCTGCTGAGTATGGGATTGCGTTTTCGGCAGTATTTCAGATTCCTGCAGCAATTGTCCGCAGGGCTGAAACCCTGCGGAGTATGGGACGGCGTTGTTGAAGGATCTTCAGATTCCTGCGGCGAATGATGGATGACGGTCATTCAACCTCCCGCATTCTCCTGTGTTGCCCCGGGCTTGAGCCTCCCATATTCAGGAAGGCTTTAGCCTGACGGACATTCAGCCTCTTACATTCTCCTGTGTTGCCCCTTGAACCCCGGGCTGAAGCCCGGGGCTATCAAGAAAGAAATCAATACACTCACTCCATTTCCAGGCTTCAGCCTTTCACATTCTCCCGTGTAGCCCCGGGCTTCAGCCCGGGGATCCGATATCCGAATATATTATAGGGTTTTAACCAAACCCTCCCTTACGGCTTCCGCCGGGTTTCAACCCGGCTCAAGGATCATTGAAGAGGTTGGGCTGAAGCCCGGAGAGTATTATTGGGGAGTTCTGTTCCCCCGGCTGAAGCCGGGGGCTACACAAGAGAATGTAAGAGCTTGAATGTCCGCAGGGTTAAAACCCTGCTGAGTATGGGATTGCGTTTTCGGCAGTATTTCAGATTCCTGCAGCAATTGTCCGCAGGGCTGAAACCCTGCGGAGTATGGGACGGCGTTGTTGAAGGATCTTCAGATTCCTGCGGCGAATGATGGATGACGATCATTCAACCTCCCGCATTCTCTTGTGTTGCCCCGGGCTTGAGCCTCCCATATTCAGGAAGGCTTTAGCCTGACGGACATTCAGCCTCTTACATTCTCCTGTGTTGCCCCGGGCTTGAGCCCGGGGTGAACTATCGGAGGGCTTGAGGTCGCCCAATTCCCGTCACTTCCTCCCGAACATCCTGTCAAGCTCATCCAGCGACAGCCTGATGATGACCGGGCGGCCGTGGGGGCAGACATAGGGCATGCGCGTCGCGAACAGGCGATCGATCAGCATCCGCATCTCTTCGAGGCTGAGCTTCTGGCCGGTCATGATGGCATTGCGGCATGAATAGGACTTGGCCAGGTTGTCCCGCTTCTCGAGCTTCAGCTTGGAAGCGTTCTCCTGGTACTCGGCGATCATGTCCTGCAGGATGGTGGCCTCGGTGCCGTCGCGGACATCCGGAGGTACGCCCTCGATCATGACGCTCATGCCACCGAAGTCCCTGATGCCGAATCCGAGCCGGTATATCTCTTCCCGAATCTCCTCGAACACTTCGAACTGCCAGGGCTTGAGGTCGATCTTCTGCGGAAAGAGCAGCTGCTGGGAGTTCGGCACCGCCTCGTTCATGACATCGATGGCCCGCTCGTACAGCACCCGCTCGTGGGCGACATGCTGGTCGATGATCATGAGGCCGGTCTTGATCTGGCAGACGATGTATTTGTTGTGCAGCTGCCAGATCTTCGGATCCTTGTCTGAAAGGACCGTGGGAGTATCCTCGACAAGCGGCGCCCCGGTTTCGCCAGGTGCACGCGTGTCGGCAGCCTCATGGACCGTGTAGCGCTCCTCCCGGACTGCCGGTTCTAAGGCATCAGGGTCCGGGGTGCCCTCCGGCGGGCCGGCATTGCCGAACGCCGGAAACTGGAATGCCCCTTCCCGATAATTCCTGTAAAGGTCGCCGGTCGAGGAGGCCCTGCCTGAATGACCTGCATAGCCGAGCCTGCGATCCGCACCGCTGCCGGAAGAGTCGGAGGCGAGCGGAAAGATATTTCCCGACGGCACGGCCGTCGCCTCGGGGGAGAAGTCGTTCATCTGGATGGCCCGCCTGATGACCGGATAGACCATGTTCCTGACGCTGCGCTCGTCCTCAAACCGGACCTCGAGCTTGGCAGGATGAACGTTCACGTCGACCTTCGACGGGTCGATGCCAAGGAAAAGCAGCGCAAAGGCCGACTGGCGCTCCACGAGCAGCTCTCCATATGCCTGCTGGACGGCCTGCGAAAGCATGCGGTTCTGAACGATCCGCCGGTTGATGTAGAAATACTGGTCATACTTCTGGCGCACCATCATGCCCGGCCGGCCGAGGTAGCCGCCGATGGAGAGGTAGTCGTTATCTTCGGTCACCTCGATGAGGCTGTCGCCGAACCCTTCCCCATAGAAAAGGTTCAGCCGTTCGCGCACGTCGGAGGTCCTGAAGTGGAACAGCTCTTCGTCGTCGTTAATCATGCGCCACTCGATCTCGGGGTAGGCGAGCACGAGCGACTTGACCACCTCGTGGATGTGCCTGTACTCGGTGGAGTTGGACTTGAGGAACTTGCGCCTTGCGGGCACGTTGAAAAACAGGTTCCGCACCGAGATCATGGTGCCCGTCTCGCACTGTACCGGCTGGACGCCTTCGAACACCCCGCCGTCGCTCTTCAGCAGCGAACCGAGCTTGTCGACCTCCCGGCGGGTTTTCAGCTCGAAATGCGAGACCGACGAAATGCTGGCCAGCGCCTCTCCCCTGAAGCCGAGCGTCGCGAGCGCATCGAGGTCGTCCACTCCGGAAATCTTGCTCGTGGCGAACCGCTCGACGCTGAGCAGCGCGTCGTCCGCACCCATGCCGCATCCGTTGTCGATGACCTGGATCAGCTGGCGCCCGGCATCCCTGATCGACACGGTAATGCGGGTCGCGCCCGAGTCGATCGAGTTCTCAATGATCTCCTTGACCACCGAAGCTGGCCGCTGGACCACCTCGCCGGCAGAGATTTTATTGGCAACGATATCGGGAAGTTTTACAATGGAGGCCATAGAGCACTCGGACCGGTTTCATTCATACAACAGCGTACAACCTAATATCGAAAAAAAACCGTTCCTGAAAACGGCCTCATTTATCGAAGGCTCAACCCCCGGGCCGGAAGCGGCCTCAGCGTTGACGGAGAAGTTCGAGGAGCGCCCTGAGCGCCGCTTCGCTGAATCGGATCTTGTTCTGACGGCGGTCGCCATGCATGGAGAGTGTCGATGCCTCGACATGGGCAGATCCGTCGTCCTGCCTCGAAGCCACGGCAAGGCAAAGCATGCCGACAGGCTTTTCAGGGCTTCCCCCGCCCGGTCCGGCGACGCCGGTGGTGGCGACGGCAAGATCGGCGCCGCTCCGTTCGAGGCAACCCCGGGCCATTTCGATGGCTACCGGCTCGCTGACTGCGCCATGCATAGCCAGTATCCCGGAATCCACACCGAGCATCTTCTCCTTGGCCTTGTTGCTGTAGGTGACCACTCCCTGGAGGAAGCACCCCGACGAACCGGGCACGTCAGTCAGGCGGCTTGAGACCAATCCTCCGGTGCAAGATTCGGCCACGGCCACCGTCAGCTTATGTTCGAGCAGGAGGTTGACGACCACCTCTTCGAGGGAGGCATCGGAAGTGGCATAAACGAAAGCGCCGGCCCTGGAGACGATGGCCTCGACCACCTGCCGGTTCTCTTCGTCGACCTCGTCCCGATCGCGCCCTGAGGTGCTGACCATGAGGCTCACCCCGGCTGCATGCGGCAGGTAAGAGAGGGTCGTGTGCGCCGGAAGGGTATCCTCGACCTCAACGATCATCCCGGCCAGCTGGCTTTCGCCGATGCCCATGGTCATGATCGGGGTATGCCGTATGCAGGCGCCCGATTTCGGTGCAAAATACGGGATCACCGTCAGGGTCATCATGGCCTCCATCTCCGTCGGCACGCCAGGCATAAGCACGAGGTGATGGTTGCCGAAGCGCTCGCCGCAATCGATAATCATGCCTGGAGCCGTGCCCTTCGTGTTCGGCACCGGCACCGACCCCTCGATCACCATGGCCTGGTCGCGCATGTCATCGGTCATTTCGCGGCCCCGTCGCCTGAAGATATCGGAGATTCTTTCCCAGGCATCCGGATAGAAGGTCAGCCCCCTGCCAAGCAGCTCCTGCACGGACTTGCGGGTCCGGTCGTCACGGGTAGGCCCGAGCCCTCCGGTGACCAGCACGAGGTCGGCCCCCTGAAGGGAAGAGACGAGGGTCCCCCATATTGCCGCTGGATCGTCGGAACAGGTGACGATGCGCTCGACCGGGATGCCGATCGTACCCAGCGCGCTGGCAATGAAGGGCGCGTTGGTGTTGACCCGGTGCCCCTTGAGCAGTTCGTCGCCTATGGAGATGATATCGGCCTTCATGGTCATGTCCGGTTACACCAGGTAGCCGGCAATCCTGAGGATATCGGCGAACACCCCGCCTGCCGTAACCTCGCCCCCGGCGCCGGGCCCCTTGACCACGAGCGGGGTTTTGAGGTAGCGGTCAGTGGTGAACACCACCAGGTTCTCGGTGCCGTTCAGGCCGGCCACGGGGCTCTCGACAGGCACCCGCTTGAGCCCCACCTTCGCCTTTCCCTCCTTGAGCTCGCCGGTGAAGGCGATGGTCATGCCATCCAGAGCGGCCTTTTCGAGCTCATCGGCATACCAGTCGTCGACGACGGCGAGCCGGTCGAGGAACTCTGCCGGAGTCATTTCACCGCGGCAGGACTCGGGCACCAGGCTCTCGCACTCGACGTCGGCGTATTCGAGCCGGTAGCCGAGCTCGCGACCGAGGATGAGCAGCTTCCTGGCGAAATCGGCGCCGGACAGGTCATCCCTCGGGTCGGGTTCGGTGTAGCCGGCCTCCCGGGCCCTCCTGACCACCTCGCTGAAACGGCCGCCCTTGCGCAATTCGTTGAAGATGAAGCTGAGCGTTCCCGACAGCACGCCCTCGATGCAAATGATCTTGTCGCCGCTGTTCTTCAGGTCGTTCAGGGTATTGATGATCGGAAGGCCGGCACCGACGTTCGTTTCGTAGAGGAACTTGGCATTGCTCTTGCGCCGGGCGTCGATGATGCGGCGGTACAGCTCCCACGAGCCGGCCATACCGAGCTTGTTGGCCGTTGCCACGGAGATGTTTGACTCCAGCATGCCGGGATAGGCTTCGGCGACCCTGGTGCTCGCCGTGCAATCCACCACGATGGTGTTGTGCAGGTTCAGCTCCTGTATCAGGCGGACATACTCCGCCATGCCTTCATGGCCGACGCGGGGCTTCATTGCGTCATGCCATTGTTCGAGGTCGATGCCGTCCCTGTCGAGCGCTATGGAACGGGTGTTGGCAAGGCCGCAGACCACTACGTCGAGGTCCTTCTCCTCCTGGAGGGTCGTGCGATGCGCCCGGATCTGGCTGATCAGGCTTTTGGCGATCGTGCCGGTCCCGGCGATGAACACGTGCACCTTGCGCCTCGAAAGGAAAAAGGACTCGTGGATGCAGTTGAGCGCCTTGTCCTCGTCGCTGCTGTCGATGACCAGCGAGATGTTCATCTCGTTGGCGCCCTGGGCCACGGCGATCACATTGATGCCGTTCTTGCCGAGCGTTTCGAACAGCTGCGCCGAAACGCCTGGATGACCACTCATCTTGTTACCCACCACGGCCACCATGGCGAGGTTGCGGCGCACATGGATCGGCTCGATCCTTCGCGCCTCGATCTCGCGGGCAAACTCCTCCTCGAGCACCTTCTTGGCCATAGAGGCCTGCCCGGGGCTGATCGCGAGGCTGATCGACTGTTCGGACGAGGCCTGCGAGATGAAGATGATGTTGATGCTGTGCCTGGCCAGGCAGCTGAAAAGGCGCGACGCCGTACCAGGCACACCCGCCATGCCGCTGCCGGCGAGGTTGAGGAGCACGACGCGGTTGATCGAGGTCAGGCCGGTGACCGGTCGCGGCAACGCGGTTTCGGTCGTGGGCTTCTGCTCTATCCTCGTGCCCGGGGCTTCCGGATTGAACGAGTTCCTGATGAGCACAGGGATGCCCGCCTTCATGGCCGGCTGTACGGCCAGCGGGTGCAGCACCTTGGCGCCCGCATGGGAGAGCTCCATGGCTTCGGCATAGCTGATATCCGGGAGCACCCTGGCATCACGGACCCGTTTCGGGTCGGCGCTGAAAAAGCCGTCCACGTCGGTCCAGATCCAGACTTCATCGGCGTGCAGCGCTGCGCCGAGGATGGTGGCCGTGTAATCCGAACCGCCGCGGCCGAGGTTCGTGACCGAGCCATCCGCAGCCGAGGCGATGAAACCGGTAACCACGGGTACGGATGCCTTGGGCCTGACATACTCCCTGATGAGCCTTTCTGTCGAATTGAGGTCGACCTTCGCATAGCAATGGTTGTTGTCGGTGACGATCAACTCCCTGGCGTCGATGCTTTCGGCAGGAATGCCGGAGTGCGCCAAATAGCGTCCGACGATCCAGGCGGAGAGCCGTTCGCCGTAGCTCAATATCAGCGCCAGGCTCTTGTCCGACAGGTCGCGCAGCAGGAAGACACCGTTCACGACATCGTTGAGTTCGGAGATCATTGCGGCAAGCCATGCCTCCGCCTCTTCGAGCTCTTCGGCTTCGAACAGATCCCGGACGATCGAAGCATGCAGTGTGTCGATTTCGCCAAGCTTTTCCCGGAAAGCGGTATCGCCCTTACCGGCAAGCGTGGCGGTATCGGAAAGCATGTCGGTCACATTCTGGATCGCCGAGACCACGACAACCAGGCGGGTTTCGGTCAGGCCGTTCCTGATGATTTCTGCGACATGCCGGATCCTGGTGGCCGACCCTATCGACGAGCCCCCGAACTTGAATACTTTCATGCTGGCGATGACTGCTTGTTACCGTTGTTTATGTAAACCTAATTTCTCACGAAGAAGGCAATTATACAAGCCGGAGAGGGGTTCTTTTTGCCCTTTGGCAACCTTCCTCTTCTTCTTCGTCCATTTCGTCCACCTTGTCCATTCTCATCCCTCCCCAAAATCGGCATAGGGGGCCTCTATTATCAGAGGCACCCCTGCCACACCACCCGGCATGCGGGTCCGCACCGGGCGGTTCGAAAAGTTGAGGTCATGAAAGACGGGGTAATCCCAATCGGTCGAAATATG